>Ga0116216_10000229_pt1 | contig 51675 bp, 46 predicted proteins | sample Sb_taG_11_FD_89696 | JGI IMG/M metagenome (GOLD analysis project Ga0116216, IMG submission 89696) | Peat soil microbial communities from Weissenstadt, Germany - Sb_50d_3_AS metaG | ecosystem: Environmental > Terrestrial > Soil > Wetlands > Peat | place: Germany: Weissenstadt | collected 2010-09-21
CCTTCTATCGAGCCACGGGCCGCGACCCGATGGGTCTCGTGCTTCGCCGGCACCTCGCCGCGTCGGGCAGGCAGGTCCTCGGGATCGAAGACGAGCGATTCGGTGAGCCCTCTGCGGCCGCGGCACCGGGCGGCGAACAGGGTGAAGGCGTCTTGGAGGCCGAGCTCGAGCGTGAGATTGGGGGACCTGGCGCGCTTCTCGCGGCTCTCGGCAGCGCCCGCAGCGGTCACATGCGCGACATCGTGTCCACGATCCAGCGCGAGCAGGACGAGATCATCCGAGCTCCGCTGACAGGCGTCCTCGTGGTGCAGGGAGGCCCCGGTACCGGGAAGACGGCGGTGGCCCTGCACCGCGCCGCATACCTCCTCTACACGCACAGGTTCCCGCTGGAGCGTCAAGGGGTCCTGGTAATCGGCCCCAATCCCTTGTTCTTGCGCTACATCGAGCACGTCCTGCCGTCGCTCGGCGAGAGCGGTGTCACCTTGTCCACCGTGAGCGGCCTGGTCCACGGGGTCCAGGTGCGCGCCCAGGACCGCCCCGAGGTAGCGAGGCTCAAAGGCGAGGCCCGGATGGCGCGGTTCGTCGGGCGTGCGGTGCGAACCAGGCAGCGTCCCCTGCGTGACGACGCCCAGGTTCCCTTCGGGGCCACCTTGCTCAGGCTGAGGGCCGAGGAGAGCGCTGCCATCGTCGCAGCAGCGCGCAGACGTCCAGGCACTCACAACGCGCGGAGGCGCTTCGTGGAGCAGATGGTGACCCGTCGACTGGGCGAGGAGTACGAGCGCACCCTGAGCGTCCACGCCGGTGGGCCGGGTCCCGATTCGGCCGTCGCCTCCCAGCAAGCGACGCGCACCACGACCCCGCACGTCGAGGTGGCCCCTTCTCTGTCGGGTTCCGCTGAGGCTCAGGCTTCGGGGAACGGCTCTTCTTCAAACGGGAAGGGCGATGCCGACCAGGGTTCGTTCGACTTCGCCGAGTTCGGGCGCCGCATCCGTCAGATCCCCGAGGTGTCCGAGGCTCTCGACCGGATGTGGCCACGATTGAATGCGGAGGAGCTGCTAAACGACTTGTTCGGCTCTCGGCCGCTCATATCGCTGGCCGCCAGAGGCCTGCTCAGCCCCGAGGAGCAGGCCGCGCTTCGTCGGCCTCGTTCGAGAGCGCTCGCAGAGATCCCGTGGACCGTGGCGGACCTGGCATTGATAGACGAGGCGCGCGTGCTGCTGGGCCCGCGCCGAAATCGGGCGGGGATCTCCGGGTCCGAGAACGACGACGGGCCGCGCACCTACGGGCACATCGTCGTGGACGAGGCACAGGACCTGTCCCCGATGGACCTTCGAATGGTCAGCAGGAGGTCGTTGTCCGGCTCGATCACGGCGGTCGGCGACCTCGGCCAGGCCACCGGCCCCTGGGCCCCGAGCTCGTGGGAGGAAGTGACCGCTCATCTGCCGGCCGGCAGAGCCCCGCGCATGGTCGGGCTGAGCGTGAGCTACAGGACCCCCGCCGAGGTCGTGGAAGTGGCTGGAAGGCTCCTTGCACAGGCCGCGCCGGGGCTTCACCCCCCGACCGCCGCGCGCCACACGGGCGTTCCCCCCCGTTTCGATCAGACGGACCCCGCCTACCTGGCTTCGAAGGTCGTGGAGGTGTCCACGGCGCTCGTGGAGGAGGTCTCGCCGGGAACCACGGCCGTGCTCGCCCCGACCTCGCTAGTGGCGGACCTTGCCGCTGCGCTCGACTCGAGCGGAGTGAGCAGCGCAGATCCTCGACGAGAGGGTCTCGGCGCTCCCCTGAGCCTCCTGCCGGTCGACCTCGCCAACGGGCTCGAATTCGACGCCGTGGTGGTGGTGGAACCGGCCGCGGTGCTCGAAGAGTCCGCCCAAGGGATACGGGCCCTGTACATGGCGCTCACCCGGCCCACCCGCCGACTGGCCGTCGTGCATTCCCGCCCGCTGCCGCCCGCCCTCGAGGACAGACCCCGCCCATAACCCGGTGTTGGCGCCGGAGGCTCGCCGTCAGCTAGTAAAGAGCCGTGACGCAGGCCATGTCCGTCGAGAGACCCGCGCGCAGGGAGCGTCACCTCCCCGACCGCCCGCCGCTTCTCGCAGTCGGGGTCATGATCTGGCTCGGGTCCGAGCTCATGTTCTTCAGCGGGCTGTTCGCCGCGTACTTCACCATCAGGGCGCACGCCACAGCTCCGTGGCCGCTTCTGGGGGGCGAGAAGCTCGACTACATCCAGGCCGGGATCTTCAGCGTCGTCCTGCTCGTCTCCAGCCCAACCTTCCAATTGGGGGTCTGGGCACAGGAGCGAGGAGAGAAGAGCAAGGCGCGCGCCTGGATCGTGACCAGCTTCGTCCTGGGCGCAGGCTTCCTCGCCAACACCCTCTACGAGTGGCACGACTTCGCGTCTCACGGTCACGGCCCAAGCCTGAACGCCTACTGGTCTCTGTTCTTCGTGATGACCGGCATCCACGGGTTGCACGTGTTGCTGGGGCTCGTCGCGATGGTGTTCCTCATGGGCAGGATCAAAGGCCCGGTCGGAGACCCCGGGGAGACGAACGTCTTTCAGGCGGTGGGTTACTACTGGCACTTCGTCGACTTCATGTGGGTGGGCATCTTCAGCTGCCTGTTCCTGTTGAAGACCGGTTGAGGACCGCGGCTCGCCAGATGCGTCCAAAGCTCCGTGCCAGGTACCTGCTGCCGGCGTTGGTGGTGGTGGCCGCAGGCACAGCAGGACTTCTCACGTCGGGGGCCTCCGCGCACCCGAGCGCCGCGCGAAGCGCGAGCGCGTCGTCCAAGAGCGCCGTCGCAACCAGATCGGGTAAACCCGTCACGTACCAGTCCCTCCCGAACTCTTACGTGGCTCCCGGACAGGCGCTGTTCGAGTCCACGTGCTCGAGTTGTCACGGCACGGACGCGCTCGGGAGCGCCGTAGGGCCCCCTCTCCAAGGGCTAGGCCCGGCAACGGTCGACTTCTGGGTGTCGACGGGCCGGATGCCGCTCGCCGACCCGACCCAGCAGCCGCTTAGAAAGCCGCCGCGCTTCGATCGTCTCCAGACCCTCGAGATAGCGGCGTTCATCAGCTCTCTGGCTCCGACGGTGCCCGACTACCCCGTCGGAATCCCGTCGGTCGACACGGCAGTCGCCAGTCTTCCGACAGGGAACTCACTGTTCGTCCTGAACTGCGCCGGCTGCCACACGATCACAGGAGCCGGCGACGCCCTGGCCAACGGCGCGTATGCACCCGGGCTCCACCAAGCCACGAAGACCCAGGTGGCAGAAGCGATCCGGACAGGGCCCACGAACATGCCCCACTTCGGACCGGGAAACCTGTCGGACGCGCAAGTGGCCGACATAGTCGCTTATGTGACCGGCGTCATCCAGCACCCGAACAACCGGGGCGGGATCTTCCTCGGCGGCATAGGCCCTGTGGCCGAGGGGTTCGTCGGGCTGCTGGTCGGTGTGGGGGGGCTGATGCTCATCGCATTCTGGATCGGCGACAGATCGGAACCTGATCCGGCGGAAGCCCATGACTGACGAGATCATTGCGAGCGAGGGTGTCGTGATCAGCGACCCGACGACTGTCGACCACGCTGGGGTCCCGGTCACGGCCTTCGACGACCCGCACCTGCGGCCGTACGCAAAGCACCCCCGGCGCACCGAGGTGATCATCGGGGTGTTCCTCCTGATCGGCTTCCTGGGCTTCGCCGCTTACGGAGGCGTCTACTTCGTCGGCGGCCAGACGCGCCTCGAGGGGATCTTCGCAGGGGTCGGGCTCTTCGCATTCGGTTTCGCGCTGTCGGCCTGGGGAAAGTACCTGCTCCCGCAAGGCCCGTTCGTGGAGGACCGCCACCCGCTGTCGTCGAGCGAGCCCGAGAGAGAGGCGATCAAGGCCGCTGTGGTCGACCGCGGGACGATGGTCTTCCGCCGGCGCGGCTTTCTCGGAGGCCTCCTCGCAGCCGGGTCCGGAGTCATGGGTATCGTCCTCGCCTTTCCCCTGATCCGATCGCTCGGGCCCAACCAGCCCGGCAAGTCCCTCGACGTGACCGACTGGAAGCCGGGCTTGCGTCTCGTGGACATCAACGGTCGTGCGACCCACGTCACCGACCTCGAGGTCGGAGGGGCTCTCAGCGTGTTCCCCGAAGGTTTCGTGGGTGCCTCGATCGACCAGACCATGCTGATCCGGATCGACCTGCTGGACTTCACCACCATGCTTGGGCGCGAGACTTGGGGACCGCAGGGTTATCTCGCATACTCGAAGATGTGCACCCACGCAGGCTGCCCCGTGGGCCAGTACCAGGAGTTGACCCAGACGCTGCTGTGCCCGTGCCACCAGTCGGTGTTCAACGTGCGCAACGGAGGGGAGCCCGAGTTCGGGCCTGCGCCGCGTCCGTTGCCGCAGCTTCCGTTGATGGTCGACTCCGCCGGTTTCATCCGGGCTCAGAACGGCTACGACGAGCCTGTGGGCCCCGGCTTCTGGGAGCGCTCGTGATGCCGATGATGCCGGAGGCCCGGAGATGAGCGCCACGGTCTCGGCTCGCCGGGCACGCGCGCGGGGCGGGTCGAAGAACGGCGCCGACCCCGTCGGCGCCGGCGTCAGGTGGCTCGACGAGCGCCTGGGGATCGCCAAGGGCGGAAGGGTGTTCCTCGACAAGATCTTTCCCGACCACTGGTCGTTCCTGCTCGGTGAGATCGCCCTCTACTCGTTCGTCATCCTCGTCCTGACGGGAATCTTCCTCTCGCTCTACTACGTCCCCTCCGCGTCCGATGTCGTCTACCACGGCGTCTACAAGCCGCTTCAGGGCGTCAAGATGTCCGCTGCCTACGCCTCGAGCGTGGACCTCTCCTTCGCTGTTCGCGGAGGCCTCGTCATCCGCCAGATGCACCACTGGGCGGCAGACGTCTTCGTGGGGTCGATAGCGGTTCACATGAGCCGGATCTTCTTCACCGGCGCCTACCGAAAGCCCCGGGAGCTCAACTGGATCATCGGCGTGACCCTGCTGATGCTGGCGATAATCAACGGTTTCCTCGGTTACTCGCTACCCGACGACCTCGTGTCGGGGACGGGGATCCGGCTCGCGTTCTCCTTCATCCTGTCGATACCGGTGATCGGCAGCTACCTCGCGATCTGGCTCTTCGGAGGCAATTTCCCGGGCAGTGGGATCATCATCCCGCGCTTCTTCATCATCCACGTGCTGCTGCTGCCGCTAGCGATCCTCGGTCTCATCGCGGCGCACCTCGGGCTGCTCGTCCGCCAGAAGCACACGCAATTCGCGGGCCACGGCCGGACAGAGCACAACGTCGTGGGCTCGCCGATGTACCCCACGTTCATCTTGAAGACCACGGGGTTCCTCTTCATGATCGCCGGCGTCCTGTGGGCTCTCGGAGGACTCGTCCAGGTCAACCCGATCTGGCAGTACGGGCCGTATGAGGCGTACAAGGTCAGCTACGCGGTCCAGCCGGACTGGTACATGGGTTGGCTGGACGGAGCCCTGCGCATCATGCCCTCGTGGCAGTTCCATGGGTTCGGCCACACGATCCCCTTCGAGGTGTTCCTCCCGACGATCCTGTTCCCAGGGCTCACCTTCACCCTCTTCTGGGTCTGGCCCTTCGTCGCAGCGAAGATCTCGGGCGACCGCGCCGAGCACAATCTCCTCGACCGTCCGCGCATGCGGCCGAAGCACACGGCGCTCGGCGCCGCCGGTCTCGCGTTCTACTTCACCCTCTTCGGAGCGAGCTCGACCGACGTGCTCGCCAACTTCTTCCACATCTCGTTGAACAACGTGCTGTGGTTCTTCCGGATTGCCGTGTTCGTCATCCCGATCATCGTGGGTTTGACTACGTGGCGGATCTGTCTCGAGATGTCGGGCGTCCCAGGTGTAGGCAAACGCAAGCGCGCGATGGTCATGACGCGATCCCCCGAAGGCGGCTATGCCCTCACTCCGAGCGCGCCTCGTCCGGGTGACGAGCACGACGAGCTCGCGCCCGAGCCGGTACCGGTCTTCATCGAGACACCCCCCGAGCCCGATCTGGAAGCGGAGACCGTGGGGGCGGGAGACGGCTCGGGCGTCCGCCGGATCCCGCGCCGCTGACAGCTCTGCTAGCGAAGCGCTTGGCTCAGCGGGGTTGTCACCCTTCGACGGGACGGAGGATCACCACAGGTATCTCCCGCTCGGTCTTCTTCTGATAACCGGCATAGTTGCGGTGATCGGCGGTGATGAGAGGCCAAAGTCTGGTTCGCTCTTCCGGGTCGGCTATCGCGGCACGCATCGGCTTTGCCGATCTGCCACCCATCGACACCGTCACCTCGGGATTGTCACGCAGGTTGAGAAACCAAGCGGGATGACGATCGTCGCCCCCCCGGGACGCCACGATCACGATGCTCGATCCTTCCTGGTACGGCGAGGTCAGCATTGTCGTACGAGGTTCACCGCTGCGACGACCGGTGGTTGTCAGCTCGATCACTGGCATCCCGTAAAACGACCATCCGAAGTGCCCGCCCGAAGCAGCGAGCAGAACTCGGTGAACACGATTCATGAGTTTCAAGCTCAGGTCAGATGGCATGGAGAGATGGTAGTGACGGTCCTTGGAGGCGGACAAAAGTGCTGCTGTCGTAGATTCGCACCATGACGGCATTCATCAAGTACGTCACGTTCGACTGTGCCGATCCGCGACGTCTCTCGACCTTCTGGTCTGAGGTCACCGGCTATTCGCCCGTGATGGAGGAGGAGGGTTTCGCAGCCCTAGCTGCCCCCGACGATCGTGGAGTCCGAGGGATCCTGTTCTGGCGCGTTCCCGAACCGAAGGCAGCAAAGAGCCGGATGCATGTCGATCTCGCCTGCAGGAACCCTCAGGAAGAGATCGAGCGACTCATCGGACTAGGTGCTCAAAAGGTCGAATATCGGGAGGGGCACGGGGCGAGCTGGACGGTCATGCTGGACCCCGAAGGCAACGAGTTCTGCATCGGCTGAATCGACTTACTGGCCGGCTTCTCAGAGGCCGTGGACGAGCCCCGACAGCGGCGACGTCGTGGTCGTGGAGCTCGGTGGCGGCGACGCCGGCGCATTGAACATCCACGTGCCGGTCGCGCAGTACTGGGGCTTGGCGACGCTAACGACGTAGTAGGTGGGGTTCGCCGAGAGCTCCGTCACCGGCAGCCCCGCTGCGCGTGAAAGACAGGCCGCGGTGGGGTCGTCGGTCTGAAAGCCGGTTAGCTGTCCCGCGCTCTGGCCCTTGCCTCCGCCCGGCAGCGAGGAGGGAGCGACCGGCTGCAGCGCCTCGGCGTGCCCGTTCCAGGTGCCGCTGTACTGGTACGAGGCGGTGGTAGTGCCGCTCGATTGCCCGGCAGAGGTCGTCGTCGGCCCCGGCGCCGGGGCGGAGGTGGCAGGTGGGGCGGACGACTGGCCCGGGCCGGTTTGGTACTTGACGGCCTGAGCGGAGCCGAGAAGCGCCTGAGCCATCGCAGGGCTGTTGCCGTCCATCCCGAGGGCCCACATGCCCACTCCTGCTGCGTGCATGGCTTCGGCCAGGTGCGCCTTCAGGGCGATCGACGTCGGGTTGTCGAAGAACACCTGGTGCCACTGGGTGCCGGACTGATAGGAGGTCCAGGGAGTCTCCGAGGACGGATCCCAGTAGACGGGCGTCCCCATCGCCGCGATCTGCGAGTAGGCAACCGGGGTCGGCGCTCCGGTCGCAGGCGCCCCCAGACCCGGCCCGGCGGTCGGCCAGTCGTATCCATAGGCGGGAACACCGAGGATCACTTTCGTGGACGAGACGACGGCCTCGTACTCGTTCAGGGCGCTCGTGTCGCTGCTGGCCGGGCCTATGAGAGGTGCCGTCGCCGACGGGGCCGAAGGGTCTTCCATGTCGTAGGCCATGACGAAGAACCCGTCGACGCTCGGAGCCAGCCCCGCTACGTCGTAGAAGCCGCCTGGGTCGGCAGCCGAGGAGGCGTAGGTGTCCATCGTGATCTGCCAGTGAGGATCGGCGGCGCGAAGCTGCGAAGAGAGGCCACCCACGAAGCTGTCGAGCCCGGAGCGATCCTGCGGCCCGTTGCCCTCGAAGTCGATGTTCACCCCGTCGAGGCTCTTGGCGGACAGCAGGCCGGTCAGCTGGGAGCTCAGGTTGGCCGCAGCGGGCCCGGGGTTGGATGCAAGCTGGTCGAGAACGGGCTGGTCGAAGCAGGTGACGGTGAGGACCACGCGGTCGTCGGAGGCGTGCGCCCTGTTCACGAGGTTTACGAGGTCCTGGCTCTCGTAGCCGACCCAACCAGGGCCTGACTCGGCCACTGTGCCGTCCCCGTTCACGTCGAGACTGAAGTAGTCGACCGTCGACAGGTCCTGCAGGTCGAATCCCGGCTCCTCCGCCAAGCTCCAGTAGGGCGCAAAGCCGAAGACCTCGTGGGGCTGAAGGTTGGGGATGGTGTCGAGCACCGGCGGGGAGGGAGCCGGTGCCGAGGTGGCAGGCGCCAGGTTGAGCTGCCCGGATCCCCCGAACTCTCTTGCGAGCCTGGCGTTCGGGGTGAGGCCCCCGTCGCTGGAGTGGCCCGTGCTCGCCGCGGATCCCAAGTTCAAGGTGAGGATGACCCCGCCGAGGGTCGCCAGGAGCCCAAGGCAGATCACGAGGGTCGGAAGAGGTGAGTGTGCCCTGATCCTGTGCCGGGGCCTCGAGAGCAGCCCAGCTCCGGCCGGAGCGGCGTCTAGCTCTGTTATGGGGCTAGTCGAGCTGCTGGGGGTTTGCGGGCTGCTGGAGCTAGGCGGGGAGCCGGGGGCATGTGGGTGGCGACGGGGGAGCCGCAGCTTCGAGCGCCACTTGGACGTGCGCGGCATGGCGCGCTCCCTCCCCGGCCGCAAGGTCCACAGAGAGGAGAAACGCTCCGGATGGGCCTACCGCACGGAGTTGACCGGATCCTCCCGCTACCAGGGAGGACGCTTCGAGGCCGCTGTCCTCAGACCGTGCCACCTCGGCGTGACTCCGCGCTGTAGCCGATCGCGGAGGAGACGACGAGGGCGAATCCCGGCGCCATCAGCCAGGTGCCGAAGACGAGGCCGAGGACCACGAGGAAGATTCCCATGCCGAACACGAACGGCCAGACGCTCGAGCTCGGGAACGATCCGATCACCCCCGCACCCTCGCTCAGGGTCGCGTCGGTGCGGTCCTCGGGACGAGGCTTCATTCGACGCGACCACCACAGGTAGTAGCTCCCGGGAATGAGTCCCAGAGCCACTGTTCCGACGAGCATCATGGTCCCGCCCTGCTCGTAGCCCCAGAACCAGTAGGCGATGCCGACGAGCGCGAAGAAGACGCCTACACCTATCAGGAAGAGGGCTTCGATTCGCACTTGCGGGGCTCCTTACGCCTTCTGTGGACGCTGCTCGTTCTCTGTCAACCGTGCCCGTCGTCACTCGCCGACACGGACTCTGCGAGATGGCCGTGGCCGTTTCCGCGGCTGTGGACGATGGCCGTTGCATCTGGGTGGTTGAAGTCCCATGTGGGGCGCTCCGAGCGCACGGGAGGAAGCCGGTTGAAGTTGTGGTGCGGGGGCGGAGAGGTCGTGAACCACTCGAGAGTCCCCCCGTCCCAGGGGTCGTCGCCGGCGGGGACCGGCTGGCGCCACGACACCCAGAGGTTGACGAGGAAGAACACGAAGGACGCACCGATGACGAACGCCCCGATCGTCGACAGCTGGTTCAAGAACTGCCAGCCGAGCCCGACGGGATAGCTGGCCACGCGTCTCGGCATGCCTTCGAGCCCGAGCTGGTACTGGGGCATGAACGTGAGCCAGAAGCCGACGAACAGAAGCCAGAAATGCCACTTCCCGAGGCTGTCGCGCATCATGCGGCCGGTGAACTTCGGATACCAGTAGTAGAGACCTCCAAAACCGGCGAACACGGCCGTGCCGATCAGCACCTGGTGGAAGTGCGCCACGACGAAGTACGTGTCGTGGGTGGCGAAGTCGATCGGTGGTGAGGCGAGCATCACCCCTGTGAGCCCGCCCATCAAGAACGCGAAGAGGAAACCGATGGAGAAGAGCATCGGCGTGTTGAAGTGCAGACGGCCGCGCCACATCGTCCCTATCCAGTTGAAGAATTTGATCCCCGTAGGGACGGCGATGAGGAGTGACATGAGCGAGAAGAACGGAAGCAACACCGCACCCGTGGTGAACATGTGATGCGCCCACACTCCCGTCGACAGGCCCGCGATCGCGATGTTCGCGAACACCATGCCCTTGTAGCCGAACAGGGGTTTGCGGCTGAACACGGGGATGATCTCGGAGACGATGCCGAAGTAGGGCAACGCGAGGATATAGACCTCCGGATGCCCGAAGAACCAGAAGAGGTTCTGATAGAGGATCGGAGAGCCGCCTCCCGAAACGGTATAGAAGTGGGTGGCGAGGTGCCGGTCCGAGAACAGAAGGATCATTGCAGCGGTGAGGATGGGGAAGGCGATCAGGATGAGGATCGCGGTCACGAGCATTCCCCACGTGAACAGCGGAAGCCGGAACATCGTCATTCCGGGGGCGCGCAGGTAGAACGTGGTGGTCACCAAGTTGACAGCGGTGAAGATCGCCGAGAACCCCGTGAGGGCGATTGCGAGTATCCAGAGGTCCGGTCCGGGTCCGGGTGAGAACGTCGCCTCTGACAGAGGCGCGTAGCCGACCCAGCCGAAGGCGGCTGCACCGCCCGCAGTGGCGAAGCCGAGGATCATCGTGATCGAGCCGGTGAGATACAGCCAGTAGGACAGGGCATTGAGGCGCGGGAAGGCCATGTCCGGGGCGCCCACCTGGATCGGGAGGATGAAGTTCGCGAGTCCGCCGAATGCGAAAGGCCCTGCGAAGAGGTACAGCATCAGGCTTCCGTGCATCGTGAACAGCTCGTTGAACTGCTGGAAGCTCAAGAACGAGCTGTGAGGCGAAGTGAGCTGCACCCGCATGAGCAGCGCCATCACGCCGGCAAGGAAGAACATCACGACCGAGGTGACCATGTAGTTCATCCCGATCACCTTGTGGTCGGTGCTGGTCATCCACTTGAGCAGACCCGTGGGGCCTTCGTGGTGCTCTGGGTGCTCCTGCACCAGGTGCTCGCGCTCGGCGAGAACGGTCATGAAGCGGCCTCCGTGTTCGACGAGTTCTGTGAGGAGTTTGCCTGCTGCGAGATCAGCCACGACTGGTACTGCGACGGCGGCAGCGCCACGACGTGGAAGAACATCTGCGAATGGTAGAGCCCGCAGAATTGGGTGCACTGGGCCCTGTAGACGCCGGCCGTCTTAACCGTGAACTGGAACTGGTTGAGGATGCCGGGCTGGGCGTACCTGCTGAAGTTGAACTGAGGAACGTAGAAGCCGTGGATGGTGTCCTTCGAACGGAGGTTGATGAGAACCGTCTCTCCCGCCGGGACGACCAGTCCGGGCCCGAGGCAGTCCACGGCCGGAGCGCACTGGCCGCCGTTGAGCCCGACGGGATCAGGGTCGTCCTCGCGCACACCCTGGACGCTCACGTTCTTGCCGGCATAGGTGAACTGCCATCCCCACTGGAAGGCGTCCACGCTGATCGTCTGGACCGTCGGAGGGGTGAGCGCGTCGATCCGGTTCTCGGCGACGACCGTGAACCCGAAGAGGACCAGCACGATCGCCACGGGGATGACGGTGTACGTGATCTCGAAGAGGGTGTGGTACTGGAATTGGCGCGGGATGTCGTCGGAGCGCCGGCGGTATCTCACGACCGACCACAGGATCAGTGCGGCGACGATCACGCCGACGACGATGGCGGCGATGAAGGTTGCGGAGTACAGCAGGTGCTCGTCGTGGGCCTGGGTGGTGGCCCCCTTGAACCCGTAGAAGTTGGGCAGCTCGCAACCGCCGAGTGCGAGCGGGAGAGCCACCGCGAGCAGAAGGGCGAAACGACGGCGCCCCCCGGCGCGGCCCGCGCCGGGGACTGGCCTAGCGGCTCGCGGGTTGCTCACGGCAGGGACCTTAGCGAAGGTCACCTGGGTGGTTGTAGTTGGCGGAAACCTCTCAGGAGCCTTCGTCGGCGCGCTCGTCGGACTCGCGTGCGGCCCAGGTGAAGACCCCTTTCGACATGGTGGACGTGGCGCGCTCGGCGGAGGCCGAGTACACCGCGGCCCGGGCTCGCTCGATGCCGGGGTCCCCCGGCGCGGCGAGGGCCGCCAGCTCGGCCAGATGTGCGGCCAGACGGAGCGAGACCGGCACGTCGACCCTGCCGTTGACCGAGCCTGAGACACCCGAGGCGGGTTCTCCGGCCCCATCCTCCTCGGCCGAGGCGGCGAGGGCGAGCGCCCTGTCGGCAAGCGCCTTGGGGCCGCCGGCCATCGAGGCAATCTCGTCGGCGAGAGCCGCCTCTGGAGCCGGCTTGAGCGTCGCAGGATTCCCGTCCCACCAGCCCCCGTACTGGCGCCAGATGTTCCGCACCACGAATTCGGGCTCGTCGTACACAGGGCGCAGGTAGGGCTTCTCCAGCAGGGTCTCGGGCGCGCGTACCTCGTGGAGGATCTCGTCGAGTCGGGCACCTGCGTTCATGAGGGCCAAGGTCTGTTCGACAAGGGACTCGAGCAGGTCCGCCGTGTCGGTGAGGGCCTCGCGAACACGATCGGACCCCACTATCGGGAACCCGTGTCCGGGCAGGAGCATCTCGGGAGCGAGCGCCACCATCTCGCGCAGCGCCGACGCCCATTCGCGCGGGTAGCGCTGCACCTTCTGGGGATTGCCGGCGTTGGGAGAGGCCCATATGAACATGTCCCCGCAGCACAGGACGCTGAGCTCGGGCACCCAGGTCCAAGTGTGGTCGTCGGTCTCGCCGCGGGCGTGGTGAAGCTCGAGCCTCAGTTCGCCGACGTCGAGGTCGAGTCGGTCGGAGTAGGTGCGGTCCGGGTAGCGATATTCAGTCGGCCAAAGGAGGCCGGGCAGGTTGAACTGCCGCTGGTTGATGATCGTGTTGTAACCGGACGTCGCTATGTACCGGTCGAAGCGCGCCGGGAGAGCCTCGTGGGCGACCACGGTCGGCGGTTCCCAGCGATTGCTGCTCGCCTCTTCCTCGAACACGCCCACTCCGAAGACGTGATCGATGTGACCGTGGGAGTAGACGGCCGTGTCGAGCCTGAGAGGCGACCAATCGCGAAGCGCCTGGTGTATGGAGGCTGCGAAGAAGCTCGATCCGGTGTCGACGAGCGCGAGCCCGTCGGAGGTGGCGAATGCCGAGACGTTTGCGAACGACGGGACGAACGCAACCCCTGATCGGAGCTCGCACAGTTCCCCCACGTAGCCACCCACCGGGTGGGCAGCGGTGATGTCGATCTCGCCGCGCCAGAGTCTGTCGACGAGTTCGAGGACGTCGCCAGGCATGGCAGCGATTTCAGATGCTTCTGAGGGTCATTCCTTGGCGTCGGTGGACTTGGCCTCCGAAGCCGTCTGCTCGGAGGACGAGTCCTTCGCGTCGCTGTCCTTGGCTCCGTCTGCCATCCCCTTCTTGAACTCGGATTGTGCCGAGCCGAGGGAGCGGGCGAACTTCGGGAGCTGAGTGCTGCCGAACAGGATCACGACCGCTACGACGAGGATGATGATTCCCCACTCGCTGAAGATCTCCGCAAGCATCTCTGGTGTCTCCGATCGTGCGGCTTCACCCACCGGGCGACGCCTGCACCCAATTTAGACCCCTCCCGACCCGAAGGCACCGCGGCGAGGCCCGAACGGGTCGACGACTCCTAACCTGCAAGGAACACGCCCATGACCAGGGCGCCGACCGAGGACAGGGAGCTGATGGCACCCCACGCCGCCAGTGCCGCCCTGGAGGTGGACCTCGAGTGGAGCCAAGCGGAGAGCCCTGCTAGGGCCACCACTGCGACCTTTATCCCGAGGACCACGCCCCAGGCGGTGGGCTGTCCTGCGTGAGTGGCGGAGACGTTCCAGATCCCGGTTGCTACCAGCACCGCGTACGTCGGCCACTGGATCCTGGCGAACGCAACCGCCAGGGCGCCCGGAGCGTCGGTTCCGAGTCCACGCGCAGTGGTGAGGAGGCCTGCGAGCGTGAACTGGCCGCCCACCCAGATCGCCGCAGCCAAGACGTGAAGCGACAGCCTCACCCCGTCGATGGCCGGGGCGAGGGCGGCGAGCGCGTGGATCACTTACCCTGCCAGTTGGGCTTCCGCTTCTCGGCGAACGCGACGGGGCCCTCCATGGCGTCTGCGGACGTGAACACCACCCCCACAGCTTCGGAGTTCGCTTTCCAGCCCTCTTCCTCCGGCACGCTCAACGACTCGAGCATCACCTTCTTCGACCACCGCACTGCGAGGGGGGCGTTCTCGGATATCAGCTCGGCCAGGGCCATTGCTTCGTCGAGCAAACGCTCGGCAGGGACGACCCTGTTGATCAGGCCCAGCGACAACGCTCGCTCAGCGGTGATGGGCTCACCGGTCAGTGCGAGCTCGAGAGCGACGGCGAGCGGAAGTCGGTTCGGGAGCCTGACGAGGGCCCCCGCCCCCGCGATCAAGCCGCGCTTGGCCTCGGGTATCCCGAAGGTGGCGTGGTCGGCTGCGACGACGAGATCGCACGAGAGCATGATCTCGCAGCCACCCGCGAGGGCGGCTCCGTTGACCGCTGCGATCAAGGGCTTCGGGAATTGCCGTTGTGCGATCCCCGCGAACCCACCGGTGGCACCGAGTATCGAGGCTCCTTCACCGGAAGCAAACGCCTTCAGGTCCATGCCCGCGGAGAACGCCTTGTCGCCCGAACCGGTGAGCACCACCACCCAGCAGTCGTCGTCCTCGGTGAGCTCGTCTAGAGCGGAGGACATCAGCTGGCTCACCTCTCCGTTGATCGCGTTGCGCGCCTCGGGTCTGTTGATCGTCAGTATCTCGACGTGTCCTCGTCGCTCGCGCTCGACTGCCGCCATCTCGTCTCCTCTCTTCGGTCTTCTCTCTAGTTCTTTTTCCCAGCTACGGCGAATGGACGGGCCAATCGAACCGCTCAGTCGTCGACGCGGAACCGGGGCGGCGAGCCCGACGCCACCACCTTCTCGCCCACCAGGTTGCGACCTTCGAGCATCGCCAGCTCGGCTTCCTCGGCGGCGAGCGCCATGTGCCTCCCGTCCTCGAGGCGGGCGATCACAGGTGCGGATGTGACCTTCCCGTCGCGGCCGACTGCGACGGTCGAGGCGACCACCGTCGCGCTGCGCGGAGCGCTACCGGACAGCTCCGCCGCGTCGACGACAAGGACTTGGGAGGAGTCGATCTCCTTCTGCGCCCCCTGCGTGTCCGCTTGGCACCATCCGTCTTTCGGGGGCCCGCTCCCGTAGATACCGACCGAGTGCTTCGTCGAGTACCAGCCCAGGCCCGTCACGAGCCCGACGCCACGCTGCTCCCTCAAGCGCTCGGCCATGGCGGCGATCGCATGGAGCGTGTAGTCGTTGCCCGGCCCTCCGAAGTACGCGAGCCCTCCCGTGACAGTGAGGCCGCGGGGGTCGTCCGCGCGGATCCCGAGCGCCTCGACCGCCATCTCGACGACACACGGGAAGCAGGAGTACAGGTCGATCGCGCTCACGTCGTCGATGCTCACCCGCGCCGCCTCGAGAGCCGCGGAAGTGGCTGCTTCGATGCCGGGCGAACGCCCCGGGTCCGGGCGAGCGGACGGGAACCAGACGTCGGACGCGTCGGCACCCGACCAGCAGAAGACCACCTGGTCCGCGAGACCGGCAGCGCGTGCCGCAGCCAGCGACGTGACGAGCACCGCGGCGCCCTGGTCGACACCCATCACCGCGCACATGCGCTTTGTGTACGGTTCGCTCACGAGGCGGTTGTCGGGACCGATCTCCGAGATCTCGGCAGGAGTGCGAGCGGTCGGGTACCACGCGAACGGGTTCTTCGACGCGACCTCCGAGAACGGGGCCATGATCTCACCGAGCGCCGAGCGATGCTCGGCCATGCTCCGCGAAGCGCGATGCGCGATGACGCTCTCGAACATCGCGTAGATGTGCACCGGCGCCACCATCCCGGCGCTCAACTCCACCGGTCCCACCCCCGGTCTTTCGTCGCCGACCATCGGGTCGGCTGCGAGCTCGGCCAGGGCTTCGCCGGCCTCGCGATCAGATGGACCCGAAGGCGAGCGCGGACCTGGGTCCGAAACCGTCTCGCGCGAACGAAGCTTCGATCGCTGCGACTCGGCTCCCGCGATCAGGACCACCTCGGACTCGCCCGCGCTGATCGCCGTGGCAGCGCGGCTCAGCAGCAGTTGCGGCGAGTTGCCTCCGATCGTCGACATCTCGGTCCGGGGCGAGCTCAGCCCGAGCTGACGCGCCAGCTGGGCGGCGGGCGCATGCCCGCCCCCCGCGAGGATGTTCACCATCGACACGCGGTCGATCTTTTCCCGCAGGCGGGGCGCCTTTTGCAAAGCGTCTTCCGAAGCACGCGTCGCCAGCTCGAGAGCCCAGACGGTTTGCTCTCGCTCCACCGCCTGTCCCGCTGCAACTATCACGGGAAGGCGGTCGTCGTCTCTCGTCATTTGTTCGTCCAGTGCGTGTGGTTTCGGAAGCCTCAGCGCGGCAGCAGGCCGTTCAAGAGCAACGACACGACGAAGTCCGCCACGACCCCGGCCGGCAGCCCGTCGTCGGTGACGAGACGCCGGTGGGCGATCTGGCCGACGAGGGCCGCGACAGCAAAAGCGACCATTCTCGGCGGCATGTCCACCACGAGCCCCCGCGTCTGGGCGTCGTCGATTATCTGCTCGATGTCGGTCACGAACCCCTCGTAGATGCCGAAGAGATGCTTCTCGAACCGGTCCCCGAGAGCGTAGGAGTCGCGGAACAGCAGCTTGACGACCGAACGATCGGCCTCGAAGAACTCGAACGTGGCACGAACAGCAGCACGAAACGGCGCGTCGGGTGCACCGGCAGCGGGAGTGTTGGTCAGCGCGTCGGTGACGTGGTCGCGAAGTTGCTGCGCCTCGCTCTCCATGAGCGCGTGGAACAGAGCGTCCTTCGAGTCGAAGTACCAGTAGATGGAGCCGTACGAGAGCTTCGCCACCCTGGCGATGTCGGCGATCGTCGTCGCGTGGTATCCGCGGCGAGCGAAGACCTTCTTTGCAGCGGCCAGGATGTCGCTCCTACGCTCCTCCTTGTCCTCGTCGCTGATCGCGCGACGGACACTTCGAGGGTTGCGGGGGCCCTTGGCCTGAAGGCGCTCTCGGGTTCGGGGAGTCCCCGGGGCCTCTGTGACCCCGGCTGAGCTGGTGTTCGTCTCGGCGGCGGCTGCGCTCCGAGCGCCTTGGGCGCTGTCCATGCGGCCGGAGGCTAGCACCGCAGATTGACTCGTCAGTCAGTAGTGGGGCGCGCCTCTTCTGCCCCGAGCGAGGGGCCGGCTCACCGCGCCGCACTCGTGGACCAGTCACGGGGCAGCGTCAGGGCCTGGTCCCGACCTCCGAGTGCGCCGTTCCATCGAGGGTCCACGACGAGACCGTCTCCCATCGCTCTCTGCGACGCTCGAGGACGATGTGGGCATCTGCCATTTCGGAGTTCGTGCACGTCGCGGTCGCCCGGTCGGGATCCACGTACTCGAGCCTTACCGCTCTCGACTCGGGGATGGTCACTTCTGCGCGAAGCCGCGTGCGTCCGACAGTGCCGCGCACCGCCCATTCGGGCAACCCCAAGTCGGTGCGGAAGAGCGGCGCGGCGACGAGCGGATCGCGCGGCCAGTCGCGTCCGCCGAGACGGAGCTGTAGGAAAGCCAGTGGGCGGAGGCGGTCCAGCCCTGGGCGCTTGCTGACTGCGCTCACGACCTCGAGGACGTCCCCACCCCCGAGCTCGGCGTGCAGCCACCCCCAACGTGCCGCGCTTCCGACACCGTATATATGCGCGAGGTTTCCACGGGCCTCAGCAGAGAGCGCGACCTTGTCACCGTCCACCTCTATGGTGCCGGTGAACGGCGAGCTCGGGACGCAGACGACCTGCGACGCGGGGAGCAATTCGCGCTCCCACGCCCAGCTCGGGAACGTGAACAAAGGTTCGTATTCGGGCTGTGCGACCGACCAGCGAAGATCCCATGCCAGCCGTCCCTTGGCCCCGCAGACCATTGGCGGAGAGAGGGTGCAGCCCGAAGGGGCCGGCAGGAGGTCCGTCCGAGCCCTCGGATCGGCCGGATCGTCCGCATTGGCCGGATCGGGGCCGAAGCGTTCGACGATCGGTGTCCGGTCGGCTCGAAAGAAAGCGGCCCAACCGTGGACGTACGGCTCATCGTCGTCGGGCGCGACCACCTCGTGATGCACCCAGAAGCCGGTCTTCGCCTCCGGGTCGGAGATGGTCGCGTACCAGACCTCGAGCCGGCCCCGCTGACCTCGCCAGCGGGGAGTGAGCGTGTCGTGTACCGGCACAGGAGCTCTAGCCACGGTGATTGCTCCTCGAGCTGTGTTCGGGCGTCTTTTCTCCCGCGGCGGTTGGCGCACCGGGCGCGGAACCTCCGTTCGTGCGCCCGGTTTCTCGACCAGCGTCGCGGCCGGCGTCGCGGAGTTGAGCGCGCTGCCACGAGACCTCCATCTGAGCGCCTCCGAGAGAGGCGTCGCCGACCTTCCACCGGCCACCGGTGGAGCGAACCACCGCGTCGGCGATCGCAAGGCCGAGTCCCGCGCCCGCGCCCTGATCCGTGGCCCTGTGGAACCTGTCGAAGAGCCTCGGCCGCTCGGATGGCGGGATCCCGGGGCCGCTGTCGGAAACGGCGAGGCTCACCCTGTTGCCGGTCGACGACACGAGGACGCGAACCGTGCCTCCCGTCCCCGCGTACCTACACGCGTTGTCCACGAGCACTGCGGTCAGCCTGTCGATCCACTCGGGCGGGGCGTTGATCGAGGTATGCGGCGAGCCTTCATTGCCCACCGTCAGTTCTTTTTCCCTCGAGCGCGCCACCCCCGAGAAGCGGTCGACACAGCCCTCCGCGATCGTGACCAGGTCCACCGGCTCGTTTCCGGGTGGCGGTGGCTCGGAGTCGAAGCGCGCGAGCCACAGCAAGTCCTCGACGATGCGCCGTAGCCGGTCGCTCTCGCGGCCCACGCGTTCGAGGGTGTCGCGGTATCTCGGGATGTCGTCGTAAGCGGGAGTGCCACGGGTGGCGCCGAGGGCGAGGTCGACCTCGGCTTCGATCACGCTGAGCGGAGTGCGCAGCTCGTGAGATGCATCCGCAGTGAACTCGAGCTGGCGCAGCCGCGCCTGTTCGACGGGGCCAGACGCCTTCAAGCCGATGAAGAGCGCGCCGAGGAACATGGCGATGACGAGTATGGGCCCGGCGATGACCTCAGCCGCCACGAGGACGTTCTCCACGTGCTGGGTCTCGGCGAGGCTCTGTCCACCGACAAGCCAGCTCCCGGACACAGGGATCGCGAGAAGGCGGAACGAGTTGTTCCCGATCGTCGACGTCGTGGGTTTGCCGTCGCGTGCCCACGCGTTCGTCGGGAGGTGTGGAGCCTGGTCGCTCAGCGCGACCGTGTGGCCCGCAGAGTCGACGCGCCACAGCAGGACCGGTGCAGTCTCGAGGTCCTGGTCGGCGTCGACGGCACCCGCGGGCGCCGACAGGTCGCCTCGATGCGAAGCGTCGACCAGATGTTCGCGCAGGTGCGTGTCCACCTGGGCGACGAGACGGTTGGTGTCCACGATGTCGAAAGTGACAGTGAGGGCCACGTAGACGACGGCGATCAGCAAGGTCGCGAGAGCCGCCACGCGTGCCGCGTGCGCGAGTCGAAGCCGTCGTTCGAGGCGCGGCCGGTTCAAATCGCCACGATCCGGTAGCCCACGCCCCGAACGGTCTCGATCCGGACATGCCCCGAAGCGAGCTTCGCGCGAAGGCGCGCGAGGTGAACGTCGATCGTGTTCGAACCCAACGCGTCGGCCTCGGCGTCCCACACATGAACCGCGATCGAGCGCCTTTCGACCACTCCGGGAGACCGGCGCATCAGGATCTCCAAGATCGAGAGCTCGGTGGCAGTGAGGGACGGATGGCCCGATCCCAGTCGGACCTCACGTGTGGAAGGGTCGTACTCGAGGTCACCGACGCAGAGACGGGTGGACTGCAGCGTGGGCGAGCGCCTTTGCAGTGCCCTGATCCTGGCAAGCAGCTCCCCGAAGTCGAATGGCTTCACCAGGTAGTCGTCTGCACCCTCGTCGAGACCCGTCACCCTGTCTGCCGAGGTGTCGCGCGCCGTCAGCATCAGTATCGGGAGCGCCGATCCCCGGCGGCGGAGCTCCTGGAGGACCTCGAGGCCGGTGACGCCCGGCATCCGCCAGTCGAGCACGGCCACCTCGTACTCGTACGTCCGCAGAAATGCCAATGCCCGCTCCCCGTCGGCAACTGCGTCGACCACGTACCCGTGCTCGCGAAGGCCACGCTCGAGCACGGAACGCAATCCCGGATCGTCCTCTGCGACGAGCACCCTCATGACCATGGGTTTACTCGTTCGAGATGAAGAGATAGTGACGGCGACGCCTCTTTCACCGTTTCTTAAGGCAACCTGGTTCAGGATGCGGCCTGGGAGATCGCGTCCGCACGCCCCCTTCGCAGGAGTGTCATGTCGAGAAGAAGGCCAACACAGCTCCGCCAGAGGCAGCCACAGCACCGAGGAGCGCCCACTGGAGCCCAGGCTCGGGCAGACACCCGCGCCCAGAGGCCGGGAGGTCAGGGAACCCCGCCAGAGGGGCATGCCCAGGCCTCTTCTTCCGGAGGGCCCTGGGGGATCGGGACCGAGACCGGGCGGGGTTGGCTGGCCCCGACTCCTCGAGCTCTCTACTCGGCGGGGTGGGTGCTCCTCCCGTTGCGCGCATTCCTTGGTTTCACCTTCTGCTTCGCAGGGCTGCAGAAGTTGGCCAACCCCGCCTTCTTCAACGCGTCCAATCCCGCCTCGATCCAAGCTCAGCTCGCGGGGGCCGCCCGCAGGAGTCCGATCCACGCCCTCATCTCGCCGCTGACTCATGTGGCCGTCCCGCTCGGCGTCCTTATAGCTCTCGCCGAGCTCGCCGTCGGACTCGGAACCCTCGTAGGGCTGTGGACGCGCGTTGCGGCAGCCGGCGGGGTCGTCATCTCGCTCATGCTGTTCCTTACGGTGAGCTTCCATTCGAGCCCTTACTACACGGGATCCGACATCGTCTTCGTCTTCGCATGGACTCCGTTGGTCCTCGCGGGTTCGGGAGGCGTGTTGAGCGCCGATGCGATCCTCGCCAACAGAGCGAGAAGACTCATGGGCGCGGAGGGGTTCGCCGTAGTGCCGCTCCCGTTCGCAGCGGTGCGAAGGGTCTGCGGCTCCTACGACCAAGGTCGTTGTCAGGCCCGAGACGGAGAGCCGTGCGAGCCCGCCCCATGTCCCTACCTGGTGCAGCGGCCGGGAAAGGCGAAGCGCCTCGCCGAAAGAGAGATGGACCGGCGGACCTTCGCTCTGAAGGGTGCGGCGACGGGCGGGCTGGCCGCGCTCGGCCTCGTCGGTGCCGGCGCGGTCGCGGCCCTGGGAAGGTTGGTGGGAGGGACGTCGGGCAAGCCTGGGACACCCCCACTGGGCAATTCCAATGCCGCCACTTCGGGTGCCGGACAGAGCTCGGCATCGACCACGACGACCGCCACCCCTTCTCAGGGCGCCTCGCAACCTCCGGCTCCGACCTCGACGACGCCCACGACGACGGCGCCGCGCCCGGCGGGGACGCGCATCGGTCCGGCGAGAGACGTCCCCGTTGGAGGCGCGGCTTCGTTCACCAACCCGAACTCAGGCGATCCTTCGTTGGTCATACAGCCGAAGTCGGGAACGTTTCTCGCGTTCGACGCGGTTTGCCCTCACGCTGGCTGCACGGTCGAGTACGACAATTCCGCGCAGATTTTCGTCTGCCCGTGCCACGGTTCGGAGTTCAGCGGCACTACGGGGTCGGTCGAGATCGGACCTGCGACCTCAGGCCTGGGCCACATCGGCATCGCAGAGGGCCCCGACGGTCAGCTCTACGTGACCTAACATGAGCACCGGTTCCAGATGTGCCGTCAGGTCGGACAAGTAAGGTCGCGTGGTGCCGACGAGAAGCGTGCAGTCGCCTTCTGAGGTCTCTGACACCGATCCGTCGCGGTCGGACGATCTGCCCATCGCTGACGGCTCGTCCGTTTCCACCGGACGAGGGCGCTCGCCCGTCCGCCTACGACGTCGTCAAAGCTCACGCACGACCCCCCGCCATCGGGTGAATCGAGTGAACAGCCGACGCCCTTGGCTGCGGTGGGCTCGGGCGCACAAGATCATCAGCACCCTCATCGCAGTCGTGGTCCTGCTGACACCCGTGTGGTGGTCGTTGGGCTCGGCACTCACGAACCCGGCGTTGGGCTCGAGCATCCCCGGACGGCTGGCGGAGTGGGCGCGCGAGCACGGGCTCGGATCGATCGTCGTTTGGGCGGAGAACACCTGGTACTCGCACCATCCTCCGCCTGTCGGCGGGAAGCCTGCAAAGGGGGCAATCCCGAACCGCTCCTCGCGCGGCTCGGGCACTTCGAGCTCGGCCACCACGGTGCCGCCCGGTCTTCCCGCCCCGGCTCCGATCGATCCGATAGCGAGCCCCGCCGTGGCCGGTGAGGGGCAATGGAGCCCTGCGGGGCGAAAGGTCGACGGCGTGCCTGCCGTCTACGAGACGTACATGCGACCGGACAGCGTGCACACGAGCGTCGTGACCGGTGTCGCATGGATGGACACGAAGCTCCTTGGTGCGACCCTTTACTCGGGTTCGACGATCCCGGGGGGAGGCCCGTGGCAGAACACAGCCCCCATCAGCTCCCAGGTGGCCGACTCGGTCGTCGCCGCGTTCAACTCGGGATTCTTGTTGTCGAACGCCAACGGGGGCTACTACACCGAGGGGAAGGAGGTGGCCCCGTTACGGCAGGGCGCGGCGTCTTTCGTCGCATACAAGGACGGGTCCTCCACCGTCGGACAGTGGGGTCGCGACGTCACGATGACGTCTGATGTCGCGTCGGTCCGCCAGAACCTCGACCTCATCGTCGACGGAGGACAGCCTGCGCCGGGGCTCAACGCTAACGACACCACTCAGTGGGGTTACACGCTCAACAACAACGTCTATGTCTGGCGCTCGGGTCTCGGAGTGACTGCAGACGGCGCGCTGGTGTACGCCGGTGGCCCGAGCCTTAACATCACCGACCTGGCCGACGTGCTCGCGCGCGCGGGCGCGGTGCGCGCCATGGAGCTCGACATCAACACCGACTGGGTCAACTACTCGGTATACGCGCCACCGAATGCTGCCACGCCTGCCTCTGCCTCGAACGGGTCGACTTTGATCTCGGGCATGGCAGGGGGCCCGGGACGCTACTTCGAGTCTTACTGGTCGCGTGACTTCATCACCATGGCGGTTCGTTCCGATCTGTCGAGCTGAGAGGGAGCCGGGAGCCATCCGGTAGGTCCCCGCAATCAGGCCCGAGTCGTGCAAGCCTTTGGGGAACCGGGCCGCCTGTAAGGTTCGCCCACTTGCCTACAGGATGGAGGAGCGGTGACCTCTCTGAGCTTTCTCGCTTCAGCCGTCGACCTGAACTCGCCTGGGCGCTATCTGCACTGGTCGATCTTCACGGTCTCCGTGGCGAACCTCGTGCTCATCGGGGTCATGGTCGTGCTGTTCGGCGCGGCCCTCTTGATCCGCTTTCCGAGGCCGCGCGACGAGGACGTAACTCAGGCCGCGCCCGCAGTCGAGTACACCTCCTCAGGCGAGAAGATGTGGACCGCTCGCATAAGGCACACGGCGCTGCGGCTCTTGCCGCCGTCGAAGCTGTTCCCCGATCGCCAGCCGGTCTACGTCGATTCCTGGATCTATGTCTTCGGAGTCGCGACGCTCGCGGCACTCGTCGTCGTCATCGTCTCCGGGTTTGCCATCGCAATCGGAGGGGTCGACTGGTGGCACACCAATCCCGTCGGGCATTTCTTCAACAGCCTCCATCTGTGGAGCGTCGAGCTATTCATGGCGTTCATGGTGATCCACCTCTGGGGGAAGTTCTGGATGGCTGCATGGCGCGGAAAGCGCGCTCGGACCTGGATCACAGGTGTGGTCGCGTTCCTCGCGTCGATCATCCTTTGCTTCACCGGATACCTGTCGCAACAGAACTTCGACGCGCAGTGGATCTCGACGAACGGCAAGGATGCCTTCAACGCCGCCGGGGTCGGAGCGTTCTTCAACCTCATGAACTTCGGCCAGATGCTCATCTGGCACGTCGTCTTGCTGCCGATTCTGCTGATCGCCCTCGTCGGCGCACACATCCTCCTCGTTCGGGTCCGCGGGGTGGTCCACCCCTTCGAGACCCCTGCGGAGGTAGCAGGACGACCACGCCGCGACCGTGAGGTGAGGCGTGCGACAAAAGCGGCCGAAGCTTCGGAATGGCGCGGTGCGAACAGGCGCTACGACATCGCCAAAGAGGGAGCGATCGCCGCGGTGATCGCCCTTGCGCTCGTCTTCCTGCTCGCGGGACTGCTCTCTTCGCCGGACGTACCGCCGATCGACGTCCGCACGTGGGCCACTGTTGCACCAGCAGACTTCTTGGGCACGGCCGCAAGCGAGCTCGCCGGCACGAGCGAGACCGCAACCTACGGGCCGCCCTACAACAACGTTGCCGGCCGTACCCAGAGGATAGGTTTCGCGCCGGCCGACATCTCTGGAGTGCGCCAGCCCATCGACGCCGCTCAGAGCTTCGTGCTGGACCCGCTCTCGAAGCTGGCGCCCACCGACCCGACGGTCGCGCGGGCGCTCGGCGCCTACCGAGCAGCGGGCCCCGCGACCGATCAGAAGTGGGCGCAGAACTACGCGGACGCACTGGTCCACGTGAGGTTCGTCGGCGGCTCGCCGGTGGTGCCCAAGGCGGACGACGGCCCAGTCCCGGTCCTGGCTGCGGCCGAGCTCTCCATTGCACGCGCCGGTGGTGTCGACGCCGATCTCATCGCCCACCAGAGCTTCTTCGGAACCGACTTCACGAAGCCGCTGCTCTTCATCGAGGACGGGAGCTACTTCGCAAGCCAGGCGCAGGCACAGCACCTCACAGGCGCCCAGTGGGGAGTGATGAACGAGACAGGCAGCTATCCGGGCCAGCCGTGGCTCTGGCTATATCAGCTGTGGTACCAGGTCCCCGGATGGAGGAACTCGGCGAACATCGACCTCATCGCGATCTACATGACGGGACTCGCGACCCTGTTGCTCCTGCTCGTGCCCTTCATCCCGGGTCTTCGTGACATCCCGCGCCTGGTGCCGGTGCACAGGCTCATATGGCGCTCCTACTACCGGTCCAAGTCCAAAGGCACGTAGCCACTCTCACTCTCAGCAGCTTCCAGTCCGTCCTTAATGTTTCAGAAAGGCTTCAGCGCGCATCGTTGAGAGGTGACCCTCCCAGCGACGCCGACTGCGCCGGCCGCCGCCGTTCACATGAAAGCCCTCGGGACGACCGCAACCCTGGCGACGACCAGTCCGGATCAGATCGAGCTGGCCGAGTCCATCCTCGTCGAGGAGTTGGACTCGATCGATCGCGCGTGCAGCCGTTTTCGGTCGGACTCCGAGATCTGGGCCCTGTACTCCTCCGACGGACCTGTAGTCGTGAGCCATGTCCTGTTCGAGGCGATCGCAACCGCGTGTGATGTCGCCGCGAGGACGAGCGGCGCGGTCGACCCGACCGTTGCCGGCGCGCTCGAAGGCATCGGATACGACCGCGACTTCGAGCAGGTCAGAACTCGCAACGCCCCGCTCGAGCACGAGCCTCTGCCCGCACCCGGATGGTGGCGCGTCGAGATCGATCCTTCTCGCCGCTCCGTGCGGGTTCCTCGAGGAGTGCGTCTGGATCTCGGCGCCAGCGCCAAGGCGCTAACGGCTGATCGGGCAGCGAAGCGCATCGCGTCGACGGCGGGTTGCGGAGTACTCGTGAGCCTCGGTGGAGACGTATCGGTGGCGGGCAAAGCTCCCGAGGAGGGGTGGGCGGTCGGTATATGCGTCGAATCCTCCACGCCGGTCGAAGCTGCGGGCCACGTCGTGAGCCTGTCGTCGGGAGGGCTGGCCAGCTCGAGCACCGGAGTGAGGACTTGGCGGCGCGGGACGCGCAGGCTTCACCACATCGTCGACCCCGTGACGGGGGACGTCGCCAGCACCCACTGGAAGCTGGTCTCGGTTGCGGCGAGCACCTGTGTGGACGCCAACGCGGCAAGCACCGCCGCGATCGTGTGGGGCGAGGACGCGCCGGAGCGTCTAGAAAGCCTCGGGCTTCCCGCCCGCCTCGTCCGACACGACGGCGAGGTGGTGACGCTCGGCGGATGGCCCTCGGACAGCGGTTGGTGAAGGAGACGCGTCCTTCAGGACGCGGCGAGCACCGCGACGAAATCACGCGTCCAACCCACGAGGACCTGGTTCGAAGGCCTGTTCTGCCCCGGCACGCCGGCACTGAGGGGGCCTCCCGCGCTCGAGGCAAGGGCGAGCTGGATCCACTCAGGGTTGATGTCGAGCTGCATCGCGGTGGTGGCCCCCGCCGAGATCAGAGCGTTCGCAAGATCGCTCGGAAGGGCGGCCATGCCTCCCGCGTAGAGGATGTCACCTTGAGGGTCCTCTCCCAGCGCGCTGCGCGCGACCACTGCACCACCCCCGAGCGTGGAGCCCCACGTCGAGATGTCCGAGATCGCCGGGCTCGGAACCGAACCCGAGACGAGCGGAGGGAGGTTCTGTCGGACGCTCACCACTTGCTCGCCCGGCGCCGGCACGTCCTGCCCCCACACCCCGACGTGCCCGCTTCCGTCCGAATCGACGACGAAGCTTCCCATCCCGGGCACGAGCGACCGTAGGACTTGTCCGTCGAGCTCGAACCCGCCGACACCCGCCGAGCTCATGAAGCCCCCGTTGAACGCGGCGAGCAGCACCGGCACCTCGTCGGGGCCGACCGCGGGTCCGGCGTCTCTGGGGACCGAGGCCGCCGGAGGATCCGCACTCCCGACGTGCAGGTCGAAGCTCACCTGCCCTGCCCGGAACCTCGCAACGGTCACCTGGTTCCCGTCCGGCTCGCCGAATGTGCGCTGGTCGACGGCGACTCCTGTCGTGAGGAAGCTGACGGGCGTCCACCCCGGTTGCACGGGGACGGTCGTCGAAGTGGTCGTGGACACCACGGGCAGCGGCACGAGCGCCGGGAGCGTCGTGCTCGAGCTGGGTCGTCGGCTCGAGGCGGTCGCCGGGCCCGGGCTCTGGAGGGGACCGGAGCACGCAGCGGCCAAGAGCCCCAGCGCAGCGAGGAGGATCGGAAGGCTTCGCGGCAGCCGGGAAGACAGTTGGCGATTTCTCAGGGCCTTCATCTTGGCGTCAGGAGCTTCACGATCACTTAAGGATTGGTTCTCTAGGGTTGTTCCGATGACTGATGTTCGTCGTCGTCCACTGCCGCGACGCGTGACGGATGACCACGAAGAACCCACCACTAGGGCGTCCAAAGGGGTGGAGTCGAACGCGCGCCTGACGGCATCCACCGCCGTTGTGTTGCTCGTCCTGCTCGCGGCAGAGGGCTTCACGATACTCGCCATCCGTCCTCTTCTGTCCCTTCACGTCTTCATCGGAATGCTCCTCGTTCCGCCGGTGCTGCTCAAGATGGGGAGCACCTCCTATCGCTTCGTTCGCTACTACCGCGGCTCACCCGCATACCGCAGAAAGGGCCCCCCTCCTGCCGTGCTTCGCCTGCTCGGGCCGTTCGTGGTCGTCACCACGGTCGCTGTCTTCGCCAGCGGGATCGCGCTCTTGCTGGTCGGGCACGGCGAGAGGAGCCAGATGCTGCTGCTACACAAGGCGAGCTTCGTCTTGTGGTTCGGCGCCATGACGATCCACGTCCTCGGGCATCTCGTCGACACCGCACGGCTCGCTCCACGGGACTTCTTGCGAAGGACGCGACTCGATGTCAGGGGCGCGGGCGCAAGGCAGTGGGCGGTCGTCTCGAGCGTGGTCCTCGGAGTTCCGCTCGGGCTGATGCTCCTCGGCCGAGTAGGCCCCTGGCTTGCATCGGGGGCTCACTGACCGTCGGTTGGCTCGCCGCGCGGCCGACAGGACTCGAGCAGGATTCTGAACCTGCTCGCGAGGCTCTCACAGAAAGTTCTCAGGGTCTCCTCCTCACAGCGTGTCCAAAGCCGCTCTTCATGCTCCGGTCATGTCCTTGGGGCGACGATGGACCGGGAAGGAGGCGACATGGTGGTCGCACCGCAGAATGTGCACCGAGCGAGCATCGAAGACCAACGTGACGTGGCGTTCGCACGCGTGCGCAAGGCGTTTCGCTGGACGACGGCTGCGGCCGTCACCTCGGTCGCCATGATCGTCGGTGTGGTCGCGCACGAATTGCCGGGCAAGTCGAGCTCTTCCTCTGCAGGTGCCGGCGGATCGAGCGCCGCGAGCGCGAACCCGGCATCGTCCGGCGCCACCGCCGGCTCCACGCCGACGAGCACCCCCTCCACGACAGCGCCGTCGGCTTCGGGCAACCCGGTCAGCTCCGCGGGAGCCGGCAGCTCCGGCGCGGGCGGTTCGGCGAGCGGCGCGATCGCTCCGCCAACTTCGGCGCCTGCACCCGCCCGGAGAGCTCCGATCGCCGTCTCCGGTGGGAGCTCGGTGCACTGAGTTGCCGGCCGCCTGCGACCACAGATGATCGCCTCCTCCTCGCAGTTGCTCTGGTACACCACGCGGGCGACGGGTGTCGTCGCGCTGCTCCTGCTTACAGGCACCGTCGTGCTCGGGATCCTCACCTCGGTGCGGTTCGGCACCCGGCAGTGGCCGCGGTTTGCGTTTCAAGAGATCCACAGGCGCGTCGCCCTTCTGAGCGTGATCTTCATCGCTCTGCACGTGGTAACGACGGTCTCGGACACGTACGCGCCGATCGGCTGGCTGTCGGTCTTCGTTCCGTTCACGTCCCCGTACCGTCGGCTGTGGCTCGGCCTGGGTTCGGTCGCGGTGGACCTGCTCCTGGCGGTGACGATTTCGAGCTTGCTCCGTCAACGCATCAGCCACCGCGTGTGGCGCTCTCTGCACTGGCTCGCGTATGCGAGCTGGCCGGTCGCCTTGCTGCACGGTCTTGGCACAGGAACCGACCCTCGCCTCGGCTGGATGGTGATGCTCACGGTTGCGTGCGTGACCGCCGTTCTGGTCGCGCTCGGATGGCGACTCGTGGCGGGTTGGCCGGCCAGAGCCGGCACGAGGATCCTGGCCGGCGCGGGAAGCCTGCTCGGAGTGGTCGGAGTCGCTGCGTGGTCCGCGACCGGACCGCTTCGCCCCGGATGGGCCGCGCGCGCCGGAACTCCACCGCAGCTTCTCGCAGGCGCGAGCTCACCTGCCCCCGCCGGTTCCGGTTCGTCATCGTCATCCTCGGCTGCTGCTCCGCCGAGCTCCGGCTCGGCTCCACAGAGCGCTCCGGGAGCGTCGCAAGCTCCTCTGCCGCCGCCGCCTTACCGGACGTCTCTGTCCGGATCGGTCTCGCAGACGATGCAGGCCGGCGGATTGGAGCAGGTGGACATCAAGGCACAGGCCCAGGGTTCGCTCGACGCCGTGCTTCGAGTCGTCATCACAGGGAGCCCCGACTCCTCGGGGGGTGTGCTCATGCGCCAGAGCCAGGCGAGCTTCGGCCCGCCCGACGTCCCCGGCGAGTACCAGGGGGAGGTCGTCGGCCTCGACGGGTCGCGGCTCTTGCTGTCACTTCGCGACCAGGCGGGCTCGACGCTGTACTTGCGGGTGGACCTCTCACTGACGGGCAATCAGCTGACGGGCACGCTCTCCTCTACCACTTACGCATCGGGGAGCACCGGTGACGACAACTGAGATGCCCGCTCCTGCGAGGATCGCGGCTCCTGCGAGGTTGGCCGCGTCGCCGAGGATGGCAGCGTCGCCGAGGATCCTCGCCTGCTGGTACGAAACCGGTAAGGCGGACCTGAGGTCGCACCTCTCGGTGCACGGGCCGCTGCCTCGTGCGGGGCGCAACGACTCCCACTTCGCATTCAGGTTGATCGAAGCCGTCGAAAGGTCCGGACTCACCGGTCGTGGCGGCGCCGGTTTCCCGACCAGTCGCAAGTGGGAGTTGATGCGGCAGTCCCGCCAACCGCTGGTTCTCGTCAACGCCATGGAAGGCGAGCCGGCGAGCGAGAAGGATCGTTTCCTTTTGGCTGGTGCTCCACATCTCGTCCTCGACGGCGCCGAGCTGGCCGCCGCAGCCGTTGGCGCGCGCGAGATCCTCGTGTGCGTGGCAGAGGACCGACCCGACAGCGCTCGGAACGTTCAGCGAGCGATCGACGAACGAGCGGCCAAGGGTGTGGGCTCGCGGCCTGTATCGGTGCTCCAACCCCCCGGGCGCTACATAAGCGGCGAGGAGTCCGCGCTCGTCAACTGGGTCGGAGGTGGTGGGGCGATACCGACGTTCCGACCGCAGAAAGGGACGCCTCTAAGGATCAGGCGTCGGCCTGCCCTCGTGCAGAACGCAGAGACCCTCGCTCACGTCGCGTTGATCGCACGTCACGGCTCGGACTGGTTCCGGATGGTGGGACCACCGGAGGCCCCCGGAACGTCGCTGGTGAGCGCCTCGGGTGCTCTCGAGCGTCCGGGCATCTACGAGGTCGCGCTCGGAACCCCCGTCTCGGAGATACTCCGGCAGGCGGGAAGCGCGGAATCTCCTGCAGCAGTGCTCGTCGGCGGCTACGGGGGAACTTGGTTGGGACCCGGACTCCTCGAAACCCCGTACGCGCCCGGCCCACTCGCGGCCGCAGGCAGCGCGATGGGCGCGGGGGTGCTCGGTGTGCTGGGCGCCTCCACTTGCGGGGTGGCCGAGACGGCGCGCATCGCCTCGTACATGGCAGCGGAGAGCGCGGGCCAATGCGGGCCCTGCGTGTACGGGCTGCCGGCGATCGCCGCTGACCTCGCCCTGTTGGCACGAGGCCACGCGGACCGAAGCGTCCTCGAGCGGCTGCGACGGCATCTCGAGGCGGTGGCGGGCCGCGGCGCATGCCGTCATCCCGACGGGGTCGTCCGGCTGGTGCGCAGCGCAGTGGCGGTGTTCGCGGCTGACTTCGCCGAACATGCTCGCGGAAGACCGTGCAGGGGAGCGGCCCACCGGCCGCTGATGTCGGTGCCGAGCGACAGGAGGGAATTGAGATGACCTCCAGATCGGTCCGTCTGCGGGTCAACCCGATCGCGTGCGACGCCTTCGGGTACTGCGCGGAGCTGCTGGCAGAGATCGTCGGGGTGGATGAGTGGGGGTATCCGGTACTGCGGGACACGCCGGTGCCGGAGCATCTCGTCGACCTGGCCGAGCGTGCGGTCCGGGATTGCCCGCGACGCGCGCTCCTGCTCGAGAAGAGCGCTCCAACGGTGATAGGGAGGAGCTCGCCACGCTCCGAGAATCAGCGGAGCTGAGTGCGTCGGCCGGTTCGGGACGAAGGCTCGTCAGTTGTGACGCGTCTGCGCCCACGGGACTCCCTTGTCGAGCTCGGAGTCTCTCGGAAGCCCGAGGATGCGTTCGGCCATCTGGTTGCGCAGGATCTCGGAGGTCCCTCCCTCGATGGAGTTCGCCCGGGCGCGAAGGAACGTCTGGGCCCTTGCCTCGGCCGTCTTGTCCTCATGCATCCAGGCCACACCGCCCATGCCGTTCGCGGTGATCGCCAGGTTCGAGCGGCGCTGGTTGTACTCGGCGTTGAAGACCTTGTTGACAGACCCCTCGGGACCGGGCTGCTGCCCCGACAGCCGGGCGGAGCTCGCGCGGAAAGCCGTGATCTCCTTCACCTCCGACTCGATGTAGATCTGGGCCAGCCGCTGGCGCACGAGAGGGTCCGAGCGATCGGGGATGGAATCGAGGAACGACCTCCACGGGTCGCGTCTCACGCCGCCGGTGAACGACACCGGGTCGAGCGACACACCTGAGAGGGCCACGCGCTCGTTCATGAGCGTCGTGCGGGCGCAGCGCCAGCCGTCACCCACGCTCCCCACCCGGTTCGAGTCGGGGATTCGAACGTCGTTTAGGAACACCTCGTTGAATTCCGAGGATCCCGTCAACTGTCGTAGGGGGCGAACCTCCACGCCGGGAGCGTGCATGTCACAGATGAGGTAGGTGAGACCCTCGTGCTTGGGCGCCTCCGGGTCGGAGCGGGCCAGCAGCATGCCGAAGCTTGCGAACTGGGCGATGCTCGTCCACACCTTCTGCCCGCTCACCACCCATTCGTCCCCGTCCGCAGTCGCGCGCGTCGACAGCGAAGCCAGGTCCGAGCCCGATCCGGGCTCGCTGAAGAGCTGGCACCAGATCTCCTCACCCGAGAGGATCTTTCGCAAGTACCTCTCCTTTTGCCCCTCGGTGCCGTGCTCGATGATCGTGGGTCCCGCCAACCCGATCCCGAGGAGGTTGACCGATACGGTCGGGAGGCGATGATGGATCAGCTCCGACCTCACCACCTGCTGCATCCAGACCTCGCCGGAGAGCCCGCCGTACTCTTTCGGCCACAGAGGAGCGGCATAGGGGCTGCGACCGATCTTGCCCTGCCACACGAACGGGTTGAACCCGTGCTCCTTACGGAGCTTCTCGAGTGCAGCGTCGTCGCCGCGATCTACTGCGTCGGCCCAGCCCGAGGGCAACTCGTCGCGAAGCCATTCGACGAACTCCTCGCGGAAGGCTCTTTGGGTGGGCGTGTCTTCGATCTGCCAGCGCATCGGTACCTCTCCGCCCTCGAAGCACCCGGTCGGTCGCTCCGTCGGGCCGTTCCTCGATCGTGCCTGTCTCCGGGCTGCTTAGACTGACTCGTCAGTCAGCAACCGGTTCGCGTTCCAAGTGTAGGGGAGGCACTCCGATGTCCACCACGGCCCCGTCCACCTCGGCTCCGTCGCTGACCGAGGAGCAGCAGAACGCCTTCAGGGCCGCCGTTCCCCGGACGATGCTCCGCACCCCCTACCTGGCGGGTCTCGGGCTCTCTTTCGATGCTTACTCGCCCGACGAGGTGACGCTCCGCCTCGCCTTTCGGGAGGACCTCACCAACGACGGGACCTACTACCACGGTGGCGTCATCGCGGCGGTCATCGATACAGCCGGCGCAGCCGCAGCTTGGTCGAACCACGACTTCTCCAAGGGAACTCGAGCTTCGACCGTCTCGATGTCGGTGCAGTACGTGGGCGCCGCCCGTAAGAGCGACCTCGTGTGCCGTGCGCGCGCGGTTCGTCGCGGCAAGGAGCTCACTTTCACCGAGATAACCGCGGTCGACGGCGACGGGAAGACCGTCGCCCACGCGATTCAGACGTACCGGATCGTCTGAGGCCGAGACCGGTCCGGCGTCGCCCGGTGCCTCAGCGCCTCAGTGCAAGGCTCGAAGCCGCGACCAACCGCGTTCGGTTCCGAGGAGGCGCTTGCGTCGAAGCATTACCTCGTCCACGAAGCTGCGTCCTGGCTCGAGGTGCCGGAGGACGTCCACCTGGCCCTGGGGTCGCGGAAGCATCCACGAGTGCCCCCCCGGCACCCACACGACCTCTCGGTTCACGAGCTCGACGATCTCCGTGGCGGTCCGTGCATTCACTATCCGGTCGAAGCAGCCCCAGACGGGGAGGAACGGTACGCCGTGCCGGACGACGCCGACCACCTCGTCGCGCATGTCGATCGACATGAGCATCGCCCCGACCGGCAACGTGCGTCCCATCGCTCTGATGTTGCGTCTTGCGTCCGGCCACAGGCCGCGCAAGGTGGACGACAGACGTCGACCGATCAGCAGGTCGGGCGTGTCCAGCACCGCGGCTGCGAGCAGGTCCGCGACTCCGGCGACGTCGGGGAACAGCGGGGAGAGCAACGTGACCACGGGTCCCCTTCGACGCTTCCATCCCGGGGTGGCTACGCCGTCGCGGTAGACGATCCCGAGGGTCCGGCCGGGATTGTCGTGGGCCACCTGGACAGCGACAGCTCCTCCCATCGAATGGCCGAGGAGGACGGCGTGCTGAGCGCCCACGTGGTCGAGAAGCTCCACGACCTGGTGGGAGATCTCGCGCATGTTGACCCTCTCCCATGGCATCGGGTCGCTACCGCCGAACCCGGGAAGACTCGGGTTGAGCAGTCGCCATCCCATGCCGTGCGCGAGGTGGCTGGATTCGCGCCAGTACATGCCGCCGCCCGCGAAGTAGCCGTGAACGTTGACCGCCCAAACCGGAGGACTGCCTGGTCCTTCGGGGCCCGTGACGTCCTCGTTGTCGGACACCGAGTACCTCAGCCTGCGCCCGTCGACGTTGAGCGTGGCGGGAACCATTCGCACCGTCCGGTGTCCGGTCGTCGCGGGATCCTGGCGCAGGAAAGGCAGCGACCCGAGCAGCGGCACGGCCGGCACCCTCATCTCGTAGGACCGGGCTCAGGCACGCACTGAGGACCCGCCGGCTTTGGCCAGCGCCCTTTCTGCTTCGCTCACGAAGCGAGCGACCAGCTCTGCTGCGGGAACCAATTCTTCGATCGCGCCAACCCCTTGTCCCGCCGGGAAGCACTCCCTCGAGGGGTCGACCTCTGCCGTGTCGTCGTCCCCACCGAGGTGGAACGCCTTGTCCTTGATCGAGCGCCCGAGCTGTGCCGGGAACCGCTCGAGCTCGTCGGGGTGCTCGTCGAAATAGGCGGTGTACGAGTTGCGGACCACTCGCATCGTCTTGCCCGAGTACGCCCGGCTGATCGTCGTGCCGTCCTCGGCCGCCTTGAGCAGTGCTTCTTTGTAACCGGTCACCGCGCGTGCCTCGGGGGTGGCGATGAAGCGAGTCCCAACCCAGACCCCGTCGGCGCCGAGCGCGAATGCCGCCGCCAGGCCCCGCCCGTCGGTGATCCCCCCTGCAGCCACGACCGGGACCCTCTCCCCGACGGCGTCGACTATCTGGGGCACCAGCGGGAACGTGGCTACCTGGCCTGTGTGGCCTCCGGCCTCGGTCCCCTGGGCCACGACGATGTCACACCCGGCATCGACGGCCCGGCGGGCGTGGTCGACCTTTCCGCACATGTTGACGACCAGAAGGCCGTGGTCGTGGCAGAGCTTCACCACCTCGGTCGGCACGCCCAAACCGGCCACGAAGACCGACGCCCCTCCCTCGATGATCTTCTCGACCTGCGAGGCCATGTCCCCGGGCATCGCCGTGAGGAGGTCCACGCCGAAGGGCTTGTCGGTGATCTCTCTCACTAGGCGGATCTCGTCGACCATCATCGGGGTGGGCATGGTCGACGCGCCCAGGCACCCGAACCCCCCCGCCTCGGAGACGGCCGCCACCAGACGGTGGTAGGAGACGCCCCCCATGCCTGCGAGCATCACCGGATGCTCGATCTCCAACAGCTCGGTGAGCCTCGTCTGCATCCATCCTCCGGCTTTGTTGACTGATCAGTCAGTTTAAGTTTGGCACCACGGGCTCGCCAGCACCCCAGCCGGCAGGTCCGTCCACGCATAGCCTTCGGGCGGTGCCTGACTCCACGAGCGCCCGGGGCGGGCTGGGTTCTCGGATGCATGGGATGGCGCGCAGTGCGGCGGCGCGCGCCCGCCTCCTCGGACACGTCGTCGGCGACCTCGGGCTTCCGGTCGTCGGATTAATCGTGGTCAACTCGGTTCGCCGCCAAAGGGCGTGGCGACGTGAGAACGCCGGACGCAACGCACCTCGACCCGGAGTGACCCCCGGGATCCTCGAGCGAACCCAGCCGATCGCCGGCGGCGCGCGCTTCAACTTCGCCCACGCGCAGCTCGAGGTTTCCTACCTGGCGGCCGACGTGGTGCTCGTGTGCTGGAGCCCCGGTCCCGAGCCGGTGGGCTACTCGGTGTCCCAATCGCGGCCAGGTCTGCCCGAATCGCAGTGGCCGCTTCCGTCGGTCCTCGTCACCGAGCACCCCGGGCGCGGCTGGAACCTCGTCAGCGACGAGCTCGACGTGCACGTCGGAGCAGAAGGCGCGACCGAGGTTTCGAGAAGAGACGGCACGGTGATCCGAAGCACTCGCCCCCCGGTGCGCCGGGGAGGAGGCTGGGAACAGGAGATCGTGATGCGCGCAGGCGAGCGCTTCAGCGGCCTCGGTGAGCAGGCAGCGGGCGTGGACCTTCGCGGTGGCCGCTTTCGTGTCTGGAACCGCGATGCGGGAGGGGCATGGGGACCAGGGAGTGGACCGCTCTACATGGGCATACCACTGGTCGTCGGATCCCATCGGGACGGTGACTCGCTCACCTTCTACGAGAACTCGACCTACTCGGTCTTTTCGTTCGGGGATGCGGACGCACCCCGCGAACGCGAGGGCCGGGCGAAGGTCGTCTTCTCGGGGGGAAGGCTTCGCGCGTATGTGATGACAGGCGACCTCCCGCATCTGCTGGACCGATACACGACGTTGACGGGCAGGCCGTCACTTCCGCCGCGCTGGGCGCTCGGATACCACCAGAGCCGGTGGGGCTATCGGAGCGCAAGCGACGTGCGCGAGGTACTCGATGGCTACGAGAAAGAGCGCGTACCTCTCAGCGCTCTGCACCTCGACATCGACTACATGGACGGTTACCGCGTGTTCACGGTGGACCGCACCCGCTTCGGTGATCTCGCGGAACTCGCTGCGCAAGGGGCGCGAAGAGGAGTCGGCATCGTGACCATCATCGACCCGGGGGTGAAGGTGGACCCGGGGTACGACCTCTACGCCGAAGGGAGCTCGCGTCATCTCTTCTGTACCGACGTGCACGGCAACCCGGTCGAAGGTGTGGTTTGGCCCGGAAGGGCGGTGTTCCCCGACTTCACCAACCCGCGCACCCGCGACTGGTGGGCCGGCAACTACCGGGTGCTCACGGACCAAGGGGTCGCCGGGTTCTGGCACGACATGAACGAACCCGCCTCCATATCGCTGATGGGGGATCCGACCCTGCCACTCGAGACCCGCCACGACCTCGACGGCCGAGGAGGGATCCACGCCGAGGCGCACAACATCTACGGGCTTCTCATGAACCGCTCGGGATTCGAAGGTCTGTTGCGCGCGCGTCCGGAGCGCCGCCCCTTCATCGTGTCGCGCTCGGGCTGGGCGGGGAACCAGCGATGGGCTTGGACCTGGACCGGCGACGCAGCTTCGACCTGGGCGGCGATGCGTCAGCAAGTCGCGACGCTCGTCGGTCTCGGCATGTCGGGCGTGCCGTTCGCGGGATCTGACATCGGCGGGTTCAGCGGTGTCCCTGACGACGAGCTGTACCTGAGGTGGCTGCAGATGAGCGTCTTCATGGGCTTCTGCAGGACCCATTCGGTCGTGGGAGCGCCTCCACGTGAGCCGTGGAGATTCGCCGAGCCGACCCGCAGCGAAGTCGGAGCTTGGATCCGGTTTCGCTACCGTCTCCTTCCCTATCTCTACACGCTCGCCCACCAGTCGGCCGAGTGCGGGGCGCCGCTCGTGCGGCCGGTGTGGTGGCCGCACGTCGAGCGCACATCCAACGACGAGGACGGGTCGTTCCTCCTCGGCGACGCGCTTCTCGTCGCGCCGGTGAGCGTGCAGGGCGCGCGTTCGCGGCGCGTCGAGTTCCCACCCGGTGACTGGACGAGCCTCTGGTCGGAGGACCGGCAACCGCCGAACGCCGGCGTGCAGACCGAGCGGACTCTCGACGCTCCCTTGAGCCGCATGCCCGTGCTCGTGCGCGCCGGGACGATCCTGCCCCTCGACGACGGCTTCGCCGAGGGGTCCGGGCCCTGCAGGCTCGAGGCCGACCCAAAGGGCGCGCCCCTCTGGGACACACCCGCGCAGGACCACGCCCCGCGTCTGTTGTCGTTCCACTGCTGGCCCGATGCGCGCGGTGAGGCTCGCGGGCTCTGCATCGACGACGCGGGTGAAGGTTTCGGCGAGAAGCGACACGACGAGATGGAGCTCTCCGTCCCGCCCGAGGAGCAGGGGCGCTGTGGCGTCCTCTCGTGGCGGCGGACAGGGGGGTTCCCGGCCCCCGAGCGGGTCCGGGTGGTGGTGCACGGCTGGAGCGCCGCTCGCGCGATCGCAGACGGAGTGGAGGTGGCGGCCACCGAAACCGGGGCGATCGAGACCGCCCCGTTCGAGCGGTTGGAGATCTGGCGCTAGAGGGTCATGGACCTGTCTTCTCGGGGAAGAGGGCCACGACCGCTTCGTCCACCGATGCGAAGACGTGGTCCTCGCCGATGCTGGACAGGAGGCCGCTTCGCTCCAGGGAGAGGCGGACGCGCTCGGCGGTGCGCGCGAGAGCGAACGTGATGTGCTCTCCCTCGAACTCGTCGATCACCTCTTTGAGAGCGCGGGTCCCGGTGAAGTCGATGTCGCTCATGCCGATGGTGTCGAGGATCACGACTTTGACCGTCCCGAGCGCTCTCTTGCGGGCGGCGTCCATCTGAGCGTGAAAATGAACCGCATTGGCGTACCACAGTGGTGTCGCGAAGAGCACCACGAGCACACCGGGGACCTGCGCCGCTCCCTCGGCACTGGAGATCGGAGCCCAGCTCGTGGTGTCCTGAATGCGGCCGAGAACGTGGAGCTGAGGACGAGCGCTCAGTCGCGTCCGGTCCAAGATCGCGAGTCCGACGGCCACACCGATTCCCTGCTCGACTCCCACGAGCGCGACCGTGAGCAAGGTGGCCACCGTCAGACCGAGCTCGAAGAGGTCGAAGCGGGCGATCGACAACAGGTCCTTCGTGTGGAAGAGCCTCGTCGCGATGAAGATCAGGACGGCGGCGAGGGTCGCCAAAGGCACGTTCTTCAACACGCCCGCTGCAGGGATCAGGGCGACGACCACGACTGCCGCGGTGAGTGTCACCGCCTGAGTGCGCCCCGATGCGGATGCCACAGCGGCCGTCCTCGCGGGGCTCGCGTTCACGGGGAACGAGCCCGACAGCCCTGCCACGACGCTCCCGGCGCCGACCCCGACGAAGTCGCGGTTGACGTCCACCTCGTACTTGCCCTGGTCGGCGAAGGCGCGGGTGGTGACGGCCGTCTGGGTGATCACCACGAGCGCCACCACTGCGGCGATCGGCGCGATGCTGCCGAGCCTCGACCACGAGAGGCCGACGAGGCCGAAGTGGGGGGCGCCGTGGGCGATGGTCCCGAGTACGGGGACTCCGTGCGCGTGGAGGCCGAGCGCGCCGACCACGATCGTCGAGCCGACCAGCCCGACCAGAGCGCCAGGCAGCCTTCGGTCGACTCGCTCGGCGCCCATCACCACGGCGAACACGACGATCCCGATGCCGAGGCTCCAGCCGTTCATGTGAGAGAGATTTCGCACGACCACGTCGATGCGGTGGAGCGTGCTTCCGCTCACTGACGGGAGCCCGAACAGATCGGGTAGCTGGTGCACGGCGATGATGACCGCGACACCCGCGAGGAAGCCCGTGATTATCGGCGTGGAGAGGAACTCCGCGATCCAGCCGAGCCGCAGGAGCCCCACCAGGGCGACGATCGCCCCCACCGCGACGGCGAGGATCGCCACGTCGTCCACGTATACCGCCGAGCCCAGAGGGGCGAGATGGGAGATGCCCACCGCGAAAAGCGGCGCGATCGTCGAATCCGCACCGACCGAGATCTGAGGGTTCGACCCGAGAAGGGCGAAGAGAACGCTGCCCGCGACGAACGCATAGAAGCCGGTGATCGGCGGCATCCCCGCAAGCCTCGAAGTGGCCAGCTGCTCGGGCACGGCGATGACGATCAACGTGAGTGCAGCGATCGCGTCGGGTAGCGCCCACGACCGTTGGTAGCCGCGCAGGGACGAAAGCAGCACGTTGGACAAGCGGACGCGCCTGGCTGCACTCGCCGGCCCGGCCGGGCCGTTCGTCGCCCTCCCCATCACGAGAATCATCGCCCATTTCGGCTGGTGGAGGCGGGCTTTGACACCCGGCGATGCCCGACGGCCCCCGGCGATGCGGCTATTCGTCGATCTCGAGCCAGTGCCGGGAGCTCGAGAGCACGGTGACTTCGGGGTGCGACCACACGAAGCGCTCGACGCGGTCGAGGAACTCCTCGACGTGGGAGACGTTCGGGGCCACGACACTGAAGCCGATCGCGGTTCGCTGCCAACGATCGTGGTGAGACACCTCGGACGCCGAGACGCCGAAGCGCCGGCGAGAGGTCTCCACGACGTGGCGGACCACAGCCCTCTTCTCCTTGAGAGAACCTGAATCGGCCAGGTGCAGCTCCATGCGAAGAGCGGCTACGTGCATGTCGATCAGCGCGTGAGCGTAGCCTGAGCCCTCGTGCCGGTCTGGCTGAGTGACCACGAGTACCAGGTGCTCTCTGCGGCGTGCGCGCGCCTCATCCCGTCGCACTTACCCGGGGAGTCCGACCCCGGAGCGCTCGAGGCGGGAGTGCCCGACTACATCGACACCTTGCTAGGTGCGTTCAGCTTCGACCCTCCGCGCATATGGGCGGGTGGACCGACCTCGGGCAGGCACGGAGGGGAGGCGCGCTTCGGCAGCTTCGTTCACCTCGACCGCATCGACGAGCTCGCGTGGAGGACGCGCATCGAGGGTTCGCGGGGGGTGGCCGAACGAGAGTTCAACGGGCCCGTCGAAGGCCTCCAACAGCAATATCGAGCGGGCCTCGCATCGCTCGGAGAGGACTTCTGCGAACTGAGCGCCGAGGAGCAGGAGGAGCGTCTTCGTCTGCACAGCGAGTTCACCGATCTCCTCTACGAGCACTGCTGCGAGGGGATGTACGGAGCCCCGGAGTACGGGGGCAACCGCGACCTGGTCAGTTGGAAGGCGATCGGTTTCGAAGGTGACGTGCAACCTGCCGGGTACTCCGACGCCGAGGTCTCCGAACGTTGAAGGGCCTGGAGTCTTGAGCCGGGGCGTCGCGGATGCCGCGGGCTCAGTGGATGCCGTCGTGGTGGGCTCGGGCCCGGGCGGCGCGACGGTCGCCGACCTCCTCACGCGTGCGGGTTGGAGCGTGGTGGTCGTGGAGAAGGGTCGCAACCATCTCTTCGCGCCGCCCGACGCCACGGACCGAGCGCCGCTGGGCGGCGATTATTCGAACGACGAGATCAAGTTCGTCTACAGGCACTTCCTCGGTCCTGATCCGCTCATCGAGCCGCGCACCTTCCGCACCAGCACCGACGACGGCGAGCACGTGCACGTGGGCGAGGTGAACTCGATCCCCTCCACCGTCGGAGGCGGCGGGGTGCACGCGGACGGGAAGGTGCCGCGCTTTCGTGAGGAGGACTTCGCGCTTCTCAGCTCCTACGGCCCGATCGAAGGAGCGAGCGTGGAGGACTGGCCCCTGTCGTACGCAGAGCTCGAGCCCTTCTACGCGGAGGCCGAGACCGCCGTCGGCGTGGCGGGTGACGGCGGGGCCAACCCCTTTGCGGCATGGCGGTCGGGCCCCTACCCGATGCCGCCCGGCGCGCCCATGTACGGCGCCACCCTTTCTTCCGCGGCCGCCGAGCGGCTCGGGCTTCATCCGTACCCGGCGCCCACCGCGGCCAACTCCGTCCCCTACGACGGGAGACCGGCCTGCAACAACTGCGGGTTCTGCGCCTTCTTCGGCTGCCCGATCCACGCCAAGGGCGATCCGGTGGCGATGCTCCAACGCGCGCTCCGTTCGGAAAGAGCGCAGCTGCTCGCACAGACCTTCGCATCGCGCGTCCTGTTCGAAGGGCGCAAGGCGACCGGGGTGGAGGTGGTCGGGCCGGACGGGGACGTTCGCACGATCGGTGCGCGCCACGTCGTGGTGGCCGGAGGAGCCATAGAGACGCCGCGCCTTCTCATGCTCTCGGGCATCGAGCACCCGGAGCTCGGTCGCAACCTGATGGTGCACTTCCAGACCTTCGCCGCCGGTGTGCTCCGAGAGCGCGTGCATACCCACCGCGGAAGGGCCGTGACCCACGTCCACGACGACGCCGTCGTGATCGACGACGCCGCGCGCGCCGCGGCAAGGGAAGCGGGTCTTCCCTGGATCCGAGGAGGCATGGTCGAGCACGGCGGGCCGAGCCTTCCGATCATGGAGGCGAAGAGCTACCCGTGGGGGGAGACGCACCAGAAGCTCATGCGGTCCTCGCCGATTCGGGACCACATGTGGGCTTTCACCATGCAAGGGGAGGACCTGCCACAACCGACGAACCGGGTGGACCTCGACCCGCGCGTCCGAGACGTGAGGGGGTTCCCCGTCGCGCGCGTGACCTACAGCCCGCATCGCCACGAGCTCGTGGCCTCGGCTCACCACGGCCCGAAGCTCGTGCGCGTGCTCGAGGAGATGGGGGCCACCTGGACGCGCCTAGTGACCTCGCCGCACGTGGGCCCCGCCATCGACGGCTTCGAGCGTTCGGAGGGCTACGGGTCCGCCATCCCGCAGAGCCGGCACGTGATGGGCACCACGCGCATGGGGACCGATCCCCGCACCTCGGTCGTCGACCCGCACGGGCGGGTCCACGGCTTCGACAACCTCGTCGTCGCCGACTCCTCGGTCTTCGTCACCTCCGCCGGCTACGGGCCCACTCTCACACTGGTCGCGCTCGCGGCGCGTGCGGCCGCGGCGATGACCGGCCGATGACCGGAGCCGGCGCGGGCGGCTAGCGCCGCAGGTGGTCGCAGAAGAACCGCTCGGAGGCTTCGAGCTCCTCCGGGGGCACCTCGACGTGCATGCCAGGGTGGGCGTGCAGCCTCTTGTCGGTGCTCGCGATCTCACCGAACAGGTCGAGCACGTCTGATCGCCGCATGATCTCGTCGTCCCACTGCAACAGGAAGAGCACCGGGCAGCTGACGCGACGCGCGTCTTGCACGATCCTCTTCCGGAACTCGTCGGTGGGACCTCCGGTTCCCATGAGGCCCAGCACCGCGACCTCGATCCGTCGCTCGGCGGCCACGATCGGGACCCCGAGGATCGTCCCCATAGACAGCCCCCACCAACCGACCGGTCCCGACCCGATTTCCTCCAGCTGGCTCAAGGCGTCGAGGGTCGACTTCCAGTCGGCCACCATCTCGTCGACCATTGCGGGGTCCCGAGCCCACAGCTGGGCGAACTCGGCGAGAATGAGCGCCGGGTCCACGGCCCCGTCCGAGCGCCGGTCCCCGTGCACCGGACCGTCGATGGCGGCAGCCGCGAAGGAGTGGTGGCGCACCAGCCGGCGCGCGAGCCCCACGATGTGCTGTTCCCGCTTGCTGCCACCCGCTCCGTGACCGATGAGAACCAGAGGTCGGGTGCCGGCTGCACCCGCGGGAGTCCAGAGCAGCCCGGGTATCTCACGACCCTCGCGCCGAACGAGGAATCGCCTTTGGCGGACGTCCTTGCTGGTGACGTCCTCGTCGGGAAATTCGAGTTCGGTCAGCTGCGCGGAACTTGAGCCCACGGGACGTCCTTGTCGCCTCGGGGCTCCCCGGGGAGCCCCAGCACTCGCTCGCCGAGGATGTTGCGCATGATCTCGGAGGTGCCTCCCTCTATCGAATTCGCCCGCGAGCGCAAGAACGCGACGCGGGCGTCCCCGCCGCCGAAGAGGCTCGCCATCTCGGGACGGGTCATCTCGTAGCCGCTCGGGTACAACGTCCCCTCGGCCCCCAACAGATCGACGCAGAGGTCGTATATGCGCTTGTTCAGCTCCGCGCCGAAGAGCTTCGCTACCGACCCCTCGGGTCCGGGCGTGCCGGCACGTCGCATCGCGCGGGCCCGCAGGTTCGTGAAACGCCCAACCTCTGCGTCGACCCAGAGTCGCATCACGCGATCGCGTTCGACAGCGGTCTTGTGCGGCTTGGATCCCCAGATCTTGAGTGCCTGGTGGATCGGTCCCGACTCGCGTGCGGGGACACCTCCGCCGAGCGCGACGCGCTCGTTCATGAGGGTCGTCGTCGCCACCCTCCAACCGGCTCCTACTGCATCGATCCGCATCGAGTCCGGTATGCGAACGTCGGTGAAGAAGACCTCGTTGAACTCGGCGTGACCGGTGATCTGCCGGAGAGGCCTCACCTCGACCCCCGGCGCGTGCATGTCCACCACGAAGTAGGTCATTCCCTGATGCTTCGGAACGTTGGGGTCGGTGCGGGCGAGGAGCATGCCCCAGCGCGCCATGTGCGCGAGCGTGGTCCACACCTTCTGGCCGTTCACGATCCACTCGTCACCGTCCTTCACGGCCGAGGTCGCGAGCCCCGCCACGTCGGACCCGGCCCCGGGCTCGCTGAAGAGCTGGCACCAGACCTCCTCGCCGGTGAACAACGGCCGCAGCAGGCGCGCCTTCTGCTCGTCGGTCCCGTGCGTCAGCACGGTGGGGGCTCCCATCCCGTACCCGATCACGTTTCTCTCCGCTGCGGTGGGCGCGCCGGCACGCCGAAGCCTCTGCTCGACGACACTCTGCAGCTGAGGGGTGAGCCCGAGCCCGCCGCAACCCTTTGGGAACCACACCCAGGCAAGCCCTGCGTCGAATCGGGCCCCGAGGAACTCGTGAGGCGGGGTGCTCTTCGGGTCGTGCTCCGAGAGAAGCTCCTCGACGAGCGTGAGGATGTGGTGGTCCTCGCCGGTGCTCGTATCTTCGGTGAGGGGCTTGTGCTCGGTGATGGCCATGGCCAAACCCTACCGAAGGAGGCTCAGGGCACCGCCAACCGGGGAATTCCCGTCCCCTGCACGGCATTCGCCTCGGCGCTCTGCGCCGCTGCCTCGCGGCCTTCGGCAGCGGGTTCGCCTGTTCCCGGCCTCGCTTCGGTGTCCCTCCATGCATGCCACAGGTATCCGGCGAGCGGCGAGAGGACGACGAGCACGAGGATGACCCAACCCCACGAGTAGAGCGACACCGTTTCGCGCAGCATCAGGGAGCCGCCCGCAGACGGCGGGCCCACGACGTGCGCTAAGCCCCCGGATCTCACGTGCTCGACGATCTGGCCGCCTGCCGCGCGGAACGAGACCGGGAGGATCCCGGTGTTCACGACGTCCTGACGTGCCCAGCCGGGATGCGAGGGATCGAGGGCCGTGGAAACAGAGGTCGCCCGCACGAGCGGGTGAAGCATCCAGACCGGCAGTATCGCGAGGACGGTTGCCCAGCCCCGGTCCCATGCGCGCTTCGATCGGCGTGAGATCAGCGGGCGCACCAGCACCCAGGCCATGACCCCGACCGCGATCAGCGGAAGGGCCTTGTAGAGCCAACCGAGCCCCCAGACGCTGAACACGCCTTCACCCACTATGTCCGACCTCGTGATCAGCCATGGATCGTGCTCAGGGTTGCCGACGCCGCGTGTCTGGATCATCCCGTTCGGGAAGATCTTCGAGATCTCGTGTGTGTAGGTCTCGTTGTAGGCGTTCGGTGGGTGGAAAGTTATGAGCTCGCCGACGTGCAGCGGGCCTTGCAGCGGTCGGTCGGCTACGAGCGCCCCGACGCACACCGAAGGGCACATCGAAGGGGTCTCCATGACGAGCAACTTCCCACCCGAGAGGTTCCACCCCCCGATGACGACCACCGACAGGACAACCACCGAGAGGGCGGCGAGCGGCAGGACCGAACGCGCCTCGCGCGGACGGCGGTTGCCCTTCGAGTGTGCGCCGCGGCTCACAGCTGCGACCACGCGGATGGGTAGGAGATCTGTGCCGACCACTGTGTCGAGGATTTCGTCGTGCCGAAGCTCAAGTCGGCGAGCTCATGGAGCCCCAGAGTTCCGGCTGGAGAGGCCGCGCTCAGCTCCATCGTGATCTTGACGGTTACGGCGGTACCAGACGGCGCTGTGATCGGGCGTGTGACGAGGCCAGTGACGAGATAGGCGGAGCTAGGAGCCGCGCAGGCTCCGGATGCTGCGGGGTAGATGCAGGTGTTAGTGGAGCCCACAGTCGTCTGGACCGTGATCTCTGTCGTTCCGCAGACCGGCGAGGTGGCTGCGTCCTGAAGCGGCCAGTCAGAGGTCGGGGAAAGCCCCTGAACGTACGAAGCGAAGGCAGACGCGCTCGTCTCGTGGTACAGCGCATAGATCTGTGTCCCGGACGAGCCACCGGTGAGCTGTGTGGGAATGATGGCCATCTCGCTCAGAGAGCCCGAGAAGTATTCGTTTGTCGGTGCGTCGGGCCAGGATCCCGATACCGAGACCCAGCCAAGATGCCAGTAGCCCGTATAGCTCTGCGCCGAGGTGACAGAGCCGTTGGAAGCGACCTCGGTGCCGTCCGCCCACAGCTGCATTCCCGAGGAACCGATCTCTGCCACCACCATGTGCCAGGAACTGTCGTTGTAGGTCTTGGAAGTGGTCTGGGTGGAATTGACCTCCTCGTAGGAGGGGTTGTACACGCCGAACACGAGATGGCCCGAGTTGTCGATCCAGATCTGACGGTCCCTGTTTGCATAGCTGCCGTTCCCTTGCACATTGGTGAAGCCCATGATCCCGCCGCCCGTGGTCGTGGACGTCTTGAACCAGGCGACCGCGGAGTACCCCTCTGGGTCGGAGTATGAGTTCGTCGTCTGAACCCATCCTGTCGAGCCGTCGAGGGAGATGGCGTTGCCGCCTAGCGTCGTGGGACCGGCCGCCCCAAGGGTCACCCCGCCCTCCGCCGTGCCCGTGTTGCCGTTGCCCGAGGAGTCGACGAGGGTCGTCGATGCCGTGCCTCCGGGGATCGAACCCAGATACTGGACCAAGCCACTGTCATTCAGCGCCCAGTAGTTGGCTGCGCTGAGAGCGTTTACCGCGGCGGTATATGTGGACAGCGTGTTGTCTGCGTACAGGTTCGACACCTGCGTCGACGTGAGTTGTGACGGGATGACGGCGAGCTGCGCGATGGAGCCGTTGAAATAGGCGCTGCTAGGTGTGTCGGTCCATCCCCCGTTGAGAACGCCCGTGAGGCCGATGCTCCACCATCCGCTGTAGCCGGTCTGAGCGCTCGTGTTGCTCGAGGATCCGGCGAGGGCCCCGTCGACGTAGAGCTTCTGTCCGGAGCTGCCGACCGATGCGGCCACGAAGTGCCACGCCCCGTTGTTGTAGGTGGAGGTGCTCGTCAACATGTCGTTCGCGCCGTTGTACACGGCCCACACCAGGTGGCCGCTCGGATCGATCCAGAGCATCCGGTCGTAATTGCCCGCCGAGGTCGGGGCGGTCTGGTTGTTCTCGAAACCCACGATGCTTCCGGTGGCCGAGGAGGTCTTGAACCAAGCCAATATCGTGAAGCTCTCGGGGTCCGTGTATTGCACCGTGGTCTCGGCCCACCCAGTCGAGCCGTCCGTCGTTATTGCCTGGGAACCAAGCGGCCCGGACGCCTGGTAGGTGACCCCGCCCAGTGGCAGTGCTGTATCGGGTCCAGTCCCGCTCCACTGGGTGCTCGTTGTCGAGTCGGCGACCTGGGCTACTCCGCACGATGCAGAGGACACGGTCGCTGCCGACGCGTTCGTCTTGCCTACCGAGGTCAACGTGGTGGTCGCACTCGAGCTCGACGCGCTGGACAGCGCACCCGAGGGCACTGGGGAACCGCTCGTGCACGTCCCCGAGTTGGAGCTCACGGTCCCACCCGAGCCGCTTCCTGTTGAGTAGCAGCTGTTGGAGCCCGTCGTACTCTTTAGCTGAAGAGTTGCGGAGGAGAAGTTGGTACTGCCGGCCTTGAGGCTCGCGTTGAACCCCGTAGCCGCGGCGGCGGTCGCCAGAATGACCATCGCGACGCTTAGCACCCCTAGAGAGCCGAGGCCTTTGTGAACCCCGCGTCGAGATACGAACCTAAGAGGTCGCATGGAGTGCCTTCCGAAGCCCTCCCGGGTGTAGCGGCCCCGAAGCGGTGAGGGTTTGCTTCGGGGCCGCCGCTCCCAGGTGGCTTACTGGCTGATCGTCCAGGTGAAGGGCAGTGTGGCGGTGAGGCCCTGGTCGGCGTTGGTTGCGGAGGCGTCGAGCTGGACGCTCACCACGTACGTTGCCGAAGCTCCGGCAGCGAGGGCGGACATCGGGACGGTGTTGAACGTCTGACCGGCGAGGGACCCCAGGTTGTACGTGGTTGCAAGCGCCGGGCAGACAGCTGACTGGGTCGGGTAGACACACTTGTCGGTCGCGCCTGTGGTGGAGTTGGCGATGGTGACGTCGACCTTTCCGCAGAACCCGGATGTGTCAGATCCCGTGTAGCCCGCGTTGTCCGATGCCGCCCCAGCGGTGCAGGACCCGACTGCGAGGGTCGAAATCGATGCGGCCTTGTTCCCCACGTTGGTGAGGGTGATGGTCGAGGTGAGGGCCGCCGCACCGGGCACCTGGTCGAGCGTCCCGGTCAGCACGTTGACGGCACAGGTCGTGTTCTGGTTGGCAGCGGTGACGGAGCCACCCGAGCCCGTACCGGTCGAGTAGCAGGTTGTCGTCCCGTTGCCTTCCTCGAGCTGGATCGTGGCCGACGAGAAGTTGCTCCCTGAGTTGGCCACGCTGGCGCTGAACCCGCCGAGGGTGAACGCAGCTGTCGTTCCGAGGGCCGCCACAGCCGCCAGCGAGGCGACCAGCCCTCTCTTGTTCCGCCTAACACGGCTCAGAATCGTCATGGGATTTTCCTTCAATGATCGGGGGGTTGTGGATCTGTTGTCATTCACTCGGCAGCCCCCGTGAGTCGCTTGAGCCGGAACAATTCGTTCGTCACGCAGGGTGAAACCCTTCGAAAGATTTCTTGGAGCTTCTCACTGTCAGCGTTAATGAGGGCACCCAAAATGGACTTTCGTCCCAACAAGGTCCGCGCAGAAAGTGAAAAGGATGAAACGCGAGAGGTCCAGGAGCGGTTAGGAAGATGTCCGTGCCTTCTGCGGAGACACGGCGGATCGAGGCCGGGGACCTCGGCCTCGTGGTGCTCGAAGCGGGATCCGGAGGGAGGCCGCTACTGGTCCTCCACGGTTTCTGCGGCGCGAAGGAGAACTTCGCCGAGACAATGGGGCCGCTCGCCGAGCGCGGCTGGCACGTCGTCGTCCCCGACCAGCGCGGCCACGGCGAGACCGGTGAACCCGCTGGCGATCTCGAGTACAGCTTCGATCTCTACAGGGACGACGCCCTGGCGTTGGCGGACGCTCTGGGCTGGGACCGCTTCGTCCTGCTGGGCCACTCGATGGGCGGTATGACCGCTCAATTCGTTGCCCTCGCGCGGCCCGAGCGACTGGCGGCGCTCGTACTGGCGGACACCTCTCACCGCAATGTGCCAATAGACCCCGAGCTTGCCGCCGCGGCCCGCGAGGTCGTCTCCACCGGAGGCATGGCGGACCTGGTGAAGGCGATGAGCGAGATGGAAGACCCGCTCGCCACCGAGGCACACCAGCGGCTTCTGTCAGAGCGTCCGGGCTACCGGGAGATGCTCGACTCCCAGAACCTCGCGGCCTCGCCGCAGATGTGGATGTCGATGAGCGAGCAGATGTTCTCGAGTCGCGACCGCCTTCCCGAGCTGAGACAGCTCTCCGTCCCGACCCTGGTCGTCGTCGGCGAGCAGGACCGACCCTTCCTCGACCCGTCACGCCTCATGGCGGCTGAGATCCCCCGAGCGAGACTCGCGGTGATCGGTGGCGCGGGGCACTCGCCCCAGCTCGAGGCGCCCGAAGCCTGGTTCGAAGTGCTCCTCGACTTCCTGGGCAAGGTGACCTAAGAACGCAGGGACTTTCTCCCCTCGTCTTCGTTGGGAGTTCGTTGTTACGGTTCTTGTTACCGGGGGGCTGCTGAGGAGCAGCCATGACGGGACAACCCGTTAACGAAGATGCAAGTCGGGCGGCTGGGTCTTCCCCCAGGACGTCCGTCGGGGCCACCCCGGAACAGGGGGCGGTGCCGGTGCGCGTCCTCATCGCAGACGACGACGAGGGGGTCCGCCGGGCGATCGCACGTCTTGTGTCCTCGAAGGCCTCGTTGGAGATCGTCGGTCTGGCGGCCGACGCCGAGGAAGCGGTGGAGCTCGCTCGAAGCGTCCTTCCCGACGTCGCTCTCGTCGACGTTCGGATGCCCAAGGGCGGGGGTGTGCGTGCTGCGCGCGAGCTGCTCGAATGCTCGCCCGGCACGAAGGTCCTCGCTCTGTCGGGGCTCGCGGACCGAGAAGCCGTGCTCGAGATGCTTGCAAGCGGCGCCGTCGGCTACCTGGTTAAGGGGGCGAACATCGACGTCGTCCAGGCAATCGTGTCGGCGAGCCGCGGCGAGGGTGTCATCTCCAACGAGGTCGCCGCTGAAGTGATTGGAGAGCTGAGCGGCCACCTTGCGCGTCGGAACGAGCAGGAAACGTCGCAGCGCTCCAGGTTGGCCCGGATCGAGAAGGTTCTCGAGGACCAGGCCATCGAGATGGTCTTCCAGCCGATCTTCGATCTGCGCACTGCGACGGTGGCCGGCGTGGAAGCCTTGGCCCGTTTCAGCGCGGACAGTGACGATGGCCTCGGCACACCCGACCGGTGGTTCGCAGAGGCGTGGAGCCTCGGCCTCGGGTTGGACCTCGAGCTCCTTGCGGTCTCCCTCGCGCTGGAGTCGGCGCGGCAGCGCCCTCCGGACATCTTCGTGGCAGTCAACGCATCGCCGGAGGCGGCCGTCACCTCGCGCTTCTCCGACTGCCTCACGGAAGCAGACGCCACGGAGACGCTCGTGGTCGAGCTGACCGAGCACGCTGTGGTGGACGACTACGACGCCCTGTCCGTATCGCTCGAACGCATTCGTCGAAGGGGAGTGCGTGTCGCCGTCGACGACGCGGGCGCAGGGTATGCGAGCCTTCGCCACGTTCTTCGCCTCAAGCCCGAGTTCATCAAGCTCGACATCAGTCTCATCTCGGAGATCGACACCGATCCCTCCAAGCTCGCGCTCGCGGCGAGGATGACTGCGTTCGCACGCGACATCGGGAGCAAGGTGGTGGCGGAGGGAATCGAGTCAGCCTCGCAGCTCCAGTGCGTGTGCGAGCTCGGCGTCGACTACGGCCAGGGTTTCCACCTCGGGTTCCCAGGCTCGATTTCACCGGCCGATCTGCTCGCCAGGCGTCCGGCCGCCCGGAGTTGGCTGGGATGAAGCGCAAGTTCCGGTTCAGCCGCTTCTCGATGGCGATCGTGCTGGTGGCCGTGGCGGTCGGGGCAGGTATGTTCGTCCTCAGCCGACAGCTGAACCAGCGCGACAGTCACCGGCTATTGACACTCCAAGCCGGTGACGCGCAGAGCTCGGTGACGTCTCTCATGGCCCAGCTCGAATCGACGATCTCGTCGGTCGGAGCCGTGGCGGCGGCCACGAACGCGAACCCGGCAGCGCTCCAGCAGTTGACGAAGGTCGTATCTGGGCTCGACATCTTCGAGACGATCGCCGTCCTTCACCAGACACCCTCTGGGTTGTCGGTCACCGTTGTGCGAGGCCAACCCAGCGCCCCAGTGACGGATCTGGGACCGTCGAAGAGCGAAGCGCTGGCGATGGTCGTCGCCAAGGGTGGGTACCGACTGCTCGGTTTCTTCGGGTCGGGCGCACAACGCCGGCTGGCGGTCGCGATCGGTCCGCCCTCGGTGCCGGCTGGATACGTCGTCTACTCGGAAGTCCCCCTGCCCACGGGCCTCACGGACACCAACGCATATCCCGGCCTCGAGTACGCCCTCTACGCCGGCCCGACCACCTCCTCAGAGGTTCTCTTCTCGAGCACCAAGGACTTGCCGTTGAAGGGTGAGCTCGTGAAGACCCTCGTCGACCCCAACACCTTCGGGTCCGACGAGCCTTCCAAGCCCGGTGACGAAGCCCTGCTCTTCGTGGCCACCTCGCGGGGGTCGGTGCTCGGGGTGCTTTCGGACCTGCTTCCCTGGATACTCGCGATCGTGGCGGTGGTTCTCGGACTCCTCGTCGCATTCGTCTTCGAATCGACCGCCCGGCGCCGCGACGTGGCATTGGCGATGGCGAGCGAC
>Ga0116216_10000234_pt1 | contig 51566 bp, 44 predicted proteins | sample Sb_taG_11_FD_89696 | JGI IMG/M metagenome (GOLD analysis project Ga0116216, IMG submission 89696) | Peat soil microbial communities from Weissenstadt, Germany - Sb_50d_3_AS metaG | ecosystem: Environmental > Terrestrial > Soil > Wetlands > Peat | place: Germany: Weissenstadt | collected 2010-09-21
AGAAAGACCTCAGCGTACGTCGCTTGGGTAAACGAATCGTAAAAAAGGGCGGTCAGGACGCAATCGGGCAGCCCAGAGAGCTGCTGGGATCGCAGTTCTCAAGAGTTGCACCGCTGTATATGTGGGCAGCCCGGGGAACGACACAGTGTCGGTTATCGATTCTTCCAACCTCATAGAGTCTTCGACCACAAGCTTAGCTACTTCGGTGTAGCCGGTTCGCGGACGGGGGCCGAGGTCCCGAAGAATGACGCTGCATCGCGTAGCACCGATTGCATTTCCTGTGCAATCACATCCGGTTTGGAGATTTCCAGATAATTGATATGCTGACCGTTGGCGTTCGGTTTCATAGCGATATCGATCGATTTTCTTAACGCTTGAGGAGGGTCTCCTTGAGCACCCATCACCCGGCTAGCGCCCTCGGCAGCGCCGCGCATTTCAAGACCGGTGATGACGCGCCCATTATAACCGATGACGAATTCATCTTCTTGTTCCGAGTTGGACCCATTAGGGCCGGGCCCTGCATGCACATCGTTCGATTGGAGCGCGAATCGGCGTCCCAAGGCGGCTATCGCGTCGTCCACGATGGCTTGCCTCGTGGGTCCCGCCGCGAGCGAAACGTACTGATTTGGAAAATCGTCGGAATAGACTCGCAAGACCTTCTGCCATGCCCCAACTAATTTGGAAGACGTATACCCGAGAGCTTGCCACTTCGTCAGATCGCTGCGCGAGTTTGGCAATGTGCCCTCCTCAGAAACCGATGTGGGTCCGTCTGCGGCGATCATCCTAAAAGCGGGCGCGTTTCCATACCTGGCGCTCACCAGAGATAGGAATGCGAACCAACGGCTAAGGTACAGCTCATCCCAGGGCATCGGGAGTGGGAGGACTGTGCCATGGCCTGGTCCATATTGAATTGCGAACTGTTCTGTTCTTACGCCTTGTAACGCCCATGAAGGCGTGAAAAACCCAGGAAAGATGACTAGGTGAACCCATTTCTTTGATGTCTGTGCGGCGGCGAATAGTGCGTCCAGCGCCGACCAATCGGGTTTACCCTCGACCGGCTCGATGTCACTCCAATGAATTTGCAATGCAACGCCGCTGATGTAGGGATTATCAAAGGGTCGCAAATCCAGCGGGCTTTGCGGCTTGTTCGCCATAACAACAACGAGCCCACTCGGGACTGGAGCGCTGGTCGAGGATGACTGTCCGTTATGTACTGCCGCTGCAATCGAAAGATGCGTGAGAAGCAGGACGAGCGCCAAACATGCAATGCCAACTCGCTTGGGGTTGACCATGCGCACCTCCGGAATGGTTGGATTCTTACAGCTGCGCTCTTTGACCTACGCTTGGTCTGAAGCAGCCGCCACGGAACGAAAAAGCGGTGAGGCAAGCCGAATTAAGTGGTAGGGGCGACTTTTGCCGTGAGCTACCAGCTCTGCAACTTCGCGCTCGCGAGGGGATAGAGGACTTGTCTGTGCTATCTTATTGGGCGCTCCGTCGTTGTCCATATAGGGTTACGCAGGCTGGATCTGTGCTTCTGCCAGCTGGGTCCGTAACAACTCGTTTTCTTTGCGCAGGTTTTCCGCCTCGAGCCGCCGCTGCGCCGGGTGCGATCCTGTCACGAGGGATTGATTTCCGGCTCGATGATTTCGTCGGCGGCTTCGCCCCAGCGGTTCATAACTCGCTCCGCTTCTAAACGCATTCTTTCCCCTTCGCGGCGCAGAGCTTCGGCTTCAAGGTGGTGGTAGGCTGCAGCGGCGGGGACCATCATCCCATTGATCGCTCGGATTTCGTCGGGGTCAAAGTCGGCTCCAGTGTCGTGCGGCCCATAGAAAGCGATTGCCTGCAGATTGTGACCGACCACGATGGGCATGGTCAGCACCGGGTGGGCGTCCGGCGACGGGAACTCAACATGGTTTGGATCTTGCCAGCGAATGCGCTTTGTTTCGCGCACATCGGCTACGTTTGAAAGTGGGGCGATATGGAGGTCGAGTTCGCACAAAGACTGTGATGGCCAGCCTATTGCATCTTCGCGCTCAAATCGAGTTCCGTCTCGCCGTCGGAAGAGGGCTGCTGATGCAAGGCCGAAGGCTTGGAGTGGCTCATTGACGAGAATTGTGCTGAGCGCTTGCGAGGACTTGACGTCCGGTAGTTCTCGCGCCAGCCGTGTGAGTCGTTCTTCTGCGAGATGACGCCGCCTGAAGAACGTCCTGTCTACAAACGTGTCCACACGACGGTGTAATGCGTGGGCAGTAAATCCCAGTGTGGTAACCGTTATTAACCCCGCAGCTATGCCTAAGCCTGTTTGTTCAAGCTTACGAACGAAAATCCAATCGATGAGTGCAAAGATAATCACCACAAAAGATGTGAGAATGGTGAGCACGATGGCGCGACTCACGACGAAGGTCACATCGATCACCCGATGTTTGATAACCGCGTACGCAAAGATCAGCGGCGTTACGACGAGCGAAAGGTTGAGTACGCGGAGCAACCACTCGGGAGTATTTGTCCCGTAATCGAGTAAGGCCTGAATCAAGAACGAGACGACAAGGTAGAAGCCAAACCCGAAGAGCACCCAGCGCAGTCGCTGCCGAAGTTCTTCGGGTGCACGAACGAAGGTAGCCACGAACGCGGCCAAAGGTGGTACGGACAGTACCCCCCATCCGATTGCGAAGATGACGTTCGTTAGCAGCACACCGGGCGGACCGCCGATCCAGTGCCACTGATAAAGGACGAACACGCCGAACACTATCCAAGCAGCGAAAACCCAAAGTGTCACATGCACCGCGAACTGACGCCATCCCCGTACAGGTTCGTTCAAGAAGCACAGCGCAAAGATAATTAAGCCAAACCCCCCCGCGTTGGAAATAAAGTTGCCGAGGAAGTTGTTCACCACCAACGGCCATGGGAAAGGGAAGAATGTTAAAGCCACGCTATATTCGTAAGGATAGCTGCCCAAGCAGAAAAAGAAAAAGCCCCAGGTCGCCGGGCCAGGCTTGCGCAGTACTAGCGCAGCGCCAAGGAAAACAAAGATCACGCCTTCGATAAATACAGCCAGCCTGTATGCTGCGCTAGAACCGTCTTCGTCGCCGGCATTAGCTATCGATTTAATCGTCACCATGCGGCGCGCGCCTTTATGTATCAATCCGAACCTGATGCTCTGGCCGCGCTGAAGAACCCCGCCGTAAGTCGCGAGATATCTGAATCGCGGTGGCGTCGATCGCAGGTCGATTTTGTCGCCGACCTGGACACCCGCTCTGAAGGCTGGTGAGCCGTCATCCACTCCATTCACGACATCATCGCCATCTAAATCATAGCCGAACACGCCCGTTGGGACCCAGATTCGTCGCAATTCTAATCCGCCCGCGACAAGCACAAGCAGCGACAATGCGACGACAACGAACGTTCGTATCGCGGCTCGGCCTGAGGAGCTTTGTGTCGCCATGTGCGATCCCACACTTGCCTAAACGGCAATCGCGCCAGGTCGAAGATCGGCGGGCGCTACCTGTAAGGTTTGACGCTAGGCGGAAGCTTTCTTACCGCATGAATCCTCAGGCTGTACCTAGCCGGGCCGCACCCCACTTTGCGTGTCCAGTGCCGCAAAGTCTTGCTCGAGCCCGGCACAGCTGGCCACAGTACAAGGCGGTGACGCCGCTAGCGAAGGCATGCTGCACCTTCCGACTATCGATCTGTCTAGAGCATACCGTACACAGAGCACCGTCTTGCGGCTGGTCTTTGTCCGCAGGCTTGCTCATCATGCGCCCTCAGTGAGGGGCGGTGCGCTTACTGCGAGGGGGTATATCCGGGGGCAGAGTGTTCTTCAGGCAGTTTGTGACCTGTCCGCATCGAAAACGCGTTAGGACGCATGGTCGCTCCAAGCGAAACCGCATCTCGTGCATGTCTGGTTGATCTTGGGGTCGCCACAGAAGAAACCGCAGACAAGGCCGGAAAGCTGAGGGGGTTGCCCTTGGCCACGCTTCGCCACTCGGTCGCACTCTTCGTCACGTTCTCAGATATGACGATTAGTGGACGATGTGGCGATTAGTGACCAATAGACTGGTCCGGCCCTCCCCACCACCGTTGAGTGCTTGGCGTGCACGCCAGGAACGCCATAGCGCAACAACGACCCATCCCTGATCAGCGTGCTTGCTCACGGTGTAGCGCCTTATTCTCCGTAAACCACCGCAAGGCGTCCTCGTGCCTGTTTAAGAAATCATCTCGTGTATTCATAAGCGTTCCTCCCAAGAAGCATTATAGCTACCTCTACAAGGGGGTCCTTGTGGTTCTGCGCAGTCCTAAGGACGAGCATACGAACGGTGGAACAGACCAGCCTACTAATCGGGTCGCTCTATACGCAAGCGATCCTTGGGACTTCGTGACGGAGAATGGGCGCGGGCCTTTTCTTGCTGACATTGTTCGAACCGACTTTTCCAAGCGCCCTGGTGTGTCATCATGGTTGGTAAAATTAATGGCTCCTCTAGGAAGGGGGGAAGACGCCTATACTCACGCGCTCGTTTCAGCACGACATGTTGGGGACAAGCTAGAGGAGATCTATTCAGGTCGGGATCTCCCGACAAACGTTCAACTGTTAACCACGCATCAGCTTGCATCGGACTCGCGCGAGATACCAGCCACAAGAGATGCCGACGATGGGTTTATAGGCTCCATGCGCGCCTGTATGGATGGCAAGCATAGTTAATAATCCATGACCATACGCCGTCTACGTCGTTTGCAGTGGGTGCACGCAGGGTCTAATCCATCCCCGCTCTAGCGAACTTGATTTCATGGTAGAATGCGGCCATGAAGTCGAACGTACAAACAAGAGATGCACAAGCGTGACGTGCTTGAGTGGATCAGAGATTTTATCAAAGAGCACCGATATGGGGTGCTAACGAGGTACTAAGACCCGGAAGTAGCCGCGAGCGTCACTGGGTCCCGGCTGGCGCTGGCGATGGGGTGATGCGGCTCCCGACAAACTTTCCGTCCGCTCCCTTGCCTTTCTGACCCCACTCGCCCCCAAACCCATTTCCCTCGTTGTGTAGGTTCAGCGTGATCCATCCACTGCCCCGCGGGCCGGTATAGCTCGCATTGATCTGATTGCCGCCCTCGACCAAATCGCCGTGGATGGTGTTGTCTCTGAATTTGGCCACGACTTTGTTGCCCGTCATCGTCATAATCATGACGCCGGAGACCACGTTTTGCCCGATCCACGCGTGGACTTGCCAATACGAAGTCGTGCCTTCTTGGGTATCCGCGCGAACGGCAAGCGATCCCACGATGATGACGAGCGCCAGCGCGGCAAGCGACGAGAGAACTCTAGCTTTCAAGATATGCTCCTTCAACGATCCTTGATAAGAATGACATCAGCGCGGCCACAGCATGGCAGCGCCCCGAGCTCTGGCGGATTCTCCGTGCGTAGCAGGCACGACCTTTGTGTCGAGCCGATCTGTGAAGGTAAAGCGGGCGATAATCCATCCTCGCTCACGCAAACTAAATTTATCTGGACTCTGCATCTGATCGGATGCCGCGACAAGTCCGAGCGCGCGCCTATTCAACTCTAAGAGCCAGGGTGGCGAGGAGTCGGGTCGCGCTTCCATCGTTCTCGCGCTTGCTCAAGGGATTCTTTATTCGCTCCGCCAGCTTGCCTAGGTCGCTCACGCTGTAACGGATCGTCTTCCCAGCCACAGCGAGCGCAGATATCCCACGACTCTGGCTCATCGAAGGCGTTCTTAAGCCCGCAGACGGGGCAATCAAGTGGGCCGAACTCGTTCATTTTCTGCAAAAGGGTTGACAGAGGGTTGATAAACGCTGTCAAGTGCGCGTGTCAAGAGCAGCGACTTTTCGGCAAACCTTTGTGTGACAAGCGAAAGAGTGAAAGCCGACGGAGGGATTTGAACCCCCGACCCGCGGTTTACAAAACCGCTGCTCTACCCCTGAGCTACGTCGGCGCGAATTTGGCTCTTCTCTCTATGCGATGAGGCCTCGATCTTTCTTCGCAACTCATTCGACGGACCATAAAACCGCCGCCTGCTGTCCGTTTTGACAATGCCTGGCGTAGGACTCAGTCGAGACTAGCTGGCATCCAGGCGAAACTGCCCAGCCAGAGAATGAGCAACGCCGATGAGCAACCAGAATCTTGTCACAACCGAATGGCTTGACGCGCACCTCGGCGAGCCCGATCTCGCGGTCATCGATGCTTCCTGGTACCTACCACAGGCCAACCGCAGCGGCCACGCAGAATATGTCGCCGCTCATATTCCAGGCGCCGTCTTCTTCGACATCGACTCCATCGCCGATCCGTCGACCGGCTTGCCGCACATGTTGCCGAAGCCCGAAGCTTTTGCCGCGGCGATGAGCGCACGCGGTCTTGGCGACGGCATGCGGTTCGTCGTCTACGATGGCGCCGGACTCTTCTCCGCAGCGCGCGTCTGGTGGAGCTTACGAACCTATGGCGCGAGGGATGTGAAAGTCTTGGACGGCGGCCTGCCTAGATGGAAGGCGGAAGGGCGTCGGCTTGAGTCGGGCGAGGTCAGACCTTTGCCACGCACCTTCACACCGCGTCTGAATGAAGAAGCCGTCGCCGACATCAACTCCGTTTCCCGCGCGCTCGCCACCGGCTCGGCGCAGGTGGTCGATGCCCGTCCCATCGATCGTTTCCGCGGTGAAGCACCAGAGCCGCGTCCTGGTGTCCGCTCGGGCCACATGCCCGGCAGTTTCAACCTGCCGTATGCCGAGCTTATCACCTATGGACACCTGAAATCAGCGCAAGAGATCAAACAGGCTTTCGAGACGGCGGGTGTCGATCTGACAAAGCCCATCATCACATCCTGCGGCTCTGGCGTTTCGGCGGCGATCCTGGCCTTGGCGGCGGAAACGGTGGGCCGCCCGGTCGTGGCGCTGTACGACGGCTCGTGGACTGAATGGGGCTCGCGGCCCGACCGCCCCGTGGCGATAGGCGCAGCCCGGCACGATTGAACCTCCTCACAGGGCGGCCGAGCCGGCAAGGGCGACGCGACTGCAGTGAAAGGCACGCTCGGACGAGACCCTTAACCACCGTTCTCAATGAAGCGCCGGGTCGCTATATTGACGCTTGTCGCCCTCGTGTGCGTCCACGCGAAAGCTTTGGCCGCGCCTCCGTCGGACGTGACGTTGAACGCCAATCCCTTTGTCGCAGCGATCGACGAGCAGGTAACGATCACCGGTTTTGTCGGCACCGGCACGGCGCTGCCGGTCCGCTTAGCGTTCGGTGATGGCTCACAAACGATCATCTCGACCGCCAGATTCGCGGTCACTCACTCGTACGGGCAGCCTGGAGGCTACAACATCATCATGACGACCGCAGCCGGCGCTTTCTTGGATGCCACCTTTGTGAGCGTGCCCGCCCAAACGCCGAGGCTCCCGCTCGGCGCCATTTACTCGACATCCGTCACCGCTTCGCCGGTGCTCTCTGGTAGCGTGATCAAGATCTTTCTGACCTACCGTATCGCGGTTCCCACTGGAATAGGGGTTGCTTTATCGGGGCCACTCCCTGCTTTTCAAGCAATCGTCGATCTCTTGGATGCAAAAGGTGATCTCATCCATCGAAGCGACCCGACATTGATCAACCGAGACCAGATTGACCTCACGCAAAACACGACCATACAGTATTCTGTTCCCGTCGATGCTAGTGGCGCCTACCAGCTGCGCGTCTTCATCCAGGCGGTCGATCGCGGCACCGTCGCCGTCGGCGCGCCGATCACCCTCGACGTCATCGGCAATGGTCCTGGTAACGCCGTTGATGCGGCAGGGGTCCACGCCGCCGGTAGCGTCGAGGTAGGCCACCGGCCGCAGATCACGGGCGAGACGGTCAATCCCGGCATCACCGCATCGGCGCAGCAGAGCGTATCGACGTCACAGCTGGGCATGTTTTCCGATCCGGTCTCGAACCGGGTCGACCCACTTTTAGCGCTCATGTCGCTGATGCCCGCGACGCTATCGTCGCCGAACGCTCTCAACACCACTCCCAAGCTGCCCGCCACGCTGCCCATCGTCGCCTCGGGGCAAAAGGCGCAGTACTACGACGGTTTCGGCCGCTCCATGGCGCCCATGCCCGATATCATCGGTGGCTTCTCCACCATTCGCGGCCTCAATGCTGTATACCGGACCGCACCTGGATGGACGTTCCAGACATCGGTGGGCAATTCGGAACTGTACACGGTCCAGAGACACCAGCCGCAGACATTCGAACAAGTTGCTGACGTCTTCGAGCTGGGCCATTTCTGGTCCGATGCAGACAGCGTCCAATTCTTCCATCAGGGCCGCGGTGACAACCCAAGCCGATTCCTCGGGTATCCTGGAGCGGCTATCGGCCCTCAGGTGGCAGACGTGAACGCCCTGGAAGTCACGCATGGAGTGAACCGTGATGTATCGGTCGCGGCCTCCGGCGCCGAGTCACGGTCCTATGCCAACTATCCGAGTGCACCGTTCGTCTGGGATTCCGCCGACCTGGTCAGCGCCGCGTATCGCAACGGGTTCTCGTCGGCGACTCTGCAATACCACAATTTCGGCCAATCCTACACGCCTGGCAACGGTCTCGAGGCACAGTCGGACCGAGCAGGCATGCTTGCCAGCGCCATGCTTCCTTTCGCCAAGACGGGGCAGTTCGCGTTCAACTGGGACCGCGAGTCGACGAGGTCGACGCCGGGCACCCAGACCATCACCTCGGCACTCCTCGGTTTCGGATTCTCTCACGGGATGGACGCATCGGCATCGGCGACGAGAGAGCGAGAACAGAGCGCGCTCAACGACGTCACCACCGGTACGGTGACGCTCCACCTTGCGCGCAGCGATGCCTGGCATACATTCCTCGCCGATGGATCGATCGTATCTTCACACGACTACGTCAACGACTACTTGAGCTCGACGATGCGCATCGGCAGCCTGCAATACTCTGTCCAGCACGGCATTCAGGCGATCGGACTCGGTGTCAACGCGACCCAACTCAGTTCGTCTTTCCGAGAGAGCACGGTGACCGAGTCTTTCAGCGACGGCGTCGGGTTCGGCGGCGTGCAACGCCGCATCGGTGCACAAGTTGGCCTGGCGAACACGAATACGCGCTACGGCTATGGCTTTGGGACGGTAAGCGACGACCTCACCGGCGTTATCTCCTACCGGATCGCTCGCGGCGTCACCATCGGATTCAAAGGCGAACGCACGCTGTTCAACGCGCACGTGCCGCAGGCCGACTCGATCGCCGGCGGCATGCGATTCGTCCTCATTATCGAACGATAAGCGACAACAGATGAGTCACAACGTAGCGTCTCCGGTCGGGCACACGATACGGCGCAACATCATCGTCGCGTTGTTATCGCTTTTCGTCCTCGCGTCCACTCTCCCCGGGCTAAGCTTGCTGTGGAACTCCGACGGCACGAGTTACGGACCGCAAGGCTCACTCGGGTTCACGACAGATTACGACGGCATCGTCAAAGCAGTGCATCCGGGCTCGCCCGCATCTTTGGCCGGTATCCAAGCCGGCGATCGCATCGATCTACGGCGAACCTCGTTCGAAGATCGCCGCTTTTTTTCTCCCGCGCAAGCGCGCACGCCGGCGGGCACGTTCGCGACGCTGTGGGTAGTCCACGGCGGCCTCGAACGACAGGTCACACTCGTCGCACCCGCGGCAGACTACCCGCCCGCGTCGAAAGTCAACATCTTCGCGCGGACGCTCGCTGCGCTGATCTTCGTCGTGGTGGGGGGACTGCTCGTCGTCTTGCGGCCAAGCTCGATGACGTGGGGTTTCTTCTTCTACTGTCTTGGTTTCAGCCCCGGCATCGCCTTTGGAGGCCTATCACGGTTCCCGTCGGCACCTTCACACGCAGCCTATATCCTGTTCACCGATCTCTTGACCGCAGCCGGCACTGTCGGCATATTGGTGTTCTCGCTGAGATTCCTGTGCGACACTCCGTCACCATGGCGCCGGTCACTCGAACGGGCAACCCCCTACCTCTTTGCGCTCTTTGTCTTCTTGTTGGCCTACCCGGATCTCGCCAATCTCGTACTAGGGCTTCCAGCGGAAGCTGTGCAGCGGGTGATGCTCACGTTGCAAGGCGCCGTATTCGCCCTGAGCATCTTCGCCGCGCTACAGACCTATCTCCACGGCCGGCGCGACGACCAGCCACGCATCCAGTGGGTCGTGGTCGGGCTGTGCGTGGGCATCGTCGGAACCTATCTCGGCAGCGTGTTGCTGTTCAGCTCGGAGCTGCCCTTCAACCCGCCGCGCTGGCTGCAAAGCGCATTGCTCACCCTCAACGTCGTCCTGCCCATCTCGGTCGCGTACGCGGTCATCCGCCATCGCGTGCTCGAGGTAAGTTTTGTGGTGAGCCGGGCGCTCATCTACGCCGTCTTGACCTTCGTCGTGCTCAGTCTCTTCGCGTTCATCGACTGGTTTGTCGGGCGAGAGCTCGAGCAGGTCCGTCTGGCCTCCTACGTCGAGATCGCCTTAGCCATCGGCTTGAGCTTCTGGCTCAATTCGCTCGAGAAAAGAGTGGAGACGGTCGTGGCCACCGTGTTCTTCCGCAAGCGACGCCAGGCCATGCAACGGATCGAGCGCGCGGCCCAAGCCGTGCATCATGCCGAGAAAGTCTCCACGATATACGACTACGTCGTCCGCGAGCCGGTCGAGGCCCTGTCGCTGTCATCATCGGCGCTGTTCGTGCCCGAGGACAAGGGAGAATACCGGCGCATCGCGGCCATCGGGTGGAGCAGCTCCAATACCTCGGTCATCGAGCATGATGATCCATTAGCCCTCGAACTCGAGGCCGAGTTCGAGCCGCTGCGCATCGCGGAGATCGGCTGGAAGCATGCGGACCTGCCGGCGGGGGAAGCAGCGCCGATCCTTGCTGTGCCGATGGTCGCGCGGCGCGAACTTCTGGGCATCGCCCTCTACGGCGCACATGCCAACGGTGCCGACATCGACCCCGAAGAGGTGCGCGCCCTCTATCAGCTGGCACGCGCCGCTCAGGCGACCTACGACCACTTGCGCGTGCTCGAACTCGAAGCACAGCTGCAACAGCTGCAAGCGCGCGTCGCCTCGCTGCAGGCGGCGACCGGCGAGCTCACCGGTTAGCGCGTGCCGTTCTTCCAGCACAGCGGGCTCCGACTCCAATACTTCACCGCCGGCCAAGGTCCGCCCGTGCTGCTCATCCACGGGTGGGGAGGGCGTGCGCGGCGCCAATGGCATGCAACGGTGAACGAACTTCGCAATTCCTACAGCTTCTACGGGTTGTCGCTGCGCGGTCACGGACAGTCTGAAGAGGTGGACGATCCCGACTACGACTGGTATGACCTCGCCGCAGACTGCGACGCCCTGCGCGAGACGGTCGGCGTCGAACGATGGTCCGTCGTTGGGTATTCGCTCGGCGGCATCGTCGCGCTCAAATACGCGAGTCTTTACCCGCAACGAGTGACTGTCGTCTGCGCAGTGTCGCCCCTCATCGTGCCTAGGTGGATCGGTCTGGGGATGCAGTACTTGCGATGGCCGGTAGCGCTCGCGCTGCGTCTGGCCCGAGCGCTACCGCCAAAGCTCTCCGGCAAGATGCTCCACAACGTCGCGAAGACCCGCCTGCGCACGCTCTTCCACACCGTCACCCTGATGAAACAGTGGGAGCCGGGAAAGACCGGGATCCCGCCGTCCGTGCCGGCCATCATCATCTTGGGCGCTGAGGATCGCGTGGCGCATGGCGAGCGGGCGATCGCCGCCGCTCCCAAGGTGGACGTGCGCGTGCTCGAGCACACCGATCATTTCCCCCTGTGGCGGCAGCGCGAGCGGTTCGTGCGGGAGCTGCGTGACGTTCTTGATTCCTACACGGGCGATGAGGACAGCGCGCCCTAGGTCAGGCTCGTGCGCAGCACGATCGGTTCGAAATCCGCATCCCCGGCTGAGGCTGATTTGATGATCTGCAGGTCGCGCGGGGCATAAAGATCGACTTGGTGGCCGGCGGGGCAGCGCAGCGTGAAGGCGCTTCGTAGGTCGCGCTCTCCGTCTCCGCTGTCGAGCTTCACGAGCGCGCCATCCGGAAAGACGGCATCCGATGTGCGTCCCTCTTGGACGACGAGTTCGTGGCAGTCTGGCTCGCGGCACTTGACCTCGTGCCGATAGCGCACTCGCAAATACGGCATGCACCTAGTACTATCGGCAGGTCGTGGATACGTGATAAGGGGCGCGACGTTGCCGTCGCGCCCCTGTCGGTGTTGCCGCGCTTCGATGCGCCCTAGTACAGCTCGACCTCGCTCAGGTTCTTCTCGATCTTGCGCTTGACGCGCTGGAGAGCGTTGTCGATCGACTTCACGTGGCGATTGAGATCCCGAGCCATCTCTTGATACGACTTGCCTTCGAGATAGCTCAAGAGCACCTGCGACTCGAGGTCGCTCAGGTTCTCCTGGATCCGCTCCTTGATGTCTTCGGAAACCTCCTGGTTGATGACCAGTTCTTCCGGATCCGACATCTTGGCGCTGGCCATGACGTCGAGCAGCGTGCGTTCGCTGTCCTCGTCGTAAATCGGCTTGTTGAGTGAAATGTACTGGTTGAGCGGGATGTGCTTCTGCCGCGTCGCGGTCTTGATGGCGGTGATGATCTGACGCGTGATGCACAGCTCCGCGAAGGCACGGAACGACGACAGCTTGTCCGCGCGGAAGTCGCGAACCGCCTTGTAGAGTCCGATCATGCCCTCTTGGATGATATCCTCACGGTCTGCGCCGATGAGGAAGTAGCTTTTCGCTTTGATGCGGACGAAGTTCTTGTATTTATTGAGCAGGAACTCCATGGCGAGGTTGTCGCCACATTTCGCTGCATTGACGAGTTCTTCGTCGGCGCGCTCACTATAGTCCAGAGTGTCTTCTACCGGGTGAAGTGCCCCCAAAATTTTGCGTTACCCCCAATTTCCTGGCTGCGAGATAGCCCCTTGCAGTCCTTACCGATTATATGTTCGAGCCCTGATTTCGTCAAGGATTGGTGCGGGTTTTCCCCTGCCTCGCCGCCGTCACAATCTCAGTAGAAGACTTGACTTTACTCGCCTGAGCGGCGCCGCCGGGCTACCTCGAAGAGCACAACGGCGGCCGCGCTCGCGGCGTTGAGCGACGCCACATGGCCGTGTAATGGGATGCGCACCAATGCATCGCAACGCTCGCTCACTAACCGCGACAAGCCTTTGCCCTCCGCTCCCACCACCAAGACGCACTTGGCGGTGTAGTCAGCTTCATGATAGTCCACGGCACCAGGGCCGGGGGAGAGCCCTGTGACCCAACACCCATCGTCTTTCAGCGCTTCCATGGCAGCCACGATATTCGGGACACGGGCGACCCTCAGGTGCGATGCCGCCCCCGCCGCGGCCCTCCGCGTGACCGCCGTAACACCTGCGTTGCGGCGATCCGGCATCACTACGGCGTCCGCTCCCGCTCCCTCCGCGTTGCGCAGCACCGCCCCGAGGTTCTGGGGATCCTCCAGGTGGTCGACGGCCACGACGAGGGCGCTCTTGGCGTCGTGTACGAGTTCGCGCACGTGGCCGAACGGCGTATAGGCAAATGGCGGCAAGGTGGCCCGGACGTGCTGGTGGTGATCCGGTTGACCTCGCCAGTGCGAATCCAGGGCGGCTTCGAAAGCGATGGGGATCTTGCGCTCGCGTGCAGCGGCGATCAGCCCAGCGAGCTTCGGATCGCGCTCGCGGTGCTTGCCGATGACGATGCGTTGCAGCGGCTCACCTGCCCGCAGCGCCTCGTCGACGGCGTGGAACCCGACAATCTGCTCCTCATCAGCCGCCATCGAGGCTCCACTGCGTGCCCGCCTTCGTATCGCGAAGTGCGACGCCCGCATCATTCAGGGCTTGGCGCAGATGGTCCGACGTGGCGAAGTCCCGGCCGGCGCGTGCCTCATCTCGCAAGGCCACGACGCGGGCGATGAGCGACGCGTCGTCTGACTCCCCATCCCCCGCTAGAGCGCGCAGCTTCGCTCGGTGCTCAGGAAGCAAAGCCACCTCGCGTGCCTGCGCGACGAGGCCCGCGGCCTGCGCGCTCGGCGGCAGCCCGAGGACGTGCAAGCAGCGCTCCACAAGCGCCACAACGGCGTGTGCGGAGCCGGCGCTTTGTCCGAGGTTGGCACGCTCCTGGCGCACCTTCGTCTGCAGCCACCCAAGCGCTCCCGCCGTATCGAGATCATCATCTAAGAACGCGTCGAAATCCGCCGCCTCGATCGCGCAATGCACGCCGGTCGGGTTTTGCGCCGCAGCAGCCCGCAAGGCGTCGAGGCCGGCATAGAGGCCACGCAGCCCTTTGCCGGCTGCCTCGAGCGCTTCTTCCGTGTAGTTTGACGGCTTGCGATAGCCTGTCTGCAGGAAGAGGTAGCGCACGGCAGCCGGATTGTGTGTCCGCAGCATCTCGCTGAGCGGCTTGAAGTTGCCCAGCGATTTGCTCATCTTCTGACCGTCGACGTTGAGCAGCCCGGCGTGCACCCAGACGTTGGCCATCGGATGAAGGCCGGTCGCGGTCTCCGTCTGCGCGACCTCGTTCTCGTGGTGCGGGAAGACAAGATCGGTCGCTCCGCCATGGATATCGAACTGGTCACCCAAGTAGCGCTTGCACAAGGCGGAGCACTCGATGTGCCACCCAGGACGCCCGGGGCCCCAGGGGCTATCCCAGGTCGGCTCGCCCGGCTTGGCCTTCTTCCACAGCGCGAAGTCGAGCGGGTCGCGCTTCTCTTCGCGAACCGCGATGCGCTCGCCGGCGCGCAATTCATCGAGGTTACGCCGGCTCAATGACCCGTAGCGCGAGTCCTTATCGACCGCGAAGTAGACCCCGTCAGCCGTCTCATACGCCGCTCCCATCTCCACGAGGCGCTGGATGAGCGCGACGATGCCCGCCATGTCGGCAGTGGCGCGCGGTGAAAGGCTGGGCTCGAGCATGCCGAGCTTTGTGGCGCATTCCTCGAACTCGCCGTAATAGCGAGCGACCACTTCATTCCAGGGCACGCCGTCTTTGACCGAGCGCTCGATGATGCGGTCGTCGATGTCCGTGATATTGCGAACGTAGGCGACCTCGTAGCCCTTGGCCCGCAGGTAGCGGACGAGGACGTCGAACGTGAGGAAGGTGCGCGCGTGACCGAGGTGCGGATGAAAGCTCGGCGTCATGCCGCAGACATACATCGACACCTTACCGGGCTCTCGAGGAATGAAGTCGTCGACCGTGCGCGTCCGCGTGTTATAGAGGCGCAGTGCCATGCGTGCTTTCGGCGCGGCGCGCCTGTTCTTCAAGGGCGGCGACCCGCGCGGACAGCGCGATGATGGCATCGACCGTCGGATCGGGCATGTCCACCTTTGGGATGACGGGTTCCTCGATCTTCTTGCCGTCCTGCAAGACGACGCGGCCCGGAACGCCGACAACCGTGCTGTTGGGCGGCACGTCCTTGACCACAACCGCACCGGCAGCCACTTTTGAATTCGCGCCGACGACGATCGCACCGATGATGCCGGCACCGGCTCCGACGATGACATTGTCCTCGAGCGTCGGGTGGCGCTTGCCATGCTGCAGGCTCGTGCCTCCCAGCGTGACGCCCTGATACAGCGTGCAATTGCGGCCGACCTCAGCCGTCTCGCCGATGACCACGCCCATGCCGTGATCGATGAAGAGCCCCGAACCAAGCTCTGCCCCGGGGTGGATCTCGACGCCTGTGATGAAGCGATTAACGTTGGAGAGCAGCCGCGGGATGACGGGCCACCGCCAGCGGTACATCGGATGGATGAACCGGTGAGCGACGATGGCGTGGAACCCGGGATAGGCGAGCAGCACCTCAAGCCAGTTGTTGGCTGCGGGGTCTCGTTCGAAGCAGGCACGCCAGTCGGCGGCTATCTGCTGAAAAATCGATTCGCGTTGCATGAGGTCCTGCCTAAGTCCAAAGCTCAAAGGGAACGGTGAAGGGCGCCATCGCGCCCCATCAACAACAACAGCGGCAGGACCGAAACGAGCTTCGGTAGGGAGATGATGGCCTATTGGGTTGTATCATCTAAGAGTGAGGTTCTCAGCCCGCACTAGACGGCTCCTGCCCGCGAGAGCTAGTCGGCCAGGGATGCCGTGATGCGGCGCGCGACCCGCTGTGGCCCGAGCAGTCGCAGGAGCAGCGCGAGCTCGATGCCGTGCTCGGAACCCGTGGCGGCCACACGGATGGGACGGAAGAGTGAGCGGCCCTTGAGGCCGTGCTTATCGCCGAGTTTCGCGAGCGCTTCCTTTGACGTCGCGAGCGCGAAATGCTCGGGGTTTGGGCCGCGTGCGGCCACGTCGCACAGCTCGGTAAGCATCGCGCGAGCCGACGGCTCGGCAAGCGCTTCGCGAGTGCTCGGACCGGGCGTCAGATCGTCGCGCAGCAGCGCTTCGAGCTCGCGCGGCACGTCCGACAGCACCTCGACATGATCGCTCAACGCGTCGGCGAGCGTCTCCAGCCAGATCGGATCGCGCAGCTCAGGCAGCGAGGCGAATCGCCGGTCGAGTGCCGCCCACTGCGCGAAGAGCGCTGCCCGTTCGGCTCGCGGCAAGTTGCGGATATAGTGCGCGTTGAACCAGCGCAACTTGGCGCTGTCGAACACCGCAGGGCTCTTGCTCGCGCGCTCCAGCGAAAATGCCTTGGCGAGCTCGTCGAGCGTGAAGAACTCGCGATCGTCGCCCGGTGACCACCCCAGCAGGGCGAGGTAGTTGACCAGCGCCTCGGGCACGAAGCCTGCTTCCCGGTATTCACTGACCGACGTCGCGCCATGGCGCTTGGAGAGCTTCTGATGGTCGGGCGCGAGGATCATGGACACATGCGCGAAGAGCGGCAGGGGCAACTCGAGCGCCTCGAAGAGCGCGACCTGCCGCGGCGTGTTGGGCAGGTGTTCGTCGGCGCGGATGACGTGGCTGATGGCCATGTCGCTGTCGTCGACCACGACGGCGAAGTTATACGCGGGTGTGGTATCCGAGCGCAAGATGACGAAATCGCCGATCGAGCCGGCGGGGAAGTGGACCGAGCCGCGCACGAGATCCTCGACGTAGATATCGCGCTCCGGCATGGCAAAGCGCAGCGCCGGCCTGCGACCCGCCGCTTCATGCGCATCACGCTGCTGCTTGGTGAGCTCCCGGCATTTCCCCGAATACTTGGGCGCCTCGCCACGGCTCTGCTGCCGTGCGCGCTCCGCTTCGAGTTCTTCCTGCGTGCAATAACACGGATAGACCGCTTCGATCTCCATGAGCCGCGCGGCGGCGAGCGCGTAGCGGTCCTGACGCTCGCTCTGCCGGTAGGGCGCGAACGGGCCGCCAACATCGGGCCCTTCATCCCAGTCGAAGCCCAGCCAGCGCAGGTCGGCCTGGATAGCGGCCTCAAACTCTCGCGTCGAACGCGCGGCGTCCGTATCTTCCGATCGGAGCACGAACGTGCCAGCGTTGCGGCGCGCGAACAGATAGTTGAAAAGCGCGGTGCGCGCTCCGCCGACGTGCAGCGAGCCGGTCGGGGAGGGAGCAAAGCGGACTCTGATGGGAGAAACCATGACGCGACCTTCTAGTTACCGCAGCGCCGCGCGACGCCCTGCCACAGGTGCAGACCCGCAAAGGAGCCGTCGATGTTCCCTCATCTCGCTCAGCTCACAGACTATGGGCTCGTATTCCTCAGGCTCATGGTTGGTCTCGTCTTCGTCGACAGCGGCTATCACGATCTGCGCGATCCCGCTGGACGTGCGGCCAAGATCGGATTGCCCACGGGTCTGACGCTCTTCATCGGAGCCGCCGAGATTCTGGGTGGGGCGGCAGTCATCATCGGCATCTGGCCGCAGCTCGCCGCGCTCGGTCTCATCCTCATCATGCTCGGAGCCTTGCAAAAGAAGATCTTCGTGTGGAAGACAGGCTTTTGGGGCAAAGATGGGTTGGGCTGGAATTACGAGCTGATCCTCGTTTCGATGCTGCTCGTTGTCCTCTTCACGGACGGCGGCAGATATGTCGTGCTACGGTAGGATTTTCGATCAGATGAACTTGAGGCGCTCGGCGCGCGCCGACGTCTCGATCAGCTGGTCCAGACGCTTTATCCTCGTCTCAGGCCGTTTGGCACTCGCCACCCATCCGATCGCCATCTTCTTATATCCCGGTGGACATCGCTCGAAATACTTCCACGCGCGTGCCGCTCTCTGAAATCGGCGTTGAAGATCCGCGGGAAGCACGCTTGGCCGCGGCAGAGCCAGGTGCTGCTTATGGCCGGCAAACGCCGCCAGACCCGCACTGGTCACTTTGCGCGCCGCGATGAGCCTCTTCATGCGGCGTATGTTGGACTGCGACCACGCACTGCGCGGCGTGCGCGGCGTGAACCTGTGCGCGTAGCGGTCGTGGTCGATCGTGCGCACGATGCTGTCAACCCAGCCGAAACATAATGCTTCCTCGACCGCCTCGTCGTAGGAGATGGTCGACCGGCCTGTGTGCTTCTTGAAAAGGACGAGCCAGATCGAAGCTTCGGCGGCGTGCTTTCGAAGCCACGCGCGCCACTGTGCGCGGCTGGTCGCGGTCACCATCACAGGCGAACGCGCCCTCGTGTGCGGCGAACCATCCTAGGCTGACTCGAGCGTGGCCACCGCATAGGCTGCCATGCCGATGCCCTCGCCCGTATACCCCATACCTTCAGTGTGCTTGGCCTTCACGCTGCAGCATGCTACGGTAATGCCGACCGCCTCGGCCAGCGTGCTGCGCATCTTCTCGATGTGGGGGGCAAGAGCTGGCTGCTCGGCCACGATCGTGCAATCCACGTTGCCGACCGTATATCCAGCTTGCGCCAGCCGCCGCACGGCACGGCGCAGCAGCTCGACGCTGTCCGCTCCTGCGAACTGTGGATCGCCGGCCGGGAACATCGATCCACAATCCCCCAGAGCGGCGGCACCGAGCAGAGCGTCGATGAGCGCGTGCGCGACGACGTCGGCATCCGAGTAGCCTTCTAGTCCGCGATCGAAGGGGATACGGCAGCCCGCCAGGATCAACGGCCGTCCTGGCACGAGGCGGTGTGCATCAAAACCGAATCCGACCTTCATTCCGATCGCTCCGTAAAACGGACCTAAAGGTCCGTTGCTTCACATTTATGCTGCGTTAAAGATCCGTTGCTTCAAATATATGCTGCGCTAAAGGTCCGTTGCTTCAAAACCCGTGGCGTTAAGATCCGTTGCTACAAGTGTGTTCGGCTCGAGGTCCGTTGCTGCAACGTGGCGGCGATGCGCTCTGCCACGATCAGATCCTCCGGCGTCGTGATCTTCACATTCTCGTCCGAGCTCTCGACGATGGCGACCGTCGCCCCGCCCAGTCGCTCGACGAGTTCTGCGTCGTCAGTCCCCATGAAGCCGTCCGCTTCGGCGCTCTCGTGCGCGCGGAACAAGAGGTCATACGAGAATGCCTGCGGTGTCTGCGCTGCCCAGAGGCGCTCGCGCGGGATGGTCTTATGCACGGTGCCGTTCTCGTTAGCTTGTTTGATCGTGTCCTTCTCGGGCACGGCCGCGATCGCTGCGCCGAGCTCGCGCGCCCGCTCGATGACCCGTGCCAGCACGTCGCCGCTCAGAAAAGGCCGTGCGCCATCGTGCACGACGACGAGATCGGTCGGGACTTCGAGCGCGCGCAGCGCCGCGAACACGGAATCCTGCCTGCGTGCGCCGCCCGCGACGATCCGCCGCACCTTGCCGTCGCCGACGCTTGCCGCCAGCCGCTCGAAGGCGTGGCGTTGGTCAGCTTCGCAGGCGACGACGATGTCGGTCACGAGCGGTGAACGCGCGATCGTCTCGAGCGACCATGCGACGATCGGCTTGCCGGCAAGCTCGAGCAGCTGTTTGGGTTGACCCATGCGCGCACCGCGGCCGGCTGCGGCCACGATCGCGCATACCGTGATATCCGTGCCGCTACCTCTTCAGCTTGGCGAAGATCATGCGCCCGGCTGCGGTCTGCAGCACGGACGTCACGACCACGTCCGCGTCTTCGCCCATGACGCGCCTACCGTTCTCCACCACGATCATCGTGCCATCGTCCAGGTAGGCCACCCCTTGGTTCGCCTCTTTGCCGTCCTTGACGACCTTGACGATCATCTCTTCGCCAGGCAGCACGACCGGTTTGAGCGCGTTGGCCAGTTCGTTGATGTTGAGGACGGCCACGCCCTGCACTTTCGCGACCCGATTGAGATTGTAGTCGTTCGTGAGCACCTGCGCGCCGAGCATCCTACCCAGCGTCACCAGTTTGCCGTCGACGTCGCGCTCCGGCGCATCGTGGTCTGAGATCTCAAGGCCCTTGGAGGCCTCGCGCAACTTGTTGAGCACCTCGAGTCCACGGCGACCGCGGCTTCGCTTCACCGGATCCGCCGAGTCAGCGATGAGCTGCAGCTCGCGTAATACGAACTTAGGAACCATAAGGCGGCCGTCGAGGAAGCCAGACTCGACGATCTCGAGGATCCGGCCATCGACGATGACCGACGTGTCGAGCAGTTTGGGCGAGGCCTCGCTCGAGTACGCGGCACCGCGCGACCACCAGGTGAGCCGCTGTCGCAGTCCCAGGCGCACGCCGAAATATGCGCAGAACAGCGTCACGAGCACGTTGGTCACAAAGGAGATGATCGGGCCGACGCGCGGCATGAGGGCGAACGAGCTGAAGATATCGCGGATGAGGAAGGCGACCACAAGGCCGGCGATGAGTCCGAAAAACCCAGACCACGCCTCGGCCGGGTTGCGCCGCGCGATGCTCTCCTCGATAGCGCTGACCAGCCGTTCGAAGCCGCGTGCGATGAAGGGAGAAGCGGCGATGCCGATGAGCAGCCCCAAGAGCGGCAACGCGTCGTATTCCAAGCGGCTGGTGGCCTCGGGCCAGTGAATGGCGAGCGACAACTCACGGCCGATGAGCAGCCCAAGCAAGCCGAACAGACAGGCGAAAATGATGCGCAAGAGCAGATTCAACGCGTCACCATAGGCAGACGTTGCGGCACGAGAAACTCGGCGCAGACGGTGTTGGCAAGCAAACGGCCGCGCCGTGTGAGGCGCATGCCGCGAGCGTCCTGTTCGAGCAGCCCCGCTGCCATGCATTTTTCGGCTGCACGTGCATATACAACTGTAATCGGCACGGCGAAGCGCTCTCGGAAGTCGTCAGCCTCCATCCCCGCCGACGTTCGCAACGCGAGCATAGCCGCTTCGCCGAGCCGGGCCCATGGTTCAAGGCGTTCCTCGTCGGCACGAGCCTGCTGACCGCTTTCGATGGCCGAGCAATATGCGTCGAAATCACGGTGATTGCGATAGCGCACGCCCGACTTGTATCCGGCAGCCGACGCCCCGAAGGCGACGCAATCACGCTGGCGCCAGTATCCGACGTTGTGCGCGCTCTCGAAGCCGGGCCGGGCGAAGTTCGAGATCTCGTAGTGCACAAAGCCTGCATCGCTCAACACGTCGTGCGCGGTGTCGAGCATGCTCGCGAGGTCGTCGTCATCCGGGAACACGGACGGATCGCGTCCGTACCAGGTGGCATACGGTGTCCCCGCTTCGATCGTCAGCCCGTAGATCGACATGTGATCGACCCGGAGCGCGATCACCTTCGCCAGCGTGCGCACGAAACTGGTTTCGTCTTGGCCCGGCGCGCCGGCGATGAGGTCGATGCTCACGTTGCTGAAGCCTGCATCGCGGGCTGCGACGCAGAACTCGATGGCCTGATCGCTTGTGTGGGCGCGGCCGAGACGGTGCAGGTCTGCGTCGTCGAGCGACTGGACGCCCACGGACAGCCGATTGACCCCAGCTTCCCGCCAGGCCGGCAGATCGTCGACGTTGCGCGCCGGGTTCGCCTCGAGCGTGCACTCGATGCTGCCCGGCCGAATCGCGTAGCGTTCGAAGATCGCGCGCAGCAGGGCCTCGAGTTCGGCGCGCGGCAGCGCCGATGGCGTTCCGCCCCCGAGATAGAGCGTTTGCAGCGGACGCGGTGGGGGCGCGGCGGCGTGCAGACCGGCCCCGTCGATCTCGCGCAACAGCGCCGCCATGTATCGGCGCAGTGGTGCGTCACGGTAGAGCACGACCGCGAAGTCGCAATACGGGCAGATGCGATCGCAAAATGGGATATGCACGTAGCAACCCAGGCCGTCGTCAACGCTGCGCTGCAGCCAGTGAGGTGCGCTTTCCCTCATTGGATGAAGACGACGCCCACCGCGCCCGGGCCTGTGTGCGTGCCCACTGTGGGCCCAACGCACTCGGAGATGAGCAGCGCTGGTGCGACCGCCGCTTCGATGCGTTTGGCCACCGTCTGCGCGAGCTCAGGAGCGACGGAGTGCAGCACGGCCACACGCGCGTGCCCTCTGCCTTGGATGCGCGAGGTGACGATGCCGACCAGTTGATCGACGGCGCGCGCAAACGTCCGCACCTTTGCATATTCGGCGATCTCGCCATCTTTCAAGGTGATGATGGGCACGATGCGCAGCACGTTGCCGAGCAGGCCTTGCAAGGCCCCGATGCGGCCGCCGCGAGCGAGATAGGTCAGGGTCGGGATCGTCGCGTAGAGCTCGACCTTTGCACTTTCCTCGCGCACCCGGCGCGCGATCTCCGCTTGATCGACGCCACGCCGTGCGTCGTCGGCGGCCTGCAGCGCAAGCAGGCCTAAGCCCAACGACGCGCTGCGCGTGTCGATCACCGTGATGCGCTCGGGGTCGACGTCGTTGGCGGCCGTGACCGCCGAGTTGTAGGTGCCCGAGAGCGCCCCGGAGACGTGCACGGAGATGATGCCTGATGCGCCAGCGCCGAGCAGACGCGTGTAGACCGCGGCGAAGGCCGAAGGGGCAGGCTGGGCCGTGGCCGGCGGGTGCGAGCTCGCCGTCAGACGCCGGTAGAATTCTTCACGCGACAGATCGACGCCATCCCGGAAGTGCTCGTTGCCGAAGGAGACGGTCAACGGCACGACAGCGATGTGCGCATCCGTCGACATATGCCCGAGGTCCGCGGTCGAATCGGTGACGACCGCTACCGGGCTCACGGGGACGACGCCTCGGCCTGCGCTTGCGCCGGCGCAGCAGCAGCGGCAAGCCCGCTGATGCTGCCCACGAGATCCTGGCGTACCGCACGCAGTGCGGCCCGGCATGCGCTGCGGATGGCCAGCGCATCTGCCCGCCCATGGCCGATGAGGGTGATGCCGCGCAGGCCGAGGAGCGGAGCGCCCCCATACTCGCGGTGATCGAAGCGTTTGCGCAGCGCGCGCAGAGCGGGTTTGAGGATCACAAGACCCAGCTTGCCGCGCAGGCTGGACGTCGTATGCTCGAGCAGCGCGCGGAAGAAGTATTCACCCGAGGCCTCAGCCAGTTTGAGGGCGACGTTGCCGACAAACCCATCGCAGACGATGACGTCAGCCCGGCCGAGCAGCAGGTCGCGGCCTTCAACGTTACCGATAAAATTGATCGGCGCGGTCGAGAGCATCGGGAACGCGGCCTCGGTCAAGGCATTGCCCTTGCCTTCTTCTTCTCCCACCGACAGCAGACCGACTTTGGGCGCCTCAAGCCCGAGCACCGAGCGCGCGTACGCGCTTCCCATCATGGCGAATTGCACGAGCCAGTCGGGGCGGCAATCGACGTTGGCACCAGCATCAAGCAACAGCATCGGCCCTTTGTCTGCGGGCCAGACCGTGGCGATAGCCGGCCTGGCGATGCCCGGCAGCGTCCGCAAGCGAATCGTGGCGATGGCGAGATGGGCGCCGCTGTTGCCAGCGGAGAACGCGGCCTGTGCCGTACCGTCGCGGACAAGGTCGATCATCTTGCCCATCGACGTCGTGGCGCCGCGGCGCACTGCGGCGGCGGGTGCCTCGTCCATGGCGACAACGCCCTCAGCGTGGACGACGGAGATATTCTCCGGCAGGCCGCCGGCTCGTGCCGCGATCTGCTCTATGCGTTGGCGGTCGCCCACGAGCGCGATGCGGCATGCGATCGCCCGGGCGGCCTCACACGCACCGATGACGATCTCTTCGGGAGCGTGGTCGCCCCCCATGGCGTCGATCGCGACGCAGATGTCCCTATCGCTCAATCGAAATCACGTAGTCGGATGAGGGCTGACCGCCATAGTACACCTCGACCGCGGTCTTTGGGTAGGCGGAGCGCAAAGCCTCCGCGACCGCCTCCGCATCCTTGAGTTTGCGCACGCTGCCATAATACAACGTGATGAGCGAGGCATCAGCCACGCCTGCATCGGCGACCAGCGAGGCTGCGATCGCGCTCGCATCGGCACCTTTGACGACCTGTTCGCTTCTGCCGTTACGCCCGTCGAGCGCACCCATGAGCTCGCCGCGCTTCACCGGCACGCCTAGAAACGTGGAGTCGCGGCCCGCTCGGAAGATCGAGCCGCTGGCTGCGAGCGTGGAAGCTTCGATGAGCGCGTCCGGCGATTGGACGACCGCCGGCGGCTGGTTCAAAAGTCCGAAGAGCGCGGCGATGCCCTCGGCGACGCTGCGCGTAGGCACGACGACGACGGTCCGATCGGTGAGCGTGGGGAGTTCCCTGGCGGCGGCGATGATGTTCTTGTCGTTGGGGAAGAGATAGACGACAGACGCCAGCACCTTATTGACCGCCACCAGCAGATCTTTCACCGAAGGGTTCATCGTCGCGCCGCCGAGCACGGTCACGTCGGCGCCCAGCTCCTTGCAGATCTTCGCGAAGCCGTCACCGGGGACGACGCAGACGATGCCGCGCGGCTTGGACTCGCGGTCCACCACGAGCACGTTGTGCTGCTCCTCCATGTTGTCAACTTTTGTCTTCGAGAGCTCGCCGTACTCGCGCGCCATATCCATCACTTTGTCCGGATAGTCGGTGTGGATATGGACTCTCAGGGCACCATCCCCACCGGCGACGATGAGCGAATCGCCGTGTTCGGCCAGCATGCTGCGCAGGCGGTGCTCCGTGATCGCGTCGCTCGTCAAGACGAACTCGGTGCAGAAGCGATGCTCTTCGACTTTTTGGCGTGTGGTGAACGTCGTGCGTCGCAGCGGCCGCCGGGGAAACGCGGTGGTGTAGGGTGCGCGGCCGGGGAGCATGCGCAGTGACCCTTCGAGGAAATAGACGAAGCCTTGACCGCCCGCGTCGACCACTTTGGCTTCCTTGAGTACCGGAAGCTGTTCGGGCGTTTTCTCAAGGGCCGCGTTCGAGGCGTCGACGACCACGTGCAGCACGGTGAAGAAATCAGCCTCGTGAACCCCGGCCTTGAAGGCTGCCGCCGCTGCGGCACCTGCCACCGAAAGGATCGTGCCTTCGACCGGTTTGAGCAGCGCATTGCGCGCCGCGTGCACCGCCTCGTTCATGGCGACGGCGAGGTCGAGCGTCTCGATGAAGTCGCGGTGGCGGACGGCGTGTGCGAAGCCTCGGAACATCTGCGAGATGATCACGCCGGAGTTGCCGCGTGCGCCCATGAGCGATCCCTGCGCAGCCGCGGCGGCGACGACCGAGAGCTTATCGCTCGTGGTGCGCCGCGCTTCGATCATTGCCGCGCGCACGGTGAGGAACATGTTCGTGCCTGTATCGCCGTCAGGCACCGGGAAGACATTGAGATCGTTGACGACGGAGCGGTACTTCCGTAGGAAGTACGTTCCGGCGATGAGGAACTCGACAAACGTCTTGCCACCGCAGCGCGTCACCGCTTTGGGCCGCGACGGGTGTGCGACGGAAGTTGGTGCTTCTCGCTCTTTCATGATCGATCGGCCTTGAAGGCCTATCTGCAGTGTGGTATTATAACAGGCTGTCGGCCTTTTCTTCTTTCAAGGCTTGTGCGGCCGGCATCGACCCATCAAAAAGGGAGTTTTTTCCGTGGCCAAGCGATGTGACGTGTGCGGCAAGGGCCCAGCGTCGGGGAACAACGTCAGTCATTCGATGCGCAAGACACGGCGCCGCTGGCTGCCCAACCTCCAGTCTGTCAGGGTCCGCGAGGCCGGCACCGTCAAGACGTCTCGCGTTTGCGCTTCCTGCCTGCGCTCGAACAAGGTCGTGCGCGCCGTCTAGACGGCGGGTTGCAAGCTATGGGGCGCGATCGTTCGCGCCCTTTCTCATTTCTTGAGGTTGGCTTGAGTCCCACTCAGGTGGTCGTAGCCGCGAGGCACGTGCTCGCGGCGGCTGCCGCCCTCGAGCGCCCACACCTTCCCGTCGCCTTTTTCGAACCGCCCGACAGGTTCGAGCGCGCGCTTGAAACGTGCAGCAAACCGCTTGGCGAGATGGGAGAAGGCTCGCGCGTCGACGGCCGCGAGCAATTCGTAATCGTCGCCGCCGTGCAGCATCAGCTCCATCGCATCCATGCCAGCAAGCGCAGGATGTGGCGAAAGATGCGCGAGATCGAGACAGACATCGACCCCGGAAGCCCGGGCCATGCGCGCGACGTCAAGTGAGAGTCCGTCCGAGATGTCCATCAATGCGTGCGTTGATCTGGACGCGGCGAGGAATCTGCCTTCATGCACGCGCGGTTGAGGTGTCTCGTAGGCAGCGAGGATGAGGCTCTCGTGCGGAGATAACGGACCTGAAGGTCCGTTGCTACGTACGATGCTGTTATGTATTAGGCCGGCGGCGGCGAGGCCGAGCGGCCCCGTGATGCAGGCGACGTCGCCGGGCTTGGCGCCGCTGCGCAGGCGCAACCCGCTCTTGCGCACGTCGCCCACGGCGGTGACCGAGATCGAGAGCACCGGCGAGCGCACGATGTCGCCGCCGGCGATGGCGCATCCATACCGGATGGCGAGCGCGGACATGCCGGCGTACAATTCGCGCGCCCATCGCTCGTCGACGACGTCGGTAATGCCGAGCGCGACGACGGCGAGCACCGGCGCCGCCCCCATCGCAGCGATGTCGGAGAGGTTAACGGCGAGTGCCTTGTGGCCAAGCGCGTGCGGGGTCGTCGACTCGGAGCGGAAATGCACGCCATCGACGAGCGCATCGGTGCTGATGACGCTCACATGCGAGCGTGGCGCCTTCCACACCGCCGCATCATCGCCGATGCCGACCAGCAACCGTCGCGGCTGGTCGCTGAGCACGTGGGTGATGGCGGCGACGAGCTGGTCCTCGGTGAGCGGAGGGCTCAGGGTGCGCACAGCGCACGCACGCGCACCAGCGTCTCGCCAGGCTGCGCTGTCGCGAAAATGCCCGCGCCCATGACGATCGTGTCGACGCCGGTGCGCGCCACCTCGGCGACGTTGTCCAGATGCACGCCACCGTCAACTTCGAGTTCGACTGCACAGCGACGACGATCGATGAGTTCCCGGGCGCTTGCCAGTTTCGCCGTCGACGTCGGGATATAGGACTGGCCGCCGAATCCGGGGTTGACGCTCATGATGAGCAGTAGATCGATGTAGGGCAGGATGTCATCGAGCACGTTGAGCGGCGTCGCCGGGTTGAGGCTAAGACCTGCACGGACGCCGAGCTCTTTGATCTGATGGATAAGGCGGTTGGCGTGCACCGTCGCCTCCCAGTGCACGGTGATGATATCGGCGCCGGCCTGGGCGAAGTCAGCGACATAGCGCTCTGGTTCGACGATCATGAGGTGCGTGTCGAACGGCAGCTTGGTCAGCTTGCGCAGGTCCTTGATGATCTTCGGCCCCCAGGTGATGTTGGGGACGAACCTGCCGTCCATGACGTCGAGGTGGAGGTAATCCGCGCCCGCGCGCTCGACGAGCTCGATCTGCTCGCGGATCTTCGAGAAATCCGCGGACAGAAGCGACGGGGCTATCTTCACGCCGAGCGGCGACCCGTTGCCACGTTGTGCCATCGCAGCGTCGTTCTGTGGCGGTCGCACGGTTTCCCAGGCGGCTGACATCGGCGCCTATGGGTCAGTCGTCGCGACGGTCTAGAGCGGCGTGCTCGTGACGAGCTTGCCGTCAACGTAGGTCTCGATCGTGCCTTCGCCCACGACGGTCAGATCGAAGGTGAGGGTGATGCCGCCTGTCGTCGTCTGCTCGAAGAGGGTCTTCGATCCCGTTGCGTCTTGGAGCACGACACGAACGGGTTTGGCCGCGTCGGACTTGGGCAAGGCGACGGAGACGCGCATGGCCCGCTCGGCGCCTGGAGACGGCAAGAGTGCCGAGGGAGACGGCGAGGGCGATGGTGAGGGTTGCACCGCTTCGCTCGCGGCAGGAAGTGGGCTCGGGCTGGGTGTCTGCGGTGCGCCTGCTGAGACCTGCAGCGTCATCTTCTGCTTGGGCGTCATGGCTGTGCCCGGCGCCGGATCTTGACCGACGACGATGCCCTTGGGCTTTGCGCTCGCGCCGAGGGGCATGACCGTCACATCGCCTAACGCGATGTGCGCGTCAGCGGCAGCTTTTTTCGCCGAGTCGAGCGACATGCCGCTGAAGTTGGGCGCGTACATCTGCGGCCTGCCCTTCGCCACGGTCACGTCGACCGCGCCTCCCGCGGGCAGTTGCGTGAACGGGTCCGGATGTTGTTCGAGGACCTGCCCGGCGACGACGTCGAGGTTCTGCGTCTCGGTGACGCCGCCCAGCGTGAGGTGCGCGTTTGAGAGCGCGAGCTTGGCGTCGCGCAGCGACATGTTGCTGAGATTGGGCACGTCCACCATGGGCACGCCGTCGGAGAGTATCACGTCGATGACCCGGCCCTCGCGGACTTTCTCACCGGCGCTCGGCAGCTGCCCGATGATGACATCCTTGGGCGAATGGAAATCGGTCCGGTGCGCGACGGCGCGCACGCCGACGTGCGCCGATGACGCGAGCGACTCCGCCTGATCGAATGGCATGCCGATGAACGGCGGTACGCTTACCGGTTTTCCCGCCGGCGCGAGCCAGATCGCCGCGACGATCCCCACCACCGCGATGGCGATGACGAACGCGGCGAGCGCGGCGAGCGGCAGGTAATCGGTCCAGTGTCGCGAGCTTCTCGACACGCGCTCGTGCGGCCGTGGCCGGCGACGGCGCGGACGGCGCGGATCATCGCTCATGCAAGCGCTTCAAGCACCGCGTCGGGGATGTCCGCGTTTGAGTGGATGTGGGTGACGTCATCGTGCTCTTCAAGCGCGTCCAAAAGAGCTAGGACGGCCGGCGCATCCGCGGACGTCACCTCCAGCGGAGTCTTGGCCCGCAGGTCGAGGGAGGCCGAGGTGATGGATCTGCCTTTGGGTGCCAACAGCGTGCGCTCGACGTGGTCGCGCACGGCGGCCAGCGCCCTGGGCTCTGTGATGACCTCGACTGCGTCGCCGGAGCGTTGGACGTCAAGCACGCCGTCCACGACCGCCGCGTCGAGCAGCTCTTCTTCTCCGATGCCGTCGCCGGGCAGCGAAATGACGCCACGCTCGTCGAACAGCCAGCCCACGCTGCCCGTCTCTCCCAGGTTGCCGCCGTTGCGCGAGAAGATGTAGCGCATCTCAGACGCCGTGCGGTTGCGGTTATCCGTCACGGCTTCGACGATGACCGCGACGCCGCTCGGGCCATAGCCCTCGTAGCGGATCTCTTCGTAGGCGTCGGCGCGGCCCTCACCTGAAGCCCGCGCGATGGCGCGTTTGATGTTGTCCATCGGCATGTTCGCGTCGCGCGCTCGCGCCACCGCGATCTTAAGTCGGAAGTTGGCCTCGGGATCCGGCAGGCCTGAGCGTGCGGCCACGATGATCTCTTTGCTCAGCTTGGTGAAGAGCTGGCCGCGTTGCGCGTCAGCCTTGCCTTTGCGGAGCTTGATGTTGTGCCATTTCGAGTGTCCGGACATGGTTTGTCCTTTAGATAAACGGACCTAAAGGTCCGTTGCTTCAAAGTCCGCTGCTTCGAAGGTCCGTTGTTTCAATCGTCCAGGAAAGTCGTCTTCTGTCTTAACCAGCCGGCTTCAGGGGGCGGCCAAGACGCAGCTGCACGACGTCCCGGATCGTCTTGAGGATGACGGCCGGCGTCGCGCCCTTCGAGCTCCCGGTCGTGCGCGGATAGTGGTGGACCCCACGCTCGACCATGGCGACGTTGCGGCGTTTGAGCTTGATGAGCAGCTCGGAGCTGATGAAGGCGCCGTCGGACTCTAAGACGATATCCTGCAAAACGCCCCGGCGGAAGAGCTTGAACGCGCAGTCGATGTCGCGCACGCGCAGCCCGAACACGAAGCGGACCACCGTATTGTAGACCTTGGCGATGAACAGCCGGTAGAGCGGATCGCTGCGCCGGATGCGATAGCCGAGCACGACCGGCGCGCGTTTGAGCATGGTCAGTAGCCCGGCCAGCTCCTGCAGATCGAACTGGCCGTCGGCATCCGAAAAGAACACGAGCTCTTTGCTCGCGCTCGAAAACCCGGTGCGGAGAGCCGCGCCATACCCGCGATTGACGCCGTGGCTGACCAGCCGCACGTGCGGGTCGCGCCGCGCTAGGTCCTCCACCACCGCCGCCGTCTTGTCGGCGCTGCCGTCGTCCACCACGATGATCTCGTAGTCGTCGGCCAAACTCGCCACGGCGCGCGACGCGCTCTCAACGGTTTTTGCGATGATGTCTTGCTCGTTATACGCGGGGAAGAACACCGACAGCGAGGCGACGCGCTCGTCAGCCACCGTCAAATCCACCCATAGTGGCTGGGCACGCCCTCTTTGTACCAGATGCGTGCATCCCATTGCTTCCAGGTGATCTGCTGACCGTTGAGGATGGGCAGGAAAAAGATGAACAGCGCGAGGCAGGCGACCAGATAGCCGGCGACGAGCAGCTTCGCGGTGCGCGGCGATTGCGACACTTGCGCCGCCTGCCACACCCGCAGCAGCACGTACGTCGTGCACAGGCAGATGATGGCGGTGTCCGGATAGAAATTGTACTGGAAGTCGATGCGCGTCGACGCGATCCAGGGCAACCACTGGAAGAAGTACGCAGCGACGCACAGCATGACGCCCTTATGCCGCGCGCGCCAGGCGAGGATGGCGGCAGCCGGAACGGTCACGAGCTGCGCCAGCCACATGAGCGGATTAGGAACAGCCAGCACTTCCCCCACCACCTCGTGCGGCGCCATGCTGCCCGAGAAGACGTGGTAGTAATAGGAGACCGGCCGCAGCTCGAGCGGCCAGGTCCACCACGCCGAGCTGTACGGATGGGTCGCCTTCAGATCGTGGTGGTAGTGGTACATCTGGCTCTGCAGGGCGAGCAGATCCTTGAGCGTGCCGTGCAGCCCGAGATTAGAGGCGCCGATCTGGAAGAACGGGATGTAGGTCAAAAGATATATGCCGATCGGGATTGTGAGCGAGCCTGCGACGAAGATCGGCAAACGGAACCCATACGCGTTGCCCCACATAAAGCGTCTAGGCGCGTCGCCTTTCACGAGCGCACGTTCGGGAACCCAGGGCAGCCGGCGCTGCAGGCTGACCGCGAGCGCGACGCCCCAGACGCCCACGAGATCGAACAGGCCGTTCCATTTGCTCGAGATGACGCAGCCCAGGGCGACGCACGTCATCACGAGCCAGAACGCCCATGCTTGGGTGTCGCGAACCGGGCGTCCGCCTGACGTGCCGGCGATCGAGCCGTCGCTGCGCCACTCGATCGTGCTTGCCGCCTCTTCCACCCGCGCTCCCTCGGCGCTCCACTGCGTTGTCACGGATCCCGTTTGCAGCTTCGCGCCCTTGAGCGCGAGCCGCTCGCCGTAGTCGAAGGCGACCTCGGAGCCCTCCACGCGCGACCCGTCAGGATTGATCACGCCATGCGGCGTTCGCACCATCTGGCTCGCGATCCAGAAACGGTACATGCAATAGATGGTCAGCAGGGCGAAGAACGCGACGAATATCTCCGGCGTCGCGATGCGCGATTGAACGTAGAAGTAGCCGCTCGACACGAGCAGCACGACCGCGGCCACGGCGGCCGGTGTTGACGAGAACAGCCGCTTGGCGAAGGCGTAGAGCAGCGGCACGGTCAGCGTGCCGAAGAGCGCGCTCATGAGCCGCGCGCCGATCGGATCTACCTTGTAGATGAGCGCGCCGATCGTCAGGAGGAGCTTGGTGAGCGGCGGGTGGGTCCACTCGAACTGCGGCAGATGATGGATGTATTCTTGCGCTGCGCGCGCGTAGTAGATCTCGTCGAAGATGCGCTCGGCCGGCCGGTTGATGTTCGCGTACAGCAGGGCAGCGGTCGCCGCCGTGAGCCCGCAGACGATAGCGACGTCTGCTCTCGTGACGCCGACGAGGCCCTCCCAGGCGAGCGGCACCCGGCGGCGCACGACGTTGCCCTCAGCGAAGCTGGCGCGCAGGCGCTCGATGCCGCCGTTGATTGATTCGCCGAGCTCCGGTACGAGGTATGCGCCCGCGACGACGAAGAGGCAGGCCACGTTGAGGATGGAGATCGGATGGACGAGGGCCGGAGCGAGATCCGGGCTCGGCGCGTAGAGGTACTGCAGCGCGTAGAAGAGGTTGATGAGGAACGTGCCGGAGAGGATGAAATACACGATGCGGTTGAGCGGACTGGCGTTGAAGATGAGCGGGCCGAAGGCGAGCGCGGAGAACATGTATCGCTCGTGCATGCGCGTCGCGAACATGAAGAGTCCGAGCAGCGACAAGAAGAGCGCCATGTAGAACGAGCTCTCGCGCTCCTGCAAGCTATATTCTCTCCCCAGCGTGCGCCACTCGCGCAGCACGACCGCGAAGATGAATGCGGCGACGATCGTGATCCCCCAAGCCCATTGCGGCCAGCCGGGGAATCCGGGAAGATCGGGGATGAGCTTGTCATCTCTTTGCCAGAAGTCAAGCCGCGTGGAATAGAGGTTGAACGCGTTGCAGGAGTTATACGGATAGAGCGCCGTGCCGGTATGGTAGCGATCGTAGAGCCACGAGAGCACGTTGGCCGGCTGTATGTCCGGCGCGAACGGCGCCGTTCCGCCATAGGCGACGATGAAGCCGATGATCGGGATGAACGCGAGCCGCCACAGCGCGGCGCCGCTGCGCAACTGCCAGACGAGGAGCGCCGGCGCCGCCACGATGGGCTGCGGCTTGATGAGCACCGCGAATCCGAACAGCAACCAGCCGAGCTCAAAACGCCGGGTCGCCATGAAGTAGACCGACCACACCAAAAAGACCGCCGTGACGGAGTCGGCCTGTCCCCAATACGCCGACACGTACCATACCGCCGGGTTGAAGACGACGAGCGCCATCGCCCACAGTCCGGCGTTCGACGACCACGTCCGTCGCACGAGCAAGAACGAGAGATAGGCAAGGCCCAGGTCGGCGAGGACGGCCGGTGACTTCACCGTGAACTTGAGCAAGTCGAACGGCAGATTTGCGTGTTGGAACAGGCTGTAGACCCAGCCGAACGCCGCCAGGATGAGCATGTACCCGGGCGGATAGTCGACGAAGCCGGCGTTGCCGTAGAAGTTATGGATGCCGTACTTGACGAGGCTCAGGGTCCAGGACTCGAACGTACCGATGTCCGTCGCATGGCCGGCCGCCGGCATGAAGATCAGCCGGATGACAAGCCCGACGGCGAGGATGACCGCGACCGCGAGGAGCTCGCGAGCGTTCAGCGCCGTGCCTTTTTGGCTTGCGGCCTCACCATCGCGCGAGACGGGCGAAGCGGGGCCGGTCGTGTCGGCCTTCGCCGTGGGCTGTCCTTTAGACGGTTGCTTGACGGTTTTCCCCAAGATTACGTCCGGTTCTGCATGATGAAATCGCTCAACGGCTTGGTGCCCTGAGCTCGTGAGAGAGCTGACGTAAGATAGTTATCGGCAGCCTCGCTTGCTGCACGGTACGCGCCGCACTCCTCAAGCAGCGCCCGCAGACGCGCGACCTCGGCCTGGGTCGGAATCGTGGCGTTTCCATAGACCTCGAGCACGGCGCCTCCCGCGCCGCTCGGATCGCGCTCCATGGCCCAGATGACGGGGAACGTCTTCTTGCGCCTGGCGATGTCACCCGCAGCGACTTTCCCGGTGCTCTCCGTGCTGCCCCAGATCCCGAGCACGTCGTCGAGAATCTGGAAGCCCAGCCCGAAGAGGCGTCCGATCTCGCGGCAGTGTTCGACCTCGTCGTCAGCCGCGCTCGCGCAGCGAGCGCCGAGCGCAGCAGCGCAGCCGAAGAGCGCCGCCGTCTTGCCCTCGATCATCTCGAGATAGACGCCGGTCGTCGCGCGCGCTCCCGACTCGAGCGCGAGATCGAGCGATTGGCCTTCGCACATCCGCAGGTTGGCGCGCGCCAGGTCCATGCTCATGTCGAACGCGGCCTCAGCGCCATGCGTCTGCGCGGCGCCCGCGAGTGCCAGGTGAGCAAGCGCTCCCACGGCGTCGCCCCCATTGACGCCGTGCGGCAGTCCGTATTTCGCCCACAGCGTCTGCCGCCCGTGGCGGAGTTCGTCGCCGTCTTCGATATCATCGTGCACGAGCGAATAATTGTGGAGCAACTCGATGGCCGTGCACGCATGCAGCGTTCGTTCGGGCCGCGCGCCGTAGGCCGCGGCGGCCGCCATGACCAGGCGCGGTCGCAAGCGCTTCCCATGGCGTGTGCCGTGCGGGGCGTCGAGCCCGAAGTGATACGCTATCTGGCCCGCGACTGGATCGCGTCGTGCGTGCTCGGCGAGAAACTCCTGGAGATATCGTTCGAAGAGCTCGAGCGCATGCGAGTCGAGAGCGCCGGGCAGGGGCACGCGGGCTACGCCCAGACTGCTTCGGCTTGCGGGAACCAGTCCATCAACAGGTCTACGACTTCGTCCGCCAAAAATCCGGGCGTCGACGCACCGGTGGCGATGCCGACGCGCTCGTCACCTGTGAACCATTCGCGCTTGAGGTCGGTGGGGTTCTCGATGAGGTGCGCCGTTGCGCCCTCCGCTTCGGATATCTCCGCAAGGTGGCGCGTGTTTGCGGACCTGCTTCCGCCGATGACGATCATGGTGTCGACCTCGCCGGCCAGCTCGCGTGCGGACTTCTGCCGTCCCTGCGTGTCCGAGCAGATCGTGTTGTAGACGCGCAACTCGTAGTTCATCGCGGCGATCTTGCCGACCAGCTCGCGGAATTTGTCCCCGTTCAGCGTGCTCTGCGAGACGATGGCGATGCGCCGAGCACGACGGATCTCCGTCTCGTCGCTCGGCCACTCGTTCATGACGATGCAGCCCGGCGCGTGGCCGGCGATGCCCCTGACCTCGGGATGGTTGGGGTCGCCTAAGATGATGACCGTCCGGCCTTCTTCCGCCAGTTTCTTGGCCAGGCGCTGCGTGCGGGTCACCATGGGACAGGTGGCGTCGACGACGCGCAGCCCCTTGGACTGCGCGTCCTCTATCGTTTGCGGCGGCAGTCCATGCGCGCGCACGAACAGCGTCCCTTGCGGGATGTCATCGAGCGCCTCGACGTTGTGCAAGCCCTTCTCGTCGAGCTCCTTGACGATGAGCGGATTGTGGACGATGTTGCCCATCGTGTAGACGTCGTCGCGCTCGCTCGTCTCCGACAGCGCTTTCTTATACGTCAGCTCAACGCCGAAGCAGAACCCCTGGGTCCGCGCCTTTTGGATCTGCATTGCTCTCCATCAGATCTGCGATGACGTGTGTCAGCTCTTCCGTCCACGCAGCGAGCTCCGTTTTCGTTGGTTTTCGCGCGCTTCCCTGGAATCTCATGGGCTTGCCGATGCGGACTTCGACATGACTCGCACGCAGGCGTTTGGCCGCTAGGCGTGTACCGACGAGCGCGACCGGCACGACAGGGCACTGCGCGGTGGACGCGAGCAGCACGGCACCGCTACGCGCCTGTGCCTCGCCGTCGAGGTTGCGTCGACCCTCGGGAAATATGCCGACGACGCCGCCCCCTTTGAGGACGCGCAAAGCGTGGCGGATCGCCCCGCGATCGCCGGCCTCGCGGTTCACTGGGAAGGCATGCACGGCGCGGATGAGCGGGCCGAACACCGGGGTGTCGAAAAGCTCTTGCTTCGCCATGAAATGGATCACGCGCGGGAACCACGTGCCGAGCAGCGGGGGGTCGAGGTACGAGATGTGGTTGCTGGCGACGATGAGCCCGCCGCTCGGGGGGACGTTTTCGGCCCCGCTGACCCGCGCATCGAAGGCAAGCGCGGTGATCGGCTGCAGCGAGTACTTGACCATGAGGTAGAGGGTGTCGCTCAAGGTTTTGGCCTCACCTTTACCATCTGTTCGAGATGGTCGACCACCTCGTCGACGGTCAGCGCCGACGTGTCGACCACAGCGGCGCCAGGCGCCGAGGTCAGCGGCGAGATGGCCCGCTCCGTGTCGCGCTTGTCGCGCGCCATGATCTCCGTATACAGCGTCTCGCGGTCGATCGTGATGCCGAGCGCGGTGAGTTCGCGCAGGCGGCGATCCACCCGCGCGTCGATACTCGCGGTGAGGTAGAATTTGAAATCTGCATCGGGCAACACGACCGTGCCGATGTCACGGCCCGCCATGACGACGTCGCGGCCAGCCGCAAAGGAACGTTGCACGCCGATGAGACGCTCGCGCACCTTCGCCATGGCGGCGATGGGCGAGACCGCCTGCGAGACGGGCAAGGCGAAAAGCTCTTGGCCGAGCAGCTTCCCATCGATGCGGATGCGATACGTCAGAGGATCGCGCTCATCTGTGACCACCTCGGGCACGAAGCGGGCGACGAGCGCGTCGACGCCGGCCTCGTCGGTCGGCGGAACCGCGCGTTCGAGCGCGAGGTAGGCGACTGCGCGATACAGCGCGCCCGTGTCCAAGAACGCAAAGCCTAGCCGGTCGGCAAGCTTCCGCGCGACCGTGCTCTTCCCAGAGGCGACGGGTCCGTCTATCGCGACGTGGACGGGCAACTGGCTCCTAACGTTCTTTCGTCGATGCGGGCAGGTGGCTCTCGTGGTTGTGATGTTCGTTTTTCTGCCGTGCTGACCTTGGCATTTCTCGCACGCGGGCGCACCGGCCGTTGCTGCGCCCAGCGGAAGCAGGCACGCCGAGCGCGAACGCACTGCGACGATGCAGACAGCGCCGGCCGTCAGGATCAACGGTACGAATCTTTCCTTATCACTCGTCAAGAGCATCTCGGTCGATGGCGTTGCAGTGGCGCTCGACGATGGTGCGCGAGCGCAGATACAAGCCGCTCGCGACGTGGTCGAACATGCCGTAGCATCCAACGGTCGTATCTACGGCGTGACCACCGGATTCGGCAGGCTGAAGAACGTCAAAATCGAGCCGGCCGAGGCCAAAGAGCTGCAGCGTAACCTCATCCTCAGCCATGCATCCGGCGTGGGCGATCCGCTGCCGCTGGACGCGGCGCGCGCGAGCATGCTGCTGCGCGCCCAGTCGCTCGTGCGCGGCCATTCCGGCGTCCGCATCGAGCTGGTCGAGATGCTGATTGAGATGCTCAACCGCGGCGTGACACCTGTCATCCCCGCGCAGGGTTCGGTCGGATGCTCGGGCGATCTCGCCCCCCTCGCCCACATGGCGCTCGTGATCATCGGCGAGGGCGAGGCATGGGTCGGCGGCGAGCGTCTCAAGGGGCTTGCAGCGCTTGAGCGCGCCGGCTTGAAGCGCTACACGCTCTCATTCAAAGAGGGCCTGTCGCTCATCAACGGCACGCAGATCATGACGGGGATCGGCGCGCTCGCGCTCGTGCGGGCCGCGAACGCGCTCAAGGCCGCCGATATCTGCGGCGCGATGAGTCTCGAGGCGTACTTGGGCACGGACGCGCCATTCGCCGAGCGCATCAATGCGCTGCGCCCGCATCCCGGCCAGGCCCACTGCGCCGCCAACGCCCGCCGGCTGCTTGAGGGCTCGGCGGTGCTCGCATCGCATCGCGACTGCGATCGCGTTCAGGACCCCTACTCCTTCCGCTGCATGCCGGTCGTCCACGGTGCCGCTCGCGATACGCTGCGCTTCGCCGAGAACACGCTCGATATCGAGATAAACTCGGTCACCGACAATCCCATCATATTCCCCGACGATGGCGCGCTGGTGAGCAACGGGAACTTCCATGGCGGACCCGTGGGTCTGGCGCTCGACTACATGGCGATCGCGCTCACCGATGCGTCGTCCATCAGCGAGCGACGCAGCTACAAACTGCTCGAGGGCGCCGAAGGCTTGCCGCCGTTCCTCACCGAGCGCTTCGGGCTGTGCAGCGGCTACATGCTCGCGCAATACACCGCGGCCGCGCTAGTCAGCGAGAACAAGACCCTCTCCGCGCCAGCATCCATCGACTCGATCCCGACATCGGCCGGTCAAGAAGACCACAACAGCATGGGCACGATCTCGGCTCGCAAACTGACGTCGGTCGCCGCTAACTACGAGACCGTGGTCGCGCTCGAGCTGCTCGAGGCTGCGCAGGCGCTCGATTTCCGCGCTCCGCTCGCACCAGGACGCGGCACCGGCATCGCGCACAAGCTCGTACGCGAGCGCGTGGCGCATCTCGACGGGGACCGCAACATCGGCGATGACATCCAGGCAGCCATAGACCTCGTGCGCAGCGGGCGGCTTGTCGCCGCGGTCGAGGAGCAGATCGGAGCGCTGTAGATCATGAACACCACATCGGCGCCGCGCGTCGTGCGCGCGCCGCGCGGACGCGAGCGTACCTGCCTCGGATGGGGGCAGGAAGCCGCGATGCGCATGCTGATGAACAACCTCGATCCGGAGGTCGCCGAGCGACCCCAGGACTTGGTCGTCTACGGCGGCAGTGGCCGCGCGGCGCGCTCGTGGGAAGCATACGACGCGATCGTGCGCACGCTCAAGCGCTTGCGCAACGATGAGACGCTCCTCGTGCAGTCGGGCAAGCCGGTAGCCGTCTTCCCCTCGCATGAGGCTGCGCCGCGGGTGCTCATCGCCAATTCGTTGCTCGTTCCGGCGTGGGCGAACTGGAAGACCTTCCGCGAGCTTGAGGCGCAGGGCCTGACGATGTACGGCCAGATGACCGCGGGCTCGTGGATCTACATCGGCACGCAGGGCATCTTGCAGGGTACGTTCGAGACCTTTGCGGCGCTTGCCAACAAGCATTTCGGCGGCTCGCTGCGCGGGCGCATCACGCTCACGGCGGGTCTCGGGGGCATGGGCGGAGCGCAGCCGCTGGCCGTGACCATGAACGGCGGCGTTGCCATCTGCGTCGAAGTGGATCCGGAACGGATCCGCCGGCGCATCGAGGGACGCTACTGTGATGTGGCGGCTTCGACCATCGATGAGGCGCTCGCGCTCGCGCAAGCAGCAGCAACGAAGGGTCAGGCGCTATCCATCGGCCTGCTCGGCAACGCGGCTGAGGTGTTCCCCGAACTCTTGCGCCGCAACGCGCCAATCGACGTCGTCACCGATCAAACGTCGGCGCACGATTCGCTCAACGGGTATGTTCCGGCCGGCGTGTCGCTCGAGGGCGCGGCTGAATTGCGGGAGCAGGATCCCGAGCAGTACGAGCGGCGTGCCCTCGAGTCGATGGCGGTCCATGTCGAGGCCATGAACGGGTTTCTGCACCGCGGCTCGGTGGTGTTCGATTACGGCAACAACATCCGGCTGCAGGCGCGCAAAGCCGGACTCGAGGATGCCTTTGCGTTCCCAGGTTTCATCCCCGCGTACATCCGCCCGCTCTTCTGCGAAGGCAAAGGTCCATTCCGATGGGCGGCGCTCTCGGGCGATCCGGCCGATATCGCCAAACTCGATGACGCGCTGCTCGAGACGTTTCCCGACAACGAACATTTGCGACGTTGGATCGGGATGGCTCGCGAGCGCGTGAAGTTCCAGGGTTTGCCCGCGCGCATCTGCTGGTTGGGCTACGGTGAGCGCCGCGAGTTCGGCTTGCGCATGAACCACATGGTCAAGAACGGAGAGCTGGCCGCGCCCATCGTCATCGGGCGCGATCATCTCGACTGCGGTTCGGTCGCCTCGCCCTATCGAGAGACCGAGGCCATGAAGGACGGATCGGACGCCATCGGCGATTGGCCCATCCTCAACGCCTTGCTCAACGCTGTCGGCGGCGCGCACTGGGTGAGCGTGCATCACGGCGGCGGCGTGGGTATAGGGTACTCACTGCACGCGGGCATGGTGGTCGTAGCTGACGGATCGGACGATAGTGAGGCGCGGCTCGGCCGCGTGCTCACGACCGATCCGGGCATCGGCATCGTGCGCCACGCAGACGCAGGCTACGAGATAGCCCAAGCCGCAGCCGACCGCCACGGAATCGACTGGAGGTTATAGCCATGCCCACCAAGACCCCGACCTTCTCCATCCAGCGCAGCGATGAGCGCTTCTGCGCCGACCACGGCTGGCTTAAGACGTGCCATTCGTTCAGCTTTGCCGAGTACCAAGACCCGAAGAACCTGAACTGGGGAGCGCTGCGGGTGTTCAACGATGATCGCGTTGCCGCGGGGCAAGGTTTCCCACCACACCCCCATCGCGACATGGAGATCATCACCTACGTGCTTTCCGGAGAGCTCGAACACGAAGACAGCATGGGCAACCGCGGTATCGTCGGCCCGGGCGGCATCCAGTACATGAGCGCGGGCACTGGCGTCCGCCATTCGGAGTTCAATCACTCGAAGACCGACGAATTGCATTTCGTACAGATGTGGGTGCTCCCACCGAAGATGGGGCTGCCTGCGCAGTACGGGCAGCGCGACTTCACAGTGAAGGACCGCACGGGCAAATGGTTCCTCGCGGCAAGCGGCAAGGCCGGCGCGAACGCGCCTATCGCCTTGCAACAGGACGCCGCCTTTCTCATCGCTCGGCTCGAGGGCGGCGGGATCAGCTATGCGTTCGACCCCGCCCGGCTGGGCTTTGTATTCGTCGCCGAGGGCTCGGTGGACGCCAACGGGCAGACGCTCCAGTCCGGCGATGCGGTCCGGATGGCGGGCATTGGCGGCCTTACCGTTCAGGGAACCGGCGAACTGCTCTTGTGGGACGTGCCGGACCTGGGCGCATAACGGCCGATATATTAGAGAGAATGGCTGACACTGCACAGATCTCGCAAGAGGACTTCAGCTCGGCGGCCGAGGTCGCCCTCGGATTGCTCCGCGAGAAGGTCGGCATGTCGTTTTGGATGACCACGCGAGTTGCCGGCGACGACCTCGTCGTGCTCAGCACGGTCGGTAGCGGCATCGAGATCAAAAATGGCGACGTCTTACCCTGGACCGACACGATCTGCTGGCGCATGGTCGCAGGCAGCGGCCCACGGGTCGCTCCCATTGTCGCCGATATCCCCGCCTACTCGGCCGCACCGGCAGCGCAACAGTATAAAGTCGGGTCCTACATCGGCGCACCGCTCTCGCTCGGCGACGGCAAAGTGTATGGGACGCTCGCGGGGATGGACGCGCAGACCAAGAGCGACGATCTCAAACAGCATCTCTGGCTCGTCGAGATGGTCGCCGGACTTCTCGGTGCTATCATCAAGCACGAACAGGAAGCAAGCGAAGGAGCCGGACAGGTCAGCACGGTCGAAGGCGAGGTCCTCGTCGACAAGCTGACGCAGACGTTCAACCGTCGCGCCTGGGACCGCGTGCTTGTCGCAGAGGAGGCGCGTTGCGCGCGGCACAACCACTCCGCCTGCGTCATCTGCGTCGACATCGACGCCCTACGCGCTATCAACGACGAGCATGGGCGCGAGCAGGGCGACACCACGCTGCTCAAAACGGCGCACATCCTCAAGCGCGCCTGTCGCGGATACGATATCGTCGCACGCACCGGTGAAGATGAATTCGCTATACTGGCCGTCGAGTGCGGGTTAAAAGGGGCGAAGGGCATCTACGACCGCATCAGCGGCGGGCTTGTCAAGGAAGGCATCAAAGCCTCGCTCGGTATTGCGCTGCGTAACGCCACGACCGGGCTTCCGCGCACCTTCGAAGAAGCCACGAACACCCTGCTCAACGCGAAGCGCTTGAAGTAAGAACGGACCTAAAGGTCCGTTGCTTCAAGCGTCGTGCGTTCGAGTACAACGGACCTAAAGGTCCGTTGCTACACATGCTTGATAGTATTTCGAGGTCAATGGATGGTCGAGATGCGGAGCAAGCAGAGACGACGCCGCAACGACCATGTCCACCGAAACGCCCGTTTCGATGCCCATACCGTCGAGCATGTAGATGAGATCCTCGGTGGCGAGGTTTCCGGCTGCTCCCGGTGCGTAGGGGCAGCCGCCTAACCCGCCCGCCGACGAATCGAAGATCGCCACCCCGGACTGCAGACCTGCCACGACGTTTGCGAGCGCCGTGCCGCGCGTGTCGTGGAAGTGAAGCGCAAGCCTGCCGGCATCAATCGTCTGCAACAGGAGAGCGCATATGTCGGCTACCTGCACGGGTGTCGCGACGCCGATGGTGTCGCCGATGCTGATCTCATCGATGCCGAGTTCGAGCAGCCGGCCCATCACCGCGACGACTGCAGCCGGTTTGACCGCCCCCTCGTACGGGCAGCCGAAGCAGGTCGAGATGTAGCCGCGCACTCTCATCGCGTGCTTCTTCGCAGACGCGACGACCGGCGTGAAACGCTCGATCGATTCGGCGATGCTGGCGTTGATGTTGTGTTTGTTGAACGTCTCGGAGGCGGCGGTGAAGACGGCTATCTCGTGCGCACCAGCCTCACGCGCGCGTTCGAAGCCGCGCTCGTTGGGGACGAGCACTGGGTAACGAACCCCGGTCTTGCGCCGGATGGCGCGCAGCACGTCGCCCGCGTCGGCGAGCTGCGGGATCGCCTTCGGACTGACAAATGACGTCGCCTCGATCGCGGGCAGCCCGGCTCCTGAGAGCGCGTCGATGAAGCGCACCTTCACGTCGGTCGGTATCGTGGCATGCTCGTTCTGCAAGCCATCGCGCGGCCCGACCTCGACGACGGTCACGCGCTTGGGAAGGGAGGCGAAGATGTGCGCCATACGCTAGGCTTCTGCCAGCTCGGCGAGCAGGTCACCGGCCATGACGCTCATGCCCACTTGTGCTGGGATTGCCGTGACCGAGCCCGGATAGGGCGCCACGATGGCGTGCTCCATCTTCATCGCTTCCATGACCACGAGGACCTGAAATGCCTTGACGGTTTCACCCGGGGCGACGTTGACCTTCACGATCGTGCCGCTCATCGGCGCGGTCACGGACCCAGCGACGGCGTCGCCGCCGTGACGATGCGCCATCTCTGCGGCGTCGACCGGCGGGCGCTGGCGCGGGAAGGCGAACACCGCGCCCCCCAAGCTGACTGCGACACCGTCGCGAGTGCGCCAAGCTGCAAATCTCGTAGTGCGTGTGTCGGTGTGCACAATGCAGGTGCCGTGCGGGCCGGCAGTGACGAGCGCTGAACGATTCCCCAGCCGGCACAGCCACCCGTCGTCCGCGTAGCGCCACTGGGCCTCCGCCACGTCTTCTCCCATGCGCAGCATCCGCGCCTCGGCGGAGTGGCGCCAACCACCCAGCCGCTGCCACGGGTCGGCGCTGTCGTCGCGCCCGGCAGGCAATATCGCAAGCGCTCCGATCGCCGCGAGCGCTGCCCACGGGCGCTCAAGCTCGTTGCGCTCCACGAGGATCTGGGTACTGAAATGTTGAGCCAGGAAGCTCGTCGTCGTCTCCCCGCGCCGAAAGGCGGGCTGCTCGACCAGCCACTGCAAAAAGCCGATATTGGTCGCCACTCCGCCGATGACGTACTCGCGCAGAGCTGCGTCGAGCCGTTCGATCGCCGCCTCGCGCGTCGCGTCGTGGACGATGAGCTTGGCCAGCATCGGGTCGTAGGCCGGCGTGACCTCGGAGCCCGCTTCGACCGCGACGTCATTGCGCGCGCCTTGGATCGCTGGCGGTTCGAATGCCGTGATGCGGCCCGTGGCTGGGAGAAAATCGTGCGCCGGATCTTCGGCGTAGATACGCACTTCGATGGCGTGACCGCGCGGCGGCTTTTTCTCGATCTCAAGCCGGCCGCCGGCCGCGACGACGAGCTGAGCGCGCACGAGGTCCACGTCTGCGACCATCTCGGTCACCGGATGCTCGACCTGCAGCCGTGCGTTCATCTCAAGGAAATAAAAATGTCCGCTCTCATCGAGCATGAACTCGACGGTGCCCGCGTTGACGTAGCCCACAGCCTTCGCGATCGCGACCGCCGCTGCTTCGAGCTCACTGCGCAGCTGCGCACTCACCGCGGGCGAGGGACTCTCTTCAAGTATCTTCTGGTAGCGGCGCTGGATGGAACACTCGCGCTCGCCGAGCGCGAGGCAGGTGCCGTGCCGATCCGCTATGATTTGCACTTCGATATGCCGCGGGTCATGCACGTAGCGCTCCAAAAAGACCGTCGCGTCGCCAAACGCCGCCTGCGCCTCGCGCTGTGCGCTGTCGAGCGCCGGCCCGAGCTCGCGCAGATCCTCGACCAGACGCATGCCTCGCCCGCCGCCGCCGGCTGCGGCTTTGATTAGAAGCGGTGCGCCGATCGCGCGCGCTTGGGCTTCCAACACATCGCGCGATTGGTCGCGCTCGAGATAGCCGGGCACGACCGCAACTCCCGCCGCGATCGCCGTCTTCTTGGCGGCGATCTTGTCACCCACCGCGCGCATGGCCGCGGGAGACGGGCCGATGAAGGTCACGCCTGCGTCAGCGCACGCTTTGGCGAACTCGGCGTTCTCTGAGAGGAACCCGTACCCCGGATGGATGGCTGCGGCGCGGCTGCGTTTGGCGGCGGCGATGATGAGGTCGCCGCGCAGATACGAATCGCGCGCCGTCGTGCCGCCGATCGCGAGCGCTTCGTCGCAGCAGCGGACGTGGAGCGCACCGGCATCTGCATCTGAATACACGGCGATGGAACGCACGCCCATGGAGCGGCAGGTGCGCGCCACCCTGACGGCGATCTCGCCGCGGTTGGCGATGAGGACCGATTCGAACGGCGGAGCTATCGCCACGTGGGGCGGCGCTTGTCCAGAAACGCCCGCAAGCCTTCTTGCCCTTCTGGGCTGATGCGTTGAGCCGCGATGCGCTGGGCGGTCCATTGCCGCGCCTCGTCCGGCGCGAGGCCACCGACCGTGCGCGCTATCCGCTTCGCCAGCCGCGCTGCGCCTGGACCGCTCGTCAGCAGTTCCTGGATCTTGGACTCGACCATCGCGTCGAGCTGTCCGGGTGGTACGAGTTCGTGGATGAGGCCGATGCGCAGCGCTCGCTGAGCGTTGAAGCGCTCGGCGGTCGGGAACAGCGCCCGCGCATGGGTCTGCCCGATCTTGCGCAACACGAACGGCGAGATCACCGCCGGAACGATGCCGAGCTTCGCCTCGGTGAATCCGAAAAGCGCGTCTTCTTCGGCGAGCACGATGTCGCAGACCGCGATAAGCCCGGCGCCACCACCCAGAGCGGCGCCCTGCACCTTGGCGATGGTCGCCGCCGGGCACGCATCGATGGCGGTGAACATGTCGGAAAGACGCAATGCGTCCTCGTGGTTTTGCGCCTCGCTCAGCTCCAGCGCGGCGCGCATGTACTTGATATCCGCGCCGCCGCAAAAGATCGCGCCTTCACCTTCGAGCACGACAACGCGGACGCGGGGCCGCTCGTCGAATGCACGGAAGATAGCCGTCAGCTCGGCGATGAGCTGCGCGTCAAGCGCGTTACGAACCTCAGGGCGGTTGAGGCGGACACGGACGACCGAGTCGTCGCCGGCAATCTTGATCGATTCGCTCATTCGTTGCTCCGGGAACGGACCTAAAGGTCCGTTGCTTCAAAAGTGCTGTTGCGTTCAAAGGTCCGTTGCTTCGTAAACGGATCTGAAAGTCCGTGCTACATTACCGACGCTACATTCTGAAGATCCCGAACTTCGTCTCTCGGGCTGGCGCGTTTGCCGACGCTGAGATGCCCAGCGCGAGCACGGCGCGCGTCTGCGCCGGATCGATGATGCCGTCGTCCCACAAGCGCGCGGTGCTGTGGTATGGATTGCCTTCGGACTCATACTTGTCCAGGATCGGCTGCGTGAACTCGCGCTGCTCGTCCGCCGTCATGGCTTTGCCCTGACGCTCGAGCCCTTCCATGCGCACGGTGAGCAGCACGCTCGCAGCCTGGGGCCCCCCCATCACGGAAATGCGCGCGTTGGGCCACATCCAGAGCTGGCGTGGGGCGTAGGCGCGACCGCACATCCCATAGTTGCCCGCGCCGAACGAGCCGCCGATGATGACCGTGAACTTCGGCACCTCGGCGTTGGCGACGGCCATGACCATCTTGGCGCCGTCTTTTGCGATGCCGCCTTCCTCGTATTGCTTGCCGACCATGAAGCCGGTGATGTTCTGCAAGAAGACGAGCGGCACGCCGCGCTCGCACGCCAGCTCGATGAAGTGCGTCGCCTTGAGCGCGCTCTGCGAGAAGAGGATGCCTTGGTTCGCGAGGATGCCGACCGGCTGCCCCTCGATGTGGGCAAAGCCGCAGACCAGCGTCTGGCCGTAGAGCGCCTTGAACTCATGGAATTCGCTGGCATCGACGATGCGCGCGATCACTTCGCGCACGTCGTAAGGTTTGCGCCAGTCGCGCTGCACGATGCCGTAGAGCTCCTGCGGGTCGTATTTCGGCGGGCGTGGCTCGCGCAGCGGCCAGGGGATCTTCTTCTCGTAGGCCAGATTCGCGACGATCTCGCGCACGATGCCGAGCGCATGCTCGTCCGAGAGCGCATAATGGTCGGTCACGCCCGAGATGCGCGAGTGGACGTCGGCGCCGCCCAGCTCTTCCGCTGAGACGACTTCGCCCGTCGCGGCTTTGACCAGCGGCGGACCACCCAAAAAGATCGTCCCCTCGCCCTTGACGATGACTGTTTCATCGCTCATGGCCGGCACGTATGCACCGCCGGCGGTGCACGATCCCATGACCGCCGCTATCTGGGCGATGCCTTCACTCGACATGCGCGCCTGATTGTAGAAGATGCGTCCGAAATGGTCGCGGTCGGGGAACACGTCCGCCTGCAGCGGCAAGAAGGCGCCGCCCGAATCCACGAGATAGACGCAGGGCAGATGGTTTTGTTCGGCGATCTCCTGAGCGCGCAGATGCTTCTTGACGGTCAGCGGGAAGTAGGTGCCGCCTTTGACTGTGGCATCGTTGGCGATGATCACGCACTCGCGCCCGGAGATGACGCCGACGCCCGTGATGATGCCCGCCGCAGGGGCTTCTCCTTTGTACATGTCCCAGGCGGCGAGCGCGGAGAACTCGAGAAACGGCGTATCCGGATCGGTGACGCGCGCGATCCGCTCGCGCACCGGCAGCTTGTTGCGCGAGACATGCAGCGCCATGGCATCCTTGCCGCCGCCGAGGGCGACGTGCCGCGTGCGCTCTTGCAGCTCGCCGAGCAGGTCGTAGAAGTATTGACGGTTCGCTGCGAACTCGGGCGACGATGTGTCCACCCGCGTCTCAATTGTGGCCATGAGCAGGCGAAGAGTTACGCTTAGCAAGGGACGCAGCCTCCTAGGCGCTAACGGCGCATCGGCTATGGCCAAGCTTTTCGAGTGCGTGCCCAACATCTCCGAGGGTCGTCGTGCGGACGTCATCGCGAGCATCGGACAGTTGGCGGCGAGCGCACCCGATGTCACGCTCATCGACACCCAGAGCGACGCGTCGCACAACCGGTCTGTCTATACGCTCGTGGGCACGGGCGACGGGGTCGTGGAGGCAGCGCTGCGTCTTGCCGGCGGCGCCGTCGAGAACATCGATTTGCGCACCCACTCGGGCGAGCACCCGCGCATGGGCGCGGTGGACGTCATCCCTTTCATCCCGCTCGAGGGCGCGAGCATGGAAGACGCTGTGTTGCTCGCTCGGCGCTGCGCGCAAGGCTTGTGGGAGCGCTATCGCGTCCCATCATACTTCTATGAGAACGCCGCCTCACGGCCCGAGCGCCGCGATCTGTCAGCCGTCCGCAAAGGCCAGTTCGAAGGACTGATCACGGCCGTTAAAGAGCCCGACCGGCACCCCGACGTCGGGGAAGCGGCCCTCCACCAGAGCGCCGGTGCGACCGCGGTGGGGGCGCGCGACTTCCTCATCGCGTTCAACGTGAACCTCGCGACGGGAGACGTCAAGCTCGCCGAGCGGATCGCGCTTGCCGTGCGCCAGCGCAGCGGCGGGCTCATCGGGATCAAGGCGTTGGGCTTCGCCCTCCCCAATAACGTCGTCCAGGTCTCGATGAACGTCGTGAACGTCGCGGCCATCCCGCTGTACCGGGTCACCGAACTCATCCGCGCCGAGGCAGCGGCAGCTGGCGTCAGCATATGCGGCTGCGAGCTTGTCGGCCTCGCGCCGCTCTCCGCGATCCTCGCCAGCGCGTCATACTACTTGCATGTCGAGAGCGTCGACCGCCGGCAGGTCACGTGGTAGGCCGGCACCACCCGCACTCCTATACCATCAGCAACGCGTCGCTCGTCACCCTGGGTCCTTTGGCCGCGAGCGCCGGCCCGCAAGCGCACATCGACGTTTCCGATCTGGGGATCGTGGAGCGAGGGACCGTGCTGGTCGAGCACGGCGTCATCACTGCCGTGGGGACGCATGCGCAGTGCGCTGCGGCAGTCGCTCACGCGCGTTCGCGCTATTCGGGCTTCGAGGAGCGCGATGCCCAAGGAAACGTCGTCATGCCCGGCTTCGTCGATGCGCATACGCATGCGCTCTTCGCCGGCAACCGTGTGGCCGACTTCGAGGATGTCGCCGCCGGACGCACGCCGTCGCTCGGCATGCGTCACACTATCGAACAGACCCGTGCAGCGACGCGGCCCGATCTGCTCGACATCGGCTCGCGCCACCTCGGGCTCATGCTCGACCACGGCACGACCACCGCCGAAGTCAAAAGCGGCTACGCGCTGACGGCGATGGGAGAGCGCGAGTTGCTCGCTGTGCTCGCCGAGCTTGGAGCCCGCCCGGAGCTGCCGCGAGTCGTGCCGACCTTTTGTGGGGCACACGCGCTCCCACCCGAGTTCCACGATCTCGACGCCTTTGTGGACGAGCTGTGCGAGCGGATCTTGCCCGGCGTAGCCGAGCAGGGAATCGCTTGGTTTGCCGACGCCTTCTGCGAGACGGGGTTCTTCACGCCCCAGCAATCAGAACGTTTCTTGCGCGCCTGCGCGAGCGAAGGATTGCGCCTACGCATCCACGCCGACGAGATGAGCCGCAGCGGCGGCGCGACGGTTGCCGCCCGGCTGCGCACCACCTCCGCCGACCACCTGAATTTCATCGACGAGGAGGACGTCCGCGCCATCGCCGGCGCCGGGTGCGTGGCCGTGCTGTGCCCGGGAACAGTCGAGTATCTTGGGCTTCCTCGCTATGCGCCGGCGCGTGCGCTGATCGCCGCCGGCGTTCCCGTGGCACTGGCCACCGACTACAACCCAGGGACGTGTCCGTGCTTCTCGCTGCAGACCATCGTCTACTTAGCGCGCCGCCATATGAGCCTAACAGCCCAAGAAGCCATCGCCGGGATCACCCAAAACGCCGCCTATTCGCTCGGCTTAGCCGGGGAAATCGGCAGTCTGACAGCCGGGAAACGGGCGGACCTCGTCCAACTGTCAACCGGGGATTATCGAGAGCTAGGCTACTCTTTCGGCACTAACCTGGTCGCATATGCGACTGTTGGAGCGAAAACGGCCTGACATGATGTTTTGGCTTCGCGTAGACGGGGATGCTATCTAGAGCAATGATCCCGTCATGAAGACGCTGAAGCGCCGGTACCCCAGCAAGCTCGCCTCTGTTTCCAAAGCGCGGCGTGAGGTCGCGTCCTTCGCTCGCGGCTGCGGTCTGCCCGCCTGCGACATCAGCGACATCGCCCTCGCCACCGGCGAGGCGTGCAACAACGCCGCGGAGCACGGCCACGTGCTCGGCGGCCATTTCACCATCGTCTGTTCGTACGAGAACGGCGAGTTCGCGGTGCAAGTCGCCGACGAGGGCTGCGGTTTTGACCCCGTCGGCAAGGGAGAGTGTCTCGATCCGGATCAGCTCGGCATGCGCGGTCTGGGCATTTTCATCATGCGCTCGCTCATGGACGACGTCTGCTTCACGATGAACGCATGCGGCACGTGTGTACAAATGACCAAGTTCGGCCTTGCAAGCACGCAGCCGATGGCCGCGGGGACTCACGCCAACGGATACGCCAACGGTGTATCCGGTTTAGGCGCGGTGCACCACCGGCTCAAATCGCTGCTTGAACTTGCTCGGCTCCAGATGGGCAGCCGCCGCCAGCGCTGAGATTTTTGGCGGCTCGAGGTCGTCTGGTTCGAGCCGTATCATGTACTTGCGCCCCACCTCATACGCTTCCGTGCGCGTATCGACGTGGCGTACGCGGATGCGACCGCTGTCTGGGTCGATCATCTCCTGGAGCGTCACGGGCGTGACCTTGCCGCCGCGCAGAGCGACCATGGCTCCCGAACCACCCGAGAGCAGATAGCGGACGGCTCCGTAGCCAAGCGTTCGCGTGTATTCGACGTCAAACGCCAGCGGCTTGGCGCAGCGCAGCTCGTAGCCGATGTCCTTCGCCACGACGGTCGTGTCCAGGCCCATCTCCTTCAGCGATGTGTTGATCGATTGCTTGATGATGTCGCCCAGATCTATATCCGCCAGGCGCACGTTGCCGTAGGCGTCGCGCCCGACGTCTTTGAGGGCGCCCAGCTCCTGGGGATCGAGCTTTTCCGCCACCCCTTCGGCGATGACGGCGACTCCATGATCGTGACCGGCCGCCCGGCGTTTGATGATGCTGCCGATGATCGTGTCGCGCACGATGTGCAGCGGCACGTGGCCGTCGGGGAACTCCTCGGGGATGACCGCGAGCGTTGCGCCGGATGCTTTGGTGATGCCGAGCGCGAGCGCGCCGGACTTGCGCCCCATGGTGATGGCCAGATACCAGCGCTGCGTCGTGCGCGCGTCTTCCATGAGGCTTTCGACGATGGCGGAGCCGGCGGCGCGGGCGGTCTCGAATCCGAAGGTCGGCATGTTATCGGGCAGCGGCAGATCGTTGTCGATGGTCTTCGGCACGGTCGCCACGTGGAGCGATCCGCCCGCGACTTCGGCGATCTTGGCGGCGCCGAAGGTCGTGTCGTCGCCGCCGATGCACAGCAGGTGCGTGATGCCAAGCTCGCGCAACGCCCGCACCGCGTTGTCGAGCATCGTCTTTTCTTTGGCCGGGTTCGTGCGCGAGGTGCGCAGGATCGACCCACCCAGCCAGTGGATGCGGCTGACGTCCTCGATATGGAGCTCCTGAGCGTACTTGGCGTCGCCCTTGACCAGCCACTTGAAGCCGTCGTAGATGCCGATGACGCGGCAGCCCTCGTTGATGGCTTCGATCGTGGCCGAAGCGATGACGCCGTTGATGCCCGGCGCCGGCCCACCGCCGACCAAGATGCCGAGGGTGGGTCGCTCGCTCATCGCTCCGCCTTCCGAGCCGTCCGTGGCGTCACAGCAGGGTGGGCTCCGTTTTCGGGTTGCATGAACGTCCTGTCGGCTTGACCCGACGCGGAGCTCGAACGCCCATGCCGTTGGTCAAGGTCTGCGAAACGCGGCATGCCCGGAGGATACGTTCCGCGCGGCCCCCTGGCGATCCACTGCCTTGATCGGACGGCAAGATACTCGAAGTTCTCGTAGATCGCCGGCCCGGAACGCTCGCGCCGCAGAGCAGTCACCGGCCACAAGATCTCCCAAAATCCGACGATCGCATCGCTGCCCAGGTCGAGAAGAGACCGCTCGTCGATCAGTCCATGCTTGACGTAGCCGCCGATCTGCTCCCAGTAGTCGGCCACATAGAGCTCGACGTGAACGCGGCGATCGATGCGGTCGCCGCGAAGCCCGGCGCAGAAC
>Ga0116216_10000235_pt1 | contig 51487 bp, 44 predicted proteins | sample Sb_taG_11_FD_89696 | JGI IMG/M metagenome (GOLD analysis project Ga0116216, IMG submission 89696) | Peat soil microbial communities from Weissenstadt, Germany - Sb_50d_3_AS metaG | ecosystem: Environmental > Terrestrial > Soil > Wetlands > Peat | place: Germany: Weissenstadt | collected 2010-09-21
CAAGCGCGGCGCCGTATACGTCTTGCGGCCTCCTCGGCATGGAAGCCGTCTGGATCCTTGCTTCAGCCCGGGTGCTGCATGGTATGCGCGGCTGGAGACGCTGGGGTCGTGATCGAACGTAGCTGGACTGAGGATCGCCGCCGGGGGTCGCGGGCTGCCGGAACGGCCAGACCCTTGGCGAAGCGGAGCCGGATGCTCGGCCCGCACGACGCGGTTAGAATCGGCGGCCGAGCAACGGGGACGTTCTGCGGGCAGGCAGAGGTGTAGGCTCCCTCATAGAGACCTTCGGAGCGGGTGCGGATGCGGTCTAACGTGGCAGCTGCGGCGACGACGCGTGACGGGTCTTGGCCGAGGACGCCGACTCCGGCTCGCGGCGGGGCTGTCGGGATCGTCGCCCTCATCCTTTTGACCGCACTTACGGCAGGCTCCGCTTCAGCGCAGAGCGCGGGACCGTCTCTTACTGCTCCCGCCTGCAGCTCCGCACTCTCGAGCACCTCCCAGACCTTCACCTGGACCGCTGGCGGCGCGGGAATCACGGCCTGGTGGCTGTATGTCGGCTCGAACGTCGGCGCGAACGACCTCTTTGATAGCGGACGGCTTAACGCTTCTGTCCTCTCCACCCTGGTCTCCGGACTTCCCAGCGACGGTAGGATTCTGCATGTACGTCTTTTCTATCTCCAAACAGGCGCCTGGCAATTCGTCGACTGCGCCCTGCAAGCCGCGAATCTGCCACCTCCCACCCTCTCCAGCCCAAGCTGCGGCTCGACGCTGGTGGGCAGCGCCGCGATCTTCACATGGACGGACAACGGGGCTGGGGTCACGGACTGGTGGCTGTACCTCGGAACCAGCCAGGGAGCGAATAACCTGTTCGACAGCGGAGATCTCAGCGCCGCAACTGCATCGGTCTCCGGCCTTCCCACCGACGGCGAGACCCTCTACGTGCGGCTCTGGTACCGGACACTCGGCCGCGCCTGGCACTTTCAGGATTGCACCGTGACCGCGGCGACCCTTCCACCGCCCGCGCTCACGAGCCCGAGCTGTGGATCTACATTGACCAGCACGACCGCGATCTTCACCTGGGCGGACAACGGAACCGCTGTCACGGCTTGGTGGCTCTACGTCGGAACGAGCCCCGGCGGACGCGATCTCTTCGACAGCGGGTCTCTCAATGCGGCGACCCTGACGCTCACCGTCGGCGGGCTTCCGTATGACGGCCGAACCGTCTACGTGCGTCTGTGGTACCGCAGCGCCACATCTGCATGGCGCTTCCAGGACTGCAGCTTCTCCGGGGCCAATCTTCCAGGGCCGGCGATCACCTCGCCCACCTATGGCTCGAGCCTCACGGGTTCCGCTGTCACCTTTGAGTGGTCGGACGCGGGCCGCACGCCAGTCGCCTGGTGGCTCTACGTGGGCTCGAGCCCTGGCGCAAACGACCTCTTCAACAGCGGCCGGCTCGCGGCAGCGGCCCGATCTGTCACGGCGAGTAGCCTCCCGATCGATGGCCGGAGCCTTTTCGTGCGCCTTTTCTACTTGTTGGGCCCAAGCTGGAGCCACAGTGACTGCGACCTCACGGCCTTCGCAGCTGGACCGGCGACAATCAGCCCGCACATCGCTGCCTTGACTTTCACGAGGACGCAGCAGTTCACAGCCAGCCTGACGAGCGGCGTTACGTGGTCAGTCGATGGCGTCGTAGGAGGCTCTCCTTCCTCAGGGACAATCACCAGCACGGGTCTCTATTCTCCGCCCAATAGCATCGGCACTCATACCGTGACGTTTACTTCGCTAGATGGGTCGCACTCGGCGAGCGCCACCGTATTCATCACGAACTCAACCGGCCTCTTTACCTATCACAACGACAACCTGCGCACGGGTCAGAACGTGAACGAAACGGTTCTGACTCCGGCCAACGTGACTCCCACCAACTTTGGAAGGCTGTTTTCATACCCCTTGGACGGCATCGCGTATGCCGCGCCGCTCTATGTGGCGAATCTCAACCTCCCGAACCAGGGCTTCCACAACGTCGTCTACGTGGCCACAGAGCACGACAGCGTCTACGCGTTCGATGCCGATGGGCTCAGCAGCCTCCCCCTCTGGCACGTAAGCTTCATCAATCTGGCAGCCGGTGTGACCACCGTTCCCTCGGCCGATACCCTAAGCACCGATCTCACCCCTGAGATCGGGATCACCAGCACCCCAGTGATCGACCCCACCAGCGGCACGCTCTACGTCGTCGCCAAGACCAAGGAGACTACCGCCAACACAACGACGTATGTGCAGCGGCTGCATGCACTCGATATCACGACCGGCGCCGAGAAACTTGGGGGCCCGGTTGTGATCCAGGCAAGCGTATCCGGAAGCGGTGACGGGACACAGGGGGGCCAAGTCCCCTTTAACCCGTTACGAGAGGGTCAGCGAGCCGCGCTCCTCCTTCTGAACGGTGTCGTTTATGTCGGGTTCGCATCCCATGGAGATAACGGGCCGTACCACGGCTGGGTACTGGGATTCGACGCCAGCACTCTCCAGCTCGTGATGACCTACAACGCCACACCCAACGGCTGTTGCGGCGGGGTCTGGCAGGGCGGTGCGGGTCTCGCCGCGGACTCCTCTGGAAACATCTACTTCGTGACTGGCAACGGGAATTTCGACGCGGACTCGGGCGGGTCTGACTATGGAGACAGTATCGAAAGGATCAGTCCGAGCGGCGCCGTTGTGGACTACTTCACGCCGCATGATCAGCAGAACATGAACGACAATGACCTTGATCTCGGGTCTGGAGGTCCACTCTTGCTCCCGGACCAGAGCGGTCCCTACCCCCACCTCCTCGTCACTGCCGGCAAAACGGGCACGATCTTCGTCGTCAACCGGGACAATATGGGCCACTACAATCCAAATAACGATAGCCAGATTCCTCAATCTCTCGTGAGCGCAGTGAACCTCAACATCAAAGCACCGGTCTATTTCGGGGGCTCTGTTTATTTCGGAGCGGACTACGATCCGATCAGAGCGTTCCAGGTGAGCGGTGGTTCGCTCTCGACGACCTCGTCCCAGTCCCAGGAGGTCTACCCCTTTCCGGGCGCAGCTCTTGCGATTTCAGCCAATGGAAACACCAATGGCATCCTGTGGGCGGTAGAAAGGCCGGCCGCGGCAGTTCCGGGTGTTCTCCGTGCATACGACGCCACCAACCTCGGCACAGTGCTCTACAGCAGTGATCAATCGGGGTCACGTGACACTTTGGATTCTGCAACGAAGTTCGCGCCTCCGATCGTGGTGAATGGAAGAGTATTCGTGGCCTCTGTGAGCCAGCTAGCGGCCTATGGTCTCTTGCCGTAGGCCGTGCCTTACCAGGACCGCCTCATCGCTTCGACGCGCCGCACCTCCCTCGCCCGGCGGAGTATCTCCGCGGAAGTACAGGTACAAAGGATGATCGGTCGAGCGCTGGGGTGACGTGGATTTGGAATGAACTTCCGCGGATTTCGCCGCGCCTGCGCGGACCCGAAGGCGCTACGGACAGCCGCGGATAGGATTCCACCAGCGTGGTTGGTCCTCAGGACGGGAAGGGTCCATTCTGACGATTCTCGGGAAGACGCCCGCAGGGCCGGCCTCTTGGCGCCACGGCTATTGTGCCGCATGGGCTCGCCGGGACGCGGTCGCGGCCCTGACGGTCGCGCTCTTTACCATCCCCCAGGCGATGGCGTATGCACTGATCGCGGGCATGCCACCCGCCGCGGGTATCTGGGCTGCCGTGGTGGCATCCATCCTCGGTGCTGCGTTTGGCAGCTCCGAGTTCCTCGTGAACGGCCCGACCAACGCCATGTCGGTGCTGCTGGCCGCCAACGCGGGTCTGTTCGCCGCACATGGTGACCCCGTCGCTTCGATCGTACTCGTCACGGCGATGATCGGGCTGATTCAGCTGGGCGCTGCTGCGCTGCGGCTCGGAAGGTTCACCCGCTTCGTGGCCGAACCTGTGTTAACCGGCTTCACCGCTGGCGCCGGCCTCTATATCGCGATCAATCAGCTGCCCGCGCTGCTCGGACTCTCCAGGGCGAACATGACGACGACGATCGCGGGATGGCAACCGCCGTCGGACGTGGTCTTCGACATGCTGCGCACCATGCTCTCACTCTCCCGCATGAATCCTGTGGCCCTCGCGCTCGGAGCGGCGACCTTCTTCGGGGTACGCGCCTTCCAGGCCCTTGAGCGCCGCGCGGGGCGACGCATTCCGGCCCCCTTCCTGGCAGTCGCTGCCGCGACCGCGGTGGCCTGGGCCTTCGGACTGGGCGAGCCGGAGCAAGGCTTGCGAAAGCTCGCGCTGGTGCGCGACATCGAGCCGCTGCACCGGGGGCTGCCTTCGCTCGTCTGGCCTCACCTCGCCCGCGGGCAAGGCCAGGCCCTTCTCGCGCCTGCGTTTGCTCTCGGCTTGCTGGGGGCGGTCGAGGCCATCGCAATCGGCAAGGTGCTAGCCGCGCGGGCCGGCCATCACTTCGACGCCAACCGCCAGCTGCTCGGCGAAGGCGCCTGCAACATCGGCGCGGCGCTGATTGGCGGCTTTGCATCGTCGGGATCCTTCACTCGCACGGTCGTGAACTTCGAGGCGGGCGCGGTGACGCGGCTCTCGTGCATCGCGTCGGGTCTCATCGTACTCGCCATCGTGCTCGCGTTCGCGCCCGCAGCCAACTATGTCCCCATTGCTGCGTTGGCAGGGGTCCTGGTTCATATCGGAGTCAAGCTCGTCAATGTGAGTCGGCTGCGGATCCTCTTCCAGACGACGATCGGCGACCGTGCAACTCTGCTCACCACCTTTTTCGGTGTTCTCCTGATGGAACAGCTCCAGTACGCGCTCTTTGCAGGCATCGCGGTCTCCGTCTTGCAGGCCCTGCGGCGCGCGGAGGGATTCAAGATCACACTGCTCGAAATCGATGGACGGGGGCACTTCGTCGAGACGCCGCTTGAGGATTCGCATGTCGCGGAGGTGGTGGCCCTGTCTCTTCAGGGAGAGCTCTTCTTCGCGGCGGCGGAGGAGCTGGAACGACGGCTGCGCGTTCTCTTCGGCAACGGCGCGCGGTTTCTGGTCCTGCGCCTAACCCACGCGTACAACCTCGATGCCACGACTGCCCAGGCGCTTACACAGGTCGCGAGAGAGGCACGAGCGCGCGGCGGACGGCTGGTGCTCTCGGGTGTGCGTCCCGGACTCTACGGTACGTTTGCGCGCTCGGGAGTGATCGAGGAGCTCGGGGCTGAGGCCGTGTTCCGTCACGAAAACGCAATTCTCGCTTCCACGCGGCGGGCGATCGCCTTTGCCGAGAGCCTAGCGGCGCAGGCTCACCCCCGCGCGACGGAGCAAGGGTGAGGGATCAAAGCTTCCAGAGAAACACTTCGCCACTGGGGTCGAGCCGCGTTGATGATGCCGCGTGCATCCCTTCTTTTGCGCAACCTGATGACCGGAGCCCTGCGTCGGGCGGGCGGCGACCACGACGGGACGAGATGCGCTCTGGAGTCTCCTGGGGAGATCGCTGCGCGCCGTTCCGACTCCACCGTACGCGAGGTGCCTCGCGCGAAGAGCGCGCCTGTGCGCAGGACTACATCCGGCTAGTCTTGCGGTGGCACCGTGCTCGAAATCGTAGAGCGTGCTCATCTGGGGTCTTATCGCCACGAGGCGGTGAAAACCTGCACAGAAGGGTGTATAAAGGCGGTGGCTCTTCCGGGGGATGAGCGGTGGACCGGAGGCGTCCATGCGTTCGCTCGCTGCTCTGCTCACAGGTTTGGCCGTAGTGGTGCTCGGTTCCGTCGAGACGTCCGCCCAGCAGGCAGGCGTGGCCGACCCGAAGGGTCTCGCTGGTCGCGTCCGAGCGCTTGAAACACAACTCGACGCCGCCCAAAAGGCCATCAGTCAGCTTCAAGGCCAGGTTGCCACGCTTCAGGGTGCGGCGTCCTTCGCCTTAAGTCTCAAGCCCTACGTCCATGTCGATCCGAAGCCGATCAACGGCCTCGCTGGCCCGCATGTGATCTTCGAGGGCGCAAACGTGCATATTCGGAGCGGGTCGGGTGCGACGGATGACAATGGGAAACTCACCGGACTCGGAAACCTCATCGTGGGTTACAACGAGATCTCGGACCTTCCCCGTTTGCCCAATGGCGCTCCCAGTGTGACTGCAGACCGAGTCGGCTCGCATAATCTGGTCGTCGGCCCCAAGAATGAATACACGAGCTACGGCGGGTTCATTGCGGGAACCTATAACGCCGTCAGCAGTAAGTCTTCTTCCGTCAGTGCCGGGCACTTCAACACCGCCACCGGCGACTATTCGTCGGTGAGCGGCGGTGAAGGCAACGGCGCCAGCGGCAACTCTTCCTCGGTGAGCGGCGGTGGAGAAAACGGCGCGAGCGGCGACTTCTCCTGGGTCGGCTCCGGCCAACACAATGGCGCGGGCCCCCGAGATGCCGCTTCTGGCCTCTACACCTCGGTGAGCGGCGGTGCAGACAACGGCGCTGGCGGCGGCGACGGCGCGAGTGTGAGCGGCGGCCTTTCCAACACAGCAAATGGTGAAGGCGCGAGTGTGAGCGGCGGCCAAGGCAACTTCGCAAGCTTCGGCTTCGCAAGCGTATGCGGTGGCCTTTTCAACGTGGCAAGCGGGGAGGAAGCCAGCGTGAGCGGCGGCGTGGACAACACGGCAAGCGGAACCTTCGCCAGCGTGAGCGGCGGCAGATGGAATACGGCAACCGGAAATGCCGCAAGTGTGAGCGGCGGTGCTTTCAACGCGGCCAGCGGCGAGAGTTCCTCGGTGAGCGGCGGTGGGCACACGACCTTCGGGGGCAACACGGCCGCGGGCCTCGGATCCTCGGTCAGCGGTGGCCACGCCAACACGGCCGTTGGCAATTTCTCTTCGGTCAGCGGCGGCCAGAACAGGTCTGCACCGTCCGACGACAGTTGGGATGCTGGAGGCTTGTTCCAGAGCAACTAACGCGCGAGCAGGCTTCGCAGCGATAGTCGGGTCTGGAGCGACGGGCCCGGCTTTGGGTCGGGACGTTGTCACTTGTGCGGCGATTGTCGTGGGCCTGCCGTCCGACGCCGCCGTGCACGAGGCGCCTCGCTCGGATAGCGCGCCCGGTCTACGGTGAGGCGAGGCGTGGCTCATTGAGGCGCACCCGCGTCGCGCGCCAGCCGACGATTGCGACTTTGAGGGTCTTGGAACCGACGGCCTCCCGGGCGTAAGATCGGCGCTGAGGTGCCCGCTTGAAGATCGACCTTCTCTACGAGATCCAGATCCCGAAGCCTCACGACGAGCGGAGCGAGTATCGCGCGTACTGGGAGGCGATCGAGCAAATCGAGCTTGCCGACCGGATGGGCTTTTCCACGGCCTGGGCGGTCGAGCACCACTTTCTGACTGAGTTTGCGCATTCTTCTGCCCCAGAGGTCTTCTTGGCCGCGGTGGCGCAGCGTACGCAACGGATTCGCGTGGGCCACGCTGTGACGCTCCTGCCCTATCCCTTCAACCATCCGATCCGCGTAGCCGAACGCATCGGAGCGCTCGATATCGTCTCCAATGGGCGTGTCGAGTTCGGCACCGGCCGATCGAGCGCCTATGAGCAGGAGGGCTTCGAGGTCGCCCCCGATGAGACGCGAGAGATGTGGCAGGAGGCGCTCGAGATCATTCCGCGGATGTGGTCCACGGAGGAGTTTTCACACGAGGGCAAGTATTTCCGAATTCCCCGGCGCAACGTCGTGCCGAAGCCCATCCAGAAGCCCCATCCCCCGATCTGGGTCGCCGCGACGAGCCCGGAATCGTGGGAGATCGCGGGACGCAACGGGATCGGCGTCCTTGGCATGACGCTCTTCGTTTCGGTGCCGCAGATTGCGGAACGCGTTCAAGTCTACAAGCGTGCGCTGGTCGGCTGCCGACCGGCCGGGGCGTTCGTGAACGACCAGACCAGCGTGTTCACCGTCGTGCACTGCGCCGACTCGGCCGACGCTGCGGTCCGAGATTTTGGTACGCAGGGAGCCGTCGACTATTTGACCTACGCATTCAAGGTGTTTTCGGGGGGTCTCTCACGAGAAGCCAGCACCGGCGCCCCTTGGCGCCCCACCAAGGCGCTGGTCCAAGCCTATCCCCTACTCCCCAAAATGATGCGGGGAGAGGTGACCTACGAAGAGCTCGACGCCGAGGACATGGTGATCGTGGGCGACGTCGAGAAGTGCGTGCGAAAGCTCGAGCGCTACGCGCAGACCGGTGTCGACCGGGTGCTGTGCCTTATGCAGTTCGGGCGGATCCCGCACGCGAACGTCCTGCGTTCGATTGAGCTGTTCGGCCAGCACGTGATCCCGCGCTTTGCGAGCTGAGCTCGCAAGCGCCGTCCGTCACGTGGCGAAGGCCGCACGCAGTCGCGCTGCCGCGACGTCCATCGCCTCTTTCGCCGTGTCCAGCATCTCTGTCATGGCGAAAAATCCATGGAACATCCCCTCGTACCGCTGGAGCTCGACCGGCACTCCCGCGGCACGCAGGCGCTCTGCGTAGGCCTCTCCTTCGTCGCGCAGCGGATCGAACTCCGCAGTGATCACGGTGGCCGGCGCGACGCCCGATACGTTCTCGGCCACGAGCGGCGATGCGAGCGGATCCTGCCCTTGCTCCGGCTTCTCGAGATAGTGATCCCAGAACCACTGCATCATGCCGCGCGTCAGGAAGTAGCCCTCCGCATTCTCGCGATAGGACGCGGTCTCGAAGTCGTGATGGGTGACGGGATAGATGAGGAGTTGGTGCGCGAGGCGGGGCCCCGAGCTAGCGCGCGCCAGCTGGGCCACCACCGCTGCCAGATTGCCGCCTGCGCTGTCTCCCCCCACCGCGATGCGAGAAGGGTCGGCGCCGAGCTCAGCGGCGTTCGCCGCCGCCCAACACGTGGCGGCGTAACAGTCTTCCGGGGCCGCCGGGAACTTCGCCTCTGGCGCAAGTCGGTAGTCGACGGACAAAACCGCACAGTTCGCCGCGTTGGCGAGGAGGCGGCAGAGGGGGTCATGGGTATCGAGGTCGCACACCACGAAGCCGCCGCCGTGAAGGAACACGAGGAGGGGGAGAGGGCCCGAGGCGCGAGGGCGGTAGAGGCGCACAGGAATCTCCCCCGCAGGGCCGGGAATCTGCCGGTTGTCGACATGGGCAACGTCGGGTCCGCGGCGCGCAGCAACGAGCGCGCGGTAGCCCGCGCGGAGCGCGGCAGGAGAAAGGGCCGCCGGGTCGCGCGGGAGCGCGCCCTGGAGGAGGGATAGGAGCTTTTCGGCCTGGGGATGGAGGGGCATGTTTCTCAGCCTCCGGGGCGTCGGGTCGGCTACTCTGGAGCCGATCCTACCACTGAGCCCACCCCTCCATGGAGGCCTCCCCCATGTCCGAGCCCTTTGACCTGGTTGTGCGCGGCGGAACGCTTGTGGATGGGACGGGGGCCCCGGCCCGCGTGGGGGACATCGGCATTCGCCGGGGGCGAATCGCCGAGCTTGGCGAGGTGCGCGGCAGCGCGCAGCGCACGATCAACGCCACGGGCTGCGCCGTGGCACCTGGCTTTGTCGACATCCACACGCACTACGACGCGCAGGTGTTCTGGGATCGCATGCTCTCCATCTCTCCCTGGCACGGCGTGACCTCCGTCGTCATGGGAAACTGCGGCTTCGGCATCGCTCCCACCCGACCTGCGCACCGAGACCTGATTCTGCGTACCCTCGAGAATGTCGAAGGCATGTCGCTCGACGCGCTCCACGCAGGCGTCGGCGCGGTTTGGCCCTTCGAGACCTTCCCCGAATACCTCGATGCGATTGAAAAGCGCGGCGTCGCGATCAATGTCGGCGTCTTGGTGGGTCACACCCCGGTGCGGATGTACGTGATGGGCGAAGAGTCGACCGAACGCGACGCCACCGACGACGAGGTGCGGGAGATGGCCAGCATCGTCGAGGACGCCGTCCGAGCGGGCGCTCTCGGGTTTGCCACCTCGAAGGCGCCCACCCACGTGGGTTATGCGGGCCGGCCCGTTCCGAGCCGCGCGGCATCGCTTTCGGAGATCGAGGCTCTCGCCGCCGGCCTTGGACGCCTGGGAAAGGGCGTCGTGCAGGCCACGGTGGGCCGTGGATTTTTCATCAAGGAGTTGGCGGAGATCCAGCGCAAGACGGGCCGGACGGTCAGCTGGACCGCGCTCTTGACGGGCACGATGGGTCCGGACGGCCATCGCAAGATCATGGCCGAGCACGAAAAGCTCGCCGCGCAAGGCGTGCGCGTGGTGCCGCAGGTGGCATGCCGCCCCCTCAACTTCGAATACCAATGGAAGGCGCCCTTCCCGTTCGAAAGCATGGCGCTCTTTAAACCGGTCTCAGCGGCGGACTTCGAGGGCAAAAAGCGCATCTACGCCGACCCGGAATTCCGCGCCGCATTCCGTGCCGAGGCCGGGCAGCGCCTCATCGCTGGCAAGTGGGAGGACACCGTCATCACCGTGTGTCCGACAGACCGCTCGCTCGAAGAGCGCTCGGTCGCCGAGGTTGCGCGCGAACGGGCGATGCATCCCGTGGATCTCGCCCTCGATCTGGCCCTGGCCTCGAACCTCGAGGCTCGCTTCCGCGTTGCCGCGCTCAACACAGACGAAGACGCGGTGGCGGAGCTGCTCGGTCACCCCGGGGTGGTGCTTGGCCTCTCGGACGCGGGTGCGCATGCGAGCCAGCTGTGTGACGCCTGTTTCTCCACGCACCTGCTGTCCCGCTTCGTGCGGGAGCGCAATACCCTGACGCTCGAGGAGGCCGTGCGTCACCTCACCTCGCGGCCTGCGGAGGTGTTCGGGATCGAAGGTCGCGGCCGGCTTGCCCCCGGGCTCGCAGGCGACGTCGTGGTGTTTGACCCGGAGACCGTCGGGTGCTCCCCCCTGCGGCGAGTCTACGACCTGCCCGCCGGCGCCGACCGGCTTGTTTCGGAGGCGCGGGGCATCCGCAGTGTCATCGTCAATGGCGTCTTGATCCGTGAAGACGGAAAGGACTGCGTCGACCCGGAGGGTCCCCTGCCCGGCCGCGTACTCCGAGGAGGAAAGGCGTCGTGAGCTATCCGATCATTTCCGCTGACTCTCATATCACCGAACCGCCGGATACCTACGTGGACCGAATCGACCCGAAGTTCCGGGACCGCGCGCCGCGCATGCACCACCACGAAAAGCTTGGCGACATCTTCGTGATCGATGGGTTCTCCAAGCCCGTGCCCATGGGACTCGTCGCGGCTGCAGGCAAACCCGCCGAGGAGATTCGGATCACGGGAGTGCGTTTCGAGGAACTCCATCGCGGCGGCTGGGACCCCGTTGCGCGCCTTGGCGACCAAGTGCGAGACGGGGTAGCGGCCGAGGTGATCTATCCCACTGTGGGCATGGTGCTGTGCAATCACAAGGACTTCGACTACAAGAAGGCCTGCTTCGACGCCTACAATCGCTGGATCGCTGAGTATTGCGCGACGGCGCCCACGCGCCTCCTCGGCGTCGGCCAAACGGCGATGCGTTCGCCGCAAGAGGGCATTGAGGACCTGAAATCGATCCAGGCGCTCGGCCTGCGCGGGGTCATGATGCCCCAGGATCCGGCGACCGAGGACTACGATTCGCCGATCTACGACGAGTTCTGGCGCGCCGCGATTGATCTTCAGATTCCGATCTCCTTCCACATCCTGACGGGTCGTGACGAAATCATGCGACCCCGCGGACCGAAGATGAACGGGTTCCTCCAGATCATCCGGGGGTGTCAGGACATCATGGGTACGCTCGTCCTGGGCGGTGTCTTCGAGCGGCATCCCGATCTGCGCGTCGTGTGTGTAGAGGCCGATGCGGGTTGGGTACCCCATTACATGTATCGCATGGATCACGCGTACAAGCGCCACCGCAACTGGCTCCCGCCGGGCCAGGCACTGTCCAAACTCCCGTCGGAGTACTTCCGCGAAAACATCTACACGACGTTTCAGGACGATTGGGTCGCCTTCCAGGTGGCCAACCTCATGAACTGGCGGCGGCTGCTGTGGGCGAACGACTTTCCCCACAGTGACTCGACCTGGCCGTGGTCTCAGGAGATGCTGGCTGAGCAGTGCCGCCACCTAACGCCTGAACAGCGCGAGGCCATCCTGTGTCGAAACGTGGCTGACCTCTACCGCATCGACCTGAAAGCGCTCAGCTGATCCCAAAGAAGCGCTGCGCGTTGCCGCCGAGAATCGCGGCACGTGCTCTCGGCGAAAGATCGCTGCGCTCTCGCAGCTTCCGGCTGGACTCCGGAAACTCGGAGTCCCAGTGCGGATAGTCGCTCGCGTAGAGTATGAACTCCTCCCCGAGATCCGCGATCGCTGCGGGCAAGAGGGGCTCCCCCGGCTCGCAGCTCGCGAAGATCTGGCCGCGCTCGAGGTACTCGCGCGGCGGGCGCTTCCACCCGTCGGGGATCCAGTCGCCACGCTTTTCGAAGTGCTCTCCGAGCCGATCTAGAAAGTAGGGGACCCAGCCCACCCCGGACTCGAGAAATCCGACACGCAGGCGCGGATGCCGCTCGAGGACCCCACCGCTCACGATCGCCGTCATCGCGGCCATCATGTCGAAGGGAAAACTCACGCAGTGCACCTGAATGTATTGGTGAAAACGGTCGACCCCAATCTTGGGCAGGTGAACGCCCGGCGCGCCGTGCACGGCGACGGGAACGCCGAGTTCGACAGCGGCCGACCAGAAGGGGTCGAGGTCCCGGTGGTCGAGATTGCGATCGCGCAGGGCCGGCGGGAGCGTCGCGCATACAAGACCCCTTGTGCGGGCGCGCGTTATGACCCCGACGGCCGCCGGGACGTCCTCGATCGGCAGAACCGCACTTGCGAGGAGGCGGCCCTCGGACGGAGCGCACCAATCTGCGACCCAGGCGTTGTAGAAATCGGCGATGTCCGTCGCAAAACGCGCATCCCTGAAGCCGGGGATCCCAAGGCCAAAGCTTGGAAAGAGCACCATCCGATCGATGCCTTCGCGGCGCGCGTCAGCGAGGATGCCCTCCGGGCCCGACGGGTCGATTCCCGGCGCAGCGCACACCGCGTGGCGCGGCGGGCAGCCGGCTCCCGGCCCCTCCGTCTCGGGATAGGGGCGCCCCTCGACCACGATCGCCGGTCGCTCGCCCCCAGCAACGCGCAGGTGCCCCGGCCAGCGCTTCAGCGCCTCGGAAAAAAAAGTCGGTCCCTCGAGCACGTGGGCATCGGCGTCAATCACAAGCGGCACGGAGGTCCTCCCCACGGCGGCTGGCCAAGGAACCTAGTGTAGCCTCCAGCGCTGGGGCACCGTTGGAGAAAGCGCGCTGCAGAATCTCACCAAGCCCGCCGGCGCGGATGCGTCGCCGCCCCGCGCCCCTCGCCCCCGCACGACGCGGTGTGCAAGACTTTCCGGATCGAGGCGGCACGGGAGGAGGCATGAAGGTCAAGGCGGCGATCTGTTTCGAGCCCAACCACGCGCTCGAGGTCGACGAGATCGACCTCGAGGGCCCGAAGGCGGGTGAAGTGCTCGTGCGGCTCGCGGCGAGCGGCGTCTGCCACACGGATGCCTATACGATGAGCGGAAAGGACTCCGAAGGGCGATTTCCGGTCGTGCTCGGGCACGAAGGCGCCGGTGTCGTCGAGGAGATCGGCCCCGGCGTTTCGTCGGCCAAGGTCGGGGACCACGTGATTCCCCTCTACACCCCCGAATGCCGCAACTGCAAGTACTGCCTCTCCGGAAAGACCAACCTCTGCATCACTCTGCGTGCCACCCAAGGTCAGGGGGTGATGCCCGACGGCACAAGCCGCCTCTCGTACAAGGGCCGAATGCTGCACCACTACATGGGGACGTCTACCTTCGCCGAGTGTACGGTCCTGCCTGAGATCGCGGTCGCAAAGATCCGCAAAGATGCGCCGCTTGAAAAAGTCTGTCTCCTGGGCTGCGGCGTCACCACGGGGATTGGCGCTGTGCTCCATACCGCGAAGGTCGAGCCGGGCTCTTCCGTCGCTGTCTTCGGGCTGGGCGGTATCGGGCTCGCCGTGATCCAAGGGGCCGTGATCGCCGGCGCCGACCGGATCATCGGCGTCGATCTAAACCCAAAGAAGTTCGAACTTGCACGTCGCTTTGGTGCAACGGATTGTGTAAATCCAAAGGACGGAGGCGATGTCGTCCAGACCCTTGTCGAGATGACGGAGGGTGGCGTTGACTACTCCTTTGAGTGTATTGGAAACGTAGAAGTGATGGGTCAGGCGTTGGCATGCACGGCCCGAGGCTGGGGCCAATCCGTGATCATTGGGGTTGCGGGGGCCGGCGAGCAGATCCATGCGCGACCGTTTCTCCTCGTGACGGGAAGGCAGTGGAAAGGGACGGCGTTCGGAGGCGTCAAGGGCCGTACCGAGCTTCCGCGCTTTGTCGACCGGTACATGGCGGGTCGCATTCGCCTTGACGAGATGATTACGGCAACACTTCCCCTTTCAGAGATCAATCGCGCGTTTGACCTCCTGCACTCCGGCGACGCGATCCGCAGCGTCGTCCTCTACCGCGATCGGTAACGCGCGAGCGCGCCGGCGAGCCCGAGCCGAGGGCTCGAGAGGACAGGAGCACCCATCTTCGTACACAGCGACGCGGCGCCGGCCATGGAGGCCTGCGCAAGGACGACGACGTCGGAGTCCCGCGCGCCTTGCTCGAGCGCCTCTGCGATGGCGCGGAAGTATCCTTCAGAATCCCCTCGCTCGAAGTGAGCCCAGGCGCCCTCACACAGGAGGGGACGCGTTTTTACCTGGCGTCCGGCGGCGCGCGCCGCATCCTCCACCAAGCGCCGCGTGGGATCGAGGGTGCTTTCGAGCGCCGCGGCGATGACGATGCGCGTGCCGAGCTCTACCGCGCGCTCCGCCATGGGTCGGTCGATCCGCATGGCGACCCCCGGCCGATCCTCGTTCGCGCGCTCCGCACACCCTCCAATCGTTGAGCAGGTGCAGACCACGAGCGCGCCGGGCTCGCACGCGACAGCAAGCACGGCATCTCGGACGCGGAGCGCGAGCGCCTCGGTAATCCCCGTGCGCCGCGCCTCGGCGAGGAGCTCCTCGTCGACGATGTGCCGCGCTGCGATGTGGGGGGCCATTTCCCGGAGCAGCAAGTCAAAGACGGTGACTTGGGCGACCGCGGTATGCAGGAATGCGAGCAGGCCCTAGCTCCGAGCCTCGCGCACCCGGACCGCACGCAGGAACTCCTCGAGCTTCGGGAGGAAGAGCTCGGAGCACTCAAGGAAGGGCGCCTTCCGGGGTGGAACGGCAGCTTCCCAAGCTGCATACGAGAGTTCGATTCTCTTCACCCGCTCCACCATTTTGCGACGAGTCCCGGCACTGGCGCGATCCAGTTCGCGGGTTGCCGCACGACAGACCTCAATACACGCGCAGTACCGTCAGGTCGGGACCGTCATAGGCGACGGGATAAAACGTAGAGTACTGATCTTTATTTCCATCCGTCTCAAGCCACTGTAGCGGAACTCCCATGGGCTCGTGGTTGATCACAATGTATTTGACCCGCGCGTCGACCAGTTGGCGTCGCTGTGCTGGGAAATCCGTAGTTTCCAGTCGATCCCGAAGGGATACGACTAAGTTGCGCGACGTGGTCCCCTGAGCGATCGGACGCCCGTGGCAGGTCTGCTGGGACATATAAAGGTTGCCAGCGAGGTAACCCTGCGGCAGGTCGGGCAAGCCCTGTGGCAGGTCGAGGACGCCGAATCCCTGTTCCGGATCATCGCGAATCACCGCAAGACCCGGGGAGCACAAAAGAGGGGTCATTGGCAGACGGCGCGCCGGGAAGAAATCCAGCACGATCAGCGCCGCCACGATCGCGACGGCCAGCCGCCCGATATGCTGGGTTGGACTCCGCCACGCTAGGGTAACCGCATAACCGATCCCGATGGCCATGAATAGGTACACAAACACAATCGCCCGCGACGGCGTCCTTACGTTCTTGAAGAACGGCAGATGCGACAGGACGACCCCAGGCATCGGAATCGTCCGGTGTCCCGGGACGCGGAGCGGGTGTCCCAGGACGTGGAGCGAGTCGCCGCTCGCAACAACGCAGAATACGGCCATTCCACAAAGCACGTACGTCAGCAGCCTGCGATCCTGGACCCGGCCAGAAAAATAAAGCCACGCAAGCACCACCATGTTGACCAGGCCGAGATATGCCGTGGCTTCCCACTCATTCCCGTTAAGCCGGCTATAGATGCCCTCGGCCCACGGTCCGAGCGCATGGAACGGCGGAAACGCCGGATAGGCAAGCAGGTCCGCAACGTACCAGTCGCTTCCCGACAAATAGGCGGACATGCTGCCGAGACCGGCCCTCACCATCGGAACCAGCAGCGGCGACAGCAGGACGACGACGCCAGTAACGCTTGCGATGGGCGTGATGAGCTGCCAGCCGCGTGGCAGGGCGCGATCACGGATGGCGACGTACAAGGTGTGGAATACCACGAAGTAACTTGCGTAGAAAATGTAGTACCAGCAGGACAGAGCGTTGAGCGCAAACAGGACGACCGTGGCTGCAAGGAGAAGAATGCTCTTCCGTTCGATGGTCAGCAAAAACGCGAGCACAAAGAACGGGATGAATTCAATCTGGGACACGCCCGCGTGGTGCATCACATGTTCAACGTGCGATGGGTTAAAGGCGAAGACGAAGCCTCCAACCAGCGCGCCGCCGGTATGTGCGGCGAAGTGACGCACCAGATAGAACGCGCCCGTGCCGGCGAGCGGGAAGGAAATCAGCAGGCCGAGGTTCTGCTGCAGAATCAGGGATGCCGGTCCTAGGCCGAAAATTTTCGAGATCAACGCGATCGCGAACACCTGAGGATATGCAAACGACTGATAGGTCAGCGGGGTTCCTTCGGGAAACCGCAGCAAATCGGTGTAGAAAAAGTGATTGGCGTTCTGCGCGAACGCGACATACCAGGTGTTCCAGAAGTCGTTCAAGTTGTCTTCGGGAGGCCCGATCAACGCCGAATGCAGGTGTGGCATCCATTGCCAAAAGAGGATTGCCGTTGCGGCCGCGAACAGCAGGAATACGCCGAGGCCCCGCGCCAGGAAGGCGGCGGCACCGGGCATGCTGGAGCGGTCTGCGGTGCCTTCCGTGCGGGTGGAGGAAAGGCTCGTCAAATCTGGCATGCCGTTTCGCTCAAAAGAGGTCGCCTCAAGGACGGGGCGGCGGAGGGCACAAGAGTCGCGAATCTAAGCACTTTAAGCGGTGACGGCTTTGGACGCCGATCGGCGTTGCGCTGCGGTGCTCTCTGCGCCGTCCGAGTTCACCTTTTTCAGGCGTCGCTGCAACGAAATCATCCTTCACCGGACGCAGACTCTGCGCGCTGGCTGGGTCGCTTCGGTAACGAAGATGCCGGGAGATGAGCACTCCTTCTTCCCGCTCCGCTTGGCCGGAATTCTTGCACGAAATAGAGTGGCCGGTGTTTCGTTTCATTGTAAACGCGACCGAGATATTCGCCGAGCATGCCGAGCGTCATCAACTGCAGGCCGCCAAGGAAGAGCATCACCACCAGGAGGGACGGGTAGCCGGCCACTGGATTGCCCCAGACCAAGGTCCCGACGATCATCCCGAGCCCGTAGAGGCCGGCGCCGATGGCCGTTAACAGCCCGACGTAGCTGGCCAATTTAAGCGGCGCGATGGTGAAGGAAGTGATCCCCTCCAGCGAGAAATTCCACAAGCGCCAGTAGTTGAACTTGCTGTGGCCTGCGAAACGGCCGTCGCGCTCGTAAGGGAACGCGATCTGCCGGAAGCCGATCCAGGAGAAAAGACCCTTCATGAACCGGTGATGCTCCCGCAGTTGGCGCAATGCGTCGACCGCGCGCCGGTTTAGGATGCGGAAATCACCACTATCCGTCGGCAGCTCCAAATCGCTCAGTCGATTCATGACCCGATAGAAAAGATGGGCGGTCATCTTCTTCAGCGCGGTCTCGCCTTTTCGGCTTGTGCGTTTCCCATAGACCAAATCAGCGCCGGTTCCCTCAAGCGTGCGGAGGAGATCGGGCAAGACCTCGGGCGGATCCTGCAAATCGGCGTCGATGATCGCCACCGCATCACCCGCGGCGTGATCGAGGCCAGCGGTCATTGCGATTTCCTTGCCGAAATTGCGGCTTAGGGTGACGATCGCCACATTGTCCGACGCGTCGGCGAGCGCACCCAGCAGTTCCAACGTTCTGTCGGCGCTGCCGTCATCGACATAGATGATCTCTGCCCGCACCCGCAGACCGTGCACGACCGCCAGCAAGCGCCGATGGAACTCTTCGATCCCGTCCTCTTCGTTGTAAACGGGCACCACGATCGACAGCAGGTCGAAACTCTGCCTCGTCATTGGAGCTTCCGCGCGAGACAAAAGACGCTGAGGCCGCCCAGGCGATTGCCGCGCGAGAGCCCGAGTTCAAGTTTGTGAAGGAGAACGAACAGGGCATTGATCGGAGCGGAATGGCGTCGAAGGTTGCTCTTCGGTATGTCGCTTCTCTGTAAAACACGGACGGCCGTAGCGACCGGCAACAGGAACGCAAAGAAGTAGCGGGAGCGGAGCACCTCCAACCCCGATTTCGCTACCGTGGCTTCGATTTGGCGCAGCGTATAGCGCCGGCGATGGCCCAAGAAGCGATCGTGTGCCGAGAATAGGCTCTGGAAGGCGGGTACCGAGACGAGAACGTGGGCGCGCGGTGCAGCGCCACGCACCGCCTCGCGCAGGAGAGCCACGTCATCGTCGACATGCTCGAGCACATCCATCAGGAGGACGAGATCGGCGCCGTTGGGAGGGACCTTGCGGACGAACCGGACCGGCCGCCCCGCGACCATTTCGGTCCGTGTTTCCTGCTCATACGCCGGATCGACGCAGATGGCTTCCACCCCGTGCTGTTTCACGAGGATCTTTGAGAAGACACCAGAACCGGCGCCAATGTCGAGCACCTTGTGAAAATCAATGCCTCGCAAGACCTGTCGCAGCACCATTGCCTTGGACCGGTAATACCAGTGGCTTTCGACCGAGCCTCCTAATACTTGTTCTTCTTTGATGTCCAGGGCAGCCTCGCGCTGGCGGGCGATCAACAGCTTGATCGTCCGCTCGTTCGCCGTCAACCCCAAGGTCCTGATTCGCACACGCCTTCGCGTGGAACTCAGGCGAAGCCGGCGATGACCGTCACCGTCTACCCATTGCCCCCTCACGATCGCGCCGCGTGGGCGGTATGCCACGCTCTCCACCTTTCCACACCCACGTCCCACGTGACCGACAGGTTCACCGGGGCCCAACCCGCGCACGCTCATCGGCAGCGCTCGTGCAGCCTGGCTGGGAATTTCAGCTGCGCTTCTGAGGCGTAGTCGGTCTACCGAGGCCCAGAGTAAGCGCAACCTCCCCATCGACTTCGCCTCTGCTCTGCTCCAAGACGAGCGGTCTGCCGCCTGGACCGGCTGCTCGCCCTACCCTCCGAAGGGCTCGTCGAGCAGCGGGGCGTTTGCCCAGCCCGGATCGTCGTAATGCCACCATTCCGTTGGCAGCGGGACAAAACCCTCCGCGGTCATTGCATCCTCGAGGATCTGGCGATTCTTCAAGACAGGCTCTGGCAGATTCATGTAGTCGCGTCGGGCGCGCACACTAAAATCGTCGTGCTTGGTGGGCATGGGCAGCGGATTGCCCGCCTTGTCCACGAGCGTTAGGTCCACGGCCGAGGCCCGACTGTGGTTCGAGCCCACGCTCGGATCGGCCACATACCGGGGATCGGGCACGAGATCCCACATCCGCTGCTGGACGGATTGCGGCCGGTAACAGTCCCACATCCGAAGGCCCAGTCCCTCGGCTTGGAGCCGTCGCTGAACGCGAGCCAGGCGTTCGGCCACGTCGGCGCGCAGCAGGCAGCGGTTCACGGGATAGATTGCCTCCTTCAGGAAGTTGTCGCGCTGGGCGTAGCGCATGGCGACCTGGATCGATGGATCCACGTGCGTGATATCGCAGAGAATGCCGCCGAGCCGCACGCGTCCCTCCATTTCCGGCGGCACCCCTTGACCGAGGAGGAGCAGCACCGTGGGTGCGGTGTCGAGGGTCGAGACCGAGGGGATCGTCGCGCCCGCAGGGGCGCCGTCTCCCCATGCGATCCACGGGATGCGGGTGTCCTGCGCGAGATCCGTGCCATGCCTTGTACCGTGGCCTCCGTGGGCGGAGGTGACGATGAGCGTCAGCGGCCGCACCCCTGCTTGCTGCGCCGCCGCGAAGGAACCGAGAAGAGCATCGACCCTCGCGAGTGCATGCAGCTGCAACTCACTCCCCCAGCCCTCGGAGTGTCCCGTGAGATCGATGTCGGCGATCTGGATCATCACGAAATCCGGGTCCGCCTCTCGCATCCATGCGAGCGCACGCTGGAACACTTGTTCCGCGCTACTTCCCACCTCATAGTGTTCCACCCCGGGTTCGTCCGCGGCGAAGTAGGCGAACTTGGGCTTTTCGGCGAAGAGCCCGCAGCGCAGGCCCTCTTTCGCGCAGCGCGTGAAAATGGTTTCCGCGCGGATGTGACGCCATGGGAGGTAGCGATCCCAGGTGACGCCGTGTTTCTCGGGCGGAAGTCCGGACAGCATGCTGGTATGTGCGGTGAGCGTCACCGAGGGCACGACGGTCTCGGCCACCGCCGCAGTCACACCCTCGCGAGCGAGGCGCGTGAGATTCGGCTGCGGCGTCGAGTCGAGGACCCACTGCGCAAGACCATCGATCGAGACTAGCACCACCCGCCGCGGTGCAGGGTGGCGCTCGACCGCTGCCGCGTGCTCGATCTTCCGCGGAGCGAAAAGATCGAGCACCGGCTCCGTGTCGTACAAGAGGATCGCGAGGATGCCAACGGCTGCAAGGATTGCGATGTGTCGGTGCGTGAAGTGTGCCAGAGCGGCCTCTAGCCCCGGTAGAGTCGGATCCGATCGAGGTGCCTCTCTCGCAGCTCGGGGTTGGTGACGCCGAGTCCCTCGTGCGGCGCAAGGCAGAGGACGCCGATCTTGCCGTCGTGGATATTGCGATGGACGTCCAGGACTGCCTGTCCTGCCTGCTCGATCGGGTACGCCTTCGAGAGTGTGGGGTGGATCGCGCCCTTGCACACCAGTCGATTGGCCTCCCACGCTTCACGGTAGTTCGCGAAATGGGAACCGATGATGCGCTTTAGGTTCATCCACAGGTAGCGGTTGTCGTAGACATGGTTGTAGCCGCTGGTCGAGGCGCAGGTGACGATCGTCCCGCCGCGCCGCGCCACGAAGACGCTGGTCGCGAAGGTTTCCCGACCGGGATGCTCATAGACGATGTCGGGATCCTCTCCCCCCGTGAGCTCCCGGATGCGCGCGCCAAAGCGGCGCATCTCCTTCGTATTCATCTCATCGCCACTCCAGAACTTGAAACCTTCGGTCTTTCGGTCGATCACCCAGTCGCAGCCCAGCTTGCGTACGATCTCGGCGCGATGCGGGCTCGAGACGACCCCCACCGGATAGGCGCCACCGTTCAAGGCGTACTGCGTCGCGTAGCCGCCGAGGCCGCCCGAGGCGCCCCAGATCAGGACGACGTCGCCCTGCTTCATGGCCCCACCGTGCTTCGAGACGAGCTGGCGATAGGCGGTGGAGTTCACAAGACCGTTGCAGGCCGCTTCCTCCCAGGTGAGTTGCTCGGGCTTGGGCATGAGCTGGTTGGCCTTCACGAGACACAGGTCCGCGAGGCCACCGAAGTTCGTCTCGAAACCCCAAATCGTCTGGCCCGGGTCGAGCATCGCGTCGTCATGACCCTCGGGCTCCTCGAGATCGACGTAGTTGCAGTGCACGACGACACGGTCGCCCGGCTTCCATTTCGAGACTCCGGGCCCTGTGCGCAGTACGACACCCGCCGCGTCACTTCCGAGGATGTGGTAGGGGAGATCGTGACGCTTCCAGAGTGCGCTGCGCCGACCGTTGCGCTCGAGGAAGACGAAGGTGGGTATGGGCTCGAAGATCGAGGACCAGACCGTATTGAAGTTGATGGCCGAGGCCATCACCGCAACCAGGGCCTCGCCGGGCCCGATCTCGGGAAGGGGCACCTCGTCAAGGTGCAGGGACTTGCGCGGATCCTTCTCCGCAGAAGGGATCCCGTCGAAGAGCTTCTGCTCGTCCTTGTGTGTCGTCACCGCGCGGAAGGTCTTGGGCAGGGTAAGCGCGAGAAAGGCGTCGCCCGACGCCCGGCCCTCGATGGCCTCGACGATGGACTTCATGGCTCCAGACATCGGGATCTCCGAACGGTGGCGGGTTGAGAGGTGCGTCTTAGAGCCCATCCTACCCTACCGGTGGGTCCCGGCGAGGCCTCCGCCCGGTTGACCCGCCCGCGGAAGCTGATTAGCGTCCTCCTTCTCGTGGGCGCGGAGCGGCCCTGCCGCGAGACTTCCAGAGGAACCCATGCGCTTTTACGAGTACGAGTCGAAGGCCCTCTTCGCCCGCCATGGCCTTCCCCTTAGCAAAAGCGGCCTCGCTCACTCCCGGGAAGATGCCCGCCGGATCGCAGCGGAGATCTCGGGCCCGACGGTGCTGAAGAGCCAGGTGCTCTCGGGCGGGCGGATGAAGGCGGGCGCCGTGAAGTTCGCGGCGACCCCCGACGAAGCCGCAGCGCACTACGACGCGATCGTGCCGATCGTTGTGAACGGCCAGAGGTGCCGCGCGGTGCTGGTGGAGGAGAAGAGTAAGGTCCTTCAGGAATACTATGCCGGCGTCACCTGGGACGGCCGCCGCAAGCTCCCCGTTGTGATCTTTAGCGACATGGGCGGGATCGACATCGAGCAGGTCGCCGAGAAACACCCCGACCACGTCTCGAAGACGCACGTCTCGACGCTCCTCCCGCTGATGCCGCACATGGGCAAGGAGGCGGTGGCAAAGACAGGCGTCTCCGGCGCTGACCTCACGCGCCTTGCGCCCATCGTCTCCAAGCTGACCGAGATCTTCTTCCAGTACGATTTAACGCTTGCCGAGATCAACCCGCTCGCAAAGCTCGAAGACGGCCGCTTCATCGTGCTCGACGGTCACGTAGAGCTCGAAGGGGACGCGCGCCACAAGCACGAGAAGCTTCTCGCGGAGCTCGGGATCGGGCCGGAGGAGACGCGACAGGCGCGACCCCCCACCGACTTTGAAATCCGCGGGGCGCAGGTCGATGCCAGCGATCACCGCGGCGTCGCTGGGAACGTGGTCGAGTTCGATGGCAACCTGGGGCTCGTGATCGGCGCCGGCGGCGGATCGCTCACGCTCTTCGATGCGGTTCGCAAGCCCGGAGGCCGGCCCGCGAACTACTGCGAGATCGGTGGCAATCCGTCCGTCAAAAAGGCGTGTGCGCTCACCAAGCTTGTGCTCTCAAAGCCCGGCGTCGAAAAGATCGCCGTGATGATGAACGTCGTATCGAATACCCGCGTGGACATCGTGGCGCGCGGAGTCGTCAAGGGCTGCGTCGAATCGGGTCGGGATCCCGCCAAGACCATCGCGATTTTCCGCATTCCCGGCTCCTGGGAGCAGGAAGGCTTCAAGATCCTCAAGAAGTATGGCGTCGAGTACTGCGACCGGACCGTGTCGATGTATGAGGCCGCAGGTCGGGCCGTGACGAAGATAAAGGCCTAGGGATGTCGATCCTGATCCACAAGGACACGACGGTCATCATCCAGGGCATTACCGGCCGTGAGGCTGTCAACATGACGCGCGAGGGCCTGAACTACGGAACCAAGATCGTGGGCGGAGTGACCCCGGGGCGCGCGGGTCGGGATGTCTACGGCGTTCCCGTCTACGACTGCGTGCGCGACATCACCTCGAAGACGCGCGTCGACGGCTCCATCGTGACGGTGCCCGCAGCGTTTACGCGGGACGCGGTTTTCGAGGCGATCGAGAATGGCATCCAGCTGGTGGTGATCGTGACCGAGCGCATTCCTCGCGGCGAGGTGGCGCAGATGGTCGAGCTCGCGCAGCTGCGCGGCGCGCGCATCATCGGCCCGAACTGCCTCGGTATTCTCTCGCCCGACGAAGCCAAGATGGGCGGCCTCGGCGGTCCGGCCGCCGACGCGCGCAAGGCGTTCACCAAGGGCCCGATCGGCGTCATGTCGCGCTCGGGTGGGATGACGACCGAGATCTGCAATACGCTCACGGCGGGAGGCCTCGGCCAGTCGACGGCGGTCTCGATCGGCGGCGACGCCATCATCGGCTCGACCTACGCGGAGCTGATGCCCCTTTTTGAGGCGGACCCGGAAACCAAGGCCATCGCGATCTACTCGGAGCCTGGCGGCCGGATGGAAGCCGAGCTTGCGGACTGGGTCCGCGAGCACAAGTCGCGCCTCCCGATTGTGGCGTTCATGGCCGGCCGATTCATGGATGAGATGCCAGGCATGCGCTTCGGACACGCCGGGACGATCGTGGAGGGAAAGGCCGACACCACCGCCGACAAGATCGAGCGCATGCGCGCCGCCGACATCGCGGTCGCCGAGCGGATCGAGGAAATCCCGGCGCTCATCCGGCAGCAGCTCGCGAAGCGAGGGAGCCGCTGATGCCCGGGATGTTCATCGACGTCCTGGTCGATCCCAAGGCTGCTGGCGATGCGGCGCTCGTCAAAAAGCTTGTGGAGGTCTGCCCCGTCAACATCTTTGCAGCGAAGGAGGGCGGCGGCCTCCGCATCGTCGAGGAGAACCTCGACGAATGCGTGTTGTGCGATCTGTGCGTGCAGGCTGCGCCGCCCGGCGCCGTTCGGGTGATCAAGCTGTACGAAAGCTAGCCCCGCCGACTGAGGAGGACTGCCGTGCGCAACCCCCGCTCGTTCCTAAAGCCCCTCGTGATTGGCGCGCCCGCGCCGATGCAGGAAATTCCGTTCAAGCCGTCGCGGATGATCCATTTCTTCGATCCCAGCAACGAGAAGATGGCGGCAAAGCTCCCCGAGATCGCCGGGAAGACGGACGTACTTCTCGGGAATCTCGAAGACGCGATTCCCGCCGACCGGAAGGAGGCCGCGCGCGAGGGCTTGGTGAAGATCGGACGAACCGTGAATCTCGGCGAGACCGCGCTCTGGACCCGGGTGAATAGCCTTGACAGTCCGTGGTTCCTCGACGACGTGCTGCGCCTCGTGGAAGAGATCGGCGACAAGCTCGAAGTGATGATGATCCCGAAGGTGGAGGGGCCATGGGACATCCACTTCGTCGATCGGCTGCTCTCCCAGCTCGAGGCGAAGCACGCGCTTTCTCGCCCGATCCTCGTGCACGCGATTCTCGAGACCGGCCTTGGCGTCACGAACGTCGAGGACATTGCGAGCGCGAGCGCGCGCATGCAGGGCATGAGCTTCGGCCCCGCCGACCTCGCAGCGTCGCGGCGCATGAAGACAACGCGCGTCGGAGGCGGACACCCCGGCTATCGCGTGGTCTCCGATCCCGATCGAGAACACCCGGAGGCGCCGCGCGCGAGCGCGCAGCAGGATCTCTGGCATTACTCCATCGCCCGGATGGTCGATGCCTGCACGGGGGCCGGCATCCTCCCCTACTACGGCCCGTTCGGCGACATCTCGGATCCCGTGGGCTGCGAGGCACAGTTCCGCGCCGCCTTCCTCATGGGCTGCGTCGGTGCGTGGTCGCTCCATCCCGGCCAGCTCGAGATCGCACGGAAGGTTTTCAGCCCGGATCCCGCCGAGGTGGCATTCGCGCGGCGCGTGCTCGAGGCCATGCCGGACGGACGCGGTGTTCTCATGCTCGATGGAAAGATGCAGGACGACGCCACCTGGAAGCAGTGCAAGGTGATGGTGTCGCTCGCGCAGATGCTGGCAAAGAAGGATCCCGCGCTCGCGAAGGCCTACGGCTTCTAGCTCGCCGCGACTGCGGGTGAGCACCCGCAGTCGCGGCTCCCGGCGTGAAGCGCGAGCTAGCGGACGGTGACCTCGACGCGCCGGTTGTTCCTGCGCCCGGCCGAGTTCTCATTCGAAGCGGCAGGAAACTGCGTAGAGAAGGACTGCGTGACGATGCGGGAGCTGTCTATGCCCTTGGATTCGAGGTACTTCTCGACGGCGTCCGCGCGGTCTTTCGAGAGCTGTTGGTTGGTGGCCTCTCCTCCCGTACTGTCGGCGAAGCCATTCACCTCAATCATCGCTTTCGGGTAGGGCTCCATCTGCTTCACGAACCAGTCGAGCTCGCTCTGGCTCGCGGGCCGAAGCGCGGCGCTGCCCACGTCGAAGTACGCGACGGCTGCGTACTTCTGCGCCTCCGCGTGGGCGGCGCGCTCCTGCTCCGTCTCCTGCTGCTGCTGGCTCTCCTTGCGCTGAAGTTCACGGTCGTAGGTGCGCTGGTAGGCGGACGGACAGCCCGTCCCTCCTGCGGCTATGCCAAGCAGCGCGAGCGCGGCCAAGCCTTGGCCTCGCAGCGTCACTTCTTCACCTTCTTCTCGTAGATAGCTACGACCTCATCGAGCTGGAGCACGCCGTCCTTGTTCGTATCAGCCTCGTCGAACAGAGCGTCGCGGGCCCATAGGAACTCCGAGAGCGAAATGCGTCCGTCTCCGTTGCGATCCGCGTGCGCAAAGTCCTCGGGATTGAGAACGCCGCGCTCGAGCTCCTCGGGGCTTAGATACCCGTCCTTGTTGACGTCGGCCGCGTAGAAGACCTCGACCGTGCGATCGATAAATTCGGAGCGATCGATCACGCCGTCGCCATTCTCGTCGGCCTCGGCAAATGCAGCCCGGACGTCGTATTTGGGTTTCTCCTCGGTACGGCCGGCGGGCGCCGTCATGGCGACCAGGGCGAGCGCGAAGAGGGAGAAGATTAGGCGCATCGGAAGGACTCCTTCGAGAGCTGCGGACGGCTTGCGCACGGCACCCGGGTTAGCTTTCGATCTTCCACGTGCCGTCGCCTTGCCGGCATGCGGTGCCGTAGGTCTGATGAGGCTCGCCGCCAATTTGGATGGTCTGCTCGTAGCGTCGGCAATATTGCCCGTTGGCGAGCTGGTAGGTCTTGGTGGGCGTAATGGAGCCCGAGTTCCCGCTGTCGGGATTGTTCCAGACCGACGCCTGCCCCGCCCGGTTGTTCTCGAATGCCTGCGCAGCGGCCTCCGCTGCCATGCGCTTGTCGCGGGCGTCGAGACGGTTCCCGATGTAGCCGCCGAGAAGACCGCCGAGGAGGGCTCCGCCGACGATCCAGCCCGCCCCTCCGCCCGCAGCCGCGGCGATGAGCCCGCCTGCGGCCGCACCGCCGACGCTACCGAGCACCGCTTTTGGATTGTCCTGGATCTTTTGCCCGAGCTCGGCGCACCCGGTAAAGACAAAGACCAGAAGCACAAACGGCGCGAGTTTTCGCAGGGTAGCGCTTCCCATGACACTCCTTCGCGGTCGCGCGGAGAGGGGCAAGTCCAAGACTCCACGCAGGGTCGGTCGATCAGCGCGGCAACGCGCCGAGGCTCTTCACCTTACGACAGGGATGCGCAGGGCGCCGCAATCTCGCGCGCTTCGGCGGACCCGCAGCCCTCGTTTTGCCTCCGCGCAAGAGTACGAGCTGCGGGCGCGCGAGCGGGAGACCCCCCGGCGGCCCAGGCGGGCCCGGGGGCGGACCCGCGTCGAAGTCGCGCCAGCCACGGAGCACCCAGACGGCCACGCGCACGACCGCGACGATGAGGAAAAGCTCGCCCCCAAAGAGGATGAAAAGCAGCATGGCCGCCTCCCCAGCGAGCCAGGCGATGCGCCGGCCGGGCCGGCGCTGTCGATCCCCCACCACCCTACCACGCCGCAAGAGAATGCTTGACCCGGAAGGCGGATCCGCGCAGGCTAAGGCTCAAAAGAGCCGGCAGAGGGGTGTGCTGGAGCTTATTGCTGGAGGTGGCCCTATGCCCGCTCAGGTGGTTCTGCGTTTCCGAATCGGCCGGATCGCCCTCGCTGCCATGCTGCTTTCGCTCTCTTCGTCGGCCTTCGCGGCATCGCCGCCGCGCCCGGCGGAGCCGCTCTATCCCACCGATCGCTGCGTCGCCCGCAAGCTGGCAGCCGCCGCCGATGCGTGCGAGGACCTGATCCTCGCCCAGGGCGAACGCGATCCCCGCAAGTTCGCTGAGCGTGTTCGCGACGTGACCCAAGATCTCGCGCGCACCTGGCAAAAGGCGGAGGCCGATTCGCTCGCCGCCGGGGTGGATTGCGTTCAGACCACGGTCACCAGCACACAGATGGAAACGCTGCTCGAAGACGGTGCCAAAGGTCTTGCGGCTTCGCTCGCAACCGCGAGTGAGAAGAGTGAGAAGAGCCGGGGTCACAGGGACGATCTGCGCCGGCTAGACGCCGTCGGGGAAGCCTGTTTTGGACTCATCCTGGCGGAAAGCCGCCACCTCTTGGATCGCTTCCACGATCGGAACACCCGCGAGCTCGAACGCGACCGCCGACGGGCGCTGGACGGGCTCGAGGACTCATTCGACAAGGACGACGGGACAAAAGCCTCCTTCGAATCGGTTCGAAAGGGCGTCAAGGCGCTCGCCCAAGGCGCCATCGATGCGGCGATCGTGTCGCCGAATGTTTCCACGAGCTGGACCATGGTGAGTCCAGACACGCAGGTCCCCTACCTCGGGAAGATCCTCGAGCCCATCTGCTCGGGGGGAACGCCTTGGGTCTACTTCGTGAAGCGCGGGACGGTGAACAAACTCTTCGTTTATTACGAAGGGGGCGGCGCGTGCTGGGACTATCCCACCTGTGGTTTCTTCAAGTCCTTTAAGCAAACCGCGGGCCCCGAGGACAATCCCGCGAATGTGACCACGGGTTTTGGCGACGCTTCAAACCCCGAGAACCCCTTCCGGGACTGGAATGCAGTCATGGTCCCCTACTGCACCGGCGACATTCACTGGGGTGACAGTACCGTGGTGTATACCTCTGGGGCTGCGAGCGTCACCATCCAGCACAAAGGCTTCGTGAACGCGCAGGTCGCGGAAAAGTTTTCCCGCGAGCATTTCGTGGATCCCGAGGAGGTATTCGTGGCCGGGTCGAGCGCCGGGGCCTACGGCGCCATCCTCAACTCCGTCTATTTTGAGGAGCGGGTCTACCCCGCATCGAGGTTTGCCACGCTCGGCGACGCGGACAATGGAATCATCACCCAGGACTTCCTTCAGAACGACTTCTCGAAGTGGGGAGTCGAAGCTACCCTGCCGCCCTGGATCCCGGGGTTCACGTTCTCAAAGCTCGACCCCACGATTCTGTGGTCGGCCCCCGCGCTTTTCTATCCCGAGAACCGCTTCGCGAACTACGCGTCCGCGTACGACGGTGGAGTCGGCGGCCAGACCGGCTTCTACAACATCATGCTGAACCCCACGCAGATCTTTCAGTGGCCGAACTGGTGGAATGCCACCTGCGCCTGGCATGACGGTATGGAGCAGCAGACCGCAGCGGCGGCTGCCGCCGCACCGAACTACCGCTACTACATCGGTACCGGCTCGATGCACACGATGTGGGGAAGCAACAAGGTGTATACGGACACCTCGGGAGGCGTACCCCTTCTCGTGGACTGGGTGACGGCGATGCGCGACGGAACGACCGCTTGGACAAATGTCCAGTGCACGGACTGCGGGGTCCTCTTGCCCGGCGATCCGCGTCCCGTCCCCGCGCAGCCGCCTTTCACGCCTGATGATTCGCGCGTGGACTGCTCGCTGACACCGAGCCCCTAACGGGGAAGAGCGGATCGGTTCGCCGTCGCGTGGTCATGGCGCAGCCGGCGGGGGCGCAAAGGCGCGGGAGAGGTCTTAGGGCGCCTTGCTTCCGGGAGCCTCGAGGCTGGGCTCTCCGTAGAACTCCAGCACCTCGCGGAGGTTGGAGACCTGCCCGCGGCGGGCCGCGGAGACGATTGCATTTGCGACGCTCGCAAGGCCCGGGGTCACGACGAGCACCTCGGACCCGCGGCGCGTTATCGCGGGCGGAACCGGGTAGCCGGCCCGGGCACACAGGGCCCACTCGATGTTCCGATACGCCGCCTCGAACTCCTGCGCATCCTGCTCGCTGTCCCAGAGCGTGAGCCACAAGAGCTCGCGGTGTCCGTCACAGCGCGCCACGAGGTAGCGATCGCCGTTCCATCCCTCCCACGCCGTCGGATCGGGCGGCGCGTCGCGCGGCGCGAGGTCCCTCATCAGAACCGAGAGCCCGAACTCCCCCACTCCATTCTCGTGGACAAACTTGCAGTTCGCGGGAAGAAGTTTGCGTCCGCCGCCGAGGTCGAGGGTCACGAAGGGCTCGTGCCGACGTTCGGGGTGCATGACCTGTTCGGTGGAGACCGGCGGATCGTCGAGCAGCGCCCCGTGCTCGCGAAAGGACAGGGCATAGCCCCACGCGTAAGGAAAGTAGAGGCCCTCGCGGAGCAGCGCCGGCGCGCCCGCAAGCGCTCCCTCCGACCGACCTGAGGCGTCCTGCTCCATGTCCTCTCGGAACTCGGTCGGATCCGATGGCGGAATCGGAGGATCGGGAACCGCGAGGCTGAAAAACGTCGCATCCCCTTCAATGGTGGCCTGGAGTGCGCTGCCAAGGTCGTCCTGATCTTTGAGGAAGCGGTCATGCTCCACGAGATCGGGATGATTCTGGTGCTGGAGAGCATGGATGAGCTCATGCCCGATCACCATCTCTCGGACGGCATCGCCCCGCGCGAAGAAGGAGAGCACCCGCCCCCAGAAGGGGATGGGTGCGTCACGCACGATGTAGAGCACCCGATCCTGCGGCACGTAGAATCCAATCACCTCTTCTTTTGCAACCGAGAGATATTCGTCCACGAGATCGGTTCCCTCGGGCCAAAGGCCGACGGCCACGAGGGCATCCTGGTAGGCGGAGACCTCGTCTTTGCTGAGGCCGGCCTCGAGCGCCACCCGCAGAAGCTCGGGAACTTTCGCTTGGTCGATCACCCGCGCGGGCACCGGCTCGCGGAGGGGGAGGCCGCGCACCGCGACGGTGCGCGCGACGAGCTTCTGGTACTCCGCCGGCTGAACGCCGCTCTCCGAGATGAGGGAGGTCGCGCAGCCCGCGAACGCGAGCGCGAAAAGCGCGGCCAAAACGCGCCGCGCGCCGGCGGGCCGGATCACGCCGAGAGCTGGAGCATGAGTTCGATCGGCCGCAAAGCGCGCACGCGCACGGGTTCGGGAACAGAGACTGTGGGTGCAAGGTCACGCAGGCACAGGTAGAGCTTCTCGAGTGTGTTGAGCCTCATGTAGGGGCAGCGATTGCACGCACAGCTCTCGTCCTGGCCGGGTGCCTGGAGGAGTGTCTTTTCGGGCACGCGCGGGGCGATCTGGTGGAAGACCCCATCCTCGGTGGCGATGATGAGCGTTTTCGCCGGCGATTTGATCGCTCGATCGATGATGCCGCTCGTGGAGCCGATGTAGTCGGCCTGTGCGAGGACGGCGTCCTCGCATTCGGGGTGGGCAAGCACCTCGGCATCGGGATGCTTGACCTTGATCTCCGCGAGCTTCTTCGCGCTGAAGAGCTCATGGACGATGCAGCTGCCCTGCCAGAGGATCAGGTCCGGGCGCTTGGCCTGCTGCGCCACCCAGCGCCCGAGGTGGCGGTCGGGGGCGAAGATGACCGGCCGCCCCGCGAAGTGCTGGACCATCTTCACCGCATTCGAGGAGGTGCAGATGAGGTCGCTCATCGCCTTCACTTCGGCCGACGAGTTGATGTAGCTGACAACGGCGGCCCCTGGATGCTCGGCCACAAATGCGCGGAACGCGTCCGCGGGGCAGCCATCCGCGAGGGAGCAGCCCGCCTTGAGGTCCGGCACCACCACCGTGCGAGTCGGGTTCAGGATCTTCGCGGTCTCGGCCATGAAGTGGACGCCGCAGAACGCGATGACGTCGCAGTCCGCCTTCTGGGCCGCGCGGGCGAGCTGGAGCGAGTCGCCGACCACGTCGGCCAGGTCTTGGATCTCCGATTCCTGATAGTAGTGCGCAAGCAGGATGGCGTTGCGCTCGCGCTTTAAGCGAAGGATCGCTCCCTCGAGCTCCTCGGGGAAATCATCCTTGCGCACTACAGGGGCTGCGCTCATTTGCCAAGTTTAGCGCGCGCCCGGCGTCGCTGCGGTCTGCGGGTCCGGACCGATGAGAAGCGTGCTGACTCCGTGCGTTTCCCGGCGGACGGTGCAGACGCGCGTCCCTGGCTTCTGTCCGCGGCGCAACTCGGACACCTCGAACCCCGCTGCCGCGAGCCTCGCCCGTGCGGCCGCCACGTCCTCGGTGCGCCAGGCGAGCCCGGTTGCACGGTCGGGAGCAGCCCGGTCTGGCGCTCCAGCCAGCTGGCCGGCCAGCTCGACCGTCACCCCACCCACGCGGAAGAACACAAGGCGCAGCCCGCGCTGCTCGAAGCGGCGGTCAAGAGCCAGCCGCAGCCGGAGGCCGTCACGATAAAGCGCCGCCGCAGCGTCGAGGTCGGCGCTTGCGACGACGACGTGATCGAGCCCGGAGACAATCTCACCGTCTAGGCTTTCCGGGACGGCGACCGGGAGCGCGTCAGGCGGCGAGCGATGCTCGATGGCGAATAGGACAATCCCCCGCGTCACGCTCGCCGGAAGAAGGACGCTGCGCCACGTGCGCACCGCTCCGGTTCGCGAGTCGCGGCCCACTCCATCCGCAGGTTCCGCTGCAGGAAGGCCAGAGGCGCGAAACTCCGCCGCGCACGCGGCCGCGTCGGTGGTACCGAAGGCAAGACCCAAGATGCCCTCCCCCTCAAGGGCGAGGCGGCTGCGCAGGGCCTCCGCCAGTGTCCCGCTGCCGTCCGGCGCGAGCAGCTCGAGGTAGGTGTTCGAAAGACGAAACAGGCTGTTTGCGGTGCCGAGCGTGGGATGCGTACCGCGCCAGGAAGGCGCTCGGCCGAGGAGCCGGCGATAGGTCGCCGTCGCGGCCTCGAGGTCCGCTACCGCAACGATGACGTGGTCGAGAGAGCTCAGCACGGCGAGAAGTTGCCACAGCCCCGACGGAACGGTCTTGCCGCGGGGCGGAAAGCCATTTCCCAGGCGGGCGGGAAAGCGGTGGAACAAGGGCCGCCCGGGAACGATGAAGACTCGCGAAAACCGCGATTGGACCGTGTCTCTAGCCCCCTCGAAGCCGGCACATGGCTTGCACTGTATGGGCAGCGTCTGGGTCTCTCTGGGAAGGGGTGCCCAACCTCGATGGCCCTTGTCGCCATCGGAGTCGAGGAGCGTCCGCGCTAAAAGCGCGGAGCTAGAAACCGGCCGACATTTCGATTGCACCGATGGGCGCGGCTGCCCGGGCAACTGGGGGGCCGCGCCGCTCCTTTAGAGATCCCAGAAGAAATCTTTGTTGGTGAGCTCGGACGCCGCGGTCGCAGCCTGCCGAGGCGCTTGCCCCGGAAGATCCTCGCCGGTGCGGGCCAAAAGACCGAGCTGCTCCTCGAGGTCGCGCGTCTCGTTTTCCCAATATTCGCCCGTCCCAAAATGGGGGAACGCCGATGGGAAGGCCGGATCGTTCCAGCGCCGCGCGATCCAGGCCGCGTAGCGCACAAAGCGCAGCGCCCGGAGCGGCTCCACGAGACGCAGCCAGCGGCGGTCAAAGCTGCGGAACTGTTCATAGGCGTCGATCAGCAGCGAGCGCTGCCGCGCACCCTCGCGGTCACGGCCGGGAAGAAGCATCCAGACATCCTGCACCGCCGGGCCGACCACGAAATCGTCGAAGTCGAGAAAGAACCATCCCTCCCTTCCGTGAAGGAGGTTTCCGAAGTGACAGTCGCCGTGGATGGCGTGGAGCGGAACACCCTCGCTCCACGCCTCATAGACCGCGGCGACGTCCTGCGCCGCTGCCCGGTAGCGCCGAGCGCAGCTCGCAGGGAGGAAGCCCTTTTCCTCCAGGAAAGCCAAGGGCTCACGCACGAAGCTCTCCGCTGTGAGCTGGGGCCGATGGTGCACGCGAAGCGCCGCGCCGACGTTGTGGATGCGAGCCAGGAGCCGGCCCAAGATCGCGATCTCCTCGTCCGAGAGCTCGGCGGGCGAACGTCCGCCCGTGCGCGGCCAAACCGCATAGTAGATGCCCTCGACCTCATGGAGTGTCGCACCGCCTTGAAACGCAAGCGGCGCGCAGACGGGAATCTCCGCTTCTCGCAGCGCCGTGAGGAAGGCGTGCTCGTCGAGAATCGCTTCGCGACTCCAGCGTCCGGGGCGGTAGAATTTCACGACCACGTGCGATCCGTCTTCGAGGTGCACATCGTGCACCCGATTTTCGAGGCAGGTGAGTGCGGTCGTATGTCCCGTCGGGCGGAAGCCGCCCGCCTCGACGGCGCGCAGCACCCACTCGGGTGTCAGCCGAAAGAAAGATTCGCTCACGCCAAGAGCATACCTCGAACCTTTGTGCGGGCCTGATGCGACCCAAGAGCGAAGAGCCCTCGCCGCCTCGCAGGTGAAGTTCGTGGGGTTCGTGGACGGCACTGGAACGCGCGGGAATGAGCGCAGCCAAGAGTGATCGACCTCCTCGACTCCCGTCGCCGAGAAGGACCGTGCAGCGTTTGCGGCATCCCTCGTCGGGACTTCTTTCGTCTCGCTGCGGCATCGAGCCCAGGGTCCCCTCGGCCAAGCTCTCCCGCGCTCTCGTCGGATCACAGGCGATAGCCCGCGCAAAGGGCTTGCTGAAAGAATCTCGTACGGCCCCCACTGGCACCCTTTCGAAGCCCGTCTTGTTTGCCTCGACTCTCCGCTTTCGATAGGCTGGACGCGGACTTGCGTATACGAGGCGAGGGATGAGCGACAAGGCTCCGGGGCGCGAGGGCAAGCGAGACCGTCCGTGGGTCTTCCGCACGTACTCCGGCCACACCTCGGCCAAGGCGAGCAACGAGCTTTACCGCACGAACCTCGCAAAGGGCCAAACGGGTCTCTCGGTCGCATTCGACCTGCCCACCCAGACCGGCTACGACAGCGATCATCCCCTCGCGCGCGGCGAGGTCGGGAAGGTCGGCGTTCCGATCAGCCATCTCGAGGACATGTGCACCCTCTTCGAGGGCATTCCCCTCGAGCGCATGAACACGTCGATGACGATCAATGCCACCGCGGCGTGGCTCCTCGCACTCTATGTCGCCGCCGCGGAGCACCAGGGCGCGCAGGCAAAGCTCCTCCAGGGCACGACACAAAACGACATCGTGAAGGAGTACCTCTCCCGGGGCACCTATGTATTCCCGCCCGAGCCTTCGCTGCGGCTCATCAGCGACATGGTCGCCTACACTGTGGACGCGATTCCCAAGTGGAATCCGATTAACGTCTGCTCCTATCACCTCCAGGAGGCGGGGGCCACACCGGTCCAGGAGATCGCCTACGCCATGGCGACGGCGATCGCGGTGCTCGACGCGGTGCGTGCCCGCCGCGATGTTCCGAAAGAGAAAATTCCGAGCGTCGTGTCCCGGATCTCCTTCTTCCTGAACGCGGGCATCCGCTTCGTCGAGGAGATGTGCAAGTGTCGCGCGATGACGGAGCTGTGGGATGAGATCACCCGCGAGCGCTATGGGGTGGAGGACCCGAAGGCGCGCCTTTTCCGCTACGGAGTGCAGGTGAACAGCCTCGGCCTCACCGAGGCGCAGCCCGAGAACAACGTGATCCGGATCGTGCTTGAAGCGCTCGGCGTAACCCTTAGCCAGCGCGCGCGCTGTCGCGCGCTCCAGCTCCCGGCGTGGAATGAGGCGCTCGGACTCCCGCGCCCCTTCGATCAGCAGTGGTCGCTGCGGATCCAGCAGATCCTCGCCTACGAGACCGATCTGCTCGAGTACAAGGACCTCTTCGACGGTTCCCCGGTCGTCGCAGCGAAAGTGGCCGAGCTCAAGGAGAGCGCGCGCGGCGAGCTCGACAAGGTGCTCGGCATGGGAGGCGCCATCGCCGCCGTCGAGAACGCCTACATGAAGCAGCGGCTTGTCGATGCGCACACCGCCCGGGTGCGCGCCATCGAAACGGGAAAGCTCCCGATTGTCGGCGTAAATGTCTACCAGGAGGCGGAGCCCTCCCCTCTTCTTGCGGGGAGCCAGTCGTTTCTCACCGTCGACGAATCCGCGGAGCGCGAGCAGATCGAGCGCCTGCGCGCTTTCCGCGCGAGGCGCAGCGCGAAGGACGTAGAGGTCGCGCTGCGAAACCTGCGCGACGCGGCCGCGAATCGCAGCAACGTGATGCCTGCCTCGATCGGCGCCGCCCATGCGGGCGTTACGACGGGGGAGTGGGCGGACACGCTGCGCGCCCTCTTCGGCGAGTACCGGGCTCCGACCGGCGTTACCGGGGTTCGTGTAGCGGGAGGCGAAGCGTCGAGCGCCGCGACGGACCGGGCGCGGGCGCAGGTGCGCAGCGTCTCCGCACAGCTTGGGCGCCCGCTCAAAATCCTCGTGGGCAAGCCCGGCCTCGACGGTCACAGCAACGGCGCGGAGCAGATCGCCGTGAAAGCACGCGATGTCGGGATGGAGGTCGTGTACGAGGGGATCCGCCTCACGCCAGCAGAGATCGTGCAAAGCGCGCGCGACGAGGGAGTTCATGTGATCGGCCTTTCGATCCTCTCGGGCTCACACGGCGTTCTCGTCATCGACGTGATGGAGCGTCTGCGCAAGGCCGGGCTCGGTCACGTGCCGGTCGTGGTGGGCGGCATCATCCCCGAAGGCGATGCCGAGCGGCTTCGCGCGGCTGGAGTGCGCCGGGTCTACACGCCCAAGGACTTCGATCTTGCGCGCATCATGGAAGAGATCGCCGAGCTCGTAGCGGAGTCCCCCGCTGCCGCTTGAGCTCGTTCAACGCTTGCTCGCACGCGACCGAGATGCCGTCTCCGAGGCCTTAAATCGCATTGACGACGCGCGCCCCGGCCAGCGCGAGAAGGCGCTCGAGCTGCTCGGCGCTCTTGAGCACAAGGCGCGATTTCCCGGACCTCCCCGGGTGGGACTGACCGGAGCCCCGGGCGCGGGCAAGTCTTCGCTCTTAGACGCCATCGTTCGCACGCTGCGCGCGTCGGGAGAGACGCTCGGCATCGTCGCGGTCGACCCGTCGAGCCGCAGAACTGGGGGGGCTCTCCTCGGCGACCGAATCCGCGTGCGATCCGGGGCCAGCGATGCCGGCGTCTTTTTCCGCTCGATGGCGGCGCGGGAGCGCCTTGGCGGAGTGGCCGACGCGACACGCGCCGGCGTCACCGTGCTCGCCGCGGCGTTCGACTGGGTCTTTGTCGAAACCGTGGGTGTTGGCCAATCGGAGACCGACGTCGCGACGCTGGTGGATACCCTCGTCTACATCGCGCAGCCCGGCGCGGGCGATCTCTTGCAGTTCATGAAAGCGGGAATCCTCGAAGTACCCGATGTCTTCGTCGTGAACAAAGCCGACCTCGGCGCCGCCGCCGCCCGCACGGCGGGCGAGCTCGAGGCGGCGCTCGGCCTTGGCTGGCGCGATGCCGCTTCGGGTTGGACGCCGCCCATTCTCCTTGTCTCCGCCCGGGATGGCACGGGCATTGCGGAGCTCGTGGCGACGCTTCGCGCCCATCGCCGGCATCTTGAGTCGAGCGGCACGCTCGAGGCGCGCCGCTCGCGCGGCAAGGAGGCCTTCGTCGAGGAGACGCTCGAACGCCGTTACGGAAGTTACGGGACCGCGCAGCTGGGCGGTGCGGCCGGTATTGCCTGCCGCGTGCGCGAGGCGCGTGATGCATCGGCTTTCGCCCTCGTCTTGGCACTCGGCCGAGAGATTGAGGACGCGCTCCGAAAGCCGCTCCCGTGAGCTCCGAGATCCGCCCTGCGCGTGTCCTCGCCCTCGCCCGCCGCACCCTCTCCTGTCCTACGGCGCCGTTCCGAGAGGGCGCGGTCATGGCCTGGGTGCTCGAGTTTGTGGCGGAGCGGCGTCACCTCGCGGTGCGGGTGGATCGCGATGGCAACATGCTGCTTTCGCGCCGGGGCGTGCGCCAAAGGACCTCGCCCCTTGTGCTCTCCGCCCACATGGATCACCCGGGATTTCGCGCACGGGCGTCGCACCGCGTGAACGGGAGATGGACGGTCTCCGCGCAATTTCTGGGCGGTGTGCGTCCCGAGTTCTTTCGCGGCGCGAGGGCTCTTTTTTTCTCGCCCCAAGGCGAGGTGCGCGCCGCCGTCACCCGCGTGCGTCGCGACCGAGCGAGCGGCGAGCTCGAGGCCTCGCTCCGGGCGGCGCGAGAAGTCCCGGCGGGCGCCTTCGGGATGTGGGACCTTCCGCCATTCCGCCGTGCACCGAGGGAGCCGGGCGTACTCGAGTCGCGAGCCGTCGACGACCTCGCGGGGGTCGCCGCGGCGCTCGCCCTGCTCGACGTCGTCGACCGGATCGATCCCCGAAGGCAGGTCGACGTTCGCGCCCTCTTTACGCGCGGGGAGGAGGTCGGCTTCGTCGGCGCCCTCGCGGTGGCGCGCGGCCGCCGGCTGCCGCAAAGAGCGCGCATCGTGTCCCTCGAGGCGAGCAAGGCCTTCGCCCATGCGCCGCAGGGAGCGGGCCCGATCCTGCGCGTCGGGGACCGCACGAGCAGCTTCGACGACAGACTTACCCGCTGGATGGCCCGCGTCGCAACTGCCCTCGCCGGACCGCGCGGCAGCGGCTTTCGCTGGCAGCGGCGCCTCATGGACGGCGGAACCTGCGAAGCGACCGCCTTCCAGCTCTACGGCTACCGCAGCGCAGCGCTCTGCGTCCCGCTCGGCAACTACCACAACATGAGCGAGGACGGAGCGATTCGGCTCGAATCGATCCACGCCTCCGATCTTGTGGGGCTCGCGCGATTTCTCGAGGGCCTCGTGAAGCACGACGGCGACTGCCCGGGGCCGGGTGTCACCGATCCGCTGCGAAGGCGCCTGGACCGCGGCCTAAGTCAAAGACGGCGCGATCTCGCGCGGGACCCCTTCGCATGACCCTCTACGTGGGCAAACCGCCCCCGCGCTCGAATTCCGCCGGTCGGCGCGCACTGCGCGGGGTGCTCCTTTTCCTGCTGCTCTGGTTCCTGCTCTGGCTCGTGATCGGATGGGTGATCCGCGACCGCATGGAGCGCCCCGTGCGCTTCATCGGTCGCTCGGCCGAGCCCGATTCGAGCTCAGCGTTCGCGACCCTTCCACTTTTTTTTGTGCTCTCGCCGCACAAACGACAACACCCGGACCGAAGCCGAGGCGTGTCCCGGTCGACGATCGCGTTACGCCGGCTTGCGCATTCTCCGGCGACGCAGCCAGAGCAGCGGCAGGAGGATCGGCGCTAGCTCGAAGCCAAGGCCGCAAGCGGGCGGCAGCGAGATTCGGAAGATCTGGCCCGTCGAATCGACAATGTAGAGCTCGCCGTACCCGTCCTCAGAAATCGCCACGATGTTTTGGATGGTCGTCCCATCGAGCGATGTCTTCAGTTCCGCCGTGCGTTCCAGCGTCTCTCCCGTCATCGGGTTGTAGGTCCAGACACGCGCTTTGCAATAATCGCCATAGAAGTAGAGATTGTTTTCGTCGGCAAGGATGCCGTGATACACCGCGCCGCCCATGATGGCGCAGCCGAATGCATCGCCAGGTCCATGGTCGTATACGAGCACCGGCGGCGTCAGGGCCGGCGAGTTGCACGCGGGCGCCGGCGGCGGGGCGGCGATGTTGCAGCGTGTTCCTTCCATGATGCGCCAGCCGTAGTTGTGGAAGGTCGAGTCACTAGAGCGCTGGAAGTCCACCTCCTCTTCTGTGTCCTGCCCCACATCGCCGATCCAGAGATCGCCGCTCTTGCGGTCGAAGCTAAATCGATACGGATTGCGCAAACCCTTGGCCCACACGGTCGGCGTCGCAGGAAGGGCGCCCGACACGTCCATGCGCAGCATCTTCCCGTACAGCGTGTCGTCCCGCTGTCCGCTGTTCAGTGGGTCGTTCTCTCCGCCGCCGTCGCCGAGCCCGAGGTAGAGGAAGCCATCGGGTCCGAATGCCACTGTCCCGCCTTTGTGGTTGTCATACCCGGTATACGGCACGGTAAGTACGACGGTGCCGCTGGCAGGGTCCGCCACATCTGGGTTCGCCGCGCTCACCCGGTAGCGAGCCACAACGCTATCGCCCGTGGCGTTCGTGTAGTAGATGTAGAAAAAGCCAGACGTCGTGTAGTCGGGCGCGAAGGCGAGACCGAGGAGGCCGCGCTCTCCCGGCGTCGGAAGCGGCGAGATGTCGAGAAACGGTGTCGGCAACACGGCGCCGTTCTTCATGATCTCGACAATGCCCGCGCGCTCCAGGATGAAGAGGCGCGGATCGCCCCTTGGAGCCGTGACGTAGACAGGAAAGGAAAGACCGGATGCAACGCGGACCGATGACATTTCGGCCGCGTGTCCGTTCGCAGCGACCGAGAGCAGGCCGACGACGGCGAACGTGTACGCCATAAGGAAGTGAACGATGCTGCGCAGCTGCGCCACCTTACACACCTCACGACGGCGGCGGTACGAAACCTTCCCTGGAGAACGCGGGACCTGCGGCACTGTCCACCAACGGCCACGAGGTTGTCTGTGACCCAAGTCACGCCCCAGAGGGCAGGGTCGGCGCCCGGAGGGCGCTCGGCGGAGCACGATTCGAGCTCAGCGTTCGCGACCCTTCCACTCCACTTCGGGTAGACCCGCGCGGCGGTTTTCAACACGCGCCATCACAAACAAGAGGTCTGACAAGCGGTTCAGGTAACGCAGGGCCGCCTCGTCGAGGGGGTCGGCGTGATGCAGGGCGACCACCCGCCGTTCGGCACGACGACACACGGTGCGCGCAAGATGGAAGGCAGCGGCCGAACGCGTACCGCCGGGCAGGATGAATCGGCGCAGCGGTGCAAGCTCGGTTTCGAAGGCATCGATGCGCGCTTCGAGTTCGGCGACGTCGGCATCCGCGGGCTCGGGAATGCGACTTGCCTTGCGACGCGTGGGATCGGGAGATGCGAGGTAGGAGCCGAGCTCGAACAAGGTCGACTGGATCGACTGGGTGAGGGCCCGCACGTCGCCTTGCTCCGTCGCTGCAGCACACGCGCCGAGGACGGAGTTGAGCTCGTCCACCGCACCGTAGGCATCCACCCGAATGTGATCCTTTGCAACGCGCGGTCCGCCGAAGAGGTCCGTCTCGCCGAGATCGCCGCGCTTGGTGTAGATCGCCACGGAGGCGAGTATAACGGCCGCACCATGCAGGGCGTCTCTCTTCTCCGGACCGGTAGCTCTACACCCCAAGCCGCGCAGATTGAGGCGGGGCGTCTGCGCTTATGCCTGGATCCCGCAGCGCTCTGTCTCGACCTTCACGACGCGCAAAGTCCGCTCGCGCTGCCCGGGATTACGCCCCGGGTGGAAGCCTTGGCACCGGACGGGAGCGCGCTTGCGGTCGGCCCCCAGCGCACGCTCTCCGTGGGCGAGCTCAAGGGTCGGGGCGGCCCGGCCCTCCGCCTCGAGGTACAAGCCCTTGGCCGGGGCTTTTTGGGCCTGCGCTGGACACTCGAGGTCGCGGGGACGGGCAACTACCTCGCCTGCACGCTGGCGGTAGAAAATCGGACCCGGCAGAGAATTGTGCTTCGGACCCTCGCGCCGCTCGCGCGCGGGAGGCTCGCCTCCGGTGATCCACCTCGCGCTGCGGCGGGTTCGCCCCTCTTGCCCGTGCATGTCCTGCGCGGCCAAGGAGCCGCGCTACTCGCGCTCGGCTTTACGACGGAGCTGCGCTCCCGGGCGTGCTTGCGGCTCGAAAGCGCTCCTTCCGCCGAGTCTGCGTTCTCCCTCGAGAGCATGATCGCAGCTCGCACCCTCGATCCGGGTGAGGGCGCCGAGTCCGAGCGTGCGTGGCTCGCGCTCGGAGCCGAGGACGCTTCGCTCTTGGTGGAGTGGGCGCGCCTTGCGGGGCTCGAGATGGACGCACGTGCACCGGGGCGTTCGCTCGTCGTGACCGAGGCGCCGCGGCAGGCCCTCCCCGAGCTGGCGGAGGAGCTGCTGCGGCTCGGCGACCTCGTGGTGGTCGAGCCCCTCGAAGCGGGGGGTGAGAAGAAGAGCGACCCCCCTGCTCTCGAGCAGTTCGCGAGCGAAGCGTGTGCTAGCGGCGCGATGGCCGGCGCGACGCTCAGGGGCGGCGCCGGGACACCCCGGGCGCAACTCGCAGCGGAATGCGCCGCGCTTCGCGCGCTTGGAGTGGAGCATGTGGCGGGCCGCGCAGAAGAGACGACTCTTGGAAGCGTCGGTCTCATCGACACCCTCCGCCTCCCGGACGCTCCCGCACCGGAGGGAGTGCGCCGCGTCCTCGATCTCGCCTTCAGCGGACAGCGTCTTTGGCGCCTCGATCCGGGCCCCGCCCTTGCGCCGAGCCGGCTCCTGCCGTCGGAGGAGGAGAGAACGCGGTTTTGCGTCTTCGCGCTCTGCGGCGGTGCGCTGCGCATTGTCGGAGATCCTCGCCGCCTCGACGCGGTGCGCGCGCACTGGCTAAGGCTCGCGACTCCCGGCCTTGCCCGAGAAGCCGTCGCCGTCCCGATCCCTGGCGGACGCGCTCTTGTGGTGTCTCTCATCGGGGGTCGACGGGCGGCCCTACTGGTGAACGAATCCGAGACGACGAGATCGCTCGGGGCCCCGTTTCACACCCTCGGTATCGCGGGCGCCCACCACGTGTTCGAGTTCTGGCAAGAGCGGGCGCTCGGCCTAGCGCGGGAAGCGGTCGCGCCGGCACCCGTCGAGGCCGGGGGTTCTCGCCTGCTCGCACTAACGCCCGTCGCCCCTCGGCCACAGGTCCTCGCAACGTCGCTCCACCTCGGGATGGGCTGCCTCGAGGCGAGCGGCCTTCGGGCCCGGGAGGACGGGAGGCTTGAGCTCTCGCTCCGACTCCTCGGTCGGCGCAGCGGTGGGGTCTGGATCGCCCTCCCCGGCGAAGCGGGCATCCGACGCATCGAGGTGTCGTTCGAGGACACGCTCTCTCTCGTGCTGCCGCACGAGGAGAGCCCGAGCTAGCGATCGGGATCGCTCTCGCGGAGCTCGGCCTCGAGGCGCCGCTCGAGCTCGGGATCCACGGGTCGCAGGCCGCCCGAGGCAGAAGAGGCCACGGCCGACTTTTGAGTCTGGCGGCGCAGGAAGTAGACGAGGAGGAGTCCGCCGGAGAGGAAGAGGACGACCGGGATCACGTAGGCCGCGAGGCCGAAGCCGCCGGCACGCGGCGACTGCAGAATCACGTCGCCAAACTGCGTATAGAGCTCCGCCTCGACGTCGCTGCGGGGGCGCCCGATCCGTTCCTGCTCGCGGATCCAGCGCTGGAGCTCAGCCGCCTGGGGACTCGGGCAGTCGGGAAGGGTTCGGCCAGGACAAAACGGGCTCATGAGCTGATGGGAGAGCTCATAGGCCCAGCCCGTCGGGTTCTCGCGGCCACACGCAGCGGCGAAGAGAAGCGCCCCAGCGAGAAAGCCGGCTGCAAGAGCGCGCCTCACGCCGATGCCTCGACCGGGGGAGCGAGCAGCTCCGCCACGCGCGTCGCAAGCTCTGCGAAGGTGCGCGCGGCTTGCGACGGGCGTCCTGGGTGATTCACGAAAGGACGGCCGGCGTCCGCGGCCGCCGCGAGGGCGGGATCGAACGGGATCCGGGCAAGCACCGGCACGTCGAGCTCGCGTGCCATGCGCTCGACCGGCGCCTCGCGGAAAAGCGAGCTCTCGCGACCGCAGGCCCCGCAGACCGCGGTTCCCATGTTCTCGATGAGGCCGAGCATGGGAATGCGCGCTTCGTGAGCCCGACGAATCGAGCGCTCGACGGCGAGGAGGGAGACCTCCGTCGGGATGGTCACCGCGAGCGCGCCCGCGAGCTCGGAGTAGAGCCGGCAAAAGCTCGGCAGACGGTCCGCGCCCGGCGCAAGGTCAATCACCAAGAACTCGAGCTCGCCCCACAGGGTTCCGCCGAGGAGATCCGCAAGCGCCATCTCTTCCATCACACTGCGAAGCGGCGCGTGCTCACCCGTCGCACCGTCGAAGGCCAGGGGCTCCGTACCCTGCAGGAAAAAGTCCATGCTTTGCACACGCAGCTCGAGCGGGCCGGGCGCAGGAAGGAGGCCCGAAGCGCCCACGCGCACGGGCTGTCCCCGCAGTCCCAGCATCTTCGCGACCGAGGGGCCGTTGAGGTCGGCGTCGAGGAGGCCGACTCGCGCTCCGCGCTGCGCAAGAGCTAAGGCGAGATTCACGGCAACCGCGCTCTTGCCGACGCCCCCCTTGCCACTCATCACGGCGAAGGTTGCCCGGACTTTGGCGAGGCGCTCGCGGATCCCTGCGCGCACCGATTCAACATCTTCGAGGGGCGGCAGTCCTCCTTCTGTGGGAGCCGCCCCAGGCGGCATTAGATATCCCAGTGGAGCTGCCGGTCTGGAGATTCGGTCGATTCGCACCCCTCGCGCGTCCCCACAAGCTGGGCGGGCGGCTCGATCTGCACCTTCGAGCAGGCAGGCACCGAGGCCGTGAGCCAGACGTTGCCGCCGATCACGCTCCCTTTCCCGATCACGGTGTCCCCACCGAGGATCTTCGCACCGGCATAGATCACAACGTCGTCCTCGATGGTGGGGTGGCGCTTTTGGCCGCGGATGGTTCTGCTCTGGACCGCGAGCGCGCCAAGGGTAACGCCCTGATACAAGCGGACTCTGTCTCCAATGACGCAGGTCTCGCCGATCACGACCCCGGTCCCGTGGTCGACGAAAAAGCGCCGGCCGATGCGGGCTCCGGGATGGATGTCGATTCCCGTCCGTCCGTGCGCGTGCTCGGTCATCATGCGAGGCACCAAGGGAACGCCGAGACGCTGGAGCTCGTGGGCAAGGCGGTACACGGCAATGGCGTCGAGACCCGGGTAGGAGACCAGGATCTCGGCGTAGCTCGTCGCCGCGGGGTCCCCGTCGAACGCAGCCTCCACGTCCTCGGCCAAGAGCTGGCGCACGAAGGGAAGCCGGCGCAGGAAGCGCGCCGCGATCGACTCCGCAGTCTCCCCTTCCGGTAGGTTCAAGGTGCGCAGAATGCGCATGAGCCTTTCGGCGAGGTTCGAAATCTCCGCACGCAAGGCCGAGCGGTCACGCACATAGAAGACGATGCTCTTTGCGCGTTCGGTCCAAGCGGTGACCTCTGCGCGCTCGGGAAAGCCTTCGGCAAGGGCTTTGCTGAGGGCGTCCGCTCCGGACGCAGAGAGCGCCGCGATCGTGGACTCAAGAGCCTCCTCGGGTCGCTCGGGCTTCATGGCAGGGTCCTCCGTCCGCTCCCCCACGACAGCCCGCAAAGGATAGCGCGGGGGCGCCTTGGCCCCACGCAGCTGCGTGATAGCGTCCTTCGGGCATGCGGCGCTCCGAATACAGCGCGGGCGGCGTCGTGCTGCGCCGCGTCGAGGGGGGCCTTGAGGTGGCGCTCGCCGAGCGCACCGACCGCAACACGGCCGAGCGTTCGGTTTGTCTGCCGAAGGGGCTCGTCGATGCCGGAGAGTCCGCGGAGGAGGCGGCGGTGCGGGAGGTCGCGGAGGAGACCGGACTTCGTGCGCGAATCCTCGAGCCGCTGCCCGAGGTGCGATATCGCTATGTGTCGCCGGTGGACGGCGCCCTCGTGGCAAAGCGCGTGCAATTCTTCGCCATGGCCTGGGAAGCCGGCGAGGCGCATCCCGCCGACGGCGAGATGGACCACGTCTTTTGGTGCGCCCTCGAAGGGGCGCCAGCGCGGCTTCGCTACGAAGGCGAGCGGCAAGCGGTGGAACATGTCCGCAGGCGCGCGTCGGCCCTCTCGCAGGGGCTGGCACCGGTTATAATCGACCCGCGACCCCCCGCCTGAACTGATCCGAACGGGCCCCCCTCCATGCCCGTTCCGCCGCCGGCCTTGCGCCGGGCCTGGAGCCGTGTGGCCTCCGTGTTCAGCCATTCCCGACTCTCGAGCTTCGAGAAGTGCCCGAAACAGTTCCATTTTCGCTACGTCCAGCGGCTTCCGCCGGAGAGCGAATCGGTCGAAGCCTTCCTCGGAAAGCGCGTGCATGAAGTGCTGGAGAAGCTCTACCTCGTGGTCGCCGAGGGGCGCGTACCCTCCCTCGATCAGGTGGTTCGGCGCTTCCAGGCCAACTGGGATGAGGCGTACGACGCCGAGCGCATCCGGATCGTGAGGAACGAGCTCGACTCCTCTTTCTACCGTGAAATCGGGGTGCGCTCGCTGCGCAATTTCTACCGGCGCTACTACCCCTTCGACGGTGAGGAAACGCTCGGGATCGAGGAGCGGGTGACGTTCGCCCTGGATGCGGCGGGGAGCTATCGGATGCAGGGGGTGATCGATCGCCTCGTGCGGACCCGCGACGGCACGATCGAGATCCATGATTACAAGACAGGCCAGCGGGTCCCGCCCCAGCGCGCACTGGACGCGGATCGTCAGCTTGGGCTCTATCAGCTCGGCCTCGCAGCGCGCCTTGAGGGCGCCCCGGAAGTCCGTTTGGTCTGGCACTACCTCGCCGTGGACCAGCTGCGGGTCTCGCGCCGCAGCGCACAGCAACTCGAGGCGCTGCGGGAGCACACGATCGGCCTCATCGACTCCATCCAAGGCGAGCAGCGCTTCGAGCCGCGCCCGGGACCGCTGTGCAGCTGGTGCGAATATCGCGAGCGTTGCCCAGCCTTTGCGGCCGAGGCGCCGGCGGATCCCCTCGCCGGGCACACCCCCGTCGGTGCGCCGACGGGGCTCTCGCCCGCAGCGCTGCCGACTGCTGTGCCGCCGGCGCAGCTGTCGCTGTTCGGGCCCTAGCGCTAGCGTCGCCGCCATGGGTCTGCGGGTCGAGCGTATCCCGACGCTGCGCGACAACTATACCTACCTACTTGTGTGTGAGGCGAGCGGCGAGGCTGCCGTCGTCGACGCGCCCGAGGCGGGCCCGGTCGTGCGGCGGGTCGAGGCGACGGGGGCGCACGTCACCAAGATCCTCTCCACGCACCATCACCCTGACCACAGCGCTGCCAACCCCCAGCTGGCCAAGCAGTGGGGCGTTCCCGTCTACGGGCACGCCTCGGACGCAGGACGTTTGCCCGGGTTCACCGACGGTCTCGAGGAGGGGGACCGCGTGAGCGTCGGGCGTGAGATGGCCTCCGTGCTCCACATTCCCGCGCACACGCGCGGCCATATCGCCTACGTCTTCGAGGGAGCCGGGGCTCTTTTCTGTGGAGACACACTCTTCGCGGCGGGCTGCGGGCGCCTCTTCGAGGGGACGCCCGAGATGATGTTTCGCGCCCTCCACGAGAAGCTGGGACGCTTGCCCGGAGCCATGCGCGTCTACTGTGGACACGAATACACCGAGAGCAATCTGCGCTTCGCCGCACACGTGGATGCCGGAAATCTCGCCGTGCAGGAAAAGCTCGAGCGGGTTCGCGCCATCCGCGCGCGGCGGGCCGCCGACTGGCACGACGCGGGCGAAGCGGAGATGACGGTGCCGTCGACGCTGGCCGAAGAGCACGCGACAAACCCGTTCTTGCGCGCGCGCGACGCGGCCGAGCTCGGCCGGCTTCGGGCGCAGAAGGATGTGTTTTAGGCCCGGCCCGGGCGTCCGAAGATCCCACGCATTCGGCGCAGCGCGTCCCGAAATCGATCCTTCACGACCGTCTCGGCCCAGGTGGTGATGCGGTGGATCGCGACGAGGGCATCGCCTTGGCCGGGCCAGTGCGAGCGCACGACGTCGGGATGCACGTCGTGCAAAAGCCGCGAGAGCGTCGCCGCGACCACGAACAGGTCGTCGACCAAACCAATCGGTCCGAGCAGAACCTCAGGCAGCAGGTCGATCGGCGAGAGCACATATCCCACACCGAAGAGCGCGACGGCCTTCGCACGAATCGGCACCCGATCGTCACGCATGAGACGGGTGAGCAGGACGACGGTGTCGGGCAGGAAGAGCAGGAGGTCGCCAAAGCCCGAGTTCGAGCGTACTCGCGGCGCGATCACGACGGCGCGCAGGCGGTCATAGAGCCTGCGCTCGCGCGGATTGAGCTCGATCACGATGGGCTCTTCGTCGCGCCGCTCTCGCATATCCGACGGCCTCACGCGACGAGACCTTCGCCGCCGTCGACCTGGATCACATTGCCCGTGAGCCAGCCGCAGCCCGGCGCGGAGAGAGCCACCAGCACCTGCGCGACGTCCTCGGGCGTGGTGAGGCGCCCGCGCGGGTGGCGCGCGAGGGCCATCTCCACCATCTCCCGGCTCCCGGGGATCTTGGCGAGGGCCGGGGTCTGGGTGACACCCGCGCAGAGCGCATTCACCGTAATCTCCTCGGGGGCGAGCTCGACCGCGAGCTGGCGCACGAGCGCTTCAAGGGCGGCCTTCGCGGCGCCGACCGGACCGTAGGCGGGCCACACGCGCTTTGCGCCCTCGCTCGTCATCGCGAATACGCGTGCGCCGCGCTCAAACAGGCCGGCCGCGACGAGGGCTTCCGTCCAATCCACAAGGCTCGTGGCCATGACGTCCAGGGTCATCGCCATCTGGGCGGGAGATACCGCTTCCTTGGCGGAGGGGGCGACCAGCGGGCGCAGCGTTCCGAACGCAAGGGAGTGGAGGAGCACGCGAACCCGGGGGCCCGAGCCTATGGCCTCCGCCATGGCCGCGACGACGTCGGCCCGCTGTGCGGGGTCTGCGGCGTTCACGTTGAAAAGGTGCGCCCGCCGGCCGCAGGCCTCGATGTCCTTCGCCACGGCCTCGGCGAGGGGCTGCGTGCTCTTTCGGTCGAGGTGGACCCCGACGACGTCGAGGCCCGCGGCCGCGAGCGCCCGGGCTGCGGCGGCTCCAAACCCGCTCGAGGCGCCGAGCACCACGCACCAACCCGGCAGCAGCGACATCGAGCCCTCCTTCCCTCGGCCCGCAAATCTTCTCACGAACCTGCGCTAGCGCCCAGCGGGAGCACTGGCTGCGCTGAAGTTGAGCGCACCCACGAGCGGCCTCCCGTCGGGCATCTTGCTCTTCTCGGCGGCGGGGTCCTCGAGGGAAAGCCCGAGAAGCGCCGCCACCGTCGGTGCGACGTCGATCTGACGCATCCGAGGGATCCGCACGTGGGGCCGCACGCCCGCGCCAAACGCAACGAAGCCAGGCGCCATCACGACGTGGTGCGGAAAGTAGCCAGCCCCTGCGCGCTCCGCCGCGGCGTGGAGGAGCGGCACCGAGACCGCCGCCCCGAACTCGTAACCGAGTGTGGCCTCAAGGCCGAACCAGGCCTCCGGATCCGCGCCGCTGCGCAGCATCTCCTCGGCGCTCACGATGCGAAAAGCGCCGGTCTGGGCCGCCGCCTCGCCCAAAGCCCGGCGCGCCAGCACCGCGTCCTCCTCCTTGCGCGCGTAGACGAACGCGGCTCCGCCGCTCGGCCGGACGTAGGCGGACCAGCGGGTGGTGACGCCCGGCACGCCCGGGCTCGGGACGAGCAGGCCGACTTCGGCGAGCGCGACATTGGGTTCGAGCACGCTGTGCATGTCGACGACGCCGTGATCACCGACGACGAAGATCGCCGCCGAGTGACCCGCAGCCGACGATTCGACGCATCCTACGAGCCGACGCAGCTCGGCGTCGGTCGCGGCCAAGGCATCGTGCGCCTGCGAGGAGGCGGGACCCTCGTCGCGAACCGCGGGCCAGGTCTGCGAAAGGTGCACGAGCAGGAGGCTGGGCGGCGCGCTCGAGCTCAGCATGGCGCAGGCAAGACCCACGAGCACGGCATCGCGCTCCGCGCTTGCTACGGCGACGCTGCGGCTCGACGCGCCGAGGCGGTGGGCCGGCTCGAGCAGGGCCGGGGTCGTGGAGGAGTCGAGAAGCGCGGGCCAGCCGGCAACGGCCGTCGGGAACTCCTCCGGGAAGAAGTAGTCCGCCGGGAGGCCGAAGCTCGCCGGCCAGCCGAGGGCCGCGGTCCGAAGGCCGCGGCTGCGGGCGACGCTCAGCAGCGTCGCCCCATGCGGTGCGACCGTATCCACCGGCGTCGGATCCGATGCACCTTCTGCCCGCAAGACGAGCTCTCCCGTAACACCGTGATGTGAGGGAAGCCGCCCCGTGAGCAAGGTCGCGTGCGCGGGCAACCTCGCGGCAGGCGCGACCGACTCGACGCGCTCCGCCAGCGCTCCCTCGGCCGCGCGCTCGGCGAGAAAGGGCATTGTCGCGCGGCGCCCCCCGGTCTCGAGATAGGCGCGAGGCATCAGGCCGGCGATGCTCACGAGCACGACGAGTTGCGGCGGACCGCTTCCAGGGGGAGGCACCGCAGGCTGCGGCTTCGGTTCGCTCTTCGCGACGGGGGCGGGCCCCTCGGGCGTCATGCGCACGGTCACGCAGCCTGCGAAGGCTGCGATGCCGAGTGCGACTGCCGCCGCAAGGCCGCACCGAGGCGTCATGCAGCCTCGTGCCGAAAGGCACACTTCGCGCGAAGACTCGGCGATCGGGGAAGCGTTGGGAGAGAGAAGGCCGCGGCGACCCTCTCGGAGGAGCCAGAAAGCTTTCGCGCGCCCTCGCGCTCGAAGCAGCCCCTTGCTCTTCTCCTCACGGCGGATCCCGAAACCCGGGTTGGCGGGCGGATCTTCGGCTCGCTCTTAGAAGGCTCGGCATGCCTTTCATCAGTGGAACACACCCTTGCGCTCGCGGCGCCCGCGCTCGAGCAAATCCGAAAGCGCGCGCCTGACCTCGTCCACCTTCTCCTCGATCGACGCGTCTTCGTCCGTGGGCGTGCCTTCAAAGCGCATGGGCTCACCAAAGTGGAGGTGATATTTCACGGGCAGCGGCAAGATGCCAAGGGGGCCGAGCCACGGGAAGCCCAGGGTGATCGGAAAGGCCGGCATCCCGAATAGGCGACCCAAGGCGGGCAGGTTCGTGAGACCTGGCTGCTGCTCCTCGGAGCCCACGATGCCGACGGGCACGATCGGTGTGTCGGTCTCAAGCGCAAGACGCATGAAGCCAAGGCCCATGCGCTGGAGTCGATAGCGCTCGGCGAAGGGCTTATTTATCCCGCGCACGCCTTCAGGGAAGACCATCACACACTCGCCTGCCTCGAGCATCGAGACGCAGTTCTCCGGCGTACCCACTAGCACTCCGCCCCGCGCAGCCAGGACGTTGAACCAAGGGATGCGCGGGATCCAGTACTCGCCCATGGCCCGCACGATGCGCGGCGGCTCGGCTTCGAGCAGCATGGCCATCGAGAGCATGAGACCGTCGAAGGGGAGCTGCCCCGCATGGTTTGCGATGAGCAGAACGCGCCCTCGCGGAACGTTCTTCAAGTCATGGCATTCCGTGCGGAAGTAGTAGCGGTAAAGCAGCACCGCGGGCAGGGAGGAGCGGCGAATCACGTCGGGCTTAAAGCCGTAGGGATCGAAGCCGAACTCGTTCACGCGGGTGGGAAGTCGGGCAACGCGCGCGTCGAGCTCGCGCTCGATCTCGCGCAGGCTGAGCGGAACGACCGCACCCGCGAGATCGGAGAGCGCACCCCTGATCCCCGTGCGTCGCCGTGCCATCATCGCCTCACGCTGTGGAAGATCTCCTCAAGGCCGAAAAGGCAGCGGAAGTTCGTCGCGTCGACGAAGCGTTTGCCCGAGAGCGTGACCGGGTACTTCAGATAGTCGATCGCGCCCGGGGGATAGGGCCAAAGCCCCCAGCGGAAAAGGCGCTCGAAGA
>Ga0116216_10000236_pt1 | contig 51398 bp, 39 predicted proteins | sample Sb_taG_11_FD_89696 | JGI IMG/M metagenome (GOLD analysis project Ga0116216, IMG submission 89696) | Peat soil microbial communities from Weissenstadt, Germany - Sb_50d_3_AS metaG | ecosystem: Environmental > Terrestrial > Soil > Wetlands > Peat | place: Germany: Weissenstadt | collected 2010-09-21
AAGTCCCGGTCGGCAACCGCGTCCATCGAGTTGGCGGCCGGCGCGTCGAATCCGAGTTCGGCCGCGACTGCCTCGGGATCAAGCGGCAGCGACGAGCCGGCCAGCGCGCCCGAGCCGAGCGGGCAGATCGCCGCGCGCCGATCCCAGTCCCGCAGCCGCGCCACGTCCCGAACGAACGCCTGCACGTGAGCGAGCAGCTGATGGGCGAGTAGCACCGGCTGGGCATGCTGCAGGTGCGTCATTCCCGGAGCGGGCGTCGGCGGATCCGCGAGGTGACTTTCTGCCTGGTCCATCAGCGCGGTCTGCAGCTCGGCCAGCCGCGCCGCGACCTGTCGGACCTGGTCCCGCAGGTACAGCCGCAGGTCGGTGGCGACCTGGTCGTTCCTGCTGCGCCCGGCCCGCAGCCGCCCGCCAAGGGAGCCGACCCGCTCAAGCAGGCCGCGTTCCAGCGCGGTGTGCACATCCTCGTCGGCAGCAGACGGCCGGAACGCGCCGGTCAGGCAGTCCCGGCTGAGCTCGTCGATCGCGCCGAGCAGCCTGGCGAGCTCACCGTCATCGAGCAGCCCGGCCTGGTGCAACACCCTTGCGTGCGCGCGGGAGGCGAGCAGGTCGTAGCGCGCCAGCCGCCAGTCGAACTGAACGCTCACCGAGAGCCGGGTCAGCGCTTCGGCGGGCCCGGACTCAAACCGTCCGCCCCACAGCCGCACCGGTGGAGTACTCTCCTCGCTCACAATCGCCACCTTCACCCATCAAGCATTTAGGCATAACAAATCCCAGACCCGACTCTGCCATGCGCAGCGGATCCGGCACCCGCCGGTCCAAGACAGTCCGGACCAAGGCGACGGTCCGGACCAAGGCACTCCGGGCAGTGGCTGAACGCCTCTGCCCGGATCACCTCGGCCCGTCCCACCCGCAGCTAGGTTTCCGTTCAGCCCGCCGAAGGAGTCCGGGTCTCAGCCGGCCAAGTCTTGCAGCTGGGTTTCACCCGACCGCTGCGGCCTTGCGGTCGCGGTCGGCGGCGATCTTGCTGGGCAGGCCCCAGAGCTCGACGAAACCCTTGGCTAGCGCCTGGTCGAAGACGTCGCCGGTGTCGTAGGTGGCCAGTCCGTAGTCGTACAGCGCGACCGGGCTGCGCCTGCCGGTGACGACGGCACGACCCCCCTCGAGCCGGACCCGGACGTCGCCGGTGACATGCTTGGACGCCTCGATCATGAACGCCTCGAGCGACCGCCGCAGCGGCGAGAACCACAGGCCGTCGTAGACCAGTTCCGTCCACCGCTGGCCTGCCATCCGCTTGAACCTGGCCAGGTCGCGCTCCAGGCACACGTTCTCGAGCTCCTGATGGGCGGTGATCAGCGTGATCGCGGCCGGTGCCTCATAGATCTCCCGGCTCTTGATCCCGACCAGCCGATCCTCCACCATGTCGATCCGGCCCACGCCGTGCGCGCCGGCCAGCGCGTTCAGCTCGGAGATGATCTGCAGCGGCGTCAACGATCGGCCGTCGATCGCGATCGGGATGCCGTCGGCGAAGCTGATCGTGATCTCGTCAGCGGCGCGGTCCGCGGCCGGATCGCTGGTGTACCCGTAGACATCGGAGTGCGGCGCCTCCCAGATGTCCTCCAGGTGCCCGGTCTCGATGCTCCGGCCCCATAGGTTCTGGTCGATCGAGTAGGGCGATTTCGCCGTGACGTCGATCGGCAGCCCCTTCGCCGTGGCGAACTCGATCGCCTTGTCCCTGGTCATCCCCGAGTCGCGGACCGGGGCGAGCACGCTCACGTCGGGCGCCAGAGTGGCCACGCCGACCTCGAATCTGACCTGGTCGTTGCCCTTGCCGGTGCAGCCGTGGGAGACGACCGTCGCCCCGTACTCGCTGGCGACCCTGGCCAGATGCGACACGATCAGCGGTCTGGACAGCGCCGAGATCAGCGGGTACCTGTCCATGTAGAGGGCGTTCGCGCGCAAGGCGGGCACGCAGTAGTCGGCGGCGAACTCGGCTCTGGCATCCACCACGAGAGCCTCAGCCGCGCCGCAGGATAGCGCCCGTTTGCGGATCGTCTCGGTGTCCTCGCCGCCCTGCCCGACATCCACTGCCAGGGCGATCACGTCGGCGCCAGTCCGCTCGCCGACCCAGCCGATCGCCACCGATGTGTCAAGGCCGCCTGAATAGGCCAGCACTACCCGCTGCGTCACAACTCCTCCTGATTGTGAGTTTCCCCGTAAGTACCTGACTGGTTTTCGCTGGCCGACCTGACCCGCCGCTCCGCGAGCAGCAGCAGGGTCTCCGCCAGTTCACTGCCTCCTGCCGGGTCGCGCGCCACCACGAGCACGGTGTCGTCGCCGCCGACGGTTCCGAGTACGGCAGGCATCGCGGTCCGGTCGATCGCGGATGCGAGCAGCTGGGCCGCCCCCGGCGGCGTGCGGAGTACCACCAGATTGCCGCTCGCCTCCGCTGAGAGCAGCAGTTCGGCGGCGACCCTGGCCAGCCCGGTCATGCCGCCAGCCAGCCCGCCAGCCCGCCCGCTCGCCAGTCCGGCGAGGAGTCCGGCGAGCCCGTCAGGTGCGGCCGCGGCAGGTCCGTGCGCAGCATGGCCGCGGATCCGGACCGCGCTGTCGCCGCCAACGGTGCCTTCGGCCTCAACCAGCCGGGCCGGATGATCGGGGGGCAACGCGTAGATCAGCGCACCTTCTGGTCCGCGCAGTCGAACGGCGCCGAGTTCCTCAAGATCACGGGACAGGGTCGCCTGAGTGACGCGGACGCCGAGTTCGGCCAGCCGGTCGGCCAGTTCGTCCTGGGACCGCACCAGCGCGCCGGGCTGGGCGAGAATCCCGACGATCTGCCCATGCCGCGCCGCCTTGGTCGCCGGACTTACCCGCTCGGCTCCGCCGTTGCCCGCGCTGTTCGCCAACTGGCGGGGCGGCGCCGGGTCGGAGGTGCCAGCCGAGCCTGGTGAACCGGACGGTTCTGCAGCGTCCTGCAGCCCTGGCGAGCCGCCGGCTGACCTGTCCATCACGCCTCCGGTCCGGCCGACCCGCTGGCCTCCGCCAAGATGGCTGGCAATGCGGCAGTGAAGGAGTCGGCCTCCGCGGCGCTCAGAATCAGTGGCGGGGCGAGCCTGATCGCATTCGGCTGGACCGCGTTCACCAGGAACCCGGCCTGCCGGGCTGCCGCCTCGACGGCGGCGGCGGCCGGCTCGGTGATCACGATGGCCTGCCAGAACCCGGCACCGCGGAGGCCGGCCAGCAGCGGATGGTCAACTGCTTCGATCGCAGCAGTTAGCCTGGCGCCGACCTCCGAAACGTGGTCGAGCAGCCCGTCTCGCTCGATCGTGTCGAGGACCGCGAGCGCGGCGGCGCAGGCCACCGGGTTGCCGCCGAAGGTACTGCCGTGATCGCCCTTGGCGAGGGCGGAACCGAACTGTCCGACGCCGATGCACGCCCCGATCGGCAGGCCGCCGCCGAGCCCCTTGGCCAGCGTGACGACGTCCGGCATGATCCCCTCGCGCTGGAACGCGAACCAGGCGCCGGTCCGTCCCAGCCCGCTCTGGATCTCATCAAGCACCAGCAGCGCCCCAGCGGTGTCGCAGGCGGCACGAGCGGCTTTCAGGTAGCCAGCCGGGGCCGGCACCACGCCGCCTTCGCCAAGGCAGGGTTCGAGGAAGACCGCCGCGCAATCCGGCCCGACCGCCGAGGTCAGCGCGTCCGCATCGCCGTAGGGCACGAACCGTACGTCCACCCCGAACGGCGCGAACGGCTCCCGGATCGAGTTCTTGCCAGTCAGGCTGAGCGAACCCATGGTCCGGCCGTGGAAGCTGCCCTCGGCGGCGACGAAGACCGGCCGGCCGGTCCCCTGACTGCGGCGGACCAGCTTGATCGCCGCCTCGTTGACCTCCGTCCCCGAGTTGGCGAAGAAGACCCGGCCATCTGTTCCGAGCAGCCCGAGCAGCCGTTCCGCGAGGGCGACCTGTCCGGAGTGCAGGAACAGGTTCGAGATGTGCGCCAGCCGCCCCACCTGCTCGGCTACCGCCGCGACCAGGGCCGGATGGGCGTGCCCGAGCGAGCTGACCGCGATCCCGCCGATCAGGTCGAGGTAGGACTTGCCGTCTACGTCCCAGACCACGCAGCCGCTGCCGCGCGCCAGGGCTACCGGCGGCATGCCGTAGGTCGGCATGACGGCTGCGGCATAACGGTCCTGCAGAAGCTGCGTCGCGGTCATGCTGTCCTCTCCGCTCCGTCGGGCACCACCATGGTGCCGATCCCTGAATCAGTGAAAATCTCAAGCAGTACCGAGTGCGGCAGCCGCCCGTCGAGCACATGCGCCTGCGGGACTCCGCCACGGACGGCCGTCAGGCACGCGGCCATCTTGGGGATCATGCCGCCGCTCAGCTGTGGCAGTAGCGCGGCTAGCGAGCTGGCGCTGAGCTCGCTGATCACCTCGGGCGGCCGGCGATCCCTGATGCTTCCCTGGCCGCTGCCCTCGTCGCCGGGCCAGTGCGCGTACAGGCCGGCCACGTCGGTCAGCACGACCAGCTTGGCAGCACCGAGCGCGACGGCCAGTGCGGCGGCTGCGGTGTCCGCGTTCACGTTGAGCACCTCGCCGGTGTCGCTGCGGGCGACGCTGGAGATCACCGGGATGCGACCGTCGGCGATCAGGGCACTGATCGCGCCTGGGTCCACCGACTCGACCTCACCGACCTGACCGATGTCGACCGTCTCGCCGTCCGCCGTGGTCGCCTGCACCCGGCGGGCGGTCATCAGGTGAGCGTCTTCGCCGGACATCCCGACCGCAAAGGGCCCGTGCTGGTTGATCAGCCCGACCACGTCCCTGTTGACCTGGCCGGTCAGCACCATCCGAACGACGTCCATCGCCTCTGGCGTGGTGACCCGCAGCCCGGCCCGGAAGGTCGTCTCCATGCCAAGCCGGTCCAGGTGAGCGTTGATCTGCGGGCCGCCGCCGTGCACGACCACCGGCCGCAGGCCCGCGTACCGCAGGAACACGATGTCCTGCGCGAACGCGAGTCTGAGTTCGTCGTCTGCCATGGCGTGGCCGCCGAACTTGATCACCACGATCTGGCCGTGGAATCGCTCAAGCCACGGCAATGCCTCGATCAAGGTGGCGGCCTTGGCCAATGCACCGGCATGGGCCGACGCGCCGGTCTGCACCAACGCGCCGGTCTGCACCAGCGCGCCAGCCTGAGCCGCTGGGCCGGACTGATGCTGGGCAACTGTCATGTCGAGTACGCCGAGTTCTCGTGCACGTAGGCAGCGGTCAGGTCGGTGGTCAGGATCGTGGCGGAGCTGTCTCCGGCCCGAAGGTCGACGGTGATCGTGACTTCTCTGTGCCGGAGATCCACGCCGGATCGGTCCGAACCTGGGGCACCGTTCCGGCACACCCAGACGCCGTTGATCGCCACGTCCAGCTGATCGGGGTCGAATACGGCGCTGGTCGTCCCGACCGCGGCAAGAACCCGGCCCCAGTTCGGGTCCTGGCCGCCGAGCGCACACTTGAGCAGGTTGGACCTGGCGACGGCCCGGCCGACGCAGACCGCGTCGTCCTCGCTCGCCGCGCCGGTTACCTCGATGGAGATGGCCTTGCTGGCGCCCTCCGCATCGGCGAGCAACTGCCCGGCGAGGTCAGCGCAGGCGGCCGTGAGCAGCGCAGTGAACTCAGTCAGCCCTGGCCTGGCACCAGCCGCGCCGCTGGCCAGCAGCAGCACGGTGTCGTTGGTTGACATGCAGCCGTCGGAATCCAGTCGGTCGAAGGTCGTCCTGACCGCGTCGCGCAGCGCCAGGTCGAGCTGGTCGGACGGCAGGTCAGCATCGGTGGTCAGGACCACGAGCATGGTGGCAAGCGCGGGGGCGAGCATCGCCGCTCCCTTGGCCATGCCGCCGATCAGATATCCGCTTCCCTTATGGCAGCAGGTCTTGGCCACCGTGTCGGTGGTCATGATGGCGTTCGCCGCGGACTGCCCGCCGCCAACCGACGCCGACGCGGTCGCGGCATCCACCCCGACAAGCAGCTGGTGCATGGGCAGCCGGTCGCCGATCAGCCCGGTGGAACAGACCGCTATCTCGGTTGCCGGTACCGAAAGGATGGCGGCCAGGTGCGCAGCGGTCTGCCGGGTGTCATCGAAGCCGGCCGGCCCGGTGCACGCGTTGGCGCCACCTGAGTTGAGCACGACGGCGCGAACCTGACCGCCCTTGATTACCTGCTGGCTCCACTGCACCGGTGCCGCCTTGACCCGGTTCGAGGTGAAGACCCCAGCGACGGCGGCGCAGGGCCCGTCGTTGAGCACCACCGCGACGTCGGCCTTACCCGACCGCTTCAGTCCCGCCGCGACACCTGCCGCGCGGAATCCCCGTGGTCCTGTGACGGTCATGGTGCGACTCCGATCGAGCTTAGGCCGGCCGTCTCGGGCAGGCTGAGCATCAGGTTGGCGTTCTGGATTGCTTGCCCGGCGGCGCCCTTACCCAGGTTGTCGATGGCAGTGACGATGACCGCGCGACCGGACCGCGGATCGGCGGCTGCCTGCACGTGCACGCCGTTGGAGCCAGCCACCGCAGCCGTGCTCGGCCATCGGCCATCCGGCAGCACGCAGATGAACGGCTCGTCCGCATAGGCTTTGGTCAGCACCTCCCGCAGCGCTGCCGTGTCGATGCTCGCCGAGGTCAGCCGCGCGGTGCAGGTAGCGAGGATGCCGCGCGGCATCGGCGCTAGCACCGGGGTGAAGGAAACGCGGCCGCGACCGGAGATCTCGACCAGCGCCTGCTCGATCTCGGGGGTGTGCCGGTGCACCCCGCCAGCCTGGTAGGCCGAGACAGAGCCCATCACCTCGCTGCCGAGCAGGTCAGCGCGCAGCGCCCGGCCTGCGCCTGAGGTACCTGAGGCGGCCACGACCACCACATCCTCGGGCTCGGCCAGATCAGCGGCGACCAGCGGCGCAAGCGCCAGGATCGCTGCCGTGGCGTAGCAGCCGGGCGCTGATACCCGGCTCGCTGAGCAGATCTGCGTTCGCGCGCCCGGCAGCTCGGGCAGCCCAGTCACCCAGCGGCCGGCGTGCGCGCCGCTGTAGTGCCTGGTCCAGTCCTGCGCGGCCGCGAGCCGGAAGTCCGGCCCGAGATCGACGATCTTGACCGGACCCGGAACGCTTCCGGCCAGCGCAGCCGACTGGCCTGCAGGCAGTGCCATGAACAGCAGCTCACAGCTGGTCAGGTCGGCAGCCTGATGCGGCTCGAAGGTCAGCTCCGCCAGACCCGGCAGGCCGGCTAGGTTCGGGTGCAGCTCGCTGACCGTCTGGCCGGCGCTGCTGCCCGCGGTGACGGCCACTAGGTCCAGGTCTGGGTGCCCGGCGATCAGGCGCAGCAGCTCACCGCCCGCATATCCGCTCGCGCCGGCCACCGCGACCCGCATGACCCTCCCGTCGACCAACCTCGCCAGCGCCAGCGCCAGAAGAAGCTGCCCCCAGCCGTCTGTATGAATTATTATGCGCGACGATGTTTCAATATGCAAATCCGTTTGCCAGGTCCGGTCGCTGACAGCCGACACCAGCGTTGCGCAAGTTCGGCTTCCGGAAAGTCGGTGCCTGGCGGCATGATGTGAGGCGCAGGAAGGAGAGGTTATGCGCCCCCGCGGATTAATCGGCAGTGCCAGCGGGCGGCCGCGCACCCGGCTAGGCCGCACCGCTGCTGCCGCCCTCGTCCTTGGTCTGGCTACCGGATGCACTAGTTCATCGGCCGGTGGCGGCCACCCAACGGCGAGCAGTACCTCGACCGGGACCACGGCTACCTCTTGCGGCACCACCAGATCCGCAGCGAACGTCCCGGTCGACGTCGACGTCGCCAAGGGTCACGTCTCCTGCAGCACTGCGATGACGATCGAGCAGGACTACGCCAAGGCCATCAGGGCGGGCCAGGCACCGGGCAACGGCGGCGGCGGGCCAATCCGGATCAACGGCTGGACTTGCCAGGGATTCGCTACGCCAATCGTGCTCAAGACCGGCAACGCATCGAAGTGCGTCAAAGACGGTGACGAGATTCTTGCCGTCCTGCCCGTCCCCGCGTAGCCGTCCTGGCTCGGGCTCAGCCGCGCAGCGCGGCGCCGGTGAGCCTGGCCGCCTCGGCGACCGCTGCATCCCTGGCTGCGGTCACCTCGTCTGTCTTCAGCGTCCGGTCCTGCGCACGGAACCTGAGCGTGTAAGCGAGCGACTTGCGGCCAGGCCCGGCCTGCTCACCGGTGTACACGTCGAACAGGCGGATGTCCTCGAGCCGCACTCCAGCATCCGCCGTCGCCGCGCCGGCTGCCAGCGCCGCCTCAACCTCAGCGGCAGGAACCGCCTGCTCGACCACCAGGGCCACATCCTGGGTCGCCACCGGGTAACCGGAGATGACCGGAGCTGGCGCCGGGGCAAGTCCGGCGGCGGCTCGCTCGATGGCCGATAGGTCGAGTTCCATCGCGCAGGTCCGTGGCGCGAGCCCGAACGCCGCGATGACCCTTGGATGCAGCTCGCCGGCGTAGCCGACGAGCACCGGCTCGGCGGTACCTGGCTGCCCGTCTTCGCCCGCGGCAGGCTCTAGCTCGAATACCGCGCACCGCCCTGGATGCCACGGCTGGCGTTGGCCGGCCCGGACCGCGTACCGCAGCCGACTGGCTCTCAGCACTGTGTGGGCGGCCTCGATCGCGTCGTAACAGCTGACCGGACGCCCGGCGCCCCACCAGCCGGCCGGATCGCGCTCACCGGTCAGCACGACCGCGATCAGCTGCGGCTGGTCGGGCAGCGCCGCATCAAGGAGTGCAAGTTCGTCCGGAGTTGGTGCCCGGTCCACAGCCAGGATCGGCGCTATCCGCGATCCGCCGGCCCCGGCCGTGCCGCAGTGCCGGTCCGTACCGCTGTGCCGGTCCGTGCCGCTGTGCCGGTCCGTGCCGTTATGCCCGGCCTGGCCGTCCGGGCCGCCGTTCCCACTGGACCCGCCGTCCCCACCGGACCCGCCGGGTCCGTCGAGCCCGCCAATCCCTGCTGACTGACCCGGCCTGGTGCGGAAGACCGACCCGATCTCGAACAGCGCCAGGTCAGCGAATCCGCGTCCGGAATTGCGGCCGACGACGCGGAACAACCCAGGCAGCAGCGTGGTGCGCAGCAGCGGCTCCTCATCCCTGACCGGGTTGGCCAGCGTGACCGCGAGTCGCCGCGGATCGCTCGCGGTCAGCTGCAGCCGGTCGAAATCGGCCGCCGACCCGAACGGGCTGCTCGGAACCTCCACGAACCCGGCACCCGCGAGAGCGCGGCCGATCGCGATCCGCAGCCGCTGAGTCGCGGTCCTGCCCCGCCCGGCAACGGCACGCGGCATCCGGATTCCGATCTGCTCGTAGCCCTCTAGCCTGATCACCTCTTCGGCCAGATCATTCGGGTCGGTCAGATCAGGCCGCCAGGAGGGCGGCAGCACCGCGAGCAGATCGCCATCCTGGCTCACCTTGCAGCCGACCTCGCGCAGCCGCCGGATCACCGTGGGCGTCCCGTAACTCATCCCGGCTACCCGGTCCGGATGGTCGGCCGGGATCACGATCTGGACTTGATCCACTGGCGCCGAAGCGACGGAGCAGCCAGGAACCACGGTACCGCCGCCAAGCTCAGCCAGCATCGCCGCGGCCTTGGCCGACGCGCGCTGCGGAATCTCGTAGTCGACGCCGCGCTCGAACCTGGCCGACGCCTCGCTGAACAACCGGTGCCTCCGGCTCATCCTGGCGACATTCGGCGCGTTGAAATGCGCCGCCTCGATGACCAGGTCAGTCGATGTGTCGCTGACCTCGGTAGCCAGCCCGCCCATGGTGCCGGCCAGTGAGATCGGGCCGGACGAGTCGGTGATCAGGATGTCGTCTGGATCGAGCTGGCGGACCACGTGATCCAGCGTCTCCAGCTGCTCACCTGGCCGGGCCCGCCGCACCACGATCGGTCCGCTCAGCTCGCCCCGGTCGAAAGCGTGCAGCGGCTGGCCAAGCTCCAGCATCAGGTAGTTGGTGACGTCGACCGCCAGCGACACGCTCCGCACGTCTGCCCTGGCCAGCCGCACCCGGATCGGCAGCGGCGTGGGCCGGTACGGATCGATCCCGCGCACCTCGCGCAGCACGAACCGGTCGCACGCGTCCGGGTCGGCGATGCCGGCCTGGTAAACCTGCGCTGAGATGTCGTCAACTCCGACCGGCAGGCCCTGGTCCGCCGGGTCCATGTAGTCCACGCCGAACGCGGTCGCCAGCTCCCTCGCCATCCCGCGGATGGACAGGGCGTGCCCCTTGTCCGGCGTCACGTTCACCTCGAACACCACGTCACGCAACCCGGCGTAAGCGGCGAAATCCGCGCCAAGCGGCGCATCGGGCGGCAGCACCATGATCCCGGTGTGGTCATCCCATACCGCCAGTTCGGCCGCCGAGCAGATCATCCCATCCGACACCCGGCCGTAGGCCTGGCGGGCGCTGATCTCGAAACCGCCGGGCAGCACGGCTCCGGGCAGCGCCAGCGGCACCAGGTCGCCCACCGCGAAGTTGACCGCACCGCAGATCACCTGGCGCTCAGCCTCAGGCCCACCGGTGGTCACCCGGCAGTACCTGATCGGCTTCCTGGCCCCGGTCAGCTCCTCGATCTCAAGCACCCGGGCCACGAGAACGCCGCTGATGTCCTGCCCGACGCGCTCGATCGCCTCCACCTCAAGACCGATGGCCGTCAGCCGCCTGCCGACCTCGTCCGGATCGACCGGCTCGGCCAGCGCGGCATAGTCAAGCAGCCAGGAAAGCGGAACCCGCATCACGCCTCCATTCCGAGTGCCCGGCTGAACCGGACGTCGCCGTCCAGCATGTCCCTGATGTCGGTCACTCCGTGCCTGACCATCAGCGGGCGCTCGATGCCCATCCCGAAAGCGAAGCCGCTGTACCGGTCAGGATCGATACCGCAGGCGATCAGCACCCGCGGGTTGACCATCCCGCAGCCGCCGAGCTCGATCCAGCCCTGCGACTTGCACACCCGGCACGGGCTGCCGCCCGGCAGGGTCGAGGCGCCACGGCAGACATGGCACTGTACGGACACGTCCCCGGACGGCTCGGTGAACGGGAAGAAGTCGGGTCGCAGCCTGGTCCGCAGGCCCTCGCCGAACATCGCCCCGACGAAGGTGTTGATCGCGCCGCGCAGGTCGGCCATGGTCAGGCCCTCGTCCACGGCCAGGCCTTCGATCTGGTGGAAGACCGGGCTATGCGTCGCATCAAGCGCGTCGCTTCTGAAGCACTTGCCCGGACTGACCACGTACAGCGGCAACGGCCTGGTCAGCATGGACCGGATCTGCACCGGGGAGGTGTGGGTCCGCAGCACCAGGCCGGAGTGGCCGACGCCGCCTGGCCCGGCGACATAGAACGAGTCCTGCATCTCCCGCGCCGGGTGGTCAGGCGGGAAGTTCAGCGCGTCGAAGTTGTACCACTCGGCCTCGACCTCGGGCCCCTCGGCGATCTCATAACCCATCCCGACGAACACGTCGGCCATCCGCTCGGCCAGCGTGGTCACCGGATGGCGGGCCCCGGCCGCCGACCGGTTCCACGGCAAGGTCACGTCAACGGTCTCGGTGACCAGGACCTCGCTGTCGCGTTCGACCTCTAGCTCCCCCAGCCGTTCCGTATACGCATCGCTCAGCCGACGCTTCGCCTCGCCAGCTCGCTTGCCTGCCTCGGCCTTCGCCTCTGGTGGCAGCGCTCCGATCTCGGCGTTCGCCAGGGTAAGCGGCGCCTCCCGGCCCAGGTGAGCCAGCCGGGCTCGCTTGAGCTCGTCGAAGTCCTTCGCGCCGGTGATCGCGGCAAGCCCTTCAGCGGTCATGCGCTCAACCTCGGCCGGCGCCAGCGCGGCGACGCGGACTGGATCATAGGTCTTGTTCGGTGCGGACATTGGTCCTGCTCTCCTACTGCTCACCGGATGACTGCCAGCGGCAAATCCACGATCTTTCCTTAACGGCTCGCACGAGTTCCTGCCGGAGTCGCAAGCGGGTGATCAGCGCGGCAGCGGCTGCGCCGCCTGACTGGCGGACCGCGCCTTCGACGCTTAATCCGCTAACCGCAGACCCCGGTGCGCCCGCCGTCAGCGCAGATCTGCTCAGCAGTGATCTGGCAGGCCGGCGGGCATGGTAAATCGGAACTCGGCGCCACCGCCCGGGGCAGCCGCGACGGTGATGGTACCGCCGTGCGCCTCGACCAGACCCTTCACGATGAACAGGCCAAGGCCGGCGCCACCGCGTCGCTTCGCGCGCCAGAACTGGCGAAACACCCGGGGGGCGAACTCAGGCGCGATGCCCTGGCCCTGGTCCCTGACGGCAACCGCGATGCCAGGCGCTCCCGCGACTCGCGCCGACTCGATCACGGTAGTAACCGTACCAGCACCGTGCCTGACCGCGTTCTCAATAAGGTTGCTGAGGATTTGGTCGATCTTGTCGACGTCCAGCCAGGTCTCCGGCGGCTCGCTTAGCACCTCGATCAGGAACCGGCTCGCGTCCTCGCCGACCGCTACCCGGCCTGCCACGATGTTGGCGGCACGTGCGGCGACATCGACGAGTTCCCTATGCACCTCGATCCGGCCCGCCTCGATCCTGGACACGTCAAGCAGCTCGGTGATCAAGCGGGTGACCCGGTCGGCATCGGCGTTAACGGTCTCCAGCATGACCCGTTTCTGATCATCGGTGAACCTGGGCCATTTCGCCAGCAGGGTGGCCGTGAAGCCTTTGACGCTGGTCAGCGGGGAGCGCAGCTCGTGCGCGACGGTGGAGACCAGGTCGGCCCTGGTGCGTTCGAGTCTGGCCCGCTGCTCGGCGCTGCGCAGCGTGATGGTCAGTCGCTGCACCGCGCCACGCTCCCGGTGCCAGCCAGCGCGGGGACCGTCACGCCGCGGCTCGCGCACGTAGCCGACGCTGACCAGAAGCTCGGTGCCGTCGGTCAGGTAGAGCGTCCGTTCCGGGTGCCTGGTCCTGATCGACAGCCCGTCGTACGGCCGCGACAGCTGCCACCAGCACCGGCCCTCGTGGTCGGCTAGCGGCAGGGCGACACTCAGCTGCTCGCCGAGCGCCCGAGCCGCCGGGATACCGGTCAGCCGCTCAGCTGCCCGGTTGAAGATGATGACCCGGCCACAGGAGTCGGCGACGACCAGACCATCGGGTAGTTCATCCGCACTGACCAGGCAGTCGGTGGCCGCGCCGCTTCGGACCTGCGCAGGCCGGTCCGCCCGCCCGCCCGCGCTTATCGCACGGGCGCGGCTCGCCGCGATCACCGGACCACTGGGGTCCGCTGAACCAGCCGGGCGACTCAGCGCTGCCGAGCCGACCGTGAGGGAACTCTGGGCAGCCGCGGTCACGCCGGCCACGTTCGCCTGTCCAAGCACGATCCTGTCCACCGTGGACTTGCCGCCTTCGCCGACCCGCTGCCCCGGCGCGCCGATGCCGCAGCTTCGGGTCCGGGGGTTAACCCTCAGCCGCCTGTGCTGCGTCGCCGGCCACCAACCGGTGACCCGATCCTGGATAACGCAATGACGCAACGTGATCAGAGCCTAGCGCGTCAGGCGGGCTCCGCGGCACCCCGGTGCTGCGCGCGAGCTGACGCGTACAGGCAGACCGCGGCTGCGGCCGCCAGATTCAGGCTCTCCGCCCGGCCGTAGATCGGCACGGCGACCGCGTCGTCGGCGAGTGCGATCAGGTCGGCTGGAAGCCCCCAGGCTTCGTTGCCGAAGAGCCACGCCGTCGGCAGCCCAAGCCGACCGGCGCCGTCGAGGTCATCGAGCCGCTGCCGGGCACTGCAGTCGGCCGCGAGCACGGTCAGCCCAGCTCCGCGCAGGGCGGCTGCCGCCTGAATTACCGAGACGCCGAGCACGACTGGCAGGTGAAAGAGCGAGCCGGCCGAGGACCGGACGCACTTGCTGTTGTACGGGTCCACCGAGGAATCGGCGAAGATCACGCCTTGCGCGCCGGCCGCGTCCGCGGTACGCAGCACCGTGCCCGCATTGCCTGGATCGCGGACGTTCGCGAGCATGACCACCAGCCGCGGCCCGGGCGAAATCAGCTCGGCCAGCGGCACGTCGATGAACCTGCAGACGGCGAGCAGGCCCTGCGGCGTCACGGTCTGGGCCAGCTCGGCCATCACGTCGCCGCTGACCTCATGCACGACAGCGCCCGTTGCCGCGACCGCGCCAACCAGATCGCCATGCCGCGACCTGGCCGGTTCGGTGACGAACAGCTCGGTGATCAGTCCGCTGGCGTCGCGGTCACCCGCCCGGCCGGGTTGACCGGGCTGACCGCGCTGGCTGGGCAGACCGGGCCAGCCCGGATTGTCGTGCCGGCGCAGTGCCTCCCGAACCGCCTGCGGGCCCTCGGCAAGGAACAGCCTGGATCGCTCCCGCAAGGCTCGCTTGGCAAGCTGTCGCGCGGCCCTGACCCTGGCCGACCTGGAGCCGGCTAGCCCAGCCACGGCCGCTCAGCCAGCGGTTCGGTTCGTGCCTCAGGCCGCGGCCACGCGCGGTGCGTCCACGTCAGCTGGCAGCGCCTTGCGCGCCACCTCAACCAGCGCCGAGAACGCCTTCGGATCGGTGACAGCCAGGTCGGCAAGCATCTTCCTGTCAACGTCTACCCCGGCGATCTTCAGGCCCTGGATGAACCGGTTATAGGTAATACCCTGCGCCCTGGCCGCCGCGTTGATGCGCTGAATCCACAGCCGGCGGAAGGCTCCCTTGCGGTCCTTGCGATCGGTGTAGGCGTAGGTCAAGGAGTGCAACTGCTGCTCCTTGGCCTTGCGATAGAGACGGGACCGCTGGCCCCGGTAACCGCTAGCCCGCTCCAGGACAACCCGGCGCTTCTTATGGGCATTGACCGCCCGCTTTACGCGTGCCATGTGTTCGACTCCCTTGATGCGGACCGGGTCACTTGCCCAGCAGCTTCTGCATCTTCTTCTGGTCGGCTGGTGCGAGCGTCACTTCGTTCGCCAGTCGGCGGGTTCGCGTGCTCGGCTTGTGCTCGAAATAGTGCTGGCGATTCGCCCGGCGGCGCATGATCTTGCCGGTTCCCGTCACGCGGAACCGCTTCTTGGCGCCGCTGTGCGTCTTCATCTTCGGCATGTCGCCGCATCCCTCGTTCCTGGCGTGCCATCTGGCACGCGTCCTGTCGTTGTCTGGCGAGGTAATCCTCGTCACTGCCGCGTTGTCGTGCGCTGGCCAGTCAGCTCCCTGGCTCGGCGCCGGTGGCGCCCTGCTCTGCCGCCCTGGCGCGCGGGCCAGGCACTGGCCTCGCCTCACCGGGCTTGCCGACTGACGGCCTCGGCGCGCTCGGCTTGGCCGCTGGCCTGGGCGCGGACGGCTTAGGAGCGACCGGCTTGGGAGTAACCGGCGTCGGCGCGGACGGCTTCGGCGCAGCGGGCCTTGCCGCAGTGCCGGTCGGCCCAGGTTTCGGCGCTGCCGACCTGGCCGGCTCAGCCGTGGCCGCGCCCGCCGGTGCAGGCGGCCTAGTCGCGGTCGGCCTCGGCGCGGCGGGAGCCGGCGCTGCTGGTGCCTGCGCGGCCGCTGAGTCAGCCGCTGGTTCCTGGCCCGCCGCGTCCTGGCCTGTCGAGTCCTGGACCGTCGAGTCCTGGCCGGCTGGCTGCCGGCTTGCTGCCTGGCCTGCCGAGCCCTGACCCGCCGGTGCCTGGCTTGGTGCCTGGCCTGCCGAGTCCTGGCCTGCCGAGTCCTGGCCCGCAGAGTCCTGGCCGGCCGGCCTCCGGCTTGCTGGCTGGCTTGCCGACGGTGCAGCCGACCGGCTGACCGCGGCTGCTTCCGCCGTCAGCTCCGCGTCTGCCGGGTGGGCAGTCATCGGCGCCGCGGCCCTGGCGCTGGCTCGTTCCGGGCCTCGCACCGCCTTGGTCTCAGACTTCTTCCGGTGCGGCCCGATCACCATGATCATGTTGCGGCCGTCCTGCTTCGGCTGCGACTCGACGAAGCCAAGCTCCTCGACGTCTACGGCCAGCCGCTGAAGCAGCTTGTACCCGAGTTCCGGCCTGGACTGCTCGCGGCCACGGAACATGATCGTCACCTTGACCTTGTCGCCCTGCCGGAGGAAGCGCTCGACATGGCCCCGCTTGGTGCCGTAGTCATGCGGGTCGATCTTCGGGCGGATCTTGATCTCCTTGATGACGGTCTGCGCCTGGTTCTTGCGCGACTCCCTGGCCTTGAGGGCCGACTCGTACTTGAACTTGCCGTAGTCCATCAGTTTGCAGACCGGCGGCCGCGCCATCGGCGCGACCTCGACCAGGTCGAGGTCTGACTCCTGAGCCAGCCGGAGCGCATCGTTGATCGAGACGATCCCGACCTGCTCGCCGGACGGGCCGACAAGCCGTACCTCAGGTACCCGGATACGCTCGTTAATTCGAGGTTCGGTGCTGATGTGACCTCCTGTGTCACGTGTTCCCTGACCCGGGCCTATCCCGGTAAGGCCATGCCTGCCGCGGTGCGGAACGCGAAAGGCCCCGCACGGCGAACATGCGGGGCCACCATGACGCGTTGACGGCAGCCATCGGCATCCGCCGACGCTGAGTCCGCCACGCGACGGCCGTACCGGCGCCTATTCCGACGGTACGGTTCGTCCGGCCCTGGCCAGCCGACCCGGAAGCCGACTGGCTCGCCCTTCAGCCTCGCGGCTGTCGACGACGCTACCCGCCAGCAGTGCCGCACGTCAGGTGCGTATTCGCTGGCAAGGTGGGAGGTGGCCGAGGTGGTCCTCCGCTTGCTGCCCGGTATGTGGTACCGGACCTAAGTTCTCTACGTAAGCGTAGCGCATCCACCCGACCAGTGGCATCTGTCCGCCGCCCTGGCGAGCCGATGCCCTGCCGCGCCAGGCTCAGACCGCGGCTTGCCGCCTGGCCAGTTCATCCAGGCCCGCCTGGCGCATGGCGTCCATCGGGGCTGGCCTGCCGGTCATCAGCTCGACCTGAGCGGCCGCCTGGTGCAGCAGCAGGTCGAAGCCGCCGATCACGACGGCACCGGCCTGCTGGGCAGCGGCAGCCAGCGGAGTCGGCCAGGGATGATAGACGACGTCGAAGACCGCGGCCGGGTGCCGGACGGATGCCGGATAAATGTGCGCAAGAAAATCGGCGGCGCCAGCCGGCACGGTGGAGATGATCAACCGCGCAGCAGCGAGGTCGGCTGGTTCGAGCCCCCCTGGTGCCAATGTTCGGAGTGTGATCGATACACCCAGCCTGCTCGCCGCGGAGCGCAGCTCGGCGGTCCGGGCTTGATCCCGGACCGCCACGATCGCTGATCGCGCACCGAGGTCCCGGATGGCGGCGAGCGCGGAACAGGCGGTAGCGCCGCCGCCGAGGATCAGCACCGGACCGACGGCAGCCGCCGGACCGGACCGGGTCACGCCGGACTCTGCCAGGGGGGGCGGCCGTACCTGGGACGCCCGCTCGGACGACTTTGCGGCGCCGGCTGAGCCGCCGCTGCTGCCGAGGCCACGCTCTGCGAGAGCGCGGACCATGCCAGGAACATCGGTGTTGTAACCTAGCCGCTGGGCTGCCGCGAAGATCACCGTGTTCGCCGCGCCGACCTCGGTGACCAGGGCATCCGGCCGATCGAGCAGCGGCAACACGGTCCGCTTCAGCGGCATGGTCAGCGACAGGCCAACCCAGTCCGGCCCGCACGAGTCGAGCAGGGCCGACAGGCCTGCCTCGTCGCACTCGATCGCCTGGTACTGCCACCAGGTCAATCCGAGGGCCGCGTAGGCGGCCAGGTGCAGCACCGGTGAGAGCGAATGGCCGATCGGCGAACCGAGAACCGCCGCTCGCACGCTCCTGCGGTCACCGCTCAGCCGTGCGTCCTTTCCCACTGCTGCATCTGCGCGTAGGTGTTGAAGAAGGTGCTATGGCCGTGATCGCCGTTCGCGATGAAGTAGAGCCAGGGACCGTGCGGTGGGTGCAGCGCCGCCTCGATGGCGAGCAGGCCGGGGCTGTCGATCGGGCCAGGCGGCAGACCGGTATGCAGGTAGGTGTTGTACGGGGTGTCGATGTGCGTCTCCGCGATCGTGGCCGCGGTGCCGTACTTGTTCAGCCCGTAGAAGACCGTACTGTCGAAATCCAATGGCATGTTCAAACTCAGCCGGTGCCAGGCCACCCGGGCGATCTTCCCGAAGTCGCTGACGGTGCCGGCCTCGGCCTGGACCATGCTGGCCACGATCAGCACATGGAACGGACTGGTGAAGACCGCCGCAGCCGCGCTCACCAGGTTGAGGCTGGCGACCTTCTGGTTGAACTCCGCCACCATCATCTGCAGGATCGCCAGCGCTTTCTGGTGCGGTAGCAGGATGTAGGTATCAGGGAACAGGAATCCCTCGGCGGTCTTGCCCGCCCATTTCGGCAGCCCAAGGGCTGCGGGCGGGTGCTCGATGATCTGCAGGAACTGGTTGGTCGGAATGCCGGTCTTCTGGTGAAGCAGCAGCGCGATATTGCTGGCTCGCAGGCCTTCGATGATCGTGACCTGGGCATTGGTCCTGGACTTGGGATTCAGCAGCAGGCTGCAGGCTAGGGCCGCGTTCATGTGGTAGTGCAGTTTGTAGGTGCCTGGCTGCAGGCTGGACGAGTTCGAGGCTGCATTGGCGGCGCTGATGAACGGCCGCTGGGACATGATCACACCGTCTTTGACCAGGATCGGCGCCAGCGAGATCAGGTTGGCCCCCGGCGGCACGACCACCAGAACGGTTCCGGTGCCAGGCCCGGCGTAGTCGCCGTATCGGTTGTTGATGAAGCTGTGGATGCGGTCATAGCCGTAACTGGTCAGGACGCCGAGCACGAGCGCGACAGCAAGCACCGAGGCTACGAGGGCGACCTTGCCGCGCAGCCTGCGGGGGCGGCCGCCGCGGCCGCGGCCGCGGCCGATCTTGCCACCGCCACCCCGGCCGAACCGGGAGAGCAGGCCGCTGCCGCTGCTGCTGTCATCATCCCAGTCGTCATCGTCCCCATGACCTTCGGAGTCACTGCTGTCCTCGCGATCGTCATGCCAGGCGGAATAACCGGCTGAGGCTGGCGACTGCCCGCGCCCGGCTGACCGGGCATCCTGGCGACCCCGGCGGCCGGACGGTCCGCCATCGACGTCGCTACCTGGCCGCCCGAAGGTGCCGTAGGCCGGGTCATCCGAGCCGACCTGACCGTAAGAGCTGGCCGGACCGTACGAGCTGGCCGGACCGTACGACTCGGCCGGATCGAAGGAGCCCGCCTGACCGACGGCATCAGCCGGACCGAAGGAGCCGGCCGGACCGAACGAATCTGCCGGACCGAAGGAGCTGGCCCGACCGAGTGAGTCGGAGCCGAAAGCGCGGTGCCCGTTCAGCGCGTCTGGCCCGGCACCTGACCCGGTGCTGCCGTAGCCGTCGGCCGGACCGTAAGACCCGTTGTCAGCGGACGGCTCCCGCTGCCGGTAGGGCTGCGGCGGCAGGTAGGGCTCGGGGCCAACGTCGTCGCCCAGCTCCCGGTAGCTCGCCGACGCCGGAGGATCCAGTGCCAGGTGCGGATCGGTCTGTCCGGATGACCCTGCACCGTTGCCAGGATGGGCCTCGCCAAAGAAGTCGTAGTGGCCGTCCTGGCCGTCCTGGCCGCTCCAGCCGTTCTGGTCGTACTGGCCAGACTGGCCGTAGGGACTAGGCAGCGCCAACTGGTCAGAATGGTCGTTCGTCCCGGGCGGACCGTACGACCCGGACGGGCTGCGCGAACCACTCCGGTCGTACGGGCCGGGTTGCCCGTACGACGACTCACCGGGACCGTACGAGCCAGCCGGACCATAAGAACCGGACGGGCCGTACGAGCCAGCCGGATCATACGAGCCGGGACCGTACGAGCCAGCCGGACCATAGGCGCCGGCCGGGCCGTACGAGCCAGCCGGATCATACGAGCCGGGACCGTAGGAGCCAGCCGGGCCGTACGAGTCGGCCGGGCCGTACGAGCCAGCCGGGCCATACGAGCCAGTCAGACCATTCGAGTCGGCCGGGCTGTACGAACCGGGCGGACCGTACGAGCCCGACGGTCCATACGAGCCGGGCGGGCCATACGAGCCAGCCGGATCATAAGAACCGGGCGGACCGTAGGAGCCAGTCGGACCGTAGGAGCCGGTCGGACCGTAGGACCCTTCCTGGCTGTACGAGCTGGGTGAGCCGTACGAGCCTTCCGGGCCGTAGGACCCGCCTGGACCGTAGGCGTCTGGCGAGCCGTACGCGTGCTGGCCAGACGAGGCGGCCGGATCATACGGCCCGGCCGCGCCACCAGGCTGGGCCGGATCGCGATGGTCGGCGTCGAAGGAGTGCGGTGCCGAATGACGGCCTTCGCCGCGAAGGCCGGACCCGTCGAGACCGTCCGGCGCGCCGAAGCTGCCTGGGGTTTGGCGCTCCCGGTCGTCATAACCGCCAGTCTGACGGTGCCGATGCGAGCCTCCGGATCTGCCTGGCTCACCATAAGGCTCAGTCATTCCATCGGGATCCGGCTGGTCCCAGGAGGCTGTGGCAGCGTCGGCGCGGTTCGACTGAGACGAGTCCGGGCCGCCTGGCCAGGCGGCGGCACTGTCGCGACCCTGACCGCCGAACCAATCAGGAGCACTCAGCGGGTCGGGACCGTCAGGCCCAGCGGGACCGCTGGACCAGCCCGGCGCGCCGGTGTCGCCGGAACGCTCGACCGAGCCGCGCTCGCCCGCACCATATCCACCGGCTTCCGGACGCCGACGCACTACCGTCCGGTCCGGTCCGTCATCGGCTTGGCCGAAGCCGTAGGAGTCCCACCCATCCGACCCAGCAGGGTCGCCGCCTGGCACCCAGTTCGTATCACCACTGGTCATCAGCCACCGCCCTGAACCGAGCCGAGGAGTTCCCCGGCTGGATCGCCGGTCGAGCGCTCGGCATCGAGCGCTCCCTGCAGCAGCAAGGCCGCTGCCGCCTGGTCGACCACCGGCCGCCGCTCCCGAGAATTCCGGCCGCGCTCCCTGAGCGCGGCATGGGCCAGGACGGTGGTAAATCGCTCATCGAAGAGCCGGACCGGAACGGGCGCGACCGCGGCGGCAAGCTCGGCCGCGAAAGCCCGTGCGTCAGCGGCTGCCCGGCCCGGCCGACCAGACAGGCTGGTCGGCAAGCCGACCACGATCTCGATCGCGCGATGCTCGGCGGCCAGGCTGGCGATCTCAGCCAGATCTCCGCCGCCACGCTGGATGGTGGCAAGCGGGCTGGCCAGCACGCCACCTGGATCGCATCGCGCCACGCCGATTCGTGCCGCTCCGACATCGACTGCGAGCCTGATACCTGGCCTCAACGCACCGGTCTCCGGGCCCAAGGTCTCAGAATCGAAACGATACGGCTGCAGCACGATCTCACGTTACGCTACCCGAGGTACCGATGCCGTCAATAACGGCCTGAACTGCACCAAACGACTCCGCGAGCAGTCTTGCCGCCTGGCTGCCCAGCTCGGCTCCGCCACCCTGGGCTACATCGTCCCTGCCGCCGCCGCGACCGCCGAGCACGCCCGTGGCCGTGACCACCAGCGAGCCGGCCGCCAGGCCGCGCGCCCGCGCCGCGTCGGTCACCGCCACCACGACTGCGGGCCGGTCAGCCGGTACTCCGGCGATCACCACGACGCCCGGCCGGCCACTTGGTAGCTGACCGCGGACGTCGAGCGCCAGCTTGCGGATTCCGTCGGCCGGCGTGCCGTCCGGCACCTGATGAGCCACGAAGGCGATCCCGTTCACATCCGTGGCGTTGGCCGCGAGCTCAGCGGCGACATTGGCCAGCCGCGCCGTTTGCATCCGCTGCAGATCCCGCTCGGCATCGCGGAGCTTCGCCACGATGCCAGCTATCCGGTCCGGCAGCTCCGGCCGCGGCACCTTGAGCTGCTCGGTGAGCTGGCTGACCAGCAGACTCTCCCTGGCCAGGAACCGGAACGCGTCTATGCCGACCAGTGCCTCCACCCGGCGCACGCCCGAACCGATCGACGACTCACCCATGATCTTCACCAGGCCGAGCTGGCCGGACCTGGCGACGTGGGTGCCGCCGCACAGCTCGCGCGAGTAATCTCCGACCTCGACAACCCGGACTTGCTCGCCGTACTTCTCGCCGAACAGGGCCAGCGCGCCCATCGCCCGGGCCTGGCTGATCGAGGTATGGAAGGCCCGGACATCGAGATCGTTGATCAAGACCTCGTTGACTTCCTCCTCCACGTCCGCCAGCAGCGGAGCAGGAACGGCTCCGATGGCGGTGAAGTCAAACCGGAACCGGCCGGGCGAGTTCTCCGAGCCCGCCTGCGCAGCGGACTCGCCGAGAGCGCTGCGGAAGGCGCGATGCACCAGGTGGGTCGCGGTGTGCGACCGCGAGATGGCACGGCGCCGGCCAATGTCGATCTCGGCGTGCACAGCCGCCCCGACGATAATCTCACCGCTGGTGACCCGGCACCTGTGCACGATCAGGCCGGGCACCGGTGCCTGCACATCGAGGATTTCGACCACCGCACCGTCGCCCGGGCTACTGCCCGCCGACCGGATGATGCCGGTGTCAGCCAGCTGGCCGCCACCCTCCGGGTAGCACGGCGTCCGGTCCAGGACCACGTCCACCTCGGTGCCCGCGCCAGCGGCCGGCACCGACGCGCCGCCGACCAGCAGGCCGATCACCATCGCGTCGGACGCGACCTCGTCGTAACCGGTGAAGGTCACCTTGCCGGATCGCTCGAGGAACTGCGCGAAGGCCGAGATGTCGGCGTTGCCGGTCTTCTTCGCCACCGCGTCGTCCTTGGCGCGCTGCCGCTGCTGCGCCATCAGCCGCCGGAACTCCGCCTCGTCGACGGCTAGTCCCTGCTCTGCCGCCATCTCCAAGGTCAGGTCGATCGGGAATCCATAGGTGTCATGCAGCTGGAACGCCTGAGCGCCGCTGATCGCCCTGACGCCATGACGGGTGGTCTCCTCGACGGCCGCGTCGAAGATTGCCGTGCCGGTTCGCAGCGTGCTCAAGAACGCGGCTTCCTCGGCGTCAAGCACGGTGTGGATGTTCGGCGCATCGCGGATCAGCTCCGGATACTGGTCACCGAGCGCGTCGATTGCCGCCGCGGCCAGCACGTGCAGGTATCGCTCACCCTGCCCGGCCCGGCCGCCATCGCCGCCCCGCTGCGAGCCTGCCAGCAGCCGCAGGTCCCTGACGCTGCGCCGCACGATCCGGCGGAGTACGTAACCGCGACCCTCGTTGGACGGCATGATCCCGTCCGCGACCAGCATCACTGCCGCTCGCACGTGGTCGGCCACAACCCGGAGCGCGACATCGGAGCGGTGATCCCTGCCATACTTCTGCTCGGTCAGCTCGGCGGCCCGGTCGAGCACCTTCCACATGGTGTCGACCTCGTAGATGTTGTCGACACCCTGCAGCAGCGCGGCCATTCGCTCCAAGCCCATGCCGGTGTCGATGTTCCGCGACGGGAGCTCACCGGAGACGTCGAAGTCCACCTTGCTGCGAACCGCGCTGAGCTGGTCCTGCATGAAGACGAGATTCCACACCTCGAGATAGCGATCTTCGTCGGCCGCTGGTCCACCCGCGTTGCCGTAATCCGCCCCGCGGTCGTAATAGATCTCCGAGCAGGGCCCGCCGGGACCCGGCACGCCCATATGCCAGTAGTTGTCCGCCAGACCGCGGCGCTGGAGGCGCTCCGGCGGGACTCCGACCTTGTCCTGCCAGATCTTGGCAGCCTGATCGTCGTCCTCGTACACGGTGACCCAGAGCCGGTGCTCCGGGAAGCCGAATCCGCCATCGGCCTCGGACCGGGTAAGCAGATCCCAGGCGAATGGGATGGCCTGCTCCTTGAAGTAGTCCCCGAACGAGAAGTTGCCGAGCATCTGGAAGAAGGTCGCATGCCGGGTGGTCTTGCCCACCTCTTCGATATCTGGCGTTCGCACGCACTTCTGCGCTGAGGTCGCCCGTCGGAATGGCGGGACCGCCTGGCCGAGGAAATAGGGCTTAAACGGTACCATCCCGGCATTCACCAGCAGCAGGGTTGGGTCCTCCGCGATCAGGCTGGCCGACGGCACTACGGTGTGCCCACGCTGGGAGAAGTAGTCAAGGAAACGGCGGACGATCTCTGCCGACTCCATCAACGGCCATCCTTAGGGTTGTCGCTGCCGGGAATTGCCCGCAGGCCTGATCGTGCCTGCTGACCTACGAGAGTATTGCCTGATCGGCCGGAATGCCGAGCCATATACTCCGCCATGCCATCGCGCACGTCCCGCAGGAATGCGCCAGCCCCGGCGCCCGCGTCCAGTCCTGGCGACGGTCGGCCGACTATCTCGGCCCGCCCCGGCCGGCCCAGGACCCCCGCTGCCTGCCTCCGGCCCGGAACCGCCAGGCGCTGCGGGGAGATCGACCTGGCCAGCTTGCCCAGCCGCCGGTAACCGGTAATCCCGAGGATGGCACCGACGACCAGCCACGTCGCCCGGCGGATCACCGCTGCCGCCGGTCCCGGTCCAGCGCCGGGCGAACGGGCTGCCGCTGCGCCGCTGGCACCACCGGCTGGCCGGCCCGGTCTTGATCGGATGCGGCCAGCCTGATCGTCACCGCGCGGCGGATCCCATGAGAAGCCGCAGCCAGCCGCAGCACGGGTGCGCCGAGGCCCGCCGCGATCAGCCTCGCGGTCCCGGTCACGGCGGAGACCTGCTCGGAGAGTTCCGACATGCTGGCGGTCACCTGGTCCACGCTGTCGGTGATCACCCCTGTCCTGGCGAGCTGCTCGTCGGCCCGATCGACGACGGCCTGCGCCCGGCGGATCAGCTCGTCCGCGCTGTCCTTGTAGGTGGTCAGCATCGCCGTCGCCACCGAGATCAGCCGGGCCAGCCTGGCCAGCACGAATCCTGCGGCGCAGACCCCCGCGGCGAAGAATCCGGCAGCTATCAGCGCTGCCAGCTGCCCGGCGTTCATCGGCTGCCGCCCCCTTGCTCGGCTCGCATGCTGGTCACTGCGCAGACCCTATCGCGTGCCGGACAGCGGGGAGTGCCGCCCGGTGAGAGCCGATCCGGCAGCCATCGCCGACAGCATGGCGCCAATCCGGTCAGGACGAGTCGGTCAGCGCCGCGGGCGCTCGGTGACGAACCCGCTCGGATCGCCGTAGCCAGGATCGTTCAACCCGGCGCTCTCCAGCACGCCAAGCACGAGCGCGGACCGCGCCAATGGTCAGCGCTGCGCGAACTGCCCGATCGCGCGGTATAGCCGCTCGTTCATCGTGTCGCTGCCCTTGTGCCCTGAGTCGCTGATCGCCGCCAGTTCGGCGTCCGGCCAGGCGCGGGAGAGTTCCCACGCCGTGTCCAGCGGACAGCTCAGGTCGAGCCTGCCGTGGATCATGACGCCGGGGATGCCAGCCAGCCTGCCCGCGTCCCGCAGCAGGGCGCCTTCGGCGAGCCAGGCGCCGTGGGAGTAGTAATGCGCGCAGATCCGGACCAGGGCAAGCAGGGCGGCGGGCGGCCGGTCGCCGAACAGGTTCGGCTTGGGGTTCGGCTCCAGGGAGAGCACGGCGTCCTCCCAGGTCGCCCAGTCGATCGCGGCCTTCGCCCGGACGTCAGGATCTGGGTTCTCCATCAGTCGCGCGTAGGCGGCCACCAGGTCGCCACCTCGCTCGCTGTCAGGAACGCCGGACCGGAACTGCTCCCACTCCTGCGGGAAGAAGCGCCCGACGCCGCGGTACAGCCAGTCGATCTCCGATCGCCGGCTCGTGGTAACGCTAACCAGGATGATCTCCGACACCCGGTCCGGGTGCCGCTCCGCATAGGCCAGGCTCAGCGTCGATCCCCACGAGCCGCCGGCCAGCAGCCAGCGGTCAACTCCCAGTTGCTGACGCAACTGCTCCATGTCGGCGAGCAGGTGCTCGGTGGTATTGCGGCCCATGTCGGCAGCGGGGTCGCTGGCGTGCGGCGTGCTCCGACCGCACCCGCGCTGGTCGAACAGGATGATCCGGTAGCGGTCCGGGTCGAACGCCCGGCGCTGCCCGGTCGAGCATCCCGTTCCCGGTCCGCCGTGGACGACCAGGGCTGGCTTGCCCTCCGGGTTGCCGCAGGCCTCCCAGTAGACGAGGTTCCCGTCACCGGTGTCGAGCATCCCCTGGTCGTACGGCTCAATCGGTGGGTACGGCGCGGCCATGTCCTGAGCTCCTTCGACGCGAATGCGGCAGCGCCCAACCGTAACAAACGCCACCCGCGCTCTCGGTCAGTGCTCGCCGGACTCCGGTTCCTCCGCCGCTGTGCCCGCCGTGCCGTCCAGGATCGCCCTGATCCGCTCGGCCCGGTCGGCATACCTGGCCTCGGCACCGTGCCTAGACGGCTCGTAGTACCGTCGGCCGGCCGCCGCTTCAGGCAGGTAATCCTGCCGAACCACGCCCTCGGGAAAGTCGTGCGGATACACGTAGCCCTTCCCGTGGCCCAGCCGTGCAGCGCCGCGGTAGCTGGCATCCCGCAGGTGCGCAGGCACCGGCCCGGACCGCCCGGCCCGGATGTCGTCGGCCGCCGCACCGATCGCCCGGATCACCGAATTGGACTTCGGCGCCAGGGTCAGGTGGATCGTGGCCTGGGCCAGGTTGAGCCTGGCCTCGGGGAGCACGACGAACTCCACCGCCTGCGCGGCGGCAACGGCGACGCCGAGCGCGGATGGGTCGGCCATTCCGACGTCCTCGCTGGCGTGCACGATCAGCCGGCGCGCAATGAACCTGGGATCCTCGCCAGCCTCGATCATCAGGGCCAGGTAGTGCAGCGCGGCGTCGACGTCGCTGCCCCTGATGCTCTTGATGAACGCGCTGATCACGTCGTAGTGCTGGTCACCGGCGCGGTCGTAGCGGACGGCGAACCTGTCGACTGCCCGTTCCAGCCCGGCCGCGTCGATCACGCCGCCTGGCGGCAGACCGAGCGCACCGGCCTCCAGGTAGGTCAGCGCCCGCCTGGCGTCGCCGCCAGCCAGCCGCAGCAGCAGCTCGGTCGCGTCGTCCGCCAGCGACACCGAGCCGTCCAGGCCGCGATCGGAGGTCACGGCCCGGTCGATCACGATCCGCAGCTGCTCGTCGTCCAGCGGCCGCAGGGTCAGCAGCAGCGAGCGCGAGAGCAGTGGCCCGACTACCGAGAACGACGGGTTCTCGGTGGTCGCCCCGATGAAGGAGACCCACCGGTTCTCCACGGCCGGCAGCAGCGCGTCCTGCTGTGCCTTGTTGAACCTGTGCACCTCGTCGATGAACAGCAGCGTCTGCTTGCCAGTCAGGCCAAGCTCGGTCCGCGCCGCGTCGATCGCCGCCCTGACCTGGACCACCCCGGCCGACACGGCCGACAGCTCGACGAACTTCCGGCTGGTCACCTGGCTCAGCACGTAAGCGAGGGTCGTCTTGCCGGTCCCCGGCGGCCCCCACAGCAGTATGGACATCGGCGCGCCGTGGTCGACCAGCTTGCGCAGCGGCGAGCCTGGCCCGGTCAGGTGCGGCTGGCCGAGCACCTCGTCCAGGTTCCGCGGCCGCATCCGGACCGCGAGCGGGGCTGCCGCCCTGGCGGCTTCCTCGCCTGCCGCGTCGAACAGGCTCGAGCCCTGGGGCTGGGTATCCCTCCGGCTGGCCACAGCCAGACATTATCCCGGCTTGGCCGCCCGGCCGGACAATGCGGTCAGCCCGCCGTGACCGCCGAATCTGGTCCTCGACCGACGGTCACCGCATCTATCCCGGCTTCCTTGCGCTGGGCGGCGGTGATCGGCGTCGGAGCTCCGGTCAGCGGATCGTGCCCGGATGCCGCCTTCGGGAACGCGATCACGTCCCTGATCGTCTCCCGCCCGGTCAGCAGCATCAGCAGCCGGTCCCAGCCGAAGGCGATGCCGCCGTGCGGCGGCGGTCCGTAGCGCAGCGCGTCGAGCAGGAAGCCGAACTGAGATCTGGCCTCCTCCCTGGACAGCCCGATGACGTCGAATACCTGCTGCTGCATGTCCTGCCGGTGGATCCTGATCGACCCGCCGCCGATCTCGGTGCCGTTGCAGACGATGTCGTAGGCATCGGCCAGCGCTCCGCCTGGCTCGCTGGCGAACTTGTCCGCCCACTCGGGCAGCGGCGAGGTGAACGGGTGGTGCACGGCCGTCCAGCCGCCTTCGCCGTCCTCCTCGAACATCGGCGCATCGACCACCCAGGTGAACGCCCAGGCCTGCCGGTCGATCAGCCCGCACCGGGCACCGATCTCCAGCCGGGCGGCACCGAGCAGCGTGCGTGCCGCGTTCGCCGGGCCGGCGGCGAAGAACACCGCGTCGCCGGCCGCCGCGCCGGTCGCGGCGGTCAGCCCGGACCTTTCGTTATGCGTCAGGTTCTTAGCGACAGGCCCGGCATCGGAGACCAGCCCATCCTCGCCGACCAGCACGTACGCCAGCCCGCGCGCGCCCCGTGACCTGGCCCAGTCCTGCCACCCGTCAAGCTCCTTGCGCGACTGGGCGGCCCCGCCTGACATGATCACCGCGCCAACGTGCGGTGCCTGGAATACCCGGAACCCAGTTCCGGCGAAGTACGCCGTCAGGTCCACGAGCTCGCAGCCGAACCGCAGGTCAGGCTTGTCCGACCCGTATCGAGCCATCGCGTCGGCGTAGGTCAGCTGCGGGATCGGCCGCGGCACCTGGTACCCGGCGATCTGTCCCCACAGCTGCTGCACCAGTTCCTCGGCCACCGTCACCACGTCCTCGCGGGTGACGAACGACATCTCGATGTCGATCTGGGTGAATTCGGGCTGCCGGTCGGCCCTGAAGTCCTCGTCGCGGAAGCAGCGCACGAGCTGGTAGTAGCGTTCCAGCCCGGAAATCATCAGCAGCTGCTTGAACAGCTGCGGCGACTGCGGCAGCGCGTACCAGCTGCCCGGCTGCAGCCGGACCGGCACCAGGAAGTCCCGTGCGCCTTCCGGCGTGGACCTGGTCAGGAACGGGGTTTCCACGTTCACGAACCCGTGATCGCGCATCACGTCGCTGACCAGGTAAGCGGCCGCCGACCTGGTCCGCAGCGCCGCCGCCAGCTCCGACCGCCTGATGTCCAGGTACCGGTACCTGAGCCGGACCTCCTCGTTCAGCTCGGCGCCGCCCTCGATCGGGAACGGCAGCGGGTCGCACTCGGCGAGCACCTCAAGCTCGGCGGCCGCGACCTCCACCTCGCCAGTGGGCAGCTCCGGGTTCTCGTTCCCGGCCGGCCTGCGCCGCACCTCGCCACTGATCCGCACGCAGAACTCGGCCCGCAGCTCATGCGCCACGTCGTCTGCCCGCAGCACGACCTGAACCACGCCACTGGCATCGCGCAGGTCGATGAAGACCACGCCGCCGTGGTCCCTGCGCCGTGCTACCCAGCCCGCCAGCGTGACCTGCTGGCCGGCCTGCGACGCGCGCAGCGCGCCCGCCTCGTGCGTGCGGATCATCGCTTCTAGCCTTTCTGTCGCAAGCTCCGAAGTTCCACATCCACCGGCATAACGGTGCCCACGGCCGGCTCCCGTCCCGCTCCGCGCGGCAGGCTCACCGGCCGGCCGTCATCATCGCGCACCGCGGCCGGTCTGCGTCACGCTGCGCTCACAGCCCGCGGCCAGGACCAGCGGCAGGCGCGATCCCGGCCAGGAACGGATTGGATGCCCGCTCGGCGCCGATCGTGGTCTGCGGCCCGTGACCGGCAAGCACGACGGTCTCGTCGGGCAACGTCAGGCAGACCCGGGCCAGGCTATCGAGAATCGTCTGGTAATCCCCGCCGGGCAGGTCGGTTCGGCCGATCGACCCGGCGAACAGCAGATCTCCGCTGAACAGCGCCCCGGTCGCCGCGTCGATCCTGGCGCCGGTCCGCGCACCGGTCTGGCCGTCGGCCAGATCCGCGGCAGGCAGCCGGAAGGTCACCGATCCCGGGGTATGCCCAGGCGCGTGGTCGACCACCACCGTGATTCCGGCCAGTTCGATCGTCATCCCGTCCGCTAGTTCGATCACGTCGGCCGGCTCGGTCAGCCGCAGGCCACCGAACAGCTGCTGGCCGGCCTGCAGGGATAGCCCTCTGGCCGGGTCGGTCAGCAATGCCCGGTCGGCGGGGTGGATGTAGGCCGGGATGTCGCGCGCGCCGCAGACTGGCGCGATGGACCAGATGTGGTCGATATGACCGTGGGTGGCCAGGGCCGCCACCGGCCGGAGCCGGTATCGGGCGACAATCTCCTCGATGCCAGGCTCGGCATCCTGACCGGGATCTATGATCAGGCACTCCGCACCGGAACCGGACGCCACGAGATAGCAGTTCGCGGCGAACGACCCGGCCGGAAATCCGGCGATCAGCACGGGGGACCTCCTGGCCAGCGGACAGCGGCGGGCGGCCGGCGGCGCCCGGCCGCGGCAACGGTTCGCGACCCAGACCAGGTTACCGGGGCCGGTCCGCAGTTACCGACCGGCCGCCAGCGCAGGCATCCAGCGGGAGCCGGAGCACCCGGCACGGGCGCTCGGCGGGGACTGGCAGTTACAGGACGGCTGCGGTTGGTGCGTCGAACCGATAACAGCCGGTCTCAGCACTGGTCCGACACCGATACCATGCGCGAAGTTTTCCAGATCACCACTACTGGTCGATAACGGGAGGGTTGCAGGGGTGGCGGGTAAGAAGGAACGCCAGCGTCGGCTCGCCAGGGAGCGCTACGAGCGGCGGCTCGCGCGCGAGGCTCAGCGACAGCAGACCGTCAGGAAGGCGACCCAGTGGACCGCGGCTGCCGTGGTTCTGCTGGTCGTCATCGGCGCTGTCGTGTTCGGTGTCATCGGACTCAGCCGCTCAGGCAAGTCCAACGCGCAAACCGCCCCGTCCCCCTCGGCCACAGCGGCCGCCACCCCCACGCCGAGCGCTACGCCGACGGTGGTCGAGCCGGCCACGCACTGCGCCTACACCAAGGCCCCGCCGCCGCCCACGAAGCTGACCGGTCTGCGCAATGTCGGCATGCCGCCGGCTAAGCCCGCCTTCAAGGCGACCTACCAGGCGACGATCAAGACCAATCGCGGCAACATCGTGATCGACCTGCTGAACTCGAAGGCGACCTGCACGGTCAACTCGTTCGTCTTCCTGGCAGCTAAGAACTACTTCAGCAACACGCACTGCCACCGGCTGACCACCGCCACCATCTTTGTGCTGCAGTGCGGCGATCCGACCGGAACGGGCGAGGGCGGGCCGGGCTACGAGTTCGCTAACGAGAACCTGGCGGGCGCGACCTACCCGGCGGGCACCTTGGCGATGGCCAACGCCGGTGCGGGCACGAACGGCAGCCAGTTCTTCCTGGTGTATCAGAACACCAGCCTGCCTCCGAACTACACGCCGTTTGGCACGGTCGTCAGCGGACTAAATATCATCCAGAAGGTGGCAAAGGCGGGCACCGACAACTCCAACGGCCCAGGTGACGGGCACCCGAAGGAGAAAGTCGTCATCGAGAGCGTCACCATCAAGAAAACCTGACTGGCTTTCGAAGCCAGTCAGGCACCGAGCAGGAGGTACGCGGTGAGTACCGGAAGCGATCCGTGGGGCCGGGTAGCCGAGGACGGCACCGTCTACGTGCGCACCGCCGAAGGAGAGCGTGTCGTCGGGATCTGGCAGGCCGGCAGCCCGGATGAGGCGCTCGCCTTCTTCAAGCGCAGATACGACGCGCTGGCTACCGAAGTGAGCCTGCTCGAACGGCGGATCGTGAGCACCGACCTGGCGCCCAGCCAGGCCAAGGCGACCATCACCAGGCTGCTGGCCACGATCGCCGAGGCAAACGCCGTCGGCGACCTAGACGGGCTCCGGCGCCGCCTTGACGCGCTGTCCGAGCAGGCCGAGGTCCGTCGGGAGGAGCACAAGGCCGCCCGTGACCAGGCCCGCGCAGAGGCGATCGAAGTCAAGGAGCGCCTGGTTGTCGAGGCTGAGCGGATCGCCGCCGAGGCCACTCACTGGAAGTCAAGCGGCGAGCGGCTCAAGCAGCTGCTCGATGAGTGGAAGGCGGCTCCGCACGGTGACCGGCAGGCCGAGGCAGCCCTGTGGAAGCGCATGTCAGCCGCACGCAGCGCCTTCGCCAAGCGCCGCAAGAGCTACTTCGCGACCCTGGAAGGGGAACGCGGCGAGGTCAAGGCTCGCAAGGAGGGCCTGGTCAGCCGGGCCGAGGAGCTCGTGACATCGACCGACTGGGCCGCGACGGCCGCCGTCTACCGCGAGCTGATGGCGTCTTGGAAGGAGGCGGGCCGCGCCGACCGCGCCACCGAGGATGAGCTGTGGAAGCGGTTCAGGGCCGCCCAGAACGGTTTCTTCGAGGCCAGGTCCGCCGCGCTGTCAGCCAAGGACAACCAGCTGCGCGAGCACGCCGCTGCCAAGGAGCAGCTGCTGGCCGAGGCCGAGGGCCTGCTGCCGGTGACCGATGCCAAGACCGCCCGCGGCGTTATGCGCTCTATCCACCAGCGGTGGGACAAGGCCGGCGCCGTACCGCGGGAGGCGCAGGAGCGGCTGGAGGCCGGACTGCGCAAGGTCGACGACGCGGTGCGCAAGGCCGAGGACACGGCGTGGCGACGGTCCAACCCGGAGGCGCTCTCGCGGGCCAGAGGGACCGTGGACCAGATCCGCAAGACGGTCAGTCAGCTGGAGGCGGAGCTCGCCAAGGCGACCGAGCACGGCGACGAGGCGGCACGGCAACGGGCGGCGGCGGCCCTGGCGACCCGCCGGGCCTGGCTGGCCGAGGCCGAGAAGACCCTAACCGACCTCACCAGCTGACCTTCGCGCGTCCCTCTCCCCCGCCCCGACCCAGCAGCTCCCGCTCGGCCTCGACCTAGCATTCGGCCGCTGCGCGGCTTGGCTGGCGTGCGGCCGGGCTTGCTGGCGAGTCGCAGGGGCGTGCTGGCGTGTGGCTGGTGGTTAGCTGGTTACTCGGTGGGCGTCGTAGACGCCGTCGATGTTGCGTACCGCCTTCAGCACATGCCGCAGGTGCTCGGGATCGCCCATCTCGAAGGTGAACTTGCTCAGCGCGACCCGATCCCGCCTCGTGGTCACCGTGGCGGACAAGATGTTGACATGCTGGTCTGAGATGGACCTGGTGATGTCGGAGAGCAAGCCGGTCCGGTCCAGCGCCTCCACCTGGATGGCGGCCAGAAACCGCGAGCTTTCCCTTGGCGACCAGCGAACCTCGACCACGCGCTCGGGCTGCGAGGAAACCAGGTGCTGCACATTGACGCAGTCGGCACGGTGCACCGAGACCCCGTTGCCTCGGGTCACGAAACCGGTGATCTTGTCGCCAGGCACCGGCGTGCAGCACTTGGACAGCCGCGCCCAGACGTCCGCGGCGCCCTCCACGGAGACGCCGGAATCCCCAGATGACGGCCGGGTGATCGGCGGCCTGGTGAGCATCGTCGCCTCGGCCAGGTCCTCCTGGGCGCCGGCCAGGCCGCCGGCCGACTTGACCAGCTTGGCGACGATCGCCTGAGCGCTGACGTGCCCGTCACCCACGGCCGCGTAGAGCCCGGACAGGTCCGGATACCGCAGGTCCTGGGCGATGGCCTGCAACGCGTCGGCCGTGGCCAGCCGCTGCAGCGGCAGACCCTGCTTGCGCATGTTCCGCGCGATCATCGCCTTGCCGGTATCGGCAGACGCCTCGCGGCGCTCCTTGGAAAACCAGTGCTTGATCTTGTTCCTGGCGCGTGCGCTCTTGACGAAGCCCAGCCAGTCCTGGCTCGGCCCGGCATCTGGCGCCTTGGAGGTGAGCACCTCCACCGTCTCGCCGTTGCTCAGGGTCGACTCCAGCGGCACCAGCCTGCCGTTGACCTTGGCCCCGATGGTGCGATGCCCGACCTCGGTGTGGATCGCATAAGCGAAGTCCACCGGCGTGGCGCCCTGCGGCAGCGCGATCACCTCGCCACGCGGGGTGAAGACATAGACCTCGGCGCTGCCTACTTCAAACCGCAGCGATTCAAGGAATTCCGCCGGGTCGGCGGTCTCCCGCTGCCAGTCGACCAGCTGCCTGAGCCAGTCCAGGTCGGTTGGACTGCGGCCGCTGGCCAGCTCCTCCTTGTACTTCCAGTGCGCGGCGACGCCATACTCGGATCGCCGGTGCATGCCCCAGGTCCTGATCTGAAGCTCGACCGGCTTGCCGCCCGGTCCGATCACCGTGGTGTGCAGCGACTGGTACATGTTGAACTTCGGCATCGCGATGTAATCCTTGAACCGGCCGGGAACCGGATTCCATCGGGCGTGCACGCAGCCAAGCACGGCATAGCAATCCCGCACCGTGTCGACTAGGACGCGGATGCCGACCAGGTCGTAGATGTCATCGAAACCGACATTCCTGGCGATCATCTTCTGGTACACCGAGTACAGATGCTTCGGGCGACCGGTCACCCGCGCCTTGATCTTGGCCTCCCGCAGATCGGCCGAGACCTCCTCGATGACCTCCTGCAGGAACGCCTCTCGACGCGGTGCTCGCTCCGACACCAGCCGGGCGATCTCGTCGTAGCGCTTCGGGAAGAGGGTGGCGAACGCCAGGTCTTCAAGCTCCCACTTGACGGTGTTCATGCCCAGCCGGTGCGCCAGCGGGGCGAAGATCTCCAGCGTCTCCCGTGCTTTCTGCTCCTGTTTGGGCCTGGGCAGGTAGCGAAGCGTCCGCATATTGTGCAGCCGGTCCGCAAGCTTGATCACGAGTACCCTGATGTCGCGGGACATCGCCACGACCATCTTGCGAACCGTCTCGGCCTGCGCGGCATCGCCGTACTTGACCTGGTCCAGCTTGGTCACACCATCGACCAGCGCCGCGATGTCGTCGCCGAACTCGCTGCGCAGCTCACTGAGGGTGTAAGGGGTGTCCTCAATCGTGTCGTGCAGTAGCGCGGCACACAGCGTCTCGTGGTTCATGCCCAGTTCGGCCAGGATCGTCGCCACGGCGAGCGGATGGGTGATGTAGGGATCGCCGCTCTTGCGCAACTGGCCGGCATGCCACTTGGCGGCTACGTCGTAGGCCCGCTCAATCAGCCGGATGTCTGCTTTGGGATGAGTGGTGCGCACCGTCTTGATCAGCGGTTCAAGTACCGGGTTGATGCCACCGCCGCGCGGTGAGCCAAACCTGGCGAGCCGCCGTCTGACCCCCGCGTGACCGGTGCCACCTGGCAGCCCTTCTGGCAACAGATCCCGCGGCGTGGACTCGTCTGCCTGAGCGGCCGCGGCGTCCGCAGGCCCGGGCCTGGCTACCTTGGTGGTCCCCGATCCCGGCTCGCCGGGCGCAGTCTCCGCAGGTCCGGCGCTGGAGCCGTCCGAACCAGCCTGTTCCGCAGGGTTCCGGTCCGGCGCGAGCAAGTCCACCGCCGGATCGGCCGAGTCGGCGTCAGCTTGAGCAGCGGAGGCGGGCGTGCCAGTGATCGGACTCACCCCGTTGCCAGCCTGGTGCAGCTCCCCGCCTTCAGGGCCGCGCTGCCCCGTGGCACCCTGGGTGACTCCGCTTCCGGCCATTCCGGCCGTTGCCAGGTCACCGGCCACCTGCCGCTCCTCGCGTCAGTTGAAGCAGTCAGTCTACCGGGCAGCCACCAACCGCGAGGCGAGCCAGCGGTGAATGACTGCCTGACGGCCGGCAAAATTGGCCGGATCTCACAGGCTCAGCAGGTTCCGGACATCGATGCCGGGCAATCGAGCCCGGCCGCCAAGGAAACCCAGCTCGATCAGCACGCCCAGGGAGGCCACGTCAGCGCCGCAGCGCCGGATCAACGCCGCGGTCGCCGCCGCCGTGCCGCCGGTCGCCAGGACATCGTCGATCATCAGCACCCGGTCTCCCGGCTGGAAGGCGTCGACGTGGACCTGCACCGTCGCCGTTCCGTACTCCAGCTGGTAGGTCTCTGAATGCGTGGGTCCGGGCAGCTTACCCAGCTTGCGGACCGGGACGAACCCGACACCGAGCAGGCAAGCGACCGGTGCGGCCAGGATGAAGCCGCGGGCCTCGATCCCGGCCACCTTGTCGATCCGATCGTGGCCGGCCGCCAGCGCGGCAATCGTCTTGCCGAACGCCGCGCCATCGGCCAGCAGCGGGGTTATGTCCTTGAACACCACGCCCGGCTGCGGGTAGTCGTGGACGTCCCGGATCAGCCTGCGCAGCAAGTCGGAGATCTCGTCCCGATCGGACGCGGCCTCGTCAGCATGATCCTTGACCTGCTCGGCCTCGCCAGCCTGATCCGGTGCGCGTCCGGCCTCGCCAGCCTGATCCTGCTCGTGCCCGGCGACGCCAGCTTGATCCTGCCCGTTCCCGGCGACGCCAGCTTGATCCTGCCCGTGCTCGGTCTCGCTGGCCCCGGCGGCTGACACCAGCACCTACCGCCGCTTCTTCTTGCCGGACGGCCGGCGCTGCGACGATCCCGACCGACGCGGCTGCTGCCGTTGCCCGGAACTCACCGGGCGCGAGCCTGGAGTGGCCCCGGACGGCCGCGCGGCAGCCACCGGGACGCCCGGCTGGTCATCGTCAGGTTCGGCCGCCGCGTCAGCAGCCTCGGTGGCCTCGGCCGGCCCGTCCACCCGGTCAGCGGGCAGATCGACCTGCGGTCTCGCACCGCCGGCACTCGCACCGCCCACAGCGACCTTCGCCTGGCGCTTCGCACTGCTCGCCCGCTGTGCGATCTGCTTCCTGAGCTGCCGGTACTCCGGCTCGCGCTCCTTCAGGTCGGCCAGCACCGGGGTGGCGATGCAGATCGAGGAATACGTGCCGGACAGCATGCCGACGAACAGCACCAGGGACAGGTCCTTGAGCTCGCCGTTGCCCAGCAGGACCACGCTGACCGCCAGGATCGAGACGACCGGCAGCAGCGCGATCAGCGAGGTATTGATCGATCGCACCAGGGTCTGGTTCAGCGCGAGGTTGGCCGCGTCGCTGTAGGTCGTCCGCCGGGTCGCCAGCAGGCCGGCCGTATTCTCTCTGACCTTGTCGAAGACCACGACCGTGTCGTAGAGCGAGTAACCCAGGATGGTCAGCAGGCCGATCACGCTCGCCGGGCTCACCTGGAATCCGGTCAGCGCGTAGATGCCGATCGTGATCACGATGTCGTGCGCCAGGGCGACCAGCGCCGCGCTGGCCATCCGCCACTCGAAGGCGATGCTCAGGTACAGCACGATCACGACAAGGAACGCGATCAGCGCCTCAAGCGCCTTCTGCGAGATCTGTGATCCCCAGGTCGGACCGACCGAGGTGAAGCTCACCGAGTTGGCTGAGACGCCCAACTTCGCATGGATCTGGTTCACGATGTTGTACTGCGCGGTGGTGCTCAGTACTGGGGTCTGCACCTGCCACTTGGTGTTCCCGTCGATCTGCTGGATGATCAGGTTGGACCCGCCGCCCGCCGCCGACACCGTGTTGGCCACCTGCGTGGTCGTCGCCCTCGGGGCGGCGAACTGGTAGACGACGCCGCCCTTGAACTCCACGCTGTAATCGAGGTGGCGGAAGAGCACCGCAGCGATGCTGACCACCAGGATCGCGCCGGAGATCATGTACCAGAGCTTCTTGCGGCCAACAAAGTCGACCGAGACCTCGCCCCGGTACAGCCGCCCGCCAATGTTGCCGAGCCGGGACATCACGCCTCCTTCGGAGTGGTCCGGGCCGCCAGCGCTGACGTGGCGGTGGCGCTGCCGGTAGCTGGCCTTGGTGCGGCCGGCCTGGCGCCTCGCCAGGGCGATCGCGCTCCCAGCCTGGCCGGATCGAGGCCGGACAGCTTGTGCCCCTGACCGTAGAATCTCGTCCTGGCCAGCAGGGTGACCATCGGCTTGGTGAACAAGAAGACGACCACGACATCGATCATGGTGGTCAGGCCGAGGGTGAAGGCGAAGCCCTTGACGTCACCGATCGCGAAGAGGTACAGCAGAGCCGCCGCCAGGAACGACACGGTGTCTGAGACCAGGATGGTCCGCCTGGCCCGCTGCCACCCTCGCTCGACCGCTGCCCGCAAGGACCGGCCCTCTCTGACTTCGTCTCTGAGCCGTTCGAAGAAGACGACGAACGAGTCCGCGGTGATGCCGATCGCGACGATCAATCCGGCTACGCCAGCCAGCGAGAGCGTGAAGTTCTCATATGTGCTGAGCAGGATGACCGACAGCCAGGAAAGCAGCGCCGCGATCATCAGGCTGGAGACCGAGACGACGCCAAGGCCACGGTAGTACAGGAAGGAGTAGATCACGACAAGCAGCAGGCCGATCCCGGCCGCGATCAGGCCGGCCGCCAGCTGGGCCGAGGCGAGCTGGGCGGAGATCGATTGGGTCGACAGGGGCCGGAAGGCCAGCCGCAGCGCACCGTACTTGAGCACGTTGGCCAAGCTGGTGGCCTGACCCTGGGTAAACCCGTTGCCGCCGCCGGTAATCTCGCTCTTGCCACCCGTGATCGGCTGGACGATCTGGGGGTCGGAGACGACCTTGCCGTCGAGCACGATCCCGAAGTTATCGAGTACCGAGGTCGCCGAATTGGTCGCTTGGTTCCAGTAACTCGAGTACATCTGCGAGGTCAGCGTGCCGAAGGCCGCCGCTCCCTGGCCGTCGAGGTTGAAGTCGACGACCCACTGGTTCGATGAGTTCAGCGTGGCGCTGATCGAATTCAGGTTGTTTCCTGAGACCTTGGCCACGTCAAGCACGTACTTATAGCCCTGGCCGTCGCAGGAGACGATCTGGATGTTCGGATTGTCCCAGTTGTTGGGGTTGACGCCGTAGATCTGACCCTGCCAGTTCTTGTCCTTGCAGTTCAGCCTGTTGAAGTCCCTGATCACCGCCGCGCTGCGCACCTTGGTGATGTCGCCGGCCGCCTGCGCGGCCGTCGGCAGCTTAGTGGTCACCGACGGGGCAGCGGTCGGCGACGCGGTCGGGCTCGGCGACGCAGTGCCGCTGTGCTTGGCCGAGGGGGAACTTGACGGCTTCGGGGATGCCGAACTTGACGCCGTGGCCTTGGCGTGGCCGGCCCCGGGCAGTGCTCGCGACCCTGCCGCCAGCACGTGACCGCTGGATCGGACGGCACCCTTGCCGCTGGCCGATGCCTTCGGGCTCGCAGATGGCCTCGCGCTGGCCGGGCTGGTGCTCGGCGAGGCCTTCGCGCCAGCCGGCGCCTTCGGGCTGGGCGAAGTCTTCGCACCGGGCGACGCCGAAGGACTCGGCGACGGACTTGTCGACGGGGCGGGCGCGGTGGTAGGCACGGGGAAGCCGGGCGCATACAGCAGCACCTGGCGGAACCTCAGCAGCGCGGGACTGAGCAGCTGCTCCACCTGCCGTGCGCTCTTGTGCGGAATCGCGACCGTGATGTCGCTCGTTCCCATCTGCACCACCGTGGCGCCGGTGAAGCCCTGCCCGTTCACCCGGTTGGTCAGGATCGAGATCGCCTGGTCCATGTCGGCCTTGCTCGGCGTCTGGTTGTTTGGCGCATATGCGTGCAGGGTCACGGTGGTTCCGCTGGACAGGTCAAGGCCAAGAGCGACCTTGAAGGCACGGTGCCACTCGCCGGGATGCAGGGCGTACGTACTGCCGATCACTGAGCCCAGCATGACGATGATCAGCGCGACCAGCGCCGCCAGGTACCGGCCTGGCCGGGAGGTCGTACCGCCCTGCCTGGCTGTGATACCGGCCGGTCGGGAGGCGGATCCGCCCGGCCTGGACGGCTTCTTGCTAGGGGAAGCCACGTGTGCCTGTCCTTAGTTCGTCCGGACCCGCGGTGCACGCTCGACTGGGCCCGCGGTGCGGCTAGTTGTTGTGGTCTTTGAAGTCCCAGTCGTCCGGCGGCGTGCCGTCCGTGTGCTCCGGCATGCCATCGGCGGCCGTGGTACCCGCGACATCCTCGACCGGCACGTCATCCGGGATGACGTCCATCACCGCCCGGCGCAGCATCGTCACGTGCACCCCTGGTGCGATCTCGATGACCACGTCGCGGTCATCGCCTGACACCACGGTGCCGTACATCCCGGCGGTGGTGCGGATTCGCTGCCCGGGCATCACCTGGCCCTGAACCTGCATCGTCTTGCGCTGCCTGGCCCGCTGCGGGCGCAGGATCAGCACGTAGAAAAGGCCGGCCAGGACGATCAGAATCAGGAACGTGGTATAGGAACTGCCGGTGCTTGGCTTGGTGGCGGCGAGATACATGGTCCCCATCACGGGGCTTCCTTCCGGTTGATGACCGCAGCGGCCGGTGCAGGCCCCGGCACAATTACCGGCAAGACCGGCACCTGCGCCAGGCGGCTGGGAAAGACCAACTGCCGAAGTTTAGCGGCGCGCGCGCCGCGCACCAACAGGCTACGACTTCCGCGGAGTGATCGTGACCGGCCCGCAACCAACCGTGACATTTGGGAACGCGACGATCCTAGTCAAACAGGGTTGCCGTAGCTGAGCCGTCCCCGACCGGACCCGGCGCGGGAGGAACGAGGCCCAGATGAGTCCAAGCAGCCGGGGTCGCGACCCGGCCGCGCGGGGTGCGGGCGATCAGGCCCTGCCTTACCAGGAACGGTTCGGCGACCACCTCGACCGTCTCGGCTTCCTCACCAACCGCGACCGCCAGCGTCGAAAGCCCGACCGGCCCGCCGCCGAACCGGCGCACCAGGGCGATCAGCACGCCGCGGTCCAGCCGGTCCAGACCGCTCTCGTCCACTTCATACAACTCAAGCGCGGTCCTGGCGGCTGACCGGTTGACTACGCCGTCGCCGCGCACCTCGGCGAAGTCCCGTACCCGGCGGAGCAGCCGATTCGCGATCCGCGGCGTGCCGCGTGACCGGCCGGCGATCTCGTCGGCACCGTCGTCGCGCAGGTCCACTCCCAGTAGGCCGGCCGAGCGGCGGATGATCACGCCAAGCTCGGCCGGGTCGTAGAAGTCCAGGTGCCCGGTGAAGCCGAACCTGTCCCGCAGCGGCGCCGGCAGCAGGCCGGCCCTGGTCGTCGCGCCTACCAGGGTGAACGGCGCGATGTCCAGCGGCACAGCGGTGGCACCCGGGCCCTTGCCGAGCATGACGTCGACCCGGAAATCCTCCATCGCCAGGTAGAGCAGTTCCTCGGCCGGCCTGGCCAGCCGGTGAATCTCGTCGATGAACACGACCTCGCCACCACCCAGCGAGGTCAGCATCGAGGCCAGATCGCCTGCCCGCTCGATCGCCGGGCCGCTGCTGATCCGCAGCGGAGCACCAAGCTCGGCGGCGATGATCATCGCGATGGTGGTCTTGCCGAGCCCGGGCGGACCGGAAAGCAGCACGTGGTCCGGCGCTTTGCCGCGCCGCATCGCGCCCTCGAGCACCAGCGAGAGCTGGTCGCGGACCCGTGCCTGACCGACGAACTCGGCCAGCTGCCTGGGCCGCAGCGCTCCTTCGATCTGCCGCTCGTCGGCGTTCGCCAGCGGTGAGACGAAACGGTCGGTTTCGCTGCCAGTCATCGCCGCCTCAGTTCCCTGAGCGCCGCCGCACCACACACCGACCAAACACCGGACGCGCCGCAGACCGCACCACCCAGCATGGCCCGCCCGGCACCGGACGCGCGGCTGGCCGCACCTGCCGGCCTGACCGACCCGGCACCGGACGCACCACAGACCGCACCACCCAGCATGGCCCGCCCGGCACCGGACGCGCGGCTGGCCGCACGGCCCATCATGACCGGCCCAGCACCCGCAGCGCGGCCCGCAACGCGGCGGCCACGTCGACCTCGGCGGCCACGCCCGCACCGCCGTTCAGGGCCGAAGCAGCGCCGTTGCCGACCACAGCGCCGTGGCCGACCGAACCACCGTGGGCAGCCAAATCGCTCTCGTCGGCGGCCGCAGACGCCGCAGCGAGTCCGGCGCTTACCTCGGGCTCAATCGCGGCAATCGCCTGATCCGCGTCGCGAGCCTGCCAGCCCAGGTTGACCAGGCCGGTGCGAACCTGGTCGCGCCAGGTCAGCAGGCCGGTGCCGGAGGCCCGAGCCGCGGCGGTCAATCCAGCCCCGGCCGGGCCGCCGTCACCAGGCGATCCGAGCCGGCCGGCCAGCTCAAGCACGATCCGCTGCGCGCCCTTGCGGCCGATGCCGGGAACCGCCGTCAGCGCAGTCACGTCCTCGGCGGCGACGGCGCGGCGGAGCGCGTCCGGGCTGAACGTGGCCAGCATCGCCAGTGCCAGCCTGGGCCCGATGCCGCTCGCGGTCTGCAGCAGTTCAAAGGTGTTGCGCTCGTCGTCGCTGCCGAACCCGTACAGGGTCAGCGCGTCCTCTCGGACGACCAGCGAGGTGCACAGCCTGGCCCGCTCCCCCGGCCGCAGGCCGGCCAGCGTGCCAGGCGAGCACTGCACAAGCAGCCCGACTCCGCCCACCTCAAGCACCGCGCCCTCCGGGGCCACCGCGGTAACCACTCCGTCCAGATGCGCGATCATCGGACTCCTTTCACCGCTGCCAGCAGCCTGGCCTGCGCTCCACCGCGCCACAAATGACAGATCGCCAGCGCCAGCGCGTCGGCCGAGTCGGCCGGGCGCGGCGGGTCGGCCAGCTTGAGCAGCCGGGTCACCATCTGCGTCACTTGAGCCTTGTCCGCCCGGCCATTGCCGGTCACCGCGGCCTTGACCTCGCTGGGCGTGTGCAGCGCCACCGGCAGGCCGCTCCGCGCGGCGCACACGATGGCGACCGCACCTGCCTGTGCGGTGCCCATCACGGTGCGCACGTTGTGCTGGCTGAACACCCGCTCGACGGCCACCGCATCAGGCTGGTACAGCGCCAGCCAGCGGTCAATCTGCTGCTCAAGCAGGAGCAGGCGGCGGCCGATCTCCGCACCCGCCGGAGTGCCCACCACCTCGGTGCCGATCAGCCGCAGCGCCACGCCAGGACCACCCTCGACGACGCCGAGGCCGCACCTGGTCAGACCGGGGTCGACGCCAAGCACCCGCATACGGCCCCACCATCCCGGTCGCTGGCGAACAAATGTTCGGTTGTGACACTACCGGCTAGCGTCACGGCACGGGCCAAGCCAACTCGGCGTGTCGCCAGACTGGCCGCGGACACTCGCCGGACCCTGCTGCGCATCCCGGCCCGCGCAATAGTGTCGGTGGCCCGACACTGCTGAAACAGCAACAGCAACGGGCCATCGACACTATTGGCCATAGACTGCGCCAGCTGCGGCCAGGGCGGCAGCAGCGGCCGGGCCCGCAGCGCAGAGCCAGGCCAGAAGCGGCCAGGCTGGCAGCAGCGGCCTGGTCAGAAGTAGTCGAGCAGGTACGGTCTGGCGGCAAAGGCGCAGTCAAGAGCGGCGTCGGCGGCGGAATCGCCGCCAAGCGCAAGGCCAGCCCGGCGCAGCGTGACCAGCGGCACCCCGGCGAACAACGCGGCGAAGCCGCGCGGGCCGAGCGTGACCGGCGGTACGGACTCCGATCCGGAAGGACGGCCCGTTTCGGCCGGAAAGAGGTAACCCTGGCCACCGGTCACGGTGAGCGTATGCAGCCCGGCGTTAGCGGGCAGCTGCGGATCGGTCAGTCGGAGCGGCACCCGGATTTGCGCGACAGCCGGGAAGCCGCGGCCTGCGATCGCCGCCTTCGCGTCGAGCACGCGCAGCATCCAGGTGTGGCGCTGGCGCAGGCGCACGTCTGGCTCGCGGGTCAGCCAGCTGATCGGATCGTCCGGGCCGAGGCAGGCGTGCACCGTCTCGGTCACCGTCGCGTGCGAGGCGACGATCCCCCATAGCGCCCTGGCCGTCCGCGCCGAGCCGGCCTGCAGGACATGAACCATGATCTCGTGATCGCTGCCGCGCCAGCCGTAGGCCAGGAAGCCGTCGGCGGCCAGGTAGCCGAAGATCTCAGGGTCAGCGAGCCAGTGCCGCATACTGGCGGCGTCGAACGTGCAAGGACCGCAGTCCCTGCCGCCGGCATAGACGGCGCCGAGCACGCTGATCACCTCGTCCGCATCCGCCGGGCCGGCCCGCCGCAGCGCAGACGGCTCAGCCGGTCCAGAATCGGCGGGCGCCGCACCCAGGGCTGGATCGGGCGGCAGCAGCGAGACCAGCGACCGGCCAGGCACAACCGCCCGATAGTTGCCCCCAGCGAACTCCCAGCCGAGCGAACGGTAGATGTGCGCGGTCGCCGGATAGAGCACCGCGAGCGGATAGCTCCGCTCGGCCAGCACACCGAGCAGCGCGGTCATCAGTGCCTTCCCGACGCCCCGGCCTCTGGCCTCAGGCGCGACCTTGACCCCGCCGACGCCTGCCATCGGCAGCGTCCGGCCATGCCACCACTGACGCAAGTCGTGGAACATGGCCGCACCGACCAGGTTCGCGCCGTCCCACACGCCATAAAGGCGCGAGTCGGCGATCCAGGCCCGCAGCTCAGCCAGCATCAGATCCCGGTCGCCGTCGTTGATCGGCCCGAACGCCCGGTGTCGCAGGTCAAGCTCGGCATCGAGGTCATCCCCGGCGTGCAGCGCCCGGATTGTCAGCGATGAAGGCGATTGATCGGACTGCCCGGATACCGGCGCTGGGCCGCCGGGCTCGTGTACCGGCACCTGGCCGCCGGGCCGACCGTCGCCGGGCCAGCTCAAGCCAGCTTCTCCATAACCTCATCAGAGACCGAGTAGTTCGCGTACACGTCCTGGACCTCGTCAGATTCCTCAAGCACCTCAAGCAGCCTGAAGACCTTCCGCGCGGTCTCCTCATCCAGCGGTACCTCGACCGAAGGCAGGAACGGGGTCTCGGCGGACTCATAGTCGATCCCGGCCACCTGCAGCGCGGTCCTGACCGGAGCCAAGTCGGTGGCCTCGCTTACCACCTCGAATGATTCACCCAGGTCATTGACCTCCTCCGCGCCCGACTCAAGCACCGCGCCGACCACGTCATCCTCGGTCACGCCGGCCGTCTTGGGGATGATCACGACTCCCTTGCGGTTGAACAGGTAGGAGACCGAGCCAGCATCGGCCATCGAGCCGCCGTTCCTGGTCAGCGCCGTCCGGACCTCGGCCGCTGCCCGGTTCCTGTTATCGGTCAGGCACTCGACCAGAACCGCCACCCCGCCGGGCGCATAACCCTCATAGGTGACCGACTCGTACGCGGCACCGCCCGCTTCCAGACCAGCGCCCCGGCGTACCGCCCGGTCGATGTTGTCGTTCGGCACCGAACTGCGCTTGGCCTTCTGCACGGCGTCGTACAAGGTGGGATTGGCGCTGACGTCAGCGCCGCCGCTGCGGGCAGCCACCTCGATGTTCTTGATCAGCTTGGCGAACAGCTTGCCGCGGCGCTGATCGACGACGGCCTTCTTGTGCTTTGTCGTCGCCCACTTGGAATGGCCGCTCATGGGCGTTCCCTCACGATGTCGGTAAAGATCTTGTGCACTCGGACGTCCTGGGTGAGCTCGGGATGAAACGCGGTGGCTAGCGCCGAGCCCTGCCGGACGGCGACGATCCTACCGGTGCGCGGCTCGGTCGCCAGAATCTCGACGCCGGGACCGATCTGCTCGACCCACGGCGCGCGGATGAAGACCGCGCGGAACGCTGGCCCGGCCACCCCGCGCAGCACCACGTCGCTCTCGAACGACTCGCTCTGGCGGCCGAACGCATTGCGCCGGACCGTCATGTCGATCGCGCCGAGCGTCTCCTGATGCGAGGCCCGGTCCGTCAGCTTGCTGGCCAGCATGATCATCCCGGCACAGGACCCGAACACCGGCATCCCGGCGCCGATCCGCTCGCGCAGCGGTTCGGCCAGGTCGAAGATCACCGCCAGCTTCCAGATCGCGGTAGACTCCCCGCCGGGGATGATCAGGCCGTCAACAGCGGCAAGCTCGGCCGGGCGGCGGACCGGGACGGGACGGGCACCAACCGCACTCAGCGCCACGACGTGTTCGGCCACGTCGCCTTGCAGGGCGAGCACGCCGACAGATGGCCCCGCGGTCGCTGGCCCGGCGTCGGGTGCCACCGCGACATCGCGGGCTGGTGCTGTGTTCCTGGCTGACAACCCTGCCCTCCCGGTCCATGCGGTCACGCCAGTTCCGAGCGTATCGGCGGTCGGTGGTGTGCCGCGCTGGCGCCGGGGGTAGCGATCATCCAAGCTGTGCGTGCTACGCATGCTTCCGGGCGGCAACTGCCGACTAGGCGGCATGATCATCGGGCGCGGTCAGTCCTAGGGGAGGCACCAGATGGGCCAGGTCTGGACATTCAACGGCGTGTCCACGAGCGTGGGCGGAACACTGACCAGCCTGGTAACGCTGCTCGAAGGCACCACCTTCTGCATCTGCGAGCCAGGCGGCGACATCCGCCCTGGCGCCGCTCAGGGCCTGTTCGTCCGTGATACCAGGCTGATCAGCCGGTTCGAGCTCAGCCTCAACGGGCACGTGCCGCAGCCGCTGGCGCCCCAGTCGCGAGAGCCGTTCGCCTGCACGTTCCTGAGCCGGATGCCGCCGGCGGCCGGCCTGGCCGACAGCACCCTGCTGGTCGTCAGGCACCGGCTGCTCAACGACGGCATGCACGAGGAGATAACGCTCCGTAACATGAGTACCGAGCCGGTGCCGGTCAGCCTGCGAATCGGCGTCGCCGGGGACTTCGCCGACGTGTTCGAGGTCAAGGAGGGCCGGGCGTACGGCGACGGCCCGAGCGCGGACGACCTTGCCGTCGCCATCGACGGGGATGTGATCAAGCTAAACCGCACATGCGGCTCGCATCTGCGCGGTGCGTCGATATCGGGCGCCAGGCACGGCGACACCCAGCTTGAGGTATCAGCAAGCGCGCTTACCTGGCATGCCGTCGTCCCCGGCCGCGGCAGCTGGAGCACGTCACTGCACGTCACGCCCTCGCTGAACGGCAGGGATCTGATCGAATTCAGGTCAGCACAGGCACACGGCGCCGGCGCCAGGCCAACCGGAGCCGAGCAGCGGCTGGCCGACTGGCGACAGCAGAGCCCGCTGGTGATGGCGTCGGACGAGCGGCTGGCTGCCGTGTTCACCGCGAGCACAGAGGACCTCGGAAGCCTGCGGATCTTCGATCCCGAGCACACCGACCGCGCTGTCATCGCCGCTGGCGCGCCCTGGTTTATGACGATCTTCGGTCGCGACTCACTGCTCACGTCGTGGATGGTGCTGCCGCTTGACCCGTCGTTGGCGCTTGGCACGCTCCGGACGCTGGCCAGCCTGCAAGGCACCAAGGTCGACGAGCAGACCGAGGAACAGCCGGGCAAGATCCTGCACGAGATGCGGTTCGGCAATCCGGCGTCGCTCTGGCTGGGCGGCGGCAGCGCCTACTACGGCTCAGTCGACGCGACCCCGCTCTTCGTGATGCTGCTCGGCGAGCTGCGCCGCTGGGGCCTGGAACGCCGGATGGTCGACGAACTGCTGCCGCACGCGGACCGGGCGCTCGACTGGATCGTGAACCACGGGGACGCCGACGGCGACGGATTCGTGGAGTACTCCCGCTCGACCGACCTCGGCCTGGCCAATCAGGGCTGGAAGGACTCATGGGACGGCATCGCCTTCGCATCCGGCGAGATCGCCGAGCCGCCGATCGCGCTTTCCGAGGTGCAGGGCTACGTCTACGCGGCCTACTTGGCGAAGTCACACTTCTGCTCAGAACGCGAGGACGCCGACGGCGCGGCCTACTGGTCGGATCGAGCGCAGGTGCTTAAGGAGGAGTTCGATCGCGCGTTCTGGCTGCCTGACCGTGGCTACTTCGCGCTCGGGCTTGACGGCAGCAAGCGGCCGATCGACTCGCTCGCCTCGAACATGGGCCACTGCCTTTGGACCGGAATCGTCGACGCGGGCAAGGCAGCCGCCGTAGCCAGGCAGCTGACCGGGCCGGATATGTTCTCGGGCTTCGGGATCAGGACGCTCGCCACGTCAAGCGCCGCCTACAACCCGATGAGCTACCACAACGGCTCCGTCTGGCCGCACGACAATTCGATCTGCGCCGCCGGGCTGATGCGGTACGGGTTCGTCCGCGAGGCCCAGCAGGTGGCGATGGGCATCCTGGAGGCGGCCGAGTGGTTCGGCGGCAGACTGCCCGAGCTCTTCTGCGGCTTCGACCGGTCCGAGTTCGCTGAGCCGGTGCACTACCCGACCTCCTGCTCGCCGCAGGCCTGGGCGTCGGCGGCGCCGTTCCACCTGCTGCGCACGCTGCTGCGGTTCGACCCGTCTGTGCCGGCCGGCAAGCTGTGGTGCGACCCCGCGGTGCCGACCAGGTTCCTGCCGCTGCGCATCGAGTCGCTGCACGTGGCAGGCGCGCGGGTATCGCTCGATGTGAGCGAGGACAGCTGGTCGATGGATGGGCTCGGTGAGATCCTTGAGCTGGTCAGGTCGGGCCGCGATCCACTCACGGCCATCAGCCACTGACAGCGCGGCCTTGGCTGGCTACCAGCCCCGTCCCGCATAGTGCTGTTCGGGCGGCAGGGTATCGAGGTTGATGCCGACCATCGCCTCGCCGAGGCCGCGTGACACCTTCGCGACCAGGTCAGCGTCGTCGTAGAAGGTGGCGGCCTTGACGATGGCGGCAGCCCGTGCCGCCGGGTTCCCCGACTTGAATATGCCCGATCCGACGAACACGCCGTCGGCGCCGAGCTGCATCATCATCGCCACGTCTGCCGGGGTGGCCAGGCCACCGGCGGTGAACAGCACGACAGGAAGCCGGCCGGCCGCCGCCACCTCGGCGACCAGCTCGTAGGGCGCCTGCAGGTCCTTCGCGGCCGCGTAGAGCTCCTGCGCGGACATCGAGGACAGCCTGCGGATTTCGGCGGTGATGGCCCGCATGTGCCTGGTGGCCTCGACGACGTTCCCGGTGCCGGCCTCGCCCTTGGACCTGATCATCGCGGCCCCCTCGGCGATCCGGCGCAGCGCTTCGCCCAGGTTGGTGGCACCGCAGACGAACGGCACGGTGAACGCCCACTTGTCGACGTGGTGTGCCTCATCGGCCGGCGTGAGCACCTCGGACTCGTCGATGTAGTCGACGCCGATCGCCTGGAGCACCTGCGCCTCCACGAAGTGACCGATCCGGCATTTGGCCATCACTGGGATGGAGACAGCGGCGATGATCGCGTCGATCATGTCAGGGTCGCTCATCCTGGCCACGCCGCCCTGTGCCCTGATGTCGGCGGGCACCCGCTCAAGCGCCATCACCGCCACCGCACCGGCGTCCTCGGCGATCTTGGCATGCTCCGCGGTGACCACGTCCATGATCACGCCGCCCTTGAGCATATCGGCCATGCCACGCTTGACCCGCTGCGTGCCGGTCACCGGGGCGCTGCCATCGCTCTGAGCCGCCCTCGCGTCGGCCGGGCGGCCGACCGCCAACTCGCCGCTGATCTCGGGACTGTCGGTGGAGCTTGGGACTGCCACGGCGAACCTCGCTTTGTAGCTGCACTCTCTGCTTCCCATGTTAGGCGGTGCCCGGCAGCGCGCTCACGGGCAGTCGGGCATGAAACCGGCTAGCCGGGCTAGGTCCGGCGAAGCCGGAAGATCGGGTCAAGTTCGCTGATGTTGGGGTGGTGCCTGGGTCATCGTTGCCGCGGACGGCCTGCCCGCCCTTTGATGAGCCGACGGTAGATGTTCTCGTAGTCCATCACCATCCGGGCTGCGCCGAAGTGCCTCTCGACGTGGGCACGGCAGCGGCGCGGGTCAAGCTGGGCTGCCTGACCGATCGCGGCGATTAGGTCAGCTGGCGACTCGCAGAGTACGCCGCTCTCACCGTTCACGACCAGCTCCGGTACTGCCCCTGCGGATAGCGCCACTACCGGAGTGCCGCACGCCATCGCTTCCACCAGCACCAGACCAAACGGCTCTTCCCAGCAGGCAGGGAACAGCAGGCAGGCAGCCCTCCCCAGTAGCTCGACCTTGCTGTCGAACCCTTGCTCGCCGACCCACACTACGTTCCGTCCGAGGCGAGGCCGGATCTCCGAATCGAAGTATGCGCGCTCTTCTGGGATGGTCCCTGCGCCGGCGATTACGAGCCGGCGACCGGCCGCCATGGCCACGTCGATCGCAATGTGAGTCCCTTTGTGCGGACTGATCCTGCCCAGATACAGAACCATTTCTCCGCGCTGGCCACCGAGCGGATAGCGACGCAGATCGATACCGTTGTGCACGACCGCCGCCCAGCCAGCATGGGGGGCGGCCGCAGCTTGAGAGCGCGAGACCGCCACCAAGCAAGCCCGCATTGCCATGGCATCAAGCCTGGCGTTCGTCGCATCGGGACCCCTGACCGCGCCGTGCACGGTGACGACCACCGGTATCGCCGGGGAGATGGCCGGCAGTTCGGTGGTGTGCACGTGAACGACGTCGGGGCCGACTTCCTCGATCGCGGCGGCGGCCAGCTGCGCGTGGCTGAGTTCGGTCTGGGCAGCTGATTCACCTCCCTCTGGCTGCGCCTCAGGGAATGTCGCGATGAATTGCGCCCGAGTTCGCCGGGGCCCGGCACCGATGACCGTGACATCGTGATCACGATCGGCCAGGCCCTCAGCCAGCAGGTAGCAGATCAGCTCCGTGCCCCCATAGCCCTGCGGCGGGATCTCGTAGTACGGCGGGGCGACGATCGCGATGCGCATAGCCTTTGTCATATCGTGAGCTGGTGCCCCCACGCATCCGTCCGGTGCGTCGCGGCGAGCTCGATGACTTCGCAGCCGTGCTAGAGATCGCCGCTGGTCGGCACCCTGGCCACGGGGACGGCTGCGCGGGTGTCCAGCTTGACCGGACGCTGGCGGCCTTCGACGGCGAGCGTCTTGTGGGTGGCACAGCTTCGGAGATCCGAGAGATCACGGTCCCCGGCGGCGCAGCCCTGCCGGCCGCGAAGATCACCCTGACTGGGCTGCTGCCCGGCTATCGCGGGACGGGCATGGGCAGCGAGCTTATGCGGCGCCAGTTGTCTGACCTGCACTCGCGGGGGGAACCGCTGGCAATCCTGACGACGGCACAATCAGGCGTGCCCAGTCGGCACGGCTTCGGCATAGCGACTGCGGCGATGGCCGCGCAATTCACCCCCCGGCCGCCGCGAGGCCAGCCGCAGGAGTCGGGCCGTAGAATCCGCATGATCGGCGGGCACGAAGCGAGGCGGCTGCTTCCGGCGATATTCGACGCCCACCGCCGCCTACAACCGGGCCAGGTCAGCCGTCCGCAAGGCTTCTGGGCCTCCTGGTTCGTCGACGAGCCGCTGCTGCGGACAGCCGAAGGCGAGCGTTTCATCGTCCTGGCCGAGCAGGATGACAGAACGCCTGATGGATACCTGACCTACCGGCTCCGCCCTGGCTCTCTCCGCGAGCAGCCGGTGCGCGAGCTTGCCATCGAGGACCTGATCACGGTGACCGACCCGGCTCGGAGCGCCCTATGGGGTTTCTGCTGCGGCTTCGACCAGGCGGCCCAGGTGAGCGCGTGGAACCTGCCCGCCGATGAGCCACTGGCGTGGATCGTCCCTGAACCGCGAACGCTCAGCATCACAGGCTTGCGCCCGTTCCTGAGGCTGCGGCTGCTTGACGTCGCGGCGGCCCTCGCAGCCCGGTGTTACGCGGTTC
>Ga0116216_10000238_pt1 | contig 51356 bp, 49 predicted proteins | sample Sb_taG_11_FD_89696 | JGI IMG/M metagenome (GOLD analysis project Ga0116216, IMG submission 89696) | Peat soil microbial communities from Weissenstadt, Germany - Sb_50d_3_AS metaG | ecosystem: Environmental > Terrestrial > Soil > Wetlands > Peat | place: Germany: Weissenstadt | collected 2010-09-21
CATAGCGCGCCAACGCCGGCGCCAGATCCGAGCCCTGGCGCGCTGAGCACACTCCTCGTGCACAACACGCCTGGCCTCGCCATCGAGCGCGCGATTGACGTGTTGTGCACCATCGAAAGGACGCGATCGCGCCCGTTCCCCTCCCCTTCCCCAGCGCCGTTTACCAGGCCGCCGCCAACCAGGGGCCCCGGGCGCGCATCGCCGCAAGCTCTGAGTCGACAGCCAACGAGCAAACAACCGCCACAGCCAGCTAAGCGGTTATCAGCGTCGGCGTACCGAGCGGGATGTGCGCCAGCAGCCAGCGGCCGTCGGCGAGCGTCACGCGCACGCAACCGTGGCTGACCGGCTCCCCGATCGTCGAGCTCTCAGGCGTGGAGTGGATCGCGATCCGGTTCCCCCCGCTCCAGCCCTGGATCGCGTGGGGCGACTCGGCCGAGAGGGCGAGGATGCAGCAACCGTACGGGCCCGTGGGGTCGCCGGTGAGCAGCCGATCGGTAACGGCGAAGCGGCCCGTCGGGGTCGGCGCCGTCGGGCGCCCGATCGCGACCGTGTAGTGCTGGACCGGTTTGCCGTTGTCGAGGACCGTGAGGCGCCGTGCCGCGAGCGAGACCTTCAGCTCCCAGCTCACCCGGCCCAACGTCGTGTCCGACCGCGGGATCCAGCCGATCCGGTTGTTGCCGGCGAGCGAGCTGACGACCCCGAGCCACGGACCGCGTTGCTCGGTGACCCACAGTGCCTGCGGGGAACCGAACGGGGTCCGCGTCGGGAGCCTGGCGAGCTTCGGCCCGCCGGGCGCGACCCTCATCGTCGTCGCGTGCTTAACGAGCGCGACGAGGTAGCCGCTCCCCCCGGGCACGGACGGCTTCGCGGGCGAGCTCGGCGGGCTGGGCGGCGGCTGGCTGAAGGCCAGCCCGCTGTCCGCGTGAGCCCGGACGGGCGACGAGGTGATGACGACCCCGGCGATGATCGGGGCCAGCGCCAGCAACGCCACCACTGCGGCAATGAGCCCCCGCCTGCGAGGCCCGATTGTCTGTCGTTCTGGCTCGGACACGCTCGTACCTGTCGCCTTCCTGGCGATGCCGTACACGTTAGCGGCGCGGAAAACGGATCTACCCCGGATCGGCGACCGCGTACCCTTGTTGTCATGCTCGGATTTCGCAACAAGACCACGATGATCGACGCCGTCGACGCGCTCTCCGGACGCGATCTCGAGATGCCGGTAGCGGAGCGCAACGTCGTCCTCGGGACGCCGATGAAGCCCCCCTTCCCCGAGGGCTTCCAACAGGTGGTCGTCGGCATGGGCTGCTTCTGGGGCGCGGAGAAGATCTTCTGGGAGGCCCCGGGCGTGTACACCACGGCCGTCGGCTACGCCGGCGGCTTCACCCCCAACCCCACCTACGAGGAGGTCTGCAGCGCTCGCACCGGCCACGCCGAGGTCGTGCTCGTCGTCTTCGATCCCGCGAAGACCTCCTACGCGGAGATGCTCCGTCTGTTCTGGGAGAATCACGACCCCACCCAGGGGATGCGCCAGGGCAACGACCTCAGCGCCCAGTACCGCTCGGCGCTCTACTGGACCACCGAGGAGCAGCGCGACGCTGCCGAGGCCTCACGCGCCGCGTACGCCGAACGGCTGCAGGCATCCGGATACCCGGAGATCACGACCGAGATCAACCAGGCGGGCCCGTTCTACTACGCCGAGGATTACCACCAGCAGTACCTGCACAAGAACCCGTGGGGCTACTGCGGGATCGGCGGAACAGGCGTGAGCTGCCCGGTCGGGCTCGGGGCCGTTCAGCAGTAGGACCGGGCGCATGCGCCCGGTCCCCGGCGGCGCATGCGCCGCCGGCAGCCGGATGACGCGGGCGCCGCGCGTCAGGGCGCGGCTGGATGCCGCGCGCGCGGCAGGCCCGCGCGCGCATGCGCGCCCCCAGACAACCACTCAGCCGCCAGCGACCGCCGGCAGGATCGTCACCTCGTCGCCGTCGCGCACGGGCGTGTTGAGGCCGTCGAGGAAACGGATGTCCTCGCCGCCCACGTACACGTTGACGAACCGCCGCAGCCCGCCGTCCTCGGCGATCCGGCTGCGGAGCTCGCTGTAGCGGTCGTAGAGCGAGTCGAGCACCTCGCCGACGGTGCCGCCCTCGACCTCGGCCGTCGATTCGCCGTCGGTCGCGGACCGGAGCTGCGTGGGGATCTTGACGCTGACTGCCATCGAGCCCGGAGTCATATCAAGCGGGGACGCCGGCACGATCGCTGGCCCGCTCGAACGCCTCCAGCGTGGGCTCGATCTCGAGCCGGTCGAATGTCCCGCGGGCGCAGTCGAGCGTCTTCAGCCCCTCGCCGGTGATGTAGGCGACGACCCGCTCGGTCGGATCGATGTCACCCCGCTGGGCGAGCTTGCGCAGGACGGCGACGGTGACCCCGCCGGCGGTCTCGGTGAAGATCCCCGTGGTCCGGGCCAGCAGCTTTATCCCTTCGCGGATCTCATCGTCGGTGACCGAGTCGATCGCGCCACCGCTGCGCCGGGCGAGATCGAGTGCGTAGGGCCCATCGGCCGGGTTGCCGATCGCCAGCGACTTGGCGATCGTGTCCGGCTTGACCGGCTGGCAGAAATCGCGGCCGGCCTCGAACGCGGTGGCCACCGGCGAGCACCCGAGGGCCTGGGCGCCGTTGAACGTCGGCAGCTCGCCGTCGACGAGCCCGAGCTCGATCCACTCCTCGAAGCCGCGCGCGATCTTCGTGAACAACGACCCCGAGGCGATCGGGGCGACGACCCGGTCGGGAAGCTCCCAGCCGAGCTGCTCCACGGTCTCGAACGCGAGCGTCTTGGACCCCTCGGCGTAGTAGGGGCGCATGTTGATGTTCACGAACGCCCACTCGTGCTCGCCCGAGACCTCCGTGCACAGGCGGCTGACGTCGTCGTAGTTGCCCCGCACGGCGACCAGGTTCGTCCCGTAGATCCCCGTCGCGAGCACCTTCTGCTCCTCCAGGTCGAAGGGGATGAACACGTAGGACTCGAGGCCCGCGGCCGCGGCGTGGGCCGCCACCGCGTTGGCGAGGTTCCCGGTCGAGGCGCACGCGACGGTCTCGAACCCGAACTCGCGCGCCCGGGCAAGCGCGATCGAGACGACGCGGTCCTTGAACGAATGGGTCGGGTTCGCGGCGTCATTCTTGATCCACAGCTCGCGCAGCCCGAGCTGATCGGCGAGCCGGTCGGCGCGCAGCAGCGGCGTCCAGCCCGCCGGCAGGGCACCGCGGGGTGGCGACTGCACCGGCAGGAAGTCGCCGTAGCGCCACAGCGAGTGTGGCCCGGCCTGGATCCGGCGGCGCAGCGCCGCGGGATCGGCGTCGGAGCGCGGGGCGTAGACGACCTCGAGCGGGCCGAAACAGCGCTCACAGACGTACCGCGCGTCCAGCGCGTAGGTGGTCTTGCATTCCTTGCAGCTAAGAGACTCTGGCGGCATATGTAGAAAAACCTCCGCCGGGGTCAGTGGTCGGAGGTCCTGAAACCGCCCTTTCCACATCTCCCAGGCTTGTTGTTGGAGCCTGATGGAATTGGCACCTTTCCCTTGCGGGAGGTTGCCGGGGCTTCACAGGGCCAGTCCCTCCACCCCTCTTGATGAGGTACAGCTATGTGGCCGGAAGTATACCCATGGGGCTGGGCGGATCCACCACGAACCTGCGGCGGCGTAACGACTTTGGCAACGCGGTGTTCACAATCCCGCCATGGGCGCAACCTCGACCGGCCCGCTCGCGCGCCTGGAGGCGACGCTGGCACTAGGCCGGAACGCACCGACGAAGCGGATGCTGATCATCGTCAACCCATACGCGACGACGGTGTCCGATCGCTTGAAGAACCTCGTCGTCTACGCGCTCCGTGGCAGTTACCTGGTCGACGCGATCGACACCGAGGCGCGTGACCATGCGACTGAGTTGACCCGCGAGGCGGCTCGGAGCGGGTATGACGTGGTCGTCGCGTTCGGGGGCGACGGGACCGTGAACGAAGCCGCCAACGGGCTCGTCGGCACCGACACGCCGCTGAGCTGCCTCCCCGGCGGCCGCACGAACGTGTATTGCCGGATGCTCGGGATCCCGACCGACGTAGTCGACGCGACCGAGCACCTGCTGCAGATCGCCGACGACTGGCGACCCCGCCGGCTCGACGTCGGGATCGTCAACGATCGCTACTTCCTGTTCTCGGCGGGCGTGGGGCTCGACGCGAGCGTCGTCGAGCAGGTCGATGCCCACCCCCGCCTCAAGGCCCGACTCGGCGAGTGGTACTACACGTGGACGGGGATCAGGACGTTCAATCGCCGCTACCTCCTCAGGCCACTCCGGCTCGAGGCGGACGTCGCCGGAGAGCGCGTGGAGGGCGTCAGCACGATCGTCCAGAACGCCTCGCCGTACACGTACTTCGGAAACCGGCCGGTGCACATGGGCGACGGCGCCGAGCTCGACAGCGGCGATCTCGCCGGAGTGATCCTCACGCGGGCCTCGCCGATCGACATCCCGACGATCATCTGGCGGGCCCTGTCGAACCGCGCGAGCCTGACGCGCCACCGAAAGGTCCGCTCGTTCAGTGGCATCACCGAGCTGCAGGTCCGCTCGCTCGATGAGCGGCCGCTGCCACTGCAGGTCGACGGCGACTACATCGGCGAGGCGGCGGAGGCGGTCTTCGGGCTGAGGCCCGGCGGGATCGCGGTCGTCTCTTAGTCCAGAGGCGCGGTTACGGCGGGGCCGGGCCCTATGATCGCCCGCTCATGCGACGGCTGGTGTTCATCGCTGTGTGTGTTGCGCTCGTGCTCGTGCCCTCGCTGGGCACCGCGCATCCGCTCCCGGGCGCTCCTAAGTGTCCGATCTTCCCGGCCGATAATCCGTGGAATCAGGAGGTCGAGGGACTGCCGGTCGCGAGTAACTCCGCGAAGCTGATCGCCACGATCGGGCTGAACGAACCGGTGCACCCCGACTTCGGATCCGGCCTCTACGACGGCGAGCCGATCGGAATCCCGATCACTGTCGTGTCGAACCGGACGCGGCGCGTGCATGTGAGCTTCCAGTACGCGAGCGAATCGAACAAGGGCCCGTACCCGATTCCCCGGGGCGTCGCGATCGAGGGCGGCCGGCACTCGACCGGCGACCGGCACGTGATCCTCGTCGATCGGAGCACGTGCAAGGACTACGAGCTGTTCGCCGCCTATCCCGAGCCTGGCGGCCGGCGGTGGCAGGCCGGGTCGGGCGCGATCTTCAACCTGCGCTCAGACCATCTTCGACCCGCCGGATGGACGTCCGCCGACGCCGCGGGGCTTCCGATCCTGCCTGGCCTCGCCCGCTACGACGAGGTCGCGCGCGGCTCGATCGATCACGCCCTGCGGTTCACCGCCCCGTGCACGGCGGCGGCCTACGTCTACCCCGCCCGCCACGAGGCGTCCACGTGCAACGGGCCGAACCTTCCCCCGATGGGGCTGCGGGTGCGGCTGAAAGCGTCGGTCAACATCTCGGGGCTTCCCCGCCAGGCGCGCATCGTCGCCCAGGCGCTGAAGACCTACGGCATGATCCTCGCCGACAACGGGTCGCCGTGGTACATCTCCGGCGCGCCCAACCGGCACTGGAACAACGACGCGCTGCACCTGCTGGATCGGCTCACGGGTCGCGACTTCGAGGTCGTGAACACGAGCTCGCTTCCACACCCGGGTTTGTGAGGATTCGTCTCGGGGGGTGAGAAGGCGGCGCTCGCCGTCTCTGCACACCATGGGCACTCGCGTCACGGACCGCGACCTCGAGCTGTTGCGGTTCGTCGCCGAGCACCGGCTCGTGCTGGCGGCACATGCGGCGGCGCTGCTGGGTGCTTCGTCGGATGCCGCGGGCGCGCGACTGCGGGCGCTCGCCTCCGGCGGCTTCGTGCGCCAGGAGGCGATCTTCCATGGCCAGCCCAGCTGCTGCCAGATCACGCGCAAGGGACTCGCGGCGATCGGCTCCGGCTACCGTCAGCCGCGAATCGACCTGCGCTGCTACCGGCACGACGTAGGCGTGGCGTGGCTGTGGCTCGCGGCCCGCGGGGGCGCGTTCGGCCCGGTGCGCGAGCTGATCTCGGAGCGACGGCTCCGCTCGCTCGACGCTGTTGCTGACCGGGCGGGCGAGCCGGTGGGCGTGCGGCTTGGCGGCATCGGGCCGGCGGGCAAGCCACGGCTGCACTACCCGGATCTGATGCTCATCCTGGAGACCGGGCAGCGGGTGGCGGTCGAACTCGAGCTGACTGGGAAGGGACGGGCCCGCCGCGAGAGGATCCTGTCCGGATACGCGGTCGACTCGCGCATCGGTGCGGTCCTGTATCTCGTCGACCGTGCTGTCGTGGGGCGGGCGATCCAGCTGTCGGCGCGGCAGATCGGGATCTCGGAGATGGTCCACGTCCAGCCGGTTCGCTGGACGGGGTCCGCAGGTTGCGGTGGCGCCGAGCTGGTGGCCAGTCGTGAGCGGCCCCGTGGTCGTGCGATGACCGTTGTGGCCGAGCGATGACCACAGACGCGAGTCGGCGGTGGCGGTCATACCTGATGCTGGTCGTGGTGGCGGCGTTCCTGCTGTCGCCGGCCTCGCTGGCGCCGGCGTGGATCGTCGCCGGCGGCGCGCTTGCCGGCGCCGTGGTGGCGGCCCGCGTGGTCGGCCGCCGCGTCACACGGCGCGCGGCGGCCGCGCCTGCCCGCGACGGGACCGCGCTCGGCTCCGATCGCCGGGGTGGCGAGGTGACCCTCGATGACCGTCAACTCGCGGCGCACGGCCTGATCCTCGGCGCCAGCGGCGCCGGGAAGTCGACGACGCTGCTGACGATTCTCACCGACCAAATCGGGCGCGGCCGGTCGGTGGTGGCGATCGACATGAAGGGCTCGCCGTCGTTCGCGCGCGAGGTGGCGCGCGCCGCCGCGGCGGCCGGCCGCCCGTTCCGCCTGTGGACGCCCGACGGGCCCGGCCTGTGGAATCCCCTCCAGCACGGCAACGCGACCGAGCTCAAGGACAAGCTGATCGCGACCGAGCGGTTCACCGAGCCGCACTACCAACGGGCGGCCGAGCGGTACCTGCAGGCGGCGCTCGGAGTGCTCCACGCCGCTCATCCCGGGCGGGCGGCGACGCTCGATGAGGTCGTGAGCGCGATGGATCCGCGGCGGCTGGCCGTGCTGCTTCGCGGGCTGCCGCGAGACCACGCCGCGCGCGTGCAGGACTATCTCGGGTCGCTCTCGCCAGATCAGCTGAGCGCAATCCGCGGGCTCGGCACGAGGCTGGCGATCATCAGCGAGTCCCACACGGGCCGGTTCCTATCCCCGTCTGGGGCGCCCGGTGGGTATGCGATAGATCTCCGCGCGGCCCTCGCCGGCGAGGAGGTCGCCCTGTTCAGCCTGAACTCGAGCACGTACGGCAAGCTAGCGGCCCAGATCGGGACGCTGGTCGTCCAGGACCTGGTCACGGCGGCCGGCCACAACCTGGCCACCGGTGGCGCCGAGGCGCGGGCCGGGCCGGCGATCGTCGGGATCGACGAGTTCTCCGCGCTCGGGTCCGACAACGTGATGGCGCTGCTGGCCCGGGGTCGCGAGGCCTCGGTGAGCGTGCTGCTGGCCACCCAGGAGCTGGCCGATCTCGACCGCGCCGCGCCGGGGTTGCGCGACCAGGTGCTTGGCAACACCGCGGTGAAGATCGCCCACCGCCAGGACGTGCCCGCGTCAGCGCAGACGGTCGCGCAGATAGCGGGGACGGTGAGGCAGTGGGAAGAGACCCGGCAGATCGGCGGCGGCCTGTTCGGGAGTCACGCCGGCAGCCGCGGGACGCGCCGCCTCGTCGACCGATTCATCGTCGATCCGAACGAGATCAAGTCGCTTCAGACCGGCGAGGCGGTCGTGATCGTCAAGCAGCCACAGGCGCGGGTGGCCACGGTGCGAGTGGCGCCACCGCCGGCGCGCCAGGGCCGGGAGCTCGGATGATCACCCCGGCCGTGGCGGGACCACGCAGAGAAACCCGAGAGGCTGCCCATCCAGGGCCTCGAAACAGTGGAGCTCCTCGCCGGGCACGTAGACGACGTCGCCCTCGCCGAGCTCGTGCACCTCCTCGCCAAGCGTCACCCTCGCCCGACCTCGCAGGATCATCACGCCGTGGTCGTGGGCGTGGCGCTCGCGTGCCGTGCGGCCGCCGGCGGGGACCTCGAAATATCGGATCGTGTAGCGGTGGGCGCCGTCCGAAGCGCCGATCAGCTCGTGTTTGAGAACGCCGGCGAGCTCGGGGTCCAGGTACGGCTGGGGCGGGACGCCCTCCCACCCGTCACCGCTGCGGCGATGAACTACGCCCATTCCGAGCGGGTGGGGCGGGTCAGCCCGCCCCCGGCGTGACGCGGAACGCGTCGAACACGGCATCGATGTTGCGCAGCCGGTTGATCGCCTGATCGAGCCCGCGGGTGTCCCCCACCTCGACCACGAACCGGTTCTTGACCATCGGGTGGTTGACGATGCACCGCGCCTCGAGGATGTTGATGCCGGCCTCGGCGAACGTGCGCGACATGTCCTCGAGGAGGCGGTGGCGATCCCAGCCGTCGACCTCGATCTCGACGCGGAACGAGGTCTCGGCGTCGCCGTCCCACGAGACCGGGGTGAACCGCTCCGGGTCCTTCTTCAGCACCGCCACGTTGGGGCAGTCCTCGCGGTGGATCGTAATACCCCGCCCGAGCGAGATGTAGCCGACGATCGGGTCGCCCGGCACCGGACGGCAGCACTTCGCCATCCGCAACATCACCTCGTCGATGCCGTCGACGACGATGCCGTAGCGCGAGGAGGACGTGGTCGGGCGCGAGCGGCGCCGGCGGGTCTTGAGCAGGTCGTCGGCGGCGGTCGGCTCGGACTCGGCCGCCTCCCCCTGCTTGAGCCGCTGCATCACCTTGTTGACGACGACCTTCGCCGAGATCTTGGCGCCACCGAGGGCGATGTAGAAGTCCTCGCCCTTGCGGTAGCCCATCTCGCGAATCACGTCCGCCAACAGCGGCGAACCGACCAGCTTCTGGGCGGGCAGTCCCTGCTTCTTTAGGTGCTCCTGCAGGAGCTCGCGGCCGGCATGCTCGGTGTCGCGACGGGACTCGGCCTTGAACCAGGCCTTGATCTTGTTGCGGGCGCGTGTGGTCTTGACCAGCGCCAGCCAGTCCCGCGAAGGCCCCCGCTCGCGCTTCGAGGTCAGCACCTCGACGATGTCGCCGGAGCGCAATTGGTAGGACAGCGGCACGATCTTGCCGTTGACCTTGGCGCCGACGCAGCGGTGGCCGACGTCGGTGTGGATCTCGTAGGCGAAGTCCAGCGGGGTGGCGCCGGCGGCCAGCGACTTGACCTCCCCCTTGGGCGTGAAGACGAACACCTCGTCCTCGAACAGGTCGACCTTGAGCGTCTCCATGAACTCGCCCGGGTCGGAGAGGTCCTGCTGCCAGTCCAGCAGCGACCGCAGCCATTTGAGCTTGCCGTCGGGGTCGCGGATCGCCGCCGAGCTCGGCTTGCTCGGGTCCTCCTTGTACATCCAGTGTGCGGCGACCCCGAACTCGGCCATGTCGTGCATCTGGCGCGTGCGGATCTGGATCTCCAACGGCCGGCCCTCGGGGCCGATCACCGTCGTGTGCAGCGACTGGTACATGTTGAACTTGGGCATCGCGATGAAGTCCTTGAACCGGCCCGGCAGCGGCTTCCATAGCGAGTGGATCACCCCGACCGCGCCGTAGCAATCCTTGACCGACCCCACAATCACCCGCATCGCCGTCAGGTCGTAGATCTCGTTGAACTCCCGGCCCTTCTTGGTCATCTTCGAGTAGATCGAGTAGAAGTGCTTGGCGCGGCCCGAGATCTCGGCCTCGATCCCGAGCTCGTCGAGCTCCTTCGCCACGTACGCGCCCGCCTTGTTGACGTAGCGCTCGCGCTCGGCCCGCTGCTGGGCGACGAGCCCCTTGATCTCGTTGTACTTGCGCGGGTGCAGCGTCTGGAAGGCGAGGTCCTCGAGCTCCCACTTGATCGCGTGGATGCCGAGCCGGTGGGCGATCGGCGCGTAGATGTCGATCGTCTCGCGCGCCTTCTCGAGCTGCTTCTGCTTGGGCATCGCGGCGATCGTCCGCATGTTGTGCAGCCGGTCCGCGAGCTTGATCAGGATGACCCGGATGTCCGTGGCCATCGCGACCATCATCTTGCGGTAGTTCTCGGCCTGCGCCTCGTCGCGCGACTGGAAGGTAAGCCCGGTCAGCTTCGTGACGCCGTCGACGAGGCCGGCGATCTCCTCGCCGAACGCCTCTCGGACCTCGTCCAGCGAAGCGCTCGTGTCCTCGACGGTGTCGTGCAGCAGCGCCGCACACAGCGTCTCGGTGTCGAGCCGCATGCCCGCGCAGATCTTGGCCACGCCGACCGGATGGGTGATGAAGTCCTCGCCGGTCTTGCGGCGCTGGTCGGCGTGATGGACGCAGGCGTAGACGAACGCCTCCTCGACCCTGGATCGGTCGACGGCCACGGCCGCGTGCTCCGCGTGCTCCTCGACGATCGCGAACAGATCCCCGAGCAGGCGTCGCTCAGCCGCCGTCAGCTCGACGCCGTCGCGCTGGCCGGCCCGCTCGACTTGGTCGACCGGCGGCCTGGGAGCGATCAGCGTCGAGGCCTGCGGCGCGCCTCGGCCGCCGTTGCCGTCCTGCGGACCGGTTGCTCCATCGCCGGTGCGTGCCTTGGACCCACGGCTCAGCCGCTTAGTCCCAGATTTCCGCTGCTCAGGTATAGCCGTCCATCCTCGTATCGCGCTGCGTACGCCCTGTAGGCCGGCGAGCGCTCGAGTGCCGTGCGCTCCGCGCCCGCAACCGCCAGGGCCGGCAGATCCCGGTTGAGGCTGACGAGCTCCAACTCCGCGAGAACCCGGACCAGCCGGCCCGCGAGACGTGCCGGGCGGCCGTGGGTTCCGTCACCACGGAGCAGGTGCTCGAGCTCCTCACCAGCCACCCTCTCCCGGTGCCGGAGGCTCCGGTAGAGAGCCACGAGCGAAGCGCGGAGACCGTACTCCAGCTCGTGCATCTGCTGTGCAAAGCGTAGCTCAGCCTCACTCCAGCACAAATGGGTAAACCCGATACCGGCCCGAAGCAGAGCCTCTCCGCAGGTGCCGGACGGCGGGTCGAGTACGACCACATGGACGAATGCATCGACCAGCGTGGGGTCAAGCTCAAGGGCGTGATGGCAGATGAGCGCAAACCCGCCGACCCGGGCGCTCAGCCCAGGTAGCCGGCGAGCGACATCGGCGCAGACCGCGAGCACCGGCGCGCCCGTGGCAATCACGTCGGCCAGCACCGCCAGCGGGCTGACCGTGCGCCGATCGAGTACGGTGCGACCGGCGGGGGGCGCCGCCGCGGCGAGTGGTGGCAGCGGCATTTCAAGCTGTGCGATCACCCGCCGGAGATACGTACCGCCCTCCCCGAGGATCTCGATCGGCCCCGCCGCACACGGCTGGGCGTGCCTGAGCACGAGCCTGGGCTCCACCGCGCCGTTCCAGACGTTTCGCTCGAGCCGGAAGGTGGCGTCTGCGGGCACTCCCGGCTCGACGGCCAGGCGGCCGTCACACCCGAACGCGACCCCGGGCGCCCGCGCGCCACCGGAGGCGACCGAGAAGCGGGCATGTCGCCCCTCCCCCATCGGCCGTACGTTGTCGAACCGGGCGCCGGGCACGAGCAGCCTCGGCCCGGGATTGCCCGCGCCACAGGGCTCGAGCAGCTCCAGCTCCTCGGCGAGGTCGAGTCCAAGCTCAGCTCCGGAGACGACGGCGTCAACGCGCTCCACCGGCGCCAGCAGCTCCGGCGTCAGGACCTCGGCCGCGTGGGCCTCGATCGCCGCACGCAGTGCGTCCAGGCGAGCCCCCTCGACGGTCAGCCCGGCTGCCGCGCGATGGCCGCCGTAGCGCTCGAGGTGGTCTGACGCGGCGTGAAGCGCGCCAAGCAGGTCGAAGCCGGGGATACTCCGCCCCGAACCGTGCCCGCTCCCGTCGGCATCGACCGCGATCAGGATCGCCGGACGGTGATGGCGCTCGACCACGCGCGAGGCGACGATCCCGATCACGCCCGGATGCCAGCCCTCCGCCCACAGGACATAGGCCGGCCGGGGGCCCAGCTCGGCGACCTGCGCCTCGGCCTCCCACGTGATTCGCTGTTCAACGGCTCGGCGCTCGGCATTGACGCCGTCAAGCTCCTGGGCGATCTCGTGCGCTCGCCCCGGGTCGTCGGTGAGCAGCAGCTCGAGACCGGCGTCGGCTCGCCGGATCCGGCCGGCGGCGTTGATCCTCGGCGCCAGGCGAAAGCCGAGTGCGTGGGCGTTGATGGCGCTCGGGTCGACCCGAGCGACGCTCATCAGCGCCCGCAGGCCAGGTCTTGCGGTTCCGGCGAGGGCTGCGAGCCCCTCGCGCACCAGCCGGCGATTCTCGCCCTGGAGCGCCATCAGGTCGGCGACGGTCGCGAGCGCGACAAGCTCGATGTCGTCCTCCACGCCCAACGCGCCCAGCGCCTGCGCCAGCTTGAACGCGACCGCGGTCCCGCACAGGTCGGCGCACGGATAGCCGCACGCGCCGGGGTGGACGATCGGGCAATCGGGAAGCGCGCCATCGGCGCGAGGCGCGTGGTGGTCGCTGACGACCACGTCGAGCCCGACCGCCTGCGCGGCCGCGACCTCCTCGACCGCAGTGATCCCGCAGTCGACCGTGATCAGCAGACCGACGCCACGGGACGCGAGCCGCTCGACCGTCGCCACGGCCAGCCCATAGCCGTCGTCGATGCGGTCGGGCAGAAACCAGCCGACGTTGGCGCCGAGCGAGCGCAGCGCGCGGATCATGATCGCGGTGGCGCAGACGCCGTCGACGTCGTAGTCGCCGTGGACGGTGATCCGGGTTCCCGCCGCGATGTGGCGCTCGATCAGGGCCTTCGCCCGCTCGATGCCCGCAAACTCGCTCCATTCGTGCCCTTCGCGAGCCTCGAGGAAGGCCTTGGCCAGCGCCGGGTCGGCGAGGCCGCGGCGGACGAGGAGCTGCGAGACGACGTGGCTGACGCCCAGCTCCCGCTCGAGCGTGAGGGCGTCGGCGAGGTCGTATCTGGGGAGGTCGAGTCTGGGGGTCGGGCGGTCGGTGGCGCCGGGGGCGTCGGGGGGCGCCTCGACGAGCTGCAACGGGTGTGCGGGCGCCGGCGGGACTTGGGCTGGCATTGCCACGGCCTCGGACATGGCCAGCAGCGTACGGGCGGGCCCCGACGGATCCCGGGGGCGATCGGGGAATTGGCGCGGAGACGTGACGTGGCGGCACGAAGTTGGCGCACTTCCTGGCGGGCTCCCGACTGCAGAGCCAACTGATGCCTTTTTGTCCCGGAAACCGGAGAAAATGGCGTCAGCTAGCGCACCGCCACGGGGGCGCTGGCGCCGACAGGCGCCGCCACGGGGGCGCTGGCGCCGACGCGCGGAAATAGCCGCCCGTCAGCCCGCCCACTCACGCAGCGATCAGGTCAGGCCGACGGTCTCGAGCGCGTTGGCGCGCTCGCGCCGGATGCCCTCGAAGTACACGAGCGCGATCCCGATCACCGCGCCCGGGATCGCCTCGAGCGCCGTCGTCAGATCGGTGGCGTGGCGGCCGGGGATGTGGAAGCCGTTGACGATCAGGCCGAACAGCACCGCGCCGATCAACGCCCCGACGAACGCTCCGACGATCCCGCCCCAGAAGTGGTCCGGAAGCCAGATCGTGAAGTGCCAGATGGCCAGGCCCATCATCACCCAGGCGAGCATGCCCATGACTACCTGCGCCTCCCGTGGCGGCGGTTGCGCGAGCGGCTCTTGGCCGGCTTGTCCTTGGGCGCCGGGACCATGCCCTCGTTCTCGGCGATATCGGGCGCCGGGCTGGGCGCGCCGTCGCCCTCGGGGCGAGGAGCGCTATCGCCGTCCGCCCGTGGCGGCCGTGGCGCCTGGTCCGCGCCCCCGTCCGGCTGTGGTGCCCGCCCGGAACTCCGGGCCGCGCGCGCACCGCCATCGGCGGCACGCCGCGACGGCTTGCGCGTGGGGGCGGCCTCGGTCTCGGCGGTGTGGGCGAGGCGCTTGGTCAGCGTCGACGTGCGGCCGGGGCGCTCGCGCTCCTCTTCCTGGATGTCGCGCTTCATCTGCTCGAACTCGGCGGCCGAGACGGCCTCCGCCTCGGGCGTGCTCAGTCGTCCTGTCCGGCGCGGTCGCTTCGCCACGGGCTCGACATCGGCGCCGCTGGCAGCGTAGGCCGGGACCATGCCCAGCTCGTCCTCGATCCGCTTCCGGCGAGCGCGGTATTGCGGCTCGCGCTCCTTCCAGTGCGTCAGCACCGGCGAAGCGATGAAGATCGACGAGTAGGCACCTGACGCGACGCCGATCAGGAGCGCGAAAGCGAAGTCCCTCAGCTCCCCGCCGCCGAACAGCAGCAGCGCGAGGATCGGCATCAGGGTGCACGACGTCGTGACGATCGACCGGGTCAGCACCTCGGACATCGAGCGGTTGACGATCTGCGAGAAAGCAGCCCGCGGCATTCGCGGAACGTTCTCGCGAACGCGGTCGAAGACGATGATCGTGTCGTAGAGCGAGTAGCCCAAGATGGTCAGCAGCGCGGCCACCGTCGCTGTCGTCACCACCCGGCCGGTCAGCGCGTACACGCCACTCGTGATCAATAGGTCGTGCATCAGGGCGATCAGCACCGGGATCGCGAACTTCCACTCGAACCGCAGCGCCACGTAGACCGAGATCACCAGCAGCGAGGCGATGATCGCGACCACGGCGCTGTTGGCGACGGTCTTGCCGAACGTCGGCCCAACCGAGGTCGAGCTGAACGTATTCGGCCTCAGCCCGAACTTGCTGTCCAGTGCGCTCTTCGCGTTCTCGACGCCACCGGGCTGGAGCTGCTTGGAGGAGATCTGCCAGACGTAGGGGCCGAGTTCCTTGTTGGTGACCTTCTGGATCGTCGCGTTGGACGCGCCGGCCGCGTTCATAATCGAGGTGACCTGCGCCTGGCTGGCGGGATGCTCGAGGCTGGCGGTGATCCGCGTCCCAGAGGTGAAGTCGATACCCAGGTTCAGGCCCTTGCCGCCGATCGCCAGCGCGCCGATCAGCAGGATCACCCCGGACATCGAGAAGAAGTACCGGGAGGCACCCATGAAGTCGAACTTCCAGACGTGCTTCTTGCCGCCCGCCCCGAGCGCCGACGGCCGCGCGATCATCCGCGAGCCGCTCATCGTCATCAGGATCGCCTGCGTCGCCATCACCGCGGTGAACAGCGACACGAACACGCCGATCCCCAGCGTGAACGCGAATCCCTGGACCTCCGAGGTCGCGAGCACGAACAGGATGAACGCGGTCATGATCGTGACAACGTTGGCGTCGATGATCGCCGTCAGGCCCTTGCGGTAACCGGTCGCGATCCCCTGGCGGATCGACCGGCCGCCGCGTATCTCCTCTTTGACGCGTTCGAAGATGACGACGTTTGCGTCGGCGGCGACGCCGATCGTGAGGATCAGGCCAGCGATTCCCGGCAGCGTGAGCGTGACCGGGATCAGCTTGATCAGCGCATAGAAGTAGAGGGAGTAGACGGCGAGTCCCGCCACCGCGATCAGACCGAGGATCCGGTAGTAGAGGAGCAGGAAGATCGCCACGACCAGCAAACCGATTGCGCCGGCGAGGAGGCCCTGATGGAGCGCCTGCTTACCGAGCGTCGCCGAGACCTGGGACTCCGAGATCAGCTTCAGGTTGATCGGCAGCGCGCCCAGCCGTAGCTGGGTGGCGAGGTCCTGCGCGGTCTGGTTGGTGAAGCCACCGGTGATCTCAGCTCCGTTGCCGCCGATGATCCCGTCCGGGTACGTGTGGTAGTCGATCTGCGGGACCGTGATCAGCTTGTTGTCGAGCGCGACCGCGAAGTGCTGCACGTACGACGTCTGGCCGATGCTGTCGAGCTCGCCGCGGTGAGCGATCTGGCCGGTGACGTTCTGGAACGCCGAGTTGCCCTTCGAGGTGAACCCGAACGTGACGTCCGGAGTGCCCGTCGTGTCGGTGCTCTGCTGGGGGTTGGTGATCTCGTTCCCCGTCAGCGCCACGTTGTCCTTGAGCACGTAAAACTGCGCGTCGGGGCTGGTGAACTGCGTCTGATGCGACGAGCTCACATCGGCGGCCTGGAGCACCACCGAGCCTGGCGGCACGATCAGGGTCTCACCCTCGGAGGCATTGACCCCCGGCGGGAGACCCGAAGCCAGGTCCGCCGGGCTGTCGTCCGGGCCGGAGAGGTAGCAGCGCTGGCCGACCTCGAGCGGGACGCCGTAGAACTTGGCCGCGATCTGGCAGGCGCTGCTGCCCGGCGCCCCGAACATGTAGTACTGGTTGCCGAGGTGCGAGCTGTGGGCCGAGCTCACCGGCGGCTGCTTGGACGCCAACTTCACGGCGTCGTAAAGGGACATGCTGCCCGCGCCCGGGAATCCCGGCCCGTTGCCCGCGCCCTGGCTGAGGGTGACCGACGTCGGATCCTGCGTCTGGAGGCCGTCCGCCGCGGGCTTGCCGCTCGGCGTGAGAACGTTAGCCTCCCAGTCGTAGAAGTCGAGCTGGGCGGTGGAGCCCACCAACTTCTCGGCGCGCGAGGTGTCCTGCACGTCCGGGAGGCCGACCGTGATCTCATTTTGGCCCGAGGTCTGGATCTCCGGCTCGGCGACGCCGAGCTGGTCGACCCGGTCGCGCATGATGTTGACCGCCCGGTTCAGCGCGGCCTGGGTCACGTGCGGGGTCTGTGGGGTCGGCGTCCCCTGGTAGACCAGCTGGGTGCCGCCCTTCAGGTCCAGGCCGAGCCGGGTCGGGAACTGGGTCAGGACGACGGCGGATGCCGCGATCAGCCCGACGACGAGGATTAGAACGAAGCCGTATCGCTGGCGATCGGTCATCGACGCCTATGGATGCTACGACGAGTCATGGTTTGTGGGAGTGAGAACGACGAGGACGCCGCCGTCGTCATCGTCATAGGCGGGGAAGATGTCCGCAACAGCCTTGGCGGGTAGGTCGTTTTCGGCGTTGACCTCGACCGGCTTGCCCTGAACCCGGACCTCCCACTCGAGCGCGGTGCCGACGTGGTCGGTCCCGTCCTCGAAGCGCAGGCCGAGCACCTCGTTCACGGTGCGCCCGATCGCCTGCTCGGTCTTGATCCCGGTCAGCTCGAACGAGCCGCGGCCGCAGTCGACGATCCTCGCGTCCTTGTCGCAGGCGAAGAACGCCGCGTTCGGCGCCGGGTAGTAGTCGTCAAGCAGCTCGATCAGATAGGCGAAGCCACACTTGTCGCAGCCCCGGACGTCGTTGCGAAAGCCTTCGTTGCGGGATTGAGCCATCGACCGGTTGCCACAGTGCGGACAGATGAAGTAGTGCTCGTGTGCCATAGGGGTGTGGGTCAGGATAGCCACGGGCGCCGGGATCGCCTCGCCCGGGCAAAGCAAGGACAACGACTATGTCTTTCTCGCTTAAGAGCTACAGAAGAGTCATCGGCCCGGACGGCCTCAGCCCCAAGTGCTCGTATGCGCGCTTGGTCGCGGCCCGGCCACGGGGGGTTCGCTCGATCAGCCCTTGCTGGAGGAGATAGGGCTCGTACACATCTTCGATCGTGTCGGATTCCTCGCCGACCGCGACGGCGAGGGTCGAGAGCCCGACCGGCCCGCCGCCGAACTTCTCGCAGATTGCGCGCAGGATCCCGCGATCGAGCCGGTCCAGGCCCTCGTGGTCGACCTGGAGCAGATCCAGCGCCTCGCCTGCCACCCGCTCGGTGACGACGCCGCTGTCGCGGACCTCGGCGTAGTCGCGCACACGCTTGAGCAGGCGGTTGGCGACTCGCGGCGTGCCCCGGCTGCGTTTCGCGATCGCGACCGCGCCGGGGTCGTCGATCGCCACCCCGAGCAGCCGCGCCGAGCGGCGGACGATCTGCGCGAGCTCCCCGGGGGCGTAGTGCTCGAGCCGGTGCTGGATGCCGAAGCGATCGCGCAGCGGGGTCGTCAGCAGCCCCGTCCTCGTGGTCGCACCGATCAGCGTGAACGGCGGCAGCTCGAGCGTCACCACCCGCGCTCCCGCTCCCTGGCCGACGGTGATCGGCAGGCAGCGGTCCTCCATCGCGGGATAGAACGTCTCCTCCAGCGCCCGGGGCAGGCGGTGGATCTCGTCGACGAAGAACACCGACCGCGGCTCGAGCGCGGTCAGGAACGCCGCCACGTCCCCCTTTCGCTCCAGCGCGGGCCCAGCCGTCTGGACGAACGCGACGTCGAGCTCGGCGGCCAGGATCTGGGCCAGTGACGTCTTGCCGAGCCCCGGCGGGCCCGCGAGAAGCACGTGGTCGAGCGCCTCACGGCGCGCTGACGCCGCTGCGATCGACACCGCAAGCTGGTCCTTGAGCGCCTCCTGGCCGATGAAGTCCTCCAGCCGGCGCGGCCGCAGCGACCGGTCGAACTCGTCCTCGGGCAGCGCTTCGGGCGCCTGGACCCTGGTGCTCATCGGCGGGCCGTCCTCAGGGCGTGCGCGATCAGATCCTCGGGCCGCTCGCCGTCGGCGCCCTCGAGCAGCTCATCCGCCTCCTGGGCGTTGTAGCCGAGTTCGAGCAGGCCCTCCCGCGCGATCGCCCGTGGGTCGTCGCTGCGGGTGATCGAGATCGCCTGCTCGGGCAACGTGGCCCCGACCTTCTCGCGCAACTCGACGATGATCCGCTCTGCCGTCCGCTTCCCGATCCCGGGCACCGCCTGGAAGCGGGCGGCGTCGCCGAGCGCGAGCGCCTTCAGCAGCTCCCGAGGCGGGCCGCCGGAGAGCACAGCGAGCGCCACCTTGGGACCGACCGACTGGACTCCCAGCAGCATCAGGAACAACTCGCGCTCCTCCTCGGTGGCGAACCCGTACAGCTGGATGGCGTCGTCGCGGATCAACAGATGCGTATGGAGGAGAACGTCGCGGCCTATCGCCGGCACTTGGCGGAGGGTCTCGGCGGAGACGGCTAGGCGGTAGCCGACACCGGCGCAGTCGACCACGACATGATCGGCCCGGCGGACAGCGACCTTCCCTGACATCAGGGCGATCACGGCCGCGCCCCCGCCCCGGCGGGAGCCCGCGCCACCGCCCGCGCCAGCGGCGCCCGGTTGAGGTCGCAGATCGCGACCGCCAGCGCATCGGCGGCGTGATCGGGGGTCGGTGCCGCATCGAGGCCGAGCAGCCGCGCGACCATCCGCGCCACCTGGTCCTTGCCGGCCCGGCCGTTGCCGCACACGGCGCCCTTGACCTGCTGGGGCGTGTAGGAGCGGGAGGGCACGGCCCGTTGACCGGCGGCCAGCAGCACCACGCCGCGCGCCTGCCCGACGGCGAACGCAGTACGGGCGTTAGCGCCGAAGTACAGCTCCTCGATCGCGATCGCCTCTGGCTCGTGGGCGTCGAGCAGCTCGCCGACCCTGGTGTGGATCTCGGCCAGACGGCGTTCCAACGCCACACCCGGGCGCGTGGCGATCACGCCATCGGCCAGCAGCCGCAGGCGCGAGCCGGCGCTCTGGACCACGCCAAAGCCCGTGCTGGCGGTGCCCGGGTCGATGCCAAGGACGATCATGTGGCAAGGATTCTGCGTGGGCCGCCGGACGCCTCCCCGATGCAGCGTTGCCCGGTGAGATGGCGGTCGCGATGCGCTTGCTCGTTGGCTGTCGACTCTTGGCGCGGTGGCGCTTTTAGCCCCCCGCAGCCTTTCGGCTGGCGGTCGGCTCGGTAAACGGCGCTGGGGAAGGGGGCGGTCAGCCGTCCGCGCTCGCGTCCTTTCGATGGTGCGTAGCACGACAATCCCGCGCCGGATGGCGAGGCCTGTCGAGTTATGCACGAGGAGTGTGCTCAATACGACAGGGCTCGGATCTGGCGCCGGTGATGACGCGCTATGCACCATCCCCGTGACACTCCCGACACATCCCGCCACAAAGTCGCCCCAAAGACCCGTCACTAGCGCCCAAACTTCGCCGGCGCCCTCACCCACCCCCCTCCCAGCGCCGTTTCCCGAGACGGCGCTACCGGCCGATGCAGGCCGTCGGCAGGCCCGACGTCCACATGCGGTATACGCGCCACGAGCCGACCGCGGCGATCAGCTGCCTGCGGTTCAGACGGGGATCGATCGCCGGCGGCCCTCCGTCGATCGAGTCATGCGGCCCGACGAACATCACGCCCTGGTCATGCATCGAGGTCCCAACCCGCTCGAGCGTCACGTGCAGCTTGAAGGCCAGCGCCGTCTGGACCGAGTGGTTTACGGCGGCGAAGCTCGACCGGCACGGGAACACCCCGTCGTGGCCGCCCACCGCGGCCACGGCGGCGCTGAGCTGGTTGAGCCGCGTGACCGCCTGGGCGGCGGTCGGCTTGGCCGCACGCGCCGTGTTGATCCGGCTGATCGTGAACGGAATCGACGCTGCCACGAGGACGATCGCCACGGCGATGCCCAGCCCAGGCACGGACCAAAGTCGGCCCAGCGCCGCCCCCGCGAGCCCCGCCACCCGCACGAGCCCCACCCCGCCGAGCACGCAGATGATCGCGGCCGCCGGCAGAAAGAACCGCTCTAGTCCGGGATAGCCGTCCAGCGTCATGGCCACGACCAGCACCCACCACGCCAGCGCGGCGGCGCCCAGTCCGAGGATCAGGCGGTCGCGCTCACGCCAGGCGACGGCGAGCGCGGCCAACCCGAACACGAGCGAGGGCACGACCTGGAGATCTGCTCCGCGACGGTTCACCTCGAGGAACGGGTCTGAGCCCAGGTGGCCGTTGTACTCCTGGGCGTGGGTGGCGGCGAGCAGCGGCTGACCGGTGCTTATCCATGGCGGCACGAACCAGAAGAACGGGATCGAGAACCAGCCGGCGAGGATCAGGACCGCCATCCACCGGCCGGGTTGGCGCCGGTAGAGCCAGATCCCGTAGAGGAAGATGAACGGCCACCACTCCGGCCGGATCAGCGAGGCCGCGACGCCGAGCACGAAGGTGAGCCGGTGGCGGCCGGCGAGATGCCGGTCGACCGCCCACAGGGACAGGCCGACGAGCATCGGCTCCGAGGTGCCGCGGAACATGTAGTAGAACCAGTCCTGGGTCAGCAGGATGCCGGCGGCGGCCAGGAGTCCGGCGACGATGGGCTCCCACGACGCGACGGAGTCGCCCGCGCCGCTCGCCTCGCGCCCGTGTTGGACGAGCTGTGAGCCCAGCCGGTACGCGGCGATCAGCGCCAGCACCCCGCCGGCGCGGGCCGTGATCACCCACAGCGTCGGGGCCGAGGTGCCGAACGGCCCGAAGAAGGCCGTGAAGATCACCGGCAGCGGCTTCCACGACGGCCCGCCTCCGACGAAGAAGCTGAGGTGAGGGTCGAAAACCTCCCGGCCCCACACGATCCACGACCACGGGTCGTAGCTGGGGACCGTCGGGAGTACGGCGGCGGACAGCGCCGCCACCGCCAACGACACGACGACCGAGATCGCGAACGGATATTCCGCCCAGGCACCCGACGCTGAGAACCCCGAGGCGAGCCTGGGCTTGCTCGCCAGCGTGCTCACGCGACCGAGAACCGACAGCGCAACAGCGTGCCGATGACGCGGAAGCCGTCGACGGCGGTGAGCTTCTTGCCTTCCTCCGTCGCGCGCGCCCTGTAATGGACCGGAACCTCGAAGATCCGCTCGCCGTGCTGGACGAGCCGCGCCGTGATCTCGGGCTCGATCGAGAACCCGGCGGAGCTGAGCGGAAGGGCACGGAAAAGATCTGTCCGGATCATCTTGTGGCAGGTCATGATGTCGTGTAGATACACGTTGAAGAGGACGTTGCACGCCAGCGTGACGCCCTTGTTTCCCAGCACGAACAGGAACGAGTGGCTCGTGTAACCGTCGAACGCGCGCACGCCGAAGCACGCGTTGGCGCGCCCGTCGAGCAGCGGCGGCATCAGAAGCCCCAGGTCGGCTGGGTCGTACTCGAGGTCGGCGTCGAAGATCGCCGCGTAGTCGCCGCGCGCCTGCGCCAGCGCGGTCTGAACGGCTGCGCCCTTGCCGCGGTTCTCCGGATGCTCAAATAGCCGCACGCGGCCGTCCCAGTCTCCCCCGCGGAGGATCTCCCTGGTCCCGTCGGTTGAGCCGTCGTCGACGACGATCAGCTCGAAATCGGAGGGCAGCTCGGTCGCCAGCACCTCGGCGATCGCGCGCTCGACGCGCTCGCGCTCGTTGTAGACGGGCATCAGGATCGAGAGCATGTGAGCTTGGTTCGCAGTCGACTGAGGCGGTGCCGGAGTCCGAGCAACCGCGAGGAACGGCGATGCTAGCGAACGTCGCTGCCATGAGAGAGGATCCCGGCATGGACTTCGAAGCGGCGGGACTCCTCGAGGGGCTCGAGGGTGAGGATCGTGTGGCGCGAGAGCGGTTGCTCGAGCAGCTCGCCAGCGAGGGCGTCGGGCTCGAGGAGCTCAAGGAGGCGGTCGCCGAGGAAAGGCTCGCCCTGCTTCCGGTCGAGCGAGCCCTCGGTGGCGACTGGACCGCCCGTGAGATCGAGCGGAAGAGTGGAGTGCCGACAGACGTGACGCTCCGGATCAGGCGGCTGAGCGGCCTTCCGGAGGTCGGCCCCGATGACCCACTGTTCACCGCCGAGGACCTCGAGGCGGCCAAGTCGGTCAAGGTGTTCCTCGATGCCGGGTTCAGCGAGGAGGCGATCGCCCAGATCACGCGGGTCCTGGGCGAGGGGATGTCGAGGCTCGCCGCCACGATCACCGCGATCTTCGGCAACACGTTCCTCGAGCGCGGAGACAGCGAGGAAGAGGTGGCGCTGCGATTCAAGACGCTCGCCGAGCAGTTGACGCCGGCACTCACGCCGGTTCTGGTGGCCGTCTTCAACGGGCACCTGCGCGAGGCCGTCCGCCGCGGCGTGCTGGGACGCGCCGAGCGCGAGTCCGGGGAGATCCCGGACGCCCAGGAGCTCGGCGTGTGCTTCGCGGATCTCGTCGGCTTTACCCGCCTCGGCGGCGAGGTCGGCGTCGAGGGTCTGGGCACGGTCGCGGCGCGGCTCTCCGAGCTCGCGGCCGAGACGTCGGTGGCGCCGGTGCGTCTGGTCAAGACGATCGGCGACGCCGCGATGTTCGTCAGCCCCGAGATCCCGCCGCTGGTGGACGCGGCGCTGTCACTGGTCGAGGCGGTCGAAACGGCTGAGCTGCCGGCGCTGAGGGCTGGAATCGCGAGCGGTCCCGCGACGCTGCACAGCGGCGACTACTACGGACACTCGGTGAACCTGTCCAGCCGGGTGACCGGAATCGCCCGTCCCGGGAGCGTCCTCTGCACCGAGGCCGTCAGGGACGCCGCACGCGAGCAGTTCGAGTGGTCGTTCGCCGGCCGCCACAGGCTCAAGGGCATCGGCGAGCCGCTGGCCCTGTACCGCGCGCGCCGGCTCGGAAGCGGCGACGACGAGGAGGACGGCCCTAAGAGACCGACAGCAAATCGACGACGAAAACGAGTGTCGCGTTAGGCGGGATCGCCGGGGGGCTCCCGGCCTTCCCGTAGCCGAGGCTCGGCGGGATGATCAGCTCGCGCCGGCCGCCGACCTTCATGCCGGGGATGCCCTTGATCCAGCCGGCGATCACGTTGCCATTCGCCAGGGCCGTGCTGAAGGTCTGATGGCGGCTCCAGGAGGAGTCGAACTCCTTGCCTCCCTTGTAGAGCACCCCGACGTAGTTGACCGTGACGGTGCTGCCGGGCGTCGCGGTCTTGCCGGTCCCGGTGATCAAGTCCTTGGTGACCAGCGTCTTGGGGGCGGGCGTGGTCGGAACCGTGACCGTCGGCTTCTTGGACAGCGGCGAGGGTGGCGCCGGGGTCGTGACCGTGGTGCTGGTCGTGCTCGGCGTGGTCGAGGTGGTCGCCGGTGTGGTGATCGCAGCCTCGGTCGAGCCGCCTGAGGGCGCCGCTTCGACGCCCGGTGCCTTGCTGGAGCTTCCGCAAGCGGCCAGGCCGATCGCGAGCAAAGCTGTGGCAGATGTTGCAAGGGAACGTTTGGTCATCGAAGCCGGTGAGGGTAGCGGGCGATCTGTCGCCGTGCGTAAGAGTTCGATCAGCCCGCGATCCGCTCGAGGACCGAGGCGTCGACGTCGAAGTTAGCGTGGACCGCCCCGACGTCATCGGATTCCTCGAGCGCGTCGATCAGCTTAATCAGCTTTGCCGCGTCGGCTTCGTCAACCGGAACCCGCGTCTTCGGACGCTGCACCGCGTCGGCGCTTTCGATCTCGACGCCGGCCTGCGTGAGCGCATCGCGGACCCGACCTAGATCGGCGGGTTCCGTGATCACCTCGTATACGTCGTCGTCGAGCGAGATGTCCTCGGCGCCGGCGTCGATCGCGCCCATCATGTCGTCCTCGTCGTAGCGGCCGGCGTCGACGACGATCACCCCGCGCTTGTCGAACAGGTACGCGACCGACCCTGGCTCGCCCAGGTTCCCGCCGTGCTTGGAGAGCATGTGGCGCACATCGGCTCCGGTGCGGTTGCGATTGTCGGTGTATGCCTCGATCAGCAGCGCGACCCCGCCGGGACCGTATGCCTCGTAGACCACGGTCTCGATCTGGTCTGCATCGACCCCTTCGCCGGTTCCCTTGGCGATCGCTCGCTCGATGTTGTCCTTGGGCATCGACGCGTCGCGGGCCTTCTGGATAGCCAGCGCGAGTGCGGGATTCGCGTCAGGGTCGCCCCCGCCCTCGCGGGCCGCGACCGTGACCGCGCGGGCGAGCTTCGTGAAGTGCTGGCCCCGCCGGGCGTCGACGATCGCCTTCTTGTGCTTGATCGAGTGCCATTTCGAGTGGCCGGACATCAACTCCAAGTCTAGATACGCTGCGCGGAGGGATGAACGTGCTCGACCACCCCGCGATCTTCAAGGCCTACGACATCCGTGGCCTCTATCCGGACGAGATCGACGTCGAGGGGGCGGTGACGATCGGCCGGGCGTTCGCCCGCGTGATCGCCGGCCTCGAGGACAAGCCGACCGGCGAGCTGCGGCTGGGGCTGGGCCACGACATGCGCCTCAGCGCGCCTGAGCTCGCCGCCGCCTACTGCGAGGGAATGTGCAGCGAGGGGGCGACCGTGCTCGACGCCGGCCGCGTGGCGACCGAGATGCTCTACTACCTGGTCGGCTCGCACGAGCTCGACGGCGGGCTGATGTGCACCGCCTCGCACAACCCCAAGGCCTACACCGGGGCCAAGCTCGTCAAGCGAGGCGCGATCGCACTCTCCGGCGACGCTGGGATCGGAGACGTCAGAGCGAAGATCGAGCAGGGCCTCGGGGACCCCCCCGGCGGCGGAACCGTGGAGAAGGTCGAGATCGACGAGGACTTCCGGCGGGCCGCGCTCAACTTCATCGACCCGAGTGTCGTCAAGCCGCTGCGTGTCGTCGCCGACGGCGGCAACGGCATGGCCGGGCCGATGGTGGGACCGTTGCTTGGGGAGCTCGGGCTCGAGCTGATCGAGGCCTACTGGAAACCCGACGGCAACTTCCCCGATCACGAGCCAAATCCGATGTTGCCCGAGAACCGCGAGTTCATCATGGGCGAGGTCATCGAGCGCGGAGCCGACCTGGGAATCGCATGGGACGGCGACGCCGACCGGTGCTTCTTCATCGACGAGAAGGGCGCGTTTGTCGACGGCGATTTCCTGACCGCACTGCTCGCGGAGTCGATGCTGGCCAAGAACCGCGGCGCCACGATCTTGTACGACGTTCGAGCGAGCCGGGCGGTCGCGGATGTCGTCGAGCGTGCCGGCGGCCGCGCGCTGATGAACCGGGTCGGCCATGCCTTCTTCAAGACCCGGATGCGCGACGAGAACGCCGTGTTCGGCGGCGAGGTCTCCGGCCACTACTACTTCCACGACTTCTACTGCGCGGACTCGGGGACGATTCCCGCGCTGCTGATCCTGGAGCTGCTGTCCGAACGCGGGGCGTCGATGTCGGAACTGCTCGAGCCGTACCGCTCGCGGTACTTCATCTCCGGCGAGATCAACTCGGAGGTCGCCGATCAGGACGCGAAGCTCGAGGAGCTCTCGGCCCGCTATGCCGACGCCCATCAGTACCGGCTCGATGGCCTGTCGGTGGAATACGAGGACTGGCATTTCAACGTGCGCCCGTCAAACACCGAGCCCCTGCTGCGGCTGTGCCTGGAGTCGCTCAGCTCACGGGAGGACATGGAGCGACGGCGCGACGAGGTGCTCGCCGTGATCCGGGCGTGACGCTCCCGGAGTCCGAGGCTTCGGCAGCACCCACCCCCGACGACTCGCTCGCGCTCGCGGCTCGCGCGGGCATCCACCGGCTCGCGATCCCGACGCCGTTCGCCGTCGGCCGCGTCAACTGCTATCTGATCGAGGACGACCCGCTCACGCTCGTCGACACGGGCCCGAATTCGGGCAAGTCGCTCGACGAGCTGGAGCAGGCGCTCGCGGGGTATGGTCGGACGATCGAGGAGCTCGAGTTGATCGTGCTCACCCACCAGCACGTGGATCACCTAGGGCTGCTGGAGATACTCGCGCGCCGTTCGGGGGCGGAGGTCGCAGCCTTCCACGAGCTCACCGGGTACCTCGCGAACTTCAGCGCCAGCGCCGCCGCGGACGACGAGTTCGCGCAGACGATCATGCGCATGCACGGCGTCCCCGAGGACCTCGCGACCGTGCTCGGCTCGGTCGGCTCCGCGTTCAGGGTGTTCGGCTCAAGCGGCCGGGTAACGCACCCGCTCCATGACGGCGACACGCTCGCGCTGCGCGACCGCCGGTTTCGCGTCCTTCATCGCCCGGGCCACAGCCCGTCGGACACGATTTTCTTCGACGAGGACCGGCGGATCCTGATCGGAGGCGATCATCTGCTCGCCAAGATCTCTTCCAATCCGGTGATGTCGCGCCCGCTGGCGGGCGACGCGACCAGCGTCCGGCCGCCGGCGCTGCTCAACTACATCGAGTCGATGCGCGCCACGAAGGAGCTCCCGGCCGAGCTCGTGCTGCCCGGACACGGAGAGCCGATCACCGACCACGGCTCGCTAATCGACGAGCGGTTCCGGATGCACCAGCGGCGAGCCCGGAAGGTCCTGGGAATCATCGCGGCCGGCCCCGTGACGGCCTATGAGATCGCGCTTGCCATCTGGGGAAACGTCGCCGTCACGCAGGCATATCTGACGCTCTCAGAGGTACTCGGACACCTCGACTTGCTGATCCGGGACGGGCAGGCTGCGCAGACCGAGAGCGACGGCGTGATCCGCTTCGAGTCGCTCGAACCGGCGGCTCATTAGAGACCGGTAAGAATCCCCTCCCGAACTCGCGGCATTGCTCGCAAATGCCGATAGAGACGGGGAGATGGCGCGCCACATAGACCGCGCCCACGTCGATCCAACCCCGACTCCGGGACCGGAGCGGCTGGGGCAGGTCACCCCAAACTATCCCGAGCTACTGGAGCAGGTTCCCGCGATCGTCTATGTCGCGGACTCCGGCGATGATGGTCTGTGGCATTACGTGAGCCCGCAGATCCGGGCGATCCTGGGCTACTCCCCGGAGGAATGGCGCGCGGACCCTCACCTGTGGTCCGAGCGCCTGTACCCCGACGATCGCGACCGCGTGATCAAGATGGAGACCGAGCAGGTCGGCGGGCTGCCGAACGATGGTGCGATCGAGTACCGGATGCTCCATCGCAACGGCGACGTCGTATGGATCCGCGACGATGCTGCGCTGGTCAAGGACAGCGACGGGGTTGAACGCTGGCACGGCGTCCTCTCCGACATCAGCGAGCAGAAACAGGCTGAGGCCGAGCTCGCTCGCAGCGCCGCCCAGCAGGCGGCAGTGGCCAGGCTCGGCGAGCACGCGCTCGAAGGTGCCAGTCCGCACGAGCTGATGCAGGAGGTCGTCGGGTGTGTGGCGACCCTCCTCGAGGTCGAGATCGCCGGCGTGCTGGAGCTGATCCGCGAGGACCACTGCTTCATCCTGCGGGCCGGCGTGGGTTGGCCGCACGGGGCGGTTGGGAAATTCCGCTCGCCGATCGGCAGCAAGTCGCAGACGGGCTACACGATCCTCGGTCGAGCTCCCGTGATCGTGTCCGACTGGTCCACCGAGACCAGGTTTGAGCAGTCGCGGATGCTCCGCGAGCTCGGCGTCCAAAGCGGGGCGTCGGTGACGATCGACGGCCCGGCCGGGCCGCTCGGCGTACTCGGAGTTCAGTCGACTCGGCCCCGCGGCTACTCGTCCGGAGACGTCGACTTCCTCCAAGCGCTGGCGAACGTCCTCGCCGACGCCCTCGAGCGTCAGGCGATCGAGGACCGGATCCGCCACCGTGCGCTCCACGACCCGCTGACCGGCCTGCCGAACCGAGTGCTGTTCCTGGACCGGCTGGAGCACGCTCTCTCGCGCCTGGAGCGCCGCGGGGGCCTGGCGGCGATCCTGTTCCTCGATCTCGACCGCTTCAAGCTGATCAACGACAGCCTCGGCCACCAGGTCGGCGATGAGTTGCTGGCCGCCGCGGCCCCGCGGCTGAAGCGCGCGGTCCGGTCCAGCGACACGGTCGCCCGGTTCGGAGGCGACGAATTCGGAATCCTGCTCGAGGACGTCGGCAACGAACGCGACGCGATCGAGATGGCCGAGCGGATCGCGTCCGTGTTCACACGGCCGTTCGTGCTGGCCGGCAGCGAGCACTTCATCACGACCAGCATCGGGATCGCGATCGCTCGGGGTGGTGAGCTGCCGGCGGAGTTGATCCGCGACGCGGACGCCGCCATGTATCGCGCCAAGGAGCGCGGCAGCGCCCGCTACGAGCTGTTCGACGAGGCGATGAGAGGCCGCGCGATCAACCGCCTGCGGGTCGAGCACGACCTCCGCCGGGCGCTCGAGCACGACGAGCTTCGGCTCGCCTACCAACCGGTGGTGTCACTGCGCGATCACACGATGATCGGCGTCGAGGCGCTCGTCCGCTGGGACGATCCCGAGCGCGGCCTGATCGAGCCGAGAGAGTTCATCCCGGTGGCCGAGGAGGGTGGACTGATCGAGCAGATCGGGCGTTGGGTGCTCGAGCACGCCTGCCGTGACGCCGTCAAGTGGCACCACGCCTGGCCGGACTCCGCCCCCCTGGGAATCTCCGTTAACCTCTCGGCGGCCCAATTCGCCAAGGGGAACCTCACCGACCTGGTGGGCGGGGTGCTCCGCGCGACCGGCCTCGATCCCGCGTCGCTCAGCCTCGAGATCACCGAGGGCCTGCTCCTGAGGGACGGCGACTCCGTGACCGAGACCCTGCGCGAGCTCAAATCGACCGGCGTGCGCCTCGTGCTCGACGACTTCGGCACCGGCTACTGCTCGCTCGCGTACCTGACCCGCTTACCGCTCGACATGCTCAAGATCGATCGCTCGTTCGTCGAGGGCCTCGGATTGATCGATCAGAACACGGCGATCAGCGAGGCGATCGTGGTGATGTCCCGCGCCCTGTCGCTGAAGGTCATCGCCGAGGGGGTCGAGACCGAGCTGCAGGCGAGCGAACTCGAGCGGATCGGATGCGAGTTCGCCCAGGGGTTCCACTTCTCGGCGGCGCTGCCGGCAACCGAGATCACTCGCATCCTCGCGCAAGGCTATCCGTGGCCCAAGCCGGAGTCAGCGCCGCGTCCGACGTGATCAGGGGTACGCGGAATCCGCCGGTCTGAGCGGCGAGACCGTGGCGGTCCGGCACTCGTAGGCGCCGCCGGGGATCGTCGTCACCAGGGTGTTCGTGTCGTCGGGCGGGATCACCTGGAGCCCGTACGCGGTCGTGCAGTCTGCGATCCCGGTCACGCCGTGCGTGACGCCCAGGCGGAACGAGACGTTCGATCCTGGAGCAATCACGAGCGGGACCTCCGGGGCCATACCGAAGAAATCGCGGGTCGTGCGGGTCGACTCGGTCGGCAGCGCGTGGCCGCCCTTGTCGAGGAACAGCACGCCGGGATAGCCGTAGGTGTGACAGCTGCGAGAGCTCGTGTTGCGCAGCGCGAAGCCGAGCTCCCCATGGCCGGTGGCGCCCTGCTGGCCGAGGTATGACACCGACAGATCCGCGGCAACGCATGGCGGCGGACCGGCCGCTGTCGTCGTGGTCGACACCGTGCTGGTGACGACAGTCGTGGTGCTCGCCGGTGCTGTGGTGCTCACGCTCGCCGTGGTCGTGGCGGTGCTCGTTGTCGGGGCGTCGTGCGTCGTGCTCGTCGCGGCGGAGTTGCTCGAGCCACCGCAGGCGGCGATCGTCAGCGCGATCAGGGCGGACAGGACGGCGACGCCGAGTCTCATACGGTGGTGTTCGGGCATCCTGGGTGTAGATCCTGCCGCACTTCCGGCGCCGCCCGACGGCCGACCTGAGTGCCACTATCCCGTCGGTGCAGGAAGTTGATCAGCAGCGAGGAGGGCTCGCGGTGTCCGGGAGGCCGTACCCGCCTCCCGGCCAAAAGGAGCCGCTATGGCCGGCGCTGGTGGCGATTCTGTTCGCGATCGGCCTACAGCTGCTGCTTCCGAAACGCGTGACGGCTGGTCCGCGGTGGCTGCTGCCGGCGCTCGAGGCCGCGCTGCTCGTCGGGCTCATGTTCGCCTCGCCGCGTGAGCTCGAGGATGAGCACCGGATCCGCCGCCACCTGGCCCTGTCCCTGACCGCCCTGGTGAGCGCAGCGAATATCACCTCGCTTGCACTACTCACCCACGAACTGCTCCATCACAATGTGACGAACGGCCGCGGCTTGATCGTCGCCGGGGCGTTGATCTGGCTCACCAACGTGATCATCTTCGGTCTCTGGTACTGGCAGACCGATCGCGGTGGCGCCGGCAAGCGCGCCGCCGGGCGGGACGGTCCGCCGGACTTCCTGTTCCCGCAGATGGCCGATGACCGCGTCGAGCCCGACAACTGGCGCCCGGAGTTCATCGACTACCTGTACGTCTCGCTCACCAACGCCCTGGCCCTCAGCCCCACCGACACGATGCCGTTGTCTCGCACGGCCAAGAGCATCATGGGTCTCCAGTCGCTCGTCTCGCTGGTGACGATCGGGCTGATCATCTCCCGCGCGGTGAACATTCTCCAATAGTCGTTTGCGCCCACCCGGCTGGCGGTACGGTTGCACCGATGGAGCGACCCGAGGCGCAGCGCCCCCGGCCACCAGGCACACGCGATCCCAGGCCGAGGCGCAAGATCGACTGGGAGCTCATCGCCTGCGGATTCGAGGGCCACGCGCTCTTTGGCCTCGACGCTGCCGAGGTCCGGCCTCAGGATGCCCTGATCGTCCGCGAGTACGGCGACCTTCGCTGGCACCGGTGCCTTCGCTGCGACTGCTGGGTGGTCCTCCCCGTGCCGTCGGCGCCCGCCGCTGCTCATCCTCCCGACCGCGACGAGATCCGGGTTCCGCTGCGCGGCAAGGCCTTGCGCGACAAGGTCGTGCTGAGGCTGATCGCGATCGACCGCGCCATCCACTTCACGATCCTCGTCTTGCTCGGCGTCGCCGTGCTGCTGTTCGCCAGCCACGAGAGCACCCTGCGCGATGCCTACTACCGGATCCTCACCGACCTTCAGGGCGGAGTCGCGGGCGGACCGGTCCAGACCTCCGGGCACGTCGGCATCCTCCACGAGCTCGACAAGCTGTTCTCGCTGCGTTCGCGCACGCTGCGCCTGGTGGGCGTTGCCCTGCTCGGCTACGGGTTGCTGGAGGGGATCGAGGCCGTCGGCCTGTGGCTGACCAAGCGGTGGGCCGAGTACCTGACCTTCCTGGCCACCACGATCCTGCTGCCGCTGGAGATCTATGAGATCGTCAACAGGAGATCCGCCTTGAAGATCATCGGCTTCATCATCAACCTGGCGGTCGTCATCTATCTGCTGTACGCCAAGCGGCTGTTCGGCCTGCGCGGCGGCGGCGCCAGGGACGAGGCCGAGCGGGCGCGTGACGTGAGCTGGGAGACGATCGAGCGAGCGACGCCACCTGAAGCGGCGATGGCCGCCCACGCCGGCGACGCGCGATGACCACCGGGGCCGACACGCTCGAGGATCAGATCAAGCAGATCGGCACCGATCTGGCCGCTGCGTTCCCGTCCAGCACCCGCCACCCCCTACGAGCGCTCGATTCCCGGGCGATGGAGCTCGCCTCCAGCGACGGGGAGCTGCGGGCGGCGCTGTTCCGGTTCGTCGACGTGGTTCCGGCGTGCCGCTCGCTCGACGATCTCGCGCGACATCTGACCTCGTTGCTGGAGGAGGTGCCCGAGGCGCCGCCACCGGTCTCCGCCGCGATGAGGCTCGGCAATACGAAGGCCGGGCGCACGGCGCTGGGCGTGGCCGCGGCAGGTGGCGTCAGGCACATGGCCCATCGATTCATCGTTGGCGAGGATCCGCGCGCTGCGCTGGGCGTGCTCCGGGGCCTATGGGAGCGCGGCGTCGCCAGCTCGGTCGACCTGCTCGGCGAGGCGACCGTGACGGCCCCCGAGGCCGACCGCTACGCGGACCGTTGCTCAGGGGCGCTCGAGGAGCTCGCGGACGCCGCCCGCCGCTGGCCGAGCCGCCCGATCCTCGAGCACGACAGCACCGGGCCGCTGCCGCGCGCGAACGTGTCGGTCAAGATCTCGGCGCTGACGCCGATGCTTCGGCCCGACGCTCCCGAGATCGGGCGCCGCGACGCGGCCGCCCGGCTGCGGCCGCTGCTCGCTCGGGCCCGGGACCTGGGCGCCCACATCCACATCGACATGGAGTCGCTGGATTCGCGGGAGGCGGTGCTCGAACTGGTGCTCGAGATCCTCTCCGAAGAGGAGTTCGCCACGGGGCCGTCGGCGGGCGTCGTGCTCCAGGCCTACCTGCGCGATTCCCCCGAGCAGCTCGACAGGCTGCTCGAGTGGGCGGCCTCCTCGGAGCGCACCCCGCCCCTTCAGGTCAGGCTCGTGAAGGGGGCGTATTGGGACCACGAGCTCGTCGAGGCCCGCCAGCACGGCTGGCCGGCGCCGGTGTTCGAGGTCAAAGCCGACTGCGACCGCAACTTCGAAGCGCTGACCCGCCGGCTGCTCGAAGCGCGTCCCGCGGTGCGCGTGGCCATCGCCTCGCACAACCTCCGCTCGGTCTCGCACGCGATCGCCGTCAACCGGCTGGCGGGCGGCGAGGACCGCGATCTCGAGCTCCAGGTCCTGCGCGGCCTCGGCGATGAGCTCCAGGCGGCACTGGCGGCGCGCGGCCACCGTGTCCGCACGTACTGCCCCGTCGGTGACCTGGTGGCGGGGATGGCGTACCTGGTGCGGCGGCTGCTCGAGAACACCAGCAACGAGTCGTTCCTCCACGAGCAGGCGCGGGGCGTGCCGCTCGAGACGTTGCTGGCGCCTCCCTAGCGCCACTAGTCGCGACACTAGAGTAGGTGTCGTGTCTGCGCTGCCGCCATTCGCCAACGAGCCGATCCTCGAGCTGCGCCGCCCCGCCGTGCGGTCGCAGCTGATCGACGCGCTGAGCGCGGTCGACCAGACGCTGCCGCTCGAGGTTCCGGTGATGGTGGGCTCGGACGTCCGAACCGCCGACGGCGCCGCGATCGATTCGACCGATCCGGGCGACCCGGATCTTCTTGTGGCGCGGGCGGCGGTGGCGAGCGAGCGGGACGTGGATGCCGCGATCGCACAAGCCAGCGCCGGTTTCCGGGAGTGGAGCGAACGATCTGGCGAGGAACGGGCAACCGCGCTGATCGGCGCCGCCGCGTGGATGCGCGAGCGTCGGCTCGAACTGACCGCGCTCGAGGTCCGCGAGTGCGCCAAGCCCTGGCCCGAGGCGGACGCCGACGTGTGCGAGGCGATCGACTTCCTCGAGTACTACGCCCGCGCCGGGATCGAACTCGACCGCGGCCGGCCGATCCTGCAGGTGCCCGGTGAGCGCAACGAGCTCCGGTACGTGGCCCGGGGCGTGACGGCGGTGATCTCCCCGTGGAACTTCCCGATCGCGATCGCCTGCGGGATGACGGCAGGCGCGCTCGCGGCCGGCAACACCGTCGTGCTCAAGCCTGCCGAGCAATCCCCGGGCTGCGCACTGCGGATCGTGCAGGCGCTGCGCGCCGGGGGCGTTCCCCCGGCGGCGATCTCGTTGCTGCCCGGCGAAGGCGACGTCGGCGCGGCGCTCGTCCGCAGGCCCGAGGTGTCGACGATCGCGTTCACCGGCTCGCAGCCGGTCGGCCTGGAGATCATCCGCGCCGCCGCCGAGATGGCGCCTGGCCAGAAGCACATCAAGCGCGTCGTCGCCGAGCTCGGCGGCAAGAACTGCGTGATCGTCGATGCCGACGCCGACCTCGACGAGGCCGTGCCGGCGATCGTCTCATCGGCGTTCATCTACGCCGGCCAGAAGTGCTCGGCGGCGGCTCGAGTGCTCGTCCATGAGGCGATCGCCGACCAGTTGATCGAGCGCGTCGCGGGCGCCACCCGCGTGCTCGTCGTGGGCCAGGCCAGCGATCTCGGCACCGAGGTGCCGCCGGTGATCGAGCGCTCGGCGCAGGACCGGGTCTCGCGCTATGCCGCCCTCGCCGAAAGCCAGGGAACGGTGGTCGCGCGCGCCGAGCTTGTCCCTGAACGCGGCTGGTTCTGCCCGCCGACCGTCGCGGCCGACCTCGAGCCCGGCTCGCCCGTGCTCGACGAGGAGATCTTCGGACCGGTGCTGGCGATCGAGCGGATCCGCGACGTCGAGCACGGCTGCGAGATCGTCGACGGCCTGCCGTTCGCACTCACCGGCGGCCTGTTCGCACGCGACCCGGCGACCGTCCGCTACGTCCGCGAGCGCACACCGGTGGGGAACCTCTACGTGAACCGCGGGATCACCGGCGCGATGGTCGGCCGCCAGCCGTTCGGCGGCAACCGCCTGTCGGGCACCGGGACGAAGGCTGGCGGCCCCGATTACCTGCTGCATTTCGTCGAGCCCCGAGCGCTTACCGAGAACACGATGCGCCACGGGCTGGTGGTCTAGCTTTCGCCCCGATCCGGGTCGCGGGTCTTGATTTCTCCAGACATTCGGTCGATCATCGCCACAGGCGATGATGGTTCCTCCATCAGAGGCTTGGAAGGTGGTGCTGACGATCGCTCTGGCGGCAGCGATCTTCATCAGTCTGTGCGCGCGGGCTCCCCGGCGCGCGATACCCGGGGCCGACCTGCGCCGGCTGGTCGTCTCCGCGCTCGGGCTGTACGCGGTCGGCGGCCTGGCGTCGGTCTCGCATCATCCGATGCTGGCGGCCGTCGTCTACGCGGCCGGAATCGTCGTCTGCGCGTTCGCCGCCTGGCTGTCCCGGGGCAGCGATTCGGAGGATCCGCCTGGGGGCGAGGAGCCCGTCGACGAGCAGCCGCCGCCCGAGCCAGACGGCCTGCCGACGTTCGACTGGGACGCGTTCGAGCGGGACTTCCGTACCTACACCGAGCGCGAGCCCGCCGGCGTCGACTGAAGGCCGAGCGCCAGCTCGTGCAGCCGGGTCTCGCCGGCCAGCTCGGGGTGAAACGCGACCGCGACGACGTTGCCCTGGCGGACGGCGACCGGGTGGCCGTCGACCTCGGCCAGCACCTCGACGCCGTCGCCCAGCTCCGCGGCCCAGGGCGCGCGGATGAACACGGCGTGGACCGGAGCTCCGCCGAGGCCGGCGAAATCCAGGTCTGCTTCGAACGAGCGCAGCTGGCGCCCGAACGCGTTGCGCTCGGCGCTGATGTCGAGCACGCCGAGGTGGTCGCGGTCGAGCATGATCATGCCCGCGCACGTGCCCAGCACCGGGATGCCGGCGCGGATCAGCTCGAGCAGCGGCTCGGCCAGCCCCTCGCGCTCGATCCCCAACGTCATCACGGTCGACTCGCCGCCGGGGATGATCAACGCGTCGAGGCCCTCGAGGTCCGCCGGGACGCGGACCTCGAGCGGTTCGGCGCCGAGCGAGCGGAGGATCTTCGCGTGGGCCTCGAAACCGCCCTGGAGCGCGAGGATGCCCACGCGCCGGTCCGCTAGCCCCGATCCGGGCACGGCTGCCCTACCAGCCGCGCGGTGCCAGCAGTTGCTCGGCCTCCAGCTTGGAGGTCTCGAGGCTGATCATCGGTTGACCCAGTCCGGTCGAAGCCGCCGCGACGCGAGCCGGGTCGGTGAAGTGCGTCGTCGCCTCGACGATCGCCCGGGCGCGCCGTTCCGGATTCTCCGACTTGAAGATCCCGGAACCAACGAACACGCCCTCGGCGCCGAGCTGCATCACCAGCGAGGCGTCGGCCGGCGTCGCGATCCCGCCGGCGCAGAACAGCACGACCGGCAGCCGACCGTCCTCCGCCACACGGCGGACGAGGTTGAGCGGCGCCGCGAGCCCCTTCGCTGCGGTGGCGAGCTCGTTGTGGTCGAGCGTCGTCAGCCGCCTGATCTCCGAGCGGATCAGGCGGAGGTGACGGACCGCCTCGACGATGTCGCCGGTCCCGGCCTCGCCCTTGGACCGGATCATCGCGGCCCCCTCGCCGATCCGGCGCAGGGCCTCCCCGAGGTTGGTTGCGCCACACACGAACGGCACGTTGAACGCCCACTTGTCGACGTGGTTGGCCTCGTCGGCCGGCGTCAGCACCTCGGACTCATCGATGTAGTCGACCTCGAGCGCCTCGAGCACCTGCGCCTCGGCGAAGTGCCCGATCCGCGCCTTGGCCATCACCGGGATCGTGACGGCCTCTTGAATGTCCTTGATCATCGCCGGATCGCTCATCCGCGCCACGCCGCCGTCGCGCCGGATGTCGGCCGGGACACGCTCCAGCGCCATCACCGCGGCAGCACCGGCGTCCTCGGCGATCTTTGCCTGCTCCGGGGTGACGACATCCATGATCACGCCGCCCTTGAGCATCTCGGCCAGACCAGCCTTGACGGTGAATGTCGCCTCGTCGCGGCGGGTTCCGTTGTCCTCGGCCATCGGGTCCCGAGTGTAGCTTGGCAGTAGGTTGTGCCGTTGTGACTGAGAGGTCGGTCTTTGTGCTGCAAGATGGACGGTTCGTCGCAACGGAGCTGGCTCGCGGCCCGTGGGACCCAGACGCCCAGCACGGGGGCGCGCCCGCGGCGCTGCTGATGCGCGCGTTCGAGCGGCTGCCGGCCGCCGACGGGCTGATCGTCAGCCGCGTGACCTATGAGTTCCTGCGCCCGGTTCCGGTCGGGGAGCCGCTGGCGGTCTCGGCCGAGGTGATGAGGCCGGGGAGACGGGTGCAGCTGCTCGAGGGCTCGATCACCGGCGCCGACGGCGTCGAGCTGGTCCGCGCCCGGGCGCTGCAGGTCCTGCCGGCAGATCCGGCCATTCCGCGCACTCCCGATCTCCCCCCGCCGCCCGGACCGGCGAACGGCTACGAGAACGACTTCGAGCCGCCGCATCGCCCGATGTTCGCGACCGACGCGATCGATGTCCGGCTAGTCGCCGGCCGCTTTCACGACGTCGGTCCCGCCACCGCCTGGTTCCGGCTCCAGGTTCCGCTCGTTGCCGGCGAAGAGCCCTCGCCACTGCAGCGCCTGACGGCGGCCGGAGACTTCGGCAACGGCATCAGCGCGGCGCTTCCGTGGGACAGGTACGCGTTCATCAACCCCGACCTGACCCTGTACATCGACCGCGAACCGGTCGGCGAGTGGATCTGCCTCGACGCACGGACGACTCTGGCGCGGGATGGGATCGGGACGACGGAGAGCATGCTCTACGACGAGCGGGGACGCGTCGGGCGGGCGATGCAGGCGCTGGTGGTAAGCGCCCGCTAGTTCGGTGTCCGGGCCGATGCATGCATCGGCCCGCCGGCGGCGCAGCTCGAGGATGATGTCCTTGGCCTGAACCCAGGGCCGGTTGAGGGTGCCCTCGGTGTGGATGTAGTGGCTGATGCCGAGGTTCTCGGCCATCGGCGCGCTGTTTGCGTACCCGCCGCGGCGCCTGCGCTAACTACGAGCAGCAGGTCCGTGCGCGGTGGCGCTTGTCTGTCGGGTCCGTTTGCTCGATGGCGTTCGACTCCGAAGCACAGCTCGTGGTGGACGAGCGCCATCGGCCGGAGCGTTACTTCAGGCGGAACGCCTTGATGCGGACGTCGTACTGCTGCGCGTCGCGCGCGTAGACGCCGTAGGCCAGCGCCTGGATCAGCGCGAGAAGCGCGGTGTGCGAGCGCACGAACGCCGGCGTGTTCGAGGAGTAGTACAGCCGGATGCGAGCCAGCCGGGCAACCTCCGACAGCGTCGCGTCGGTGATCGCCATCGTCGGCGCCTTGCGGTGACGGGCCAGCTTCATCGTGCGGGTGATCAGCGGGTGGGGGCGCCCAGCGGAGAGGCCGATCACGAGCGTCTGCTCGTCGATCCGGCTGAGGCGGCCCAGCGCCTCCTGCGAGGGGCTCGCGACGATCTCCGCCCGGAGGTCGAGCAACATCAGGAGGTGGCGCAGGTAGCTGGCGAAGAACGCCATCTGGTCTGTGCCGGCGATCACTACCTTCTCGGCCGAGACGATCGCGTCGATCGCGGCCTCGACGTCGGAGCGCGAGAGCTTGTGAGCGGTGTCCTCGACATTGACGTGGTCGGCGGCGAGCGCGGCCTCGAACTCCGTGTGGTCCAGCGAGAACAGGGGCGCCGCTGCGCCGATGCCGCCGTTGATACCGGCGGGGCGCCGGCGGTACTCGTCACGCGCGGCTTGTTGGAGCTCGGGAAAGCCCTCGAAGCCGAGCGCCTGCGAGAACCTGACGACCGTGCTCGATGACGTGCAGGCCCGCCGTGCCAGTTCCTCGGCCGTCTGGAACGCGGCCTCGTCGAGGTGATCGACGATGTACTGCGCTACGTCCTTCTGGGAGCGAGAGAACTCGTCGAAGCGCGCTCGGATATATGCGGACAGCGCCTGGTGGCCGTGCGGCGTGTCGGGGGCTACCGTCGGTGAGGAGGATTCCTTCATCGGCAGCGGTCTCATTCGACGCCGCCGGGCGGGCTTCCTTCAGCGCTCCCTCCGGTCTAGCCCGATTTCTACTGCCTGAGGCGCGCGCGGCGCTCCTGATTCTGCTTTCGCTCCGCGAAGACCTGGGCGAGGATGTAGACGATCAGGAGGTTCACGAGGATCCCGATCCCCACGAACGTCGCAAGCAGGGCCAGAGTCTGGCCGAGGGAGTCCGCCGTGATCAACATCGTGCCCGGCAGCCTACCTCAGCGCCCCGGCGCACGCGCCTGCCACCCGCGGGCGGTGCTAGCTTCGCTCACCGCGCGGCCCGGTAGCTCAGTGGTTAGAGCAGCGGACTCATAATCCGTCGCGCGCAGGTTCGAGTCCTGCCCGGGCCACTCAGAAATGCCTGGTAACCCGCAGGAGCGGTCCTGGTCGAGCTGCCGGTTGGCGACAGAGGAGCAGCCAGCCCAGCGCTTTATGACTCGGGGCGCCAGCCGGTGGGGCGCTCGCGACGTGGTGGCGCGTCTGGCTCGACGTCTAGCCCGGGTATTCGTCCTTGCGCCAGGCGCGGGTCTGCGCCGTCTCGGGCTTCGGCGTCCGCTTGAGCAGGAACGAGTGGTACGGAGCGACGAACGGATCGGGCGCCATCACCGTATAGGTGTGGTACACGGTCCCGTTCTCGCGGGCGAAGACGATGAAGCTGGGGCCCTCACGCAGGCCGTCCTCGAGCTTGGCGCCGATCTGTCGCGACCACACCTCGAGCTCCTCAGGCGGGTTGTCGATCAGCTCCTTGATCGGCGGAATCGCCTGCGCCTGCTCGGGCGTGAGCGCGATCCCGAAGTCGAACGGGAACTCGGTCCCGTATGTCGACACGTACGGGAACTGCCAACCCATCCGCTGCTTGTAGGCGATCAGTCGGTCGATCGGCGCTCGGGAGAAGCAGATCAGCGTCACGTCGCGATGGTTCAGATGGACGCGCGTGGCGTCGATCTCGTCCCCAAGGTTCGTACATCCGGGGCAGGCGCCGAGCTCGTAGTCGGGGCCGAACATGATGTTGTAGGCGAGCAGCTGCGAGCGGCCGTCGAACAGCTCGGCGAGCGTCTTCTTCCCGCTCTCGGTGTCGAACTCGTACTCCTTCTCCACCGGAACCCAGGGAAGCTGGCGCCGCTCATCCGTCACTTGCTGGCCGAGCTCGGCGTACTCGGCTTCGAGCTTCGCCAGTTCATCGCGCGCCGCCTGCCATTCCGCTTGTGTACCAATCTTGTGGTCGGGCATCGTTACCTCCTGTTTGACGTCACACAATAAGACCGCCCCAGCGCGGCCATTTCATCGCCGTTCACGGTCGGGCCCGGAACAGGCGCTTCTCTTTGCCGAGATCGGTCGCCCACTCGAGTCGACCCGCCCCGGCGAAGTCGAGGTAGGCCCTCAACGCCCCACGCATCGCGTCGACAAAGCCATCGGCCCGGCGCGGGTCGAAGCCGTGTTCCCACCACACCCCGAGCATCCGGATGACCCCTGCGGTGCGATCGATCCTCGGCTCGATCCGGCCGACAAGACGATCGCCGAACAGCACCGGCAGGACGTAGTACCCCCACCGGCGCTTGCGCTCCGGGACGTACACCTCCCAGACGTAATCGAGGTCAAACAGCGTGCGAAGAAAGGCGCGGTCCCAGACCAGCGGATCGAGCGGGGCGAGGAACGCGACCGACGGCGAGGCGGCGGGCGGCTTCGCGAGCATCTCCGTCTCGTCCCGCAGCCGGGCCTGCTCGCGCAGCGGCACCTGGTGCGCGAGCAACTCGGCCGGGAACAGCCGCTCGACGAAGTCGTAGTAGCGGCGGTTACCCTCGCGCCTGGCCAACCCGAGGACGCCGGTCACCGCGTACGACTCGAGCACCGCGCGGGCCACGTGCGTCGGCGCCTCGACCCCTTGTTGTAGGCCTCGAACAGTTCCCGGCGCTCGTAGAGAAGCTCCTCGCACCACGCTGGGTCGTAGTCGGCGACGCGCGCATGAAGCACGAGGTCGTGGTTGCGACCCGCGACCAGCAACGGGTCGAACTGGATCGAACCGAGCCGCCGGAAGACCTCTCGCACGGCATCAGGTCCCCCGCTCACCGACCTGGCGGGCGCGAGCAGTTGCCGCGCGGCGAGAAAGCGTCGCGCGGCGTCGGCGGCGACTCTCACCGAGGGCACGGTATCGCGCGCAGGACAGATACGTAGTTGCGTACTGATGTCGGTCGCCGCCCCGCGCCCGGCGTCAAACACTGCTGCGCGCAATGGCTGGCAGTATTGGCTTCCACACGGGTTAATTTGCGCCGCACCGGCTCGCGACCGGTCCGCGCGGGTGGGTCCTGACAAGCAAACGGAGGTGCGCAGCGCATGGCCAACGTAATCGGACAGAGGGTTCGTCGTCGTGAGGACCCCCGCTTCCTGACCGGCACGGGAAGCTTCGTCGACGACCAGCGGACCGAGAGCGCCCTCCATGTCCAGTTCGTCCGCTCTTACGAGGCGCACGCACGGATCCTCGGGATCGACACCACCGGTGCTCTCGCGGTGCCGGGGACGCAGGTGTTCACGGCGGCTGACGTCGATCTGACGGTCAGCGCCCCGCCTCCGTTCATCCCGATCGACCCGCAGATGTTCCGGCCCTTCATCGCGTCGGAGAAGGTCCGCTTCGTCGGGGACATCGTCGCCGTCGTGGTGAGCGAGACCCGTGGAGGGGCGTACGACGCAGCCGAGCTCGTCGCGGTCGAATATGACTCGCTGCCCGTGGTTACCGATGTCCGCGAGGCGGCGCGCGACGAGGTGCTCCTGTTCGAGGCCTTCGGCACCAACACGTGCATCCACGTTCCCGTGCAGGAACCCGACCCACAGCTGTTCGACGGCTGTGAGGTCGTCATCTCGGGGACGGTCGAGAGCCAGCGACTGTCCGCGCTGCCGGTGGAGCCGCGGACCACGATCGGCGAACTCGGCGACGACGGCCGGCTGACGGTGTGGCTCTCGACGCAGACGCCGCACACCGACAAGACCGTCCTCGGGCTCGTGCTCGGACTCGAGCCCGACCAGGTACGGGTGATCGCCCCCGACGTGGGCGGCGGGTTCGGCGGAAAGGGACTTGATGTCGAGGACGTGATCGTCGGCTGGCTGGCCCGCGCCACCTCCCGTACCGTGCGCTGGACCGAGAGTCGCAGCGAGAACCTCGTCGCGATGCACCATGGCCGTGCTCAGAGGATCGACTTCGAGCTCGGCGGCAGCCGTGACGGGGTGGTGGCCGCGCTCCGGCTCAAGATCCTCCAAGACGCGGGCGCGTATCCCGGAATCGGGGCGTTCCTGCCCAACCTGACGGCGATGATGGCCAGCGGCGTCTACCGGATTCCCAAGATCGAGTCCGATGTCCGGTCGGTCGTCACCAACACCACGCCGGTGGGACCGGTACGGGGCGCGGGTCGTCCAGAGGCGACGCAGATGCTCGAACGCGCGATGGACATGTTCGCGGCCGAGTGCTCGCTCGATCCGACCGAGGTCCGGCGGCGCAACTTCATCACCGCCGACTCCTTCCCAGTGACGACTGCCGCGGGCGCGCACTACGACTGCGGCGACTACGAAGGAGCGCTCGATCTGGTACTCGAGAAGGCCGGCTACGACGACCTACGCCGCGAGCAGGCGGAGCGCCGCCAGAACGGCTCCACCCTCCAGCTCGGGATTGGCGTGAGCACATACGTCGAGATCACGAACGGCATCAACGAGACCGAGTACGGAGCCGTGGCGATCACCACCGACGGGGAGGCGATCGTCCGCACCGGTTCCTTTTCTCAGGGACAGGGACATGAGACCACGTTCGCCCAGATCGTCGCCGAACGGATCGGCCTGCCGGTCGAGAAGATCACGGTACTGAAAGGCGACACCGACGTCGTCCCGCGCGGGACCGGGACCTACGGTTCCAAGTCGACCCAGATCGGCGGCGCGGCCGCCGGCAAGGCGTCCGAGGCGCTGGTGGAGAGAGCCAAGGAGCTGGCCGCCGATGAACTCGAGGCCAACCCCGAGGACATGGTCCTGGACCTCGAGCGGGGACGGTTCCACGTCGCCGGAGCACCCGAGCCGGGGCTCGCCTGGGCCGAGCTGGCAACTCGGCTCGAGAGCGACGGCCGCATCGATGAGCTGAGCGTCGAAGCCGATTTCGAGCCCGCCCAGCCGACGTTCCCGTTCGGCGCTCACGTCGCGGTCGTCGAGGTCGACACCGAGACCGGCTCCGCCCACCTCCGGCGGATGATCGCCGTCGACGACGCGGGCACGCTGATCAACCCGCTAGTCGCCGAGGGCCAGGTCCATGGAGGACTGGCCGCCGGGATCGCGCAGGCGCTGTTCGAGGAGCTCCGCTACGACGAGCAGGGCAACCCGCAGAACGCCAACCTGGTCACGTACTGTATGCCGGCCGCCACCGAGCTCCCGATGTTCGAGGTCGTCGAGATGCAGACGCCGACGCCGGTCAACCCCCTCGGCGCCAAAGGGATCGGCGAGTCGGGCACGATCGGCGCAACGCCGGCGGTGCAGAGCGCGGTGATCGACGCCGTCTCCCATCTGGGAGTCAGCCATATCGACATGCCCGCCAACGGCCAGCGGGTTTGGGAGGCGCTGCGGGATGCAGCTGCCGGATAGCGGCCGCGTCGAGCCGTTTTAGTACAGTTCCGGCTCGTGTATCAAATTGGTCGTCGGCCGGGTGGTTGATGATCGCGTGGACGGCTCGCCCCGAGCAGCGCGGCATAGACCGGGCGCAGTCGGTCGAAGTCGCCACGGAACCCCCCTGCCGCGTCGGCGTACAGGAACGATTCGCCCATGCGGACGATCGCGTACGCGATCACGGCTGCGTCCGCCGGCGGCTGATAGCCACGCGCCATCTCGACCTCGATCATCTCGCGGATCAGCTCGACCACCTGGGGCTCCACGACGCCGTCGGAGGCTGTGAGGATCCGTTGCGCCGCCTCGCGCTCGTGCTCGAGGAATCGGCGAAACGCACGGTCGTCGGCGAGCGCTCTGAGCTGACGCTCGAACACGTCAACGAGCCTCTCGGCGCCGGCAGTGGCTCCCTCGTCCGAGCGCTCGATCCGGCGGAACAGCGGAACGACGAGTTCCACCATCGCGGATCCGATCACCTGGTCGCGGGAGCCGTACCACCGGTGAACGGTGGCGCGAGACAGGCCGAGGTCGGAGCAGATGGCCTGTATGTCGATCCGCTCTCCCGCCAGGAACCGCTGCTTGACCGCGTCGAGCACCTGTTCCTTGGTGGCCGCCGCAGGACGGCCAGGCTTTCGCTGCGTGGCGTGGCGGGACACGGCGAGAACGGTATCTGCGAGACGGGACCGCGCACTGGTTCGAGGAAAGGAGACACCGATGTTCGTGCAATCACAGTCGTGTAGGTCGGTTCGGGTGGCGACTGCGGGCTTGGTCGCGGTCGCGGCGGTGGTGCTGCTCGGAATGGTCTGCGCTCCCGCGCGAGCCACTGTGTGGCTATGTAAGCCGGGCGTGAAGCCCGACCCCTGCGCGCCGGGGCTCTCGACAACCGTCTACAACGCCCCTCTGACCCAGGCGATCGGCGTCCAGCACCCGATGGCGAAACGCAAACCACCGATCGATTGCTTCTACGTCTATCCGACGGTGAGCGACGAGAAGACGGGCAACAGCGACCTGCAGATCCAGGACACCGAGCGGTCGATCGCGCTCTACCAGGTGAGCCGGTACTCGCAGTACTGCAGGGTGTACGCGCCGATGTACCGCCAGGTCACGCTCGCCGGCGCCGGCCTGGGCGGATCGTCGAGCACCAAGGCCAATCCGGCGTTGGGGGTGAGCGACGTCACGAACGCGCTCGAGTACTACCTGAAGCACTACAACCACGGCCGGGGCTTCGTGCTCATCGGCCACTCGCAGGGCGCCGGCGTGCTCGAGGCGGTGATCGCGAAGGACATCGATCGCAAGCCCGCGGTTCGCAAACGCCTGCTGTCGGCGATCCTGATGGGCGGCAACGTGTTGGTGAAGGGCAACACCGGAATCGGCGGTGACTTCAAGCACATCCCGGCTTGCCGTCGCGCGACCCAGCTCGGGTGCGTGATTGCCTTCTCGACGTTCGACCAGCCCGTGCCCAGCGACAGCCTGTTCGGACGGCCCGGGGCGTTGACGGCACTCGGCATGGGGACGCCGCCGAAGGACGATCAGGTGCTCTGCACCAACCCGGCCAACCTCGCCGGCGGCAGTGGCCTGCTCGATCCGATCCAGCCGAGCGCGCCGTTCGCGCCCGGTTCGACGATCGCTCTCGGCCTCTCCGTGCTGAGGTGGAACGTGCCGTCGCCGCCGACGGTGTACTGGGCCTCGCCGCACGCATACACGGCGCGATGCGAGGACTCAAATGGCGCGCACGTCCTCGAGATCGCCGCCAACGATGGCGCCCAGACGCCGACGCCCGCGCCCACTCCGGCGTGGGGGCTCCACCTGCTGGACGCGAACCTCTCGCAGGGAAACCTAATCTCGATCGTGGCGGCCGAGTCGAAGGCCTACCTGGCCCGCCACAAGTAGCGCTCAACCGAGGACGGGGCGCGCCGGCGCCCCGTCCTCGGCAATCCTTACGGGATGCTCCCGTCCGGACATCTCGCTGGCGGCGCCCTGCTGGGCGCGTGGCGAAGCCGCCGAGCCACGCGGCACCCGGCGTGGATCATCGCCGGGGGCATGCTGGCCACGAGCGTCCCTGACCTGGACCTGCTGATCCCGGCCCTGCTCGACCGCGTCGGCATCGAGCACGAGCTCAACACCGGCGTCCATCACAGGTGGGTCACACACACGCCGTTCTTCTGGGGACTGGTCCTGGCGGAGGCTCGGCGGCTGTCCCGCCGGCGCGGGGCGCCCGACTGGGCGCCAGGGGCGGCAGACATGCTGGCGATCGGGGTGGCCGTGCACCTTCTTCAGGACTCGCTGGCGAATACCGTGTCACTCCTGTGGCCAGTGCGCCGCCGCGAATACGGGCTCGGCCTCGATCGGCTCGCCGGCGTCGATGACCACATTGAGTACGTCAGCCGCTACCCCTCATCGCCTGCGGGAAAGCTCGAGGCCGGTCTCCTGCTCGCCGCCCTTGCCACATGTGGATGGCGGCTGGCTCAGCATGGCAACGGACGCTCGTAGATCGGATCCATGGAAGACGTGCCCAACCACCCCGTGCTCGTTCTCACCGGACCACCCGGATCGGGCAAAACCACCGTCGCGCATGCCCTGGCAAACCGCTACGAGTGCGCCGTCCATCTCGAGGCGGACCGCTTCTTCAGCTTCATCCGCTCCGGCTACGTAGAGCCGTGGCGGCCCGACTCCCATGCTCAGAACACGGTCGTTATGCGAATCGTCGCGAATGCCGCCGCCGGCTATGCGCGGGCCGGGTATTTCACGATCGTCGACGGGATCATCCTTCCCCGCTGGTTCCTACGGCCGCTCCAGGACTGGCTGGAATCAGCGGGCCACTCCGTCGCCTATGCCGTGCTTCGGGCAACGCCGGAAACCTGCGTCTCCCGGGCCGCCAGCCGGGCCGGCGGACAGCTCGCCGACCGCGCTGTCATCGATCGTCTGTGGCAGGACTTCTCCGATCTCGACACCCTCGAGATCCACGTCGTCGACAACGATGGCTCGACGCCGGAGCGGACGGCGGACCTGATCGCGGCCGAACTCGGCGGCCGGCTCCTCCTGAGCCGTGAGGAAGGCTGAGGCGACCCTTCGCGCGCCGAGAGGAGGATCAGCGCCGATGACCTGGAGGGGGTGTGGCAAGGAGAACCGCTCCGGCGCGCGGTCCGCGCGGATCCTGTGGATCGAACGGACCGACCGCGCGCTTGCCCCCTTGGTTCCCGCCTAACGCTGCCATTTTCGGTCCGTCGCCCAGGCCGGTCGATGCCCCTGGAGCTGCGAGTTTGTGTGAGCTTGGTCACAGTTCGCTCCGCGGTTCACGCTATGGTCAGTCCCCGTTGAGCCGCTATTCAGGTCGCCGCGAGGCGACGCTGCGGCTCCGTTGAAGGACCGGTGAGCGGGCGTCATGCGCGCCCGGAGCCAGCGTGCCCGTGATGGTCAGCGGCACGCCCATTGGACGATGTAATCGAAGTAAAGGAGTACTTGAAATGAAACGGTTCATGCTGCCCGCGGGCGCAGCCATCGCTGCCATTGCGCCAGCTGCGGCCGTGGCCAAGACGCCGACGCCGGCGCACGTTCGCACCTATGAACGGGCGTACCACCAGGTCGCCCACCGGCTCGGGAGCCGTCTGCCCGGCCGCAATATCGTCAAAGACGGTGTAGCGGCCAATCGAGCGGCGACTGACGCCGAGGTCGTTTCCTCGATCGCGGTGCTCGAGCGGATGCTTACGCCACTGAGCACCTCGGTGAGCGCACACAGCTCGTTCAGCGCGCCGGCGGCGACCAGCGCCAGCACGAGCAGCAGCACCAGTGGTCTGCCGGCCTGCGCGTCAGAGTCCGGTACCAACTACTCGACCGGCCCTGCGAACACCAATGGGTCGTCCGGCGCCACGGGCCGCTACCAGATCCTTCCGTCCACGGCGGCCGCCTACGGGTGCAGCCTCGCCACGCCGACGGGACAGGACGCCTGCGCGCAGGTGATCTACGAGCACCAGGGCGCGAGCGCCTGGGTCGGCTGCGGCGGATAGCTTCGGTCATGCCCCTTGGGTCGCGTGATGGCGACCCAAGGGGCACCAGCCCAACGGGTCCATCGCCGCCAGCAGCCCGGGATCAGAGCGCCGTTGTAGCTCGCTGGACCTCGACCAGCGAGGTCAGACCCTGCCTGACTCTTTCGATGCCGTCCTCGCGCATCGAATGCATACCGAGCTGGGTCCCCGCAGCTGAGATCTCCCCAGCGCCGCGGCGGTCCAGCACCAGCGTTCGAACGGCCTCTTCGATCGGCAATACCTCGTAGAGCCCGACCCGACCGTGGTAGCCGGTCCACCCACACCGGATGCAGCCGGCCGGCTCGAACATCTCAGCGCCTTCGAGCCCGTGGTCGGCACGAACGGCGTCCGTCAGATCCGCGTGGCGCTTGCACTGCTCGCAGAGCGTGCGGGCCAGGCGCTGCCCCACCACGCAGTCGATTGCCGAGGCGACCATGAACGGTTCGATGCCCATGTCGATCAGGCGGGTGATCGCGCTCGAGGCGTCGCGGGTGTGCAACGTGGACAGCACGAGGTGGCCCGTCAGCGCTGCCTGGATCGCGATCTCGGCCGTCTCCCGGTCGCGGATCTCTCCGACCATGATCACGTCGGGGTCGGCCCGGAGCATCGAGCGGAGACCATTGGCGAACGTGACCCCCGCCTTCGCCGAGACTTGCATCTGCTTGATTCCCGGGATCCGCGACTCGACGGGGTCCTCGATCGTGAGGATGCTTCGCTGCCCGTCATTGACGATGCCGAGCGCGCTGTACAGCGTGGTGGACTTGCCCGATCCGGTGGGCCCCGTGACGAGCACCGCGCCGTAGGGCCGCCTGACCGCCTTGACGAACCGCTCGCGGGCGGAGCCGTGCATCCCCAGGAGCTCGAGGTTGCGCACCACCGAGCCCGTGTCGAGGATGCGCATGACGACGCCCTCGCCGTTCACCAACGGCAGCGTGACCACGCGAACGTCGACGCGACGGTCGTCGATCGTCACCGCCAGCCGTCCATCCTGGGGAACTCGACGCTCGGAGATGTCGAGACTGGCCATGACCTTGATCCGCGAGATCACGCCGGAAGCCATCGACCGGGCAACCGTGGCGGCGGGCCTGAGCAGGCCATCGATCCGAAACAGCACCTGCATGTCGCCCGGCTCGGGATCGCAGTGGATGTCGGACGCGCCCTGATCGACAGCGTGGGCGATGATCGAGTGGACCAGCTTTACGACCGGCGCCTCCTCGTCCGACCCTTCGAGCAGAGCTGCGTCGATCTCGGACTCGAGCTCGTCCTCGCCTTCAAGCTCGATCACGCCATCACCGAGGCGGCCCAGCCGGCTGATCAACGCCGCGATGTCCTCGCGCGCCGCCGCTGCCGCCGTGACCTTCGTGCCCATGATCATCGAGATCTCGTCGAGCGTCAGGACGTTCGTCGGATCGGCCATTGCCAGCAGGACGGTCGTGTCTGGAAGGAAGCCAACCGGGATGGCCTGGTAGCGCCTGGCCACGTCGGCCGGCACGAGGTTCACGGCGCCCATGTCGATGTCGAACACCGAGAGGTCGACGTAGTCGATCCCCAACCGCTCGGCGAGCGCGAGGGCCAGCTGGTCGTGACGGAGCTCGCCGCGTTCGATCAAGACCTGTCCCGTCGTGCTGCGCAGCTCACGCGCGAGCGAGACCGCTTCCTGGACGGTCTCTGGCTCGGCCAAGCCGAGATCGACGATCACCTCGCCGATCAGGCGCTGGGAACGGCCACGCCGAGTCGGCGCGATCAGTCCGCGCGGATATTCAAAGTTGCCCTCGGACGACGGCGCAGGCGCCGTCGCGGTCCCAAACCTCATCAAACCTAACCATCGGCACACCGCTCGCCCGGCTTTAGAGGCGTCGCTGAAGACCGACTATCGGCCAGGGCCCGGATGACGGCCGGCGAGCCTCCAGGGTCACGTCGGTCTATCCCTTGGACTACTTGGACGCGGCCATCGGCTCAGAGACAATCCACGCTAGATCAGCAAGGTGCGCATCGACGGCAGGGAAGGACGTCACGGACTGGGGGCGCTCAGGGGGCAGCTTTCCAGACATCGTCGGAAAGCGGGCGAGTTGGGCGGTCGCGTCCTCGTAAGACGAGGGGGCGCGGCCGTCCCCCGTCGGCCGCTTCAGAGGGCGGGTTCGCTGTCGGTGACCACTCCGCTGACCCGTGCGAGGCCGACAAGCGCGAGACGCTTTTCGTTCTGCGGGAGGTCGCTGACGCCGAATTTGTCGAACAGCGCGCGGAGATGGAGCTTGACGGCGGGGATCGAGAGGAACAGCTCGTCGGCGATCTGGCGGTTGGTTGCGGGCGCCGCGAACGAGTTGCCGTCGCTCACAGGGCGGCACAGAGCGACGAGGACCTCCCGCTGCCGCGCGGAGAGATCGACGGTCGAGACGGCGTGGATGGCGAGCTCGGTGGCGCGCTGCTCTCTGCCGGTGGGCCGACGGACGAGGACGACCGTCCGGCCGAACTGGAGCAAGTCTCCGTCGCGCAACCGCCGTCTACCTCGAACACGCTCGCCGTTGACGTAAGAGCCGTTGCGGGAGAGCCCATCGTCGACCAGGGTCAGCTCGCCCCCGAGTTGCTCGAGCTCGGCATGGAGACCGGACACCTGATCGTCCCAGTGGATGCAAAGCGCCGCCTCCCGATTCCGGCCGACGGTGAACTCATCGGACACGGAGTCGACCCGGAGCGTCTCCTCGGAGTCGCGGTAGACGAGGAACGACGCGTCCTTGCGTTCGGCCTCGATGATCATCTGGAGCTCCGACGCCGTAATCGGGCGCGGTTGTCTGTAGCTGCTCCCCGACCCCATATGTCAGCCGCTCATGCCGCCGTCGATCGAGAACGTGTGCGAGGTGACCATCGCGCTCTCGTCGGACGCGAGATACAGCATCCCCTGCGCGATCTCCTCGGTCGTCGTATGACGGCCGAGCGGGATCATGGCGTCGAACGCCTTCGCGGCCTCCTCCTGAGGAAGGCCGGTGGCGCGGGTTTCGATCGAGTCCTGGAACGCGGTCGACGTCGGACCCGGGTGCATGGTGTTCACCCGGATGCGCCGCGGGGTGAGCTCTTTCGCGGCCGCACGCATCAGTCCGACCTGTCCGTGTTTGGCGGCGATGTATGCCGACACCATGGGGGCGCCGATCAGGCCGACGACGCTCGAGGTGATGATGATGCTGCCGCCGTCGGTGGTCCGCGGGATCGTGTGCTTGAGCACGTGGAACGCACCGAGCACGTGTACGGCCAGCGTGTGAGCGAAATCGTCGGAGTGGTAATCGACGAGCGGAGCGACCTGGCCGGTGATGCCGGCGTTGCTGACGACGACGTCGAAGCGGCCGTAACGATCGACCCCCTCCTCGACCGCACGCGCCACGGCAGCCTCGTCGGTGACGTCGGCAACCGAGACGAGCGCGTTGTCGTCACCGAGCTCGTCCACCGCCGCGGTCAGCTTCGACTCGTCGATCCCGACAATCTGGACGTTCGCACCCTCGGCGACGAACAGCCTCGCCGTCGCGAGTCCGATCCCGCTCTCGCCCCCCGTGATCAGGGCGACCTTGTCCTGCAGCCGGGCCATGGCGGTTCTTCCCTTGGCTTGATGCTCCGGAGCTAACCCTACCTCTCGTAGGCCTCCTTGACCGCGCCGATCGGGACCTCCCCCTGGTCGGTGACCTTCCTTCCGGGCAGGCTGCTGACATCTTGGATCGGAGCGGTCATCTCTCCTCGCTTCCCTCGTTGCCGTCGAGAGGGAGCTACCCCAGCGGCCGCAGGCTCACGCCCTCAGTCCCTGTTGGGATCTGGCTCCAGCTAGCC
>Ga0116216_10000240_pt1 | contig 51091 bp, 51 predicted proteins | sample Sb_taG_11_FD_89696 | JGI IMG/M metagenome (GOLD analysis project Ga0116216, IMG submission 89696) | Peat soil microbial communities from Weissenstadt, Germany - Sb_50d_3_AS metaG | ecosystem: Environmental > Terrestrial > Soil > Wetlands > Peat | place: Germany: Weissenstadt | collected 2010-09-21
ACACTCCTCGTGCACAACGCGCCAGGCCTCGGCTGTTGGCGCGGGAATGGCGCGTTATGCACCATCGGAGCCACGATCCGGTGCCGAGCCGGGCGGCCGGCGCGTACACGAGCGCCCAGCCGCGCCAAGCCGCGACCGCCGACCGGCCCACCCCCTCCCCAGTCGCCATTTCGACCCGCGACCGCCACACGCCCCGCTCCGCCGCGCCACCAGCGCCACCGCGCAAACACCCGAGCCGCACCACCGCACCAAGGACCCGTCCGCCCCTCACCCTATGTTTCGCCACACATGCTCGAGATTGAGGCGCGGTTGGATGAGCTGAAGGCCCTCGGTCTTCACCGCCGCACCCGGTTGGTGAGCGGGCCGCAGGGCCCGCACGTGCTCTTGGACGGCAAGCCCGTCCTCCTGCTGTGCTCGAACAACTACCTCGGGCTGGCCGATCATCCCCGCGTCCGGGAGGCCGCCGCCGACGCCGCGATGCGGTGGGGCGTGGGCGCCGGCGCCTCGCGGCTCGTGTCCGGGACGATGACCATCCACCGCCGGCTCGAGGGGCGGCTCGCCGAGTTCAAGGGACGCGAGGCGGCACTGCTGTTCGGCTCGGGCTACCTCGCCAACACCGGCGCGATCTCGGCGCTCGCGCGCCCCGGCGACGTCGTGTTCTCCGACGAGCTCAACCACGCGTCGATCATCGACGGCTGTCGCCTGTCGCGCGCCGAGGTGTTCGTCTACGACCACAGCGACGTCGAGCACCTGGCCTGGGGCATCGGGCAGGCCGAGGGCCGCGGGGCGCTGATCGTGACCGACAGCGTGTTCTCAATGGACGGCGACGTCGCTCCGCTCGCGGAGCTCGTCGAGCTCGCCCACCACCATCAGATCCGCGTGCTCGTCGACGAGGCGCACGCCACCGGCACGCTGGGCCCCGGCGGCCGTGGGGCGCTGGCCGATGCCGGGCTCGAGGACCAGGTCGACGTGATCGTCGGCACCCTCGGAAAGGCGCTGGGCTCCTACGGGGCGTTCGTCGCCTGCGACCGCCAGCTCGCGCGCTACCTCGTCAACGCCGCGCGCACGTTCATCTTCTCCACAGCCCCGGCGCCTCCGGCTATCGCCGGCGCGCTGGCAGCGCTCGAGCTGCTCGAGAGCCGGCCCCGTCTCGTCGACAAGCTCCACACGAACTCGGGCGCGTTGCGCCAGGCGCTGGAGCAAGAAGGGTTCGACATCCGCGGCTCCCGTACGCAGATCGTCCCACTGGTCGTCGGCGACGCGCAGCTGGCGATGCGGATCTGCGATGCGGCCATGGCGCGCGGCGTGTTCGCCCAGGCAATCAGGCCGCCAACGGTGCCACCGGGCAGCTCGCGGCTCCGGCTTGCGGTGATGGCCTCTCATCGCGAGGAGGAACTGCGGGCCGCGGCGCGGACACTGGCTCAAGCCTCGCGGGCCCAGGGGTTCGAGCCGCGCACGCGGGCGCTGCCGCTGATCGAGGACGAGGACCCCGCCGAGTGGACGGAGGAACGTCCCACCGGAGTGTTTGACTTCGAACAGCCCGAGCGAAGGGCTGCGTAGCACCACGCGTGTGCGCGGCTGCTTCGTCACTGGCACGGACACCGGCGTAGGCAAGACGGTCGTCGCGGCGGCGATCGTGGCGACCCTCCACTCGCGCGGGGTGGCCGTCCGGGCGCTGAAGCCGGTCGTCACCGGGTTGGATCAGCCGACCCGTCCCGACTGGCCCCACGATCACGAGCTGTTGGCGCGGGTCGCCGGGAGCTCGCCGCTGCAGACGACCGTGTTCACGTATGGACCGGCGGTCTCTCCTCACCTCGCGGAGAAGATGACCCAGCGCCAGCTCGACCCCGAGACGATCAGAGTGGCGGTGCGCCGAGCCCAGCAGGACGACGATGTGCTGGTCGTCGAGGGCGTCGGCGGCTTGCTCGTTCCACTGACCGAGGGCTATGACGTGCGAGCGCTGGCGCGCGACGTCGATCTCCCGCTGGTGATCGCCGCCCGTGCGACGATCGGGACCATCAACCATACGCTGCTCACGCTCGAGGCCGCCCGGACCGCGAACCTCTCGGTCGCCGGCGTGGTGCTGACGCCGTGGCCCGAAGCGCCCAGCCTCCTGGAGCTCTCCAACCGGGACACGATCGCGGAGCTCGGTCGGGTGCCGGTGGCGACCCTCCCCTACATCGACCGGCCGACCCCGGAGCTCCTCGCGACCGCGGGCGGACTCCTGCCGCTGGACGAGTGGATCGCGTGACCCGGACACCGGGCGCGGGGTCTCGTGCGCCGGCGGCGGTGCGCTAACTTCACGCCCGTGCTCCGCCTGCGCCCACTGGGAATCGCAGTAATGCTGGCGTTTCTCGTACTCGCCGCGCCGGCCGCCCGCGCCAACATCTACACGCAGGTGCTGGGCGTCTACGAGACCGACGCGAGCGTCCCACCGTGCCAGTTCTCGAGCCAGCAGCTTGAGAACGCGCTGAAGGGAATCGATACCTACGGGAAGCAGTACTTCGCCGACTTCATAACCGCCGTCCAGACCGCGCTCGCCGACCGCGCGAGCGGCGACTGCTCCCCGCACAGCTCGGCGACCCATCCTGCGGCACAGAGCCAGGGGCCCGTCCCGCCGCTCAAGCCCGGCCCGCTGACGGCCGCGACCGGCGCCTCACTGCCCGCGCCGATGGTCCTGATGGCCGCGGTCGCCGCCGTTCTGGCACTCCTGGGCGCCGTCGCCGCCGTCTGGTGGTGGCGCGGCTGGAATCCGCGGTGGGCAGCCCGGTGGCGCCACGCCTGGGGCGAGGCGGGCTATCGGACAAACGGGAGCGCGGCGGACTTCGACGACTGGCTCCGCTCCGGCTAGCTGTAGCCCGCCTGAGCTCGCCGCCCGGGCCTAGCCGCTCTGCCGAACCGCGACGGACCGGCTGTTGAGCGCCGCTCCCGCCGGCGAGACCCACTGGACCCGCACCGATCCCGAGCCGGGCGGCTTGACGTTCGCCGTCAGGAACCCGCTGGGGTCGCTCGTGCTCACCGAGGCGATCGTGCGGTAGTCGCCCTCGCCCGAGCTCCACTGAATCTGGGCGTGCTGGACCGTGTCGTTCGAGGCCGGGCGGAGCATCGCCCACACGAACAGCGAGCCGCCGCTGTGGAACGCCGGGCTGGGGACGTAGATCGGCAGCCGGTAGGCGTCGAATGACGGCTTGTGGGCGCCGCCGAGGAACTCGAGCCCCGTCTGGAAGGTCGACCAGTAGCCGATGCTGCCCTTGTGGAAGCTCGGGTCCGGCGCGGAGTCCACGAGCAGGAACTGCGCCATCGCCCGGACCCGAGGGTCCTTCCAGGCCATGTACTCGGCCTCGTCGAGGTACAGCGCCTGCTTGGACAGGCTGACGCCGCGATATGGGTTCGGCGGGTTGGTCTCGTAGCCGTACTCGGTGAGGTACAGCGGGAGCTGACGGTGGACGCTGTAGACGGCGAAGATCCGGTCAAGCGTGCTCTCCAGGCGCGGGAGATCCGAGATCGGCGCGAAGTTCTGATCGCTCATCGACGCGCTCGGAGGAAGGAAGAACGAGTACGGGTGGTGGGCGAGACCGGTGGCCTGGAACAGCGCCGGGTGCGCGCTCACGAACGCGCTGGGGCTGGCGCTCGCCAGGCAGCCAGCGCCGGTGGCGGCCGCGCCCCGCAACGGCTGATAGTTCGAGTCCAGGCAGTACAGGGCGCGCAAAAACGGCAGCGGGGTGATCGGGCTCTCGGACGTCGTGGCCTCGCTGCCCTCGGGCGCCAGCTCGCCGATCAGGATCGTGTCGGTCGACGGGCTGTGGCCGGTGTGGAGCAGCGCCGTGTAGGCCGCGTCGAGGTTCGCCCGGTACAACCCCGGCGAGACCATTACCCGCTGGCCGGCGACCGACCCCCACTGCGGGGCGAGCCAGCCGGGTTGGTTGGGCTCGTTCCAGATCGACCAGGAGTTAACCCGCGGGAGTGGCTTGCCGCGGGTTCCCGGCGGCCGGTAGGTGCCGCTGTAGCGCGTCCCGACGGCGGCCACGAACTGGCCGAAATCGCCCGCGTTGACCCGGTAGTGGTTGGCGTACTTCGCCGGCGCCGGTTGGGCCATCCCCCACAGCGGCCCCGGGGCGGTGACGTTGAAGTCGACGCCGATGCCCCGCGCGGCGGCGAGCCGCGTGAGCCGGTCGTAAGGAGCCCATGCCGTCGAGCTGTACGCCGCCGGGTCGCTCGCATTGAAGCCGCTCGGCTCGGTTGTCGAGGTGGCATCAGGTGCCAGAGCCCCCCACAGGACGGTGACGCGCACCCGGTCGACGCCGAGGCCGCGAAGCGTGTCGAGGGTCTTGACGACCGTCTGCTGGGGCGAATACAGCAGCAGCTGATCGTCTTGGAAGATCGACTCGATCGGCCCGCGCGCCGCATGATTCCCGGACGGCGACGAGGGCGACGAGGAGGAGGCGAGCAGCACGACGGCCACGACCGCCGCTACGACGATCGCCAGACCGGCCGCCAGCACCGTAGAGCTGGGGCGCGAGCGTGATGGCTTCGGGGACATCGCGCCCGTAGGCTGCCAGACCGGCCTTGTGAACCCGCCACTGCCCACCGTCAGGGTTCCGACCGGTCCCGGAGTTAGGTTGCCTCCGGTGCGAACCACTGACGAGCTGACCGCAGCCGATCGCCGCCATCTGTGGCACCCGTTCACCCAGCAGCAGGCGTGGTGTGAGGAGGAGCCACCGCCGGTGATCGATCACGCCGAGGGAACCAGCCTCTACGACACCGACGGCAACGTCTACATCGACGGCGTCTCGTCGCTGTGGTGCAACGTCCACGGCCACCGGCACCCGGCGATCGATGCCGCGATCAGCGCCCAGCTGGCTCGGGTGGCCCACTCGACGATGCTCGACCTCTCGCACGAGACGGCGATCGAGCTCGCCGAGAAGCTCGTCGATGTGGCGCCGCCCGGGCTGACCCGCGTGTTCTACTCAGACAGCGGATCGAGCGCCGTCGAGGTCGCCCTGAAGATGGCGTTCCAGTGGTGGGCGCAGCTTGGCGAGCCCCGACGGACCGGCTTCATCTGCCTCGAGAACGCCTACCACGGGGACACGATTGGCGCCGTCTCGGTCGGGGGGATCGACCTGTTCCACTCGCTATACAGGCCGCTGCTGTTCGATTCCTGGCCGGCGCGGGCGGGCGACGCCGACCACCTCGACCACCTGCTGAGAGAACATTCAGGGGAGGTCGCGGCCGTGATTCTCGAGCCGCTCGTGCAGGGGGCGGCGGGCATGCTGATGCAACCCGACGGCTACCTGCGCGCCGTGGGCGAGTGCTGCGACGCCCACGACGTGCTGCTGATCTGCGACGAGGTGGCGACGGGGTTCGGCCGTACCGGCACGATGTTCGCCTGCGAGCAGGAGGAGATCGCGCCCGACCTTCTTTGCGTCGGAAAGGGGATAACGGGCGGCTACCTGCCGCTCGCGGCGACGCTCACGACAGAGCGGATCTACGAAGGGTTCCTCGGCGCACCCGATCAGGCCCGGACGTTCTTCCACGGCCACACGTACACGGGCAATCCGCTCGCCTGCGCGGCCGGTATCGCGACGCTCGAGACGTTCGAGCGAGAACGGACGCTCGAGGCCCTGCAGCCGAAGATCGAACTGCTGAGCCGCCTGCTCGAGCACCGCATCGCCGTGCTCCCCGGGGTGGCCGCTGTCCGCCAGCGAGGTTTCATGGTCGGGATCGAGCTGATGGACCAACCGACGAAAGCCCGGCCCGGCCACGAGGTTGTGATCGCCGCCCGCCGGCGCGGCGCGATCATCCGCCCGCTCGGCGATGTCGTCGTGCTGATGCCACCGCTATCGATTTCCGACGCGGAGCTGCGCCGGCTCGTCGCCATCAGCGCCACAGCGATCGCCGAGGCGACGTCCGGCCGCCTGCACATCGCCGCCTGACGCGACTCGCGCCCGCTAGGGCTTCGACAGATCGGTCACGTAGTCGACGACGATGTGGCCGTTCGAGTCGTAGTAGGAGACGTCAATGTCGTCGCCGACCGAGATCCCCTCGAATGTGTCGTTACTGGGATCGTCGGTGAAGGTTCGGGATTGACCCGTGCTCGAGTCAGTGATCGTCACGCTCCCGGCGCTGACGGCGGTCACGACCCCGATCGCGTCGTAGTCGTCGTATTCGATGTCGGTGGCGCTCAGCGTGCCACCGGACCCTTGGGCGTAGCTGACGTCGACCGTGTCGCCGACGAGAAAATTGTTCGTGAGATCGATCGTGCTCGCAAAGCGCATCGGGCCGTTCTCCGTGCTCACCGTCACCGATGACAACGTCAGCTGGGTAATCGGACCGATCGCGTCGTCCGCGCCGTCCTCGCTCGGGGGCCCCGGGTCCGCGCACTGCCCCGACGTCGAGTTGTTGTTGGCGAAGGTGACATCGTCGGAGGTGACGGTCATGTCGCCCGGCGTGTACAGGACGCTGGCGACGTTGCACAGCACCATCTGTAAGTCCCAGAGCTGAGCCGGCGTGATGTCGAAGCGCAGTTCCGCGCCGCCCGCCGGCTGCAGCACGAACGATGTGGGGTCGATCTCGACGATCGTGCCGACCGCCTGCACCTGGCTCGGCGGGCTCGGCGAGCTTCCGACGTGCTCGGGCGGCGTGGACCTCGCGCCGAGGTGCGTGACCGTCAGCGTGGTCTGCGGATCGCTTCCCAGCGTTTCGGTGACGAGCACGTCGCTCCCATCAGTCAGCGATCCTCCTCCCAGGCCGCGCACGCGGATCGAGTGAAGCCTCACGGTGTCGCCGTCGGCCAATCTCACGACCGCCTGCGCGGCGCCGGTCCCGACAACCGTGCCCGAGAATGTCAGGCGCGTCGCGCGCCGGCCGTCCGTCCTCACGTCCCCGATCCTCTGGCCGAAGCGCGCGAACGTGATCCGGCTCCCGCGCCGCAGCGCCGGCAGGTGGCCGTGATAGTGGTAGCCCCCGACCGCGTGGGTCCTGCCGATCACCTGGATCGTGCGCTGCGCGGAGCTGACAGACAGGACGACCCCGCTGGACCGCGCGGCAAGTGCACTCGCGGGGAGACAGAGAACGGCAACACCGGTTGCCAGTGCAATGCGATTCATGGGTGCGCCATCTCGTGCTCGACAGAGTTCCGCTGTCAACAACGCCAAATGCGCCGAATCTGCGAGCCAAATGCCGCGTTCGTAAACGTCTGTACGACGAAGGCGTCTAGTACCGCTCAGCCGCCACCCGCGGCGTAACTGCTACTCGTCGTAGGGCGAGAAGTCCCGCTTGCGCGCCCCGCACACGGGACAGAACCACGTCTCCGGGATGTCCTCGAACGCCGTCCCCGGCGGAATGCCGCCGTCCGGATCACCATCCTCGGGGTCGTAGATGAAGCCGCACGACTCGCAGATCCACTTCACGCGGCGAAGCGTAGCGCCGGTACCTGGAGCTCACAGGCACGGTAGGGTCGCCTCCATGGCGATCGACCGGCCAGGCCCCGGAGAGGAGCTGAACGCCGGCGCAGAGACGGTCCCGCGCCCGGCAGCGACCGTGATGCTGCTCCGCGGCGGCGCCGATGGGCTCGAGGTGCTGCTCGTGCAGCGCAACCCTGAGTCGCGATTCATGGGCGGTGCGTGGGTGTTCCCGGGGGGCGCCGTGAACAAGGCCGAAGGCGACGGCCCGGCGGCCCTCCGAGCGGCCGCGATCCGCGAGCTCGGCGAGGAGGCCGGGATCCGGCTCGAGGGACCCGATCAGCTGGTTCCGTTCTCGCGCTGGATCACGCCGGCGCAGGTCAAGATCCGGTTCGACACATGGTTCTTCCTCGCCAAGCTCCCCGCGGGAGAGCAGCCGGGGATCGACGGCGCCGAGATCGTCGACCACCGCTGGTATGAGCCGGCCGCCGCGCTCGAGGCCGGGCGCCGGGGCGAGCTGCTGCTCGTATTTCCGACCATCAAGCACCTCGAGCAGCTCTCGAGCTTCCGCTCCGCCGACGGTTTGATCGAACACGCCCGCGGACGCGAAATACTGCCCGTGGAGCCGCGGGTCGTCCTGTACGGCGAAACCGCACGTATCGTCCTTCCGGGCGAGCCCGGCTACGAACAGCCGCCGCCGAGATGAGCGGGGCCGAGCGCGACGGGTTGACCGTCGCGATCACAGGACCGACGGGGGACATCGGCCGCTCGCTGCTGCGGGCGCTGGATCGCAGCAAGGAGGTCGAGCGGGTTGTGGCGATGGCGCGCCGCCCGTTCGACCCGGCCGCAGCGGGGTTGCGCAAGACCGAGTACCGGCAGGCTGACGTGCTCGACACAAACGCCGTCGCGGAGCTCGTCGCCGACGCCGACGTCGTCGTCCACCTGGCGTTCGTGATCATCGGCGGGCGCGAGGAGACGCAGACCGTGAACCTGAAGGGGTCGCGCAACGTGTTCGAGGCCGCCGGCAGCGGCGGCGCCAAGCGGCTGGTTTACGCATCGTCGGTGGCGGCCTACGGATTCCACGCCGACAACCCGCCGCTGTTGACCGAGGAGATCGCACCCCGTGGCACCGGGCGTCACTACTACTCGGCTCAGAAGGCCGAGCTCGAGGACGTCCTGCGCGAGGTCCTCGACGGCACCGACACCGCCGCGTACGTGTTCCGGCCCTGCATCGTGGCCGGCCCCGACGCGCTCGCGCTCGTCGAGAACATCCCCTACGTGCAGCTCTCCGAACGGATGCCGGATCCGGTGAGGCGCGTGCTCGAGCTGATGCCGGTGCTGAAACCGGTGCTGCCCGATCCGGGTGTCGAGTTCCAGCTCGTCCACCACGACGACGTGGCGGCCGCGTTTCGGGCGGCGGTGCTCGGCCGCGGCGACCCAGGGGTGTACAACCTGGCGGGCGAAGGCACGGTGAAGATGTCGGACGTCGCCGATGCCCTGGGTTGGTACAGCGTCCCCGTCCCCGACTTCGCACTCGACGCGACCGCCGAGCTGGTCGCCCGTGTGCCGTTCGTGCCCGCCGAGGCGCAGTGGATCGAGGCGGTCAGAGTGCCGGTCCTGATGGACACCGCAAAGGCGCGGCGCGAGCTTCGCTGGCGGCCCAAGCACGACGCGCTGGAGACCTTGAAGGGAATGGTCGAAGCGGCGCGCTCGGAGCGGTTGATTCGCTGACACCCGGACGTTTGTACGCAAATGATTTTGCGTACACTACAAGTATGGACCACGACGTCACGGCCGCACTTGATCGCATCGCCGCGGGCGAGGCCGACGTATTGCGCCTGGCCCGCCTAGGCGATGCGGTCGGCTCGCTCCCGGAGCTGATCCGGCTGTTCGACTGGCTGGCGAGCGCAGGGGCCGGTCTGATCGCGGCGGACGTCGACCTCGACACCGGCACCGCCGAGGGCAGGCGGATGGTGTCGCTGCTGCGAGAGATCGACAGCTGGGGCCGCGGGGAGGATCGCCCGCGCGGCCCGCGAGGGCGACCCGGCCTGGGCGCCCGCTCCCCGGACCTGGCCGAGCGCATCGCCGAACTTCGAGAACGCGGTCTGACGCTCCAGGCGATCGCCGCCACGCTCAACGAGGCGGGGATCCCGACGCCGCGCGGCGGAGCAACGTGGCGCCCCTCGAGCGTCCAGTCGGCGCTCGGCTACCGGCGGCCCCGCCCCCCGCCCCCGGGCGCACCGCCGCCCCCTCGACCGGGCAAACCACGGCCTCCGGGACCGCCCGGCCCACCACACGGGAGGCGGAAGCACCCATGACCGCGATCATCGAGCAGTTCGGGGTGCTCGGAGTGTTCCTGCTCATGGTTCCTGAGAGCGCCTGCATCCCCGTCCCCAGCGAGGTGACGCTGCTGTTCTCCGGGTTCGCCGTCAGCCAGCACTGGATGAGCCTGCCGCTCGCGATCCTCGCGGCGACCGCCGGGAACGTCGTCGGATCGCTGATCGCCTATGCGATCGGGGCCACGCACGTGCTCGAGCGCCTGCCGGGAACGCGGCTGCTGCTGGCGCGCTCGGACCGCCTGCTCGACGAACGGGGGTTGGGGGCTGTGTTCGTCGCCAGGCTGCTGCCGCTGGCACGCACGTTCGTGTCGCTGCCCGCCGGCGCGCGCCGGCTGCCGATCGCGCCGTTCCTGGTGTTGACGGCCGCCGGCTGCGCGCTGTGGGCGAGCGCGTTCGTGCTCGCCGGGATGATCTCGGGAACGGCGTGGGGCGTGGTCAGCTCGGTGTTCGGCAAGCTCGTGCTCGCGGCGGTCGTGATTGCCGCCGTCGTGATCGCCACGCGCCAGGCGTCAGCTCGCCTCTGACTCCTCCTGGGAGATACGTGCAGGACCGCGTTGATCAGGGCGAGGTGGGTGAACGCCTGCGGGAAGTTCCCGAAGTGCCGGCCGGTGCGCGCGTCGAGCTCTTCGGCGTACAGCATCAATAGGGCGGTATTGGAATGCTGGGACTCATGGGCGCGGGAGCGTAAAGCGTTAGGCTGTTTCCGAGCGACAGAGGAGAGGGAAATGCCCGACGAGAACGACCCCGCAAAGGGCTCCGGTTGGCCCTCGCGTAGCGCCGACGCTGCCGCGGCGCGCTGGGGTGACAGGCACCCCGATGAGGATCCCGACCATCCGGCGCCCTCGCCGGTTCCCGAGGACGAGAAGGTCGTCCCCAACCGCCACTCGGCGAGCGCCGAGGCGGCATCGCTGCGCTGGCGCGAGCGCCACGAGGACGAGTAGCGCGTGGCCGGTCGCAAAACTGCACTACGGGAGGCGACGCTGACCTAAGCGTCGCGGATGGCACGTCCTGTGGCGAGGGTTCGCCGTTCGCCCGCGATTTGGGGGAGGCGGACCTGGCGCCTCAGCCGCCGCCGTACGTAACGATCAGATCGGTCAGCACTCCGATGATGAACCCGGCGCTGACCATCAGCAGGCCGAGTTCGCGGTAGCCATAGCGCCGCATCCCGTTCCAGATCTCCCCGATCACGTACAGGATCGCGCCGCCGGCGATCGCGTAGAACGCCAGCTCGAGCGGGTCGCTGGTGACCTCGTAGCCGACGATCGTGCCGAGGAACGTGGGCCCACCGCCAATTAGGCCCGCGAGCGCTAGCCACCTCCAGCTCGGCTTCACTTCGCCAAGCGGTCCGACGATCCCGAATCCCTCGGTCGCATTGTGCAGGGCGAAGCCGATGATCAGGACGGTCGCCAAGCTGATCGCGCCCGACCGCGCGGAGACGCCGATCGCGAGGCCCTCGGCGAAGTTGTGGATGCCGATCGCCGCCGCGATCGTGAGCCCCGTCCGCAGCGCGCGGCGGCGCGCCGCATCGATCTCGAGTACGAGCGCGTCGTCCTGCAACGTGCCGATCGCGATCGCGTCGGCCGCCCCGGCGATCGGGGGGGTGCGTCGCCCTGACGGACGCATCGCCCGCTCGATCACGGCCAGCCCGGCGCTCCCCGCGCAGAAGCCGGCTGCGAGGAGAAACACCAGCCAGATGAGATACGCCAGCGACTGCTGGTGATGCTTCACGCCGGTCAGCGCCGTGTCGACGATCTCGATTCCGTTCGACAGGACGTCGACGAAGATGAAGGCGAGGATGCCGACGGAGAACATCGCCAGCGCCACTCGGGCGCGAGGACCGAGGAGCTGCAGACGTCCCACGGGGAGCCCGAGGAAGATCGTGAACCCCGCCAGAGCTCCGAGGGCGACAGTCTGCGCAAAGGACATGGTTCTTAGGGTGCTCTAATTGGCCTCCCCGTTAGGGTACCCTAATACGCGCTACGTGTCGGCGTTGAAGTTCGGGAGCCCGAGCGTCTGCAGCCAGTGGTCGACGGTGATGTTGAGCTGCGTGAACTCGCCGGTCCAGATCAGCACGCCCATCGAGATCAGCACAACGCCCCCGAGCCCGATCACCACCGGATAGTGGCGCTTCACGACTCCGAACGCTGACGTCACACTGCCGAAGGCGAGACCGGTGACCAGGAACGGAACGCCGAGGCCGGCGCAGTACACGGCGAGCAGGACTGCGCCGCGCAGCGCCGAGCCTGACGCCCCCGCGGCGGTGATGATCGCCCCGAGTGTTGGGCCCGTGCACGGTGTCCAGGCCAGCGCGAACGCCGCGCCCGTCAGCACCGGCCCGCTCCTACCGGCGCGTTCCATCAGCTTGCCGACGTGCCATTCCCGGCTCAGTTGCGGAACGAATGGGGCGAGCATGAAGATCACGCCCATCGCGATCACGATCCCCCCCGACACCTTGAGCGCGGCTGGGCCGGTCAGCGCGCCGTGCAGCGCCTGCTGGCCGAGTAAGCCGAGGACGATGAAGATCGCGGAGAAGCTGGCCACGAACGCCAGCGTCGGTCCGATCACGCGGCGGGCGCGGATCTCTGAGGGCGCCACCCCGGCGACTGCCGAGATGTAGCCCGGTACGAGCGGTAGGACGCACGGCGACAAAAACGAGATCAGTCCCGCGCCGAACGCCACCGGAATTCCAATCCCGGATGCAGGGTCCATCGTGCTTTCCTGGAGGTTATCGCCGGTCTGCCGGCCACGACGCCGCGCCGAACCGTAGAAGCGGATTCGCCCAGATCTTCCCGGACGGCAACTGATTCGCGGTGGTACTTTGGCCACATGGCCACCACCGCCCCCCAACTCCAGAACTTCATCGACTCCGAGCCGGTCGATCCGGTCGAGGGTCAGACCGAGCCGGTCCTCAATCCCGCCACCGGCGAGGTGATCGCGAACGCCCCGCTGTCCACCGCAGCCGACGTCGATCGGGCCGTCAAAGCGGCGCGCAGCGCGTTCCCGGGCTGGTCGACCACCACCCCCGGCGAGCGGGCCGCAGCGCTGCTCAAGCTGGCCGATGCGATCGAAGAGCACGCCGATGAGCTCGCCGAGCTCGAGTCCGACAACGCCGGCAAGCCGATCAACGCGTTCCGCGACGACGAGATCCCGTTCATGGTCGACAACCTGCGGTTCTTCGCGGGCGCGGCCCGGTGCCTCGAGGGACGCGCCGCCGGCGAGTACGTCAGCGGCTACACGTCGATCATTCGCCGCGAGCCCGTCGGCGTGATCGGCCAGATCTCGCCGTGGAACTACCCGCTGATGATGGCCGTGTGGAAGATCGGCCCGGCGCTCGCCGCGGGCAACACGATCGTGCTCAAGCCCGCCGAGACGACGCCGTTGACGACGCTGAAGCTCGCCGAGTACGCGTCGGAGATCTTCCCAAAGGGCGTGCTCAACGTGATCACCGGTCACGGCGACCCGGCGGGCAGCGCGCTCGTCACACACCCCGAGGTCGACATGGTCTCGCTCACCGGCTCGGTGCAGACGGGCAAGTGGATCGCCGCCCATGCCGCGGACACGCTGAAGCGCGTCCACCTCGAACTGGGCGGCAAGGCCCCCGTCGTCGTGTTCGACGACGTGGACATGGTGACGGCGATGGAGACGATCGCCGGCACGGGCTATTACAACGCCGGCCAGGACTGCACCGCAGCCACCCGAGTGCTCGCGAGCGCGAAGGTCGCCGACGACGTGGTCAGCGGCTTGGTCGAACAGGCGAACGGCCTCGTCCTGGGTGACACGCGCTCCGCCGACACGACGCTCGGGCCGCTGAACTCCGCCCGCCAGCGCGAGCGCGTCGAGGGATTCCTCGAGCGGCGCCCGGATCACGCCGAGATCGCCGTTGGCGGCACCGAGCCCGACCTGCCGGGCTTCTACCTCGAGCCGACCGTCGTCTCGGGCCTGCGCCAGGACGACGAGATGATCCAGAAGGAGATCTTCGGCCCCGTGATCACGGTGCAGCCGTTCTCCGACGAGGCCGAGGCGATCGCGTGGGCGAACGGCACGCCGTACGGACTCGCCGCGTCCGTGTGGACACGGGACGTGGCGCGCGCGATGCGCGTCGCCAATGCGCTGCGGTTCGGCTGCGTATGGATCAACGACCACATTCCGCTGGCGTCGGAGATGCCCCACGGCGGCTTCAAGCAGTCGGGTTACGGCAAGGACCTCAGCATGTACGCGCTCGAGGACTACACCGAGGTCAAGCATGTGATGGTGTCGCTGGCCTGACCGCCTCGATCCGTAACTTTCCGCTCGGTCACGCGTTAGAGTGATCGACTAGGGTCAACGTGGAAGCCACCGCATTCCCAGCACCGGCTAGCCTGGGGCGGACCCGAATCTCGATCGGGGCGCCGCTCTTGCGCTTGCGTTCCGACGAGCAGCTCGTGGCCTCGTTCCGCGACGGCAACAACGAGGCGTTCCGCGTGATCTACGACCGCTACCGGCAGCGGCTGTTCGCTTACACGCGGCAGATGCTCCCCGGCTCGCGCCAAGACGCAGAGGACGCCCTCCAGGACGTGTTCGTCCGCGCGTTCGGCGGGCTACGGGCCAACGACCGTGAGCTCGCGCTGAGGGCGTGGCTGTACCGGATCGCCCACAACCGGTGCATCGACGAGCTCCGCCGGCCCGCCCCACCTGCGCCCGAGCTGATGGAGCTGGTGCGCCCGCCGCTGCACGACCCGATCGCCGAAGCCGAGCAGCGAGAGGCTCTACGCCGCCTGATCGCCGATGTCCGGCGACTGCCCGGCCAGCAACGGTCCGCGCTGCTGATGCGGGAGCTGGCGGGCATGAGCTACATCGAGATCGCCGACGCACTTGCGATCTCGGTTCCGGCGGTGAAATCGCTGCTGGTCCGGGCGAGGGTCGGACTGGCCCAGGCGGCCGAGGCTCGTGACACGTCGTGCTCGGAAGTCCGCGAGGACCTGATCGTCGCCCACGACCGCGGTGTGCGGCCCAACGGGATGGCCCGCCGCCACCTGCGAGATTGCCCCGGCTGCCGTGAGTTCCGCGGGCACCTGCGCGGCACCAGCCGAGAGTTCGCGGCGCTGCTGCCCGCGCTCGGGCCGCTGGGCGTGCTGGCCAAGTTGCTCGGATTCGGGGGGGGCGCCGGCGGCGGTGCAGCCGCCAGCAGCGGGGCCGCGGCCGCCGGCGGGGCTGCCAGCACCAGTGGCACGGTCGCGTCCGTCGGGGTGCTCGCCACCGGCGCGGGCCACGTCGCCACGATCCTCGCCGCCGCAGTCGTGACCGCCGGCGGGGCCGTGGAGATTCAGCACACGATCGCCCCGCTCGCCCACCATGCCCACCACCGCACAGTTACCGTCGCGAAGCCGACGCGTCCCGCATCGAGCCCGGCGTACCAGCCCTCCCAGGGCAGCCCCATCGTCTACGCCGGTCCGGCCCCAACCCCGCCCGTCCAGGCAGCCGCGGCCGCTCCGGCGCAATCGGTCCCGGCCACCCGAACGACGACCCCTTCCCATCAGCCACCGGCCAAGACCGACAAGGACGGCCCTTCGACCGCCTCCCTCGGCGGCTTCGCCGACATGCAGCCGACCAACACGGTCGGCGGGACGCAGCCCGGCCGAGACGGCACCGGCACTGGCATCGCAACGGGGGCCACGAGCGGGACGACGGCCGGTCAGCCGACTGACACGACGGGGACGGCGACGGGAACCGCAGGCGCCACCACGCCGACGGCCTCGAGCGGAGCGGGTTCGTCCGACCCCACCACCGGCGGCACGGGCACGACAGGAACCGATGGTAGCCACGGCTCAACTACGGGTAGCGGCGGCTCCAGTGACGGTAGCGGCGGATCTGGATCGACATCCGGCGGATCCACGCCCCCCGGCGGATCAAGCACGAGCTGATACCGCGATAGACCGCTACCTGGAGAGGCTTGATCACGAGGAGGTGCTCGTGAGACGCGGGCGCCGCTCGGGCCTGTACACAATCATCGCGATTCACTCGACCGTCCGTGGCCCGTCGCTCGGCGGCTGCCGGATGTGGAGCTATGACGACTCGCGCTCGGCGCTGCGCGACGCGCTGCGGCTATCCCGGGCGATGACCTACAAGGCCGCGGTCGCCGACCTCCCGCTCGGCGGCGGCAAGGGCGTAATCATGGCGCCCGTCGCGTTCTCCCGGGACCGGCGCCACGAGGTGCTGCTCGACTTCGCGGACGCCGTGCAATCGCTCGGCGGGAGCTACATCACGGCCGAGGACGTCGGCACCTCGTCCCGCGACATGAACGTCATCGCTGGGGGGACCGAGTACGTCGCCGGGCTGCCCCGCAGCCGCGGCGGGTCGGGCGATCCGAGCCCGTTCACCGCGCTCGGCGTGGAGTCGGCGATCAGAGCCTGCTGCGAGCGGGTGTTCGGCTCGGACTCCCTGAAGGGACGGTCGATCTGCGTGATCGGGCTCGGGCACGTGGGATCGCGGGTTGCCAAGCGATGTGCGCGCGGGGGCGCCAACCTGGTGCTGGCCGACGTCGACGATGGCAAGCGCAGCCTGGCCCAGCAGCTCGGCGCCCGTTGGCTGACCCCGGCGCGGGCCCTGGAGGCGAAGGTCGATGTGCTGGCGCCATGTGCGCTAGGCGGTCTGTTCGACGACGACACCGTCCCTCGCCTGCGGACTCCGATCATCGCCGGCGCCGCCAACAACCAGCTTGCCGACGACCGGATCGCCGACCTGCTCGCGGCCCGCGGTGTGTTGTGGGCGCCGGACTTCGTGGTCAACGCCGGCGGCCTGATCAACATCTCGGTGGAGCTCGAAGGGTATGACCTGGCCGCCGCGCGCCGGCGGGTCCGCGGGATCGCTGACACGCTGCGACAGATCTTCGCCGATGCCGAGGGAAGCGTCGCGACCCCGCTGACCGCGGCGATGGAGCTCGCGCGCCGGCGCCTGGCGGCGGCGAGCACGTCCACCTAGGGCTCGCTCAGCCGGGGCATCGCCGGGCGCTCGACGCCCTCCGGCAGCCGCCCGTCCTCCTCGAGCTTGTCCAGGTGGGCCGCGAGCGTCACCGCCGCCGCCGGGCGCAACATCTCGGGCGCGTCGTCCCAGACGTCGTCGAGCAGCTCGTTGACGGTGCGCTTCCCGCCATCGAGCGCAGCGACAAGCCTCCGTTCTCGGTCGAGCCGGTGCTCGATGTACTCGGTGAGCTTGGCGTCGGCGTCGAGGACGAGCGGGCCGTGGCCGGGGCACAGCAGCTCGAGCCGGCGGCGCCGGAGCCTCTCCAGTCCCTGGAGGTAGCCCGCCAGCGCCCCGGGGTCGGGAAAGATGAAGACGCTCCCCTCGCCGAGCACCGCGTCGCCGGTGAGGGCGGCGTTGCCGATGATCAACGCGAGGTGGTCCGGAGCGTGACCCGGCGTCCGGGTCGCGGTCAGAGGCCCGAACTCATCGCCCTCGCCGAGCTCGATGTCGACCTCTCCGCGGGCGGCGGCCAGCGGCGCCTTCGCGAAACGCCGTCGAATCGCCGGCACCGCCTCGGTGTGATCGGCATGGTCGTGGGTCAGCGCGATCCCGCCCAGCCCGCCGCGGCGCTCGAGCTCGGCGAGCAGCGCCACGATGTGCTCTGGGAGCGCCGGACCGGGATCGACCAGCCACGCTGGGTCGCGGCCGACGATCCACGAGTTAGTCCCGCTCAGCGTGAACGGCCCTGGGTTCGCGGCGCGGATGCCGACGAGGTCGTCGCGGCCGGGGACCTGGAGGCGGGTCATGGCGGGCAGGATGACAGGCGGGGCGGGCCGTGTCGGGCGAGTGAGAGGCTGACTATGAGTCAGCAGAGGATCACGTCTTCGTGGTGCGCCCTCCAGCCTGCGCAACAAGCCCTGCCGGTCCATGCCCGACATCGATCAGGATCGCCGCGAAGAAGTCCGCCAGTACCTCTTGTCCGTCGAGGCGGAGGACATGGGCGACGTACTGGTCCGGGCGGACGACGACGATGCACCCCGTCTCGCGGTTCACGCCCCGCAGCTCGAAGATGTCATCAGCATCGGGGTCCGGGCAGAACATCTTCTCGTAATCGATCAGGCCGAATTTGCCCTTCCGCGGCAGCAGGACCGTCGGCATCTTGTCGATGGCCAGATCACGATGGCCCTGCTGGAAGACCGCGCGGACGTCGATCACAGAATCGGGGGCGGCACCCGTCGGCGTGAAGCGTTTGATCGGAGAAGCCTCCGAGGCCAAGAACTCCCACAGCTCCCGGGCGCGGGAATCTCGGCTCGCGGGGTCGTTGTGGTCGGCGAAGATGTAGACGCGCCATGCGCCGTCCGCCCGATGGACGTGGCCCAGGTGGACCGGTTTGCCGTCGGCCAGGCGGACGACCGGCGCAGAGTGGAAGCGCATCCCGACCGGGAAGCCATCGGCGAGGTGCTGGAACGTCGGTTCGGCGGTGATCATCGATCGGGCGTATGTGGTGGCGACTCCCGCGGTGAACCGGCCCTGCGCGATGAAGTACCGCTGGAACTCGTTCGGGTCGACCCCCTCGCCCGCGGCGTCGCCGGATCCCGTCGCCCTGGCGCTGAACAGCCTGGAGAACTCGCGGTCGAACTCGATGAGCTCCTTGGCGACCGTCTGACGTTCTTCCGAATAGGTGTGCAGGAGTTCAGGCTTGGCTCTCCCCCTGAGCACCGAAGCGAGCTTCCACCCTAGGTTCCAGGCGTCGGCCATCGACACGTTCATCCCCTGACCGGCCTTGGCGCTATGCGTATGGCAGGCATCGCCGGCGATGAACACCTTCGGGAGCTGGACGGCCATCTCGTCCGACGGCACGTCGTCGAACTTGTCGCAGAGACGCTGACCGATTTCGTATACCGACCACCACCCGACGTGTTTGACGCTCACGCTGTACGGGTGCAGAATCCGATTCGCGACCTCGGCCAGCTTCGCCGGGGTAACGCTCCGCTTGTCTAGCATCTCGCGGTCGCTGACTTCGTCCAGCTCGATGTAGAACCGGACCAGGTATCCGCCCTCGCGCGGGATGATCAGGATGCTCCCGTGCTCTGCCGAGGAGATCACACACTTGAGGCGGATGTCCGGGAAGTCGGTGGCCGCCAGGACATCCATCACACCCCAGGACTCGTTCGTCACATCCCCGGCCAGCTCGCGGCCGATCGCGGCCCGGGTGCTGCTGCGCGCGCCGTCGCAACCGACCACATACTTGGCACGGATGACTGAGGTCTCCGCGGTTGGCTGGAGCCCCTTCATGTGCCGCACGGTGACCGTCACCGGGTACGGCGACGAGCCGGTGGCATCGACCTCGATGTCGCTCGCGTCCAGGCCGTACAACGGCGCCAGCCTGCTGGGAGAGCGCTCCATGTGATCCCGGAGGAAAGCGAGCATCCGCGCCTGGTTGACGATCACGTGCGGGAACTCCGATAAGCCCTCCTCGGTGTCCTGTATGCGCCTGGCACGTTTGATCTTGTTGCGCTCCTTGGGATCCGGTCGCCAGAAGCAGACCTCATTGACCCAATACGCCTCATTCACCAGACGATCAGACAGACCGAACGCCTCGAACATCTCGACGGTGCGGCAGGCGACGCCGTCGGCCTGACCAACCTGAAGGGGACCGTCCTTGCGGTCGATCACGGCGGTCCTGATGTCGGGAAAGTTGGCCATCTGCGCGGCCAAAACCAGACCGGCCGGACCGCACCCGATGATCAGGACATCGACTTCCTCGGCGAGGCCCTCCGGCCGCTCCGCGACGGATGGATACGGCTCCTCGATCGACGGATCGCCGGGCCTGTAACCGTTGACATAGAACTGCATGGTTCACGCCTTCCTCGACGGTTTGCCACGGTCGCACCGCTGGCCCTCGGCGGCCGGAACACATGAGGATCGGTCTCCGCCCAACACACCCACCGTAAAAATCTGCAAACGGCCAGGTCCAATCGGGGCGCCCGGATTTGAACCGGGACCTCACCGACCCGAATTATGGGCGAGATCCAGGTCTCCGGCCAAAAGCGCGCAAAACTTGCGCGCGAGCCATCAGTGTCCGGCGGACTGTCCGCCGTCGATGTGGAGGATCTCGCCGGTGACGAACGTCGCTCGCTCGAGATACAGGATCCCGTCGACAACGTCGCTGATCTCGCCCACCCGGCCGATCGGATGAAGGCTGGCCATCCCGTCGTAGGAGGCGGGGTCGTTTGTCGGAGTCCTGATGACTCCCAGCGCGACCGCGTTGAACCGAACTCCGCGTGACGCGTATTCGATCGCCAGCGAGCGGGCCGCGGCGGCGAGTCCGCCCTTGGTCACCGCGGCCAGTGCCGAGGGCCTGTCGCTGTCGGCATGGTCGACGAGGCTAGTGCTGATATTGACGACATGACCGCTGCCCTGGGTCACCATCTGCCGGACGACGCGCTGTGTGATGTGAAAGAAGCCGGTCAGGTTTACCGCCACGATCGCGGTGTAGTCGTCGAGTGTGTAGTCAGTGAACGCCTTGCCGATGTAGATGCCCGCGTTGTTGATCAGGCTGTCGATCCGTCCGAAGCGGCCGAGTGCCTGATCCACCACCCGCCGGGCGGTTTCGGCTTCTGTGATGTCACCCTGCACGGCGAGGAAGTCGGACTCGTCGGAGGCCGGGATCGAGCGCGAGGTACCGACGACGGCGTACCCGGCATCGCGGAACGCGCCTACCAGACCTGCGCCGATGCCGCGCTCGGCGCCGGTGATGACCGCCACTTTCGGGCCGGTCGATGCGCTCATCCGACGAGGTAGGTCTCGTAGATCACGCCGGCGGCCTGGCGGCCGGCGACACCGATGAAGATGCCCTTGTTCAGCCAGTCGAGATCTGGGGAGGCGGTCTCGATCTGAGTCGAGATGCGGAATGTGTACTCGCTGGCGTCGACGTCCTCACCGCGCGAGAGACGATCGAGCACGTCGGCGCTCCCGTGGCGCACGCCACATGATTGGACGTAGATCAGCTCGCCGAGATCGGTCTGCAGCGTGTACCGGATGTCGCCGACCACCGTTCCGTCCGGCAGGATCGACTGCCAGTCGGCGCTCGCGCCTGCGAGCAGCTCGCCGGTGATTTCAGGATCGCTGAACGTTCCCCCGATCAGCGGGACGATCCGACGATGGCCTCGGGCGGTAGCACCGAGATCGAGCGGTTGGCCGAGAGTCGCCTCCAATCGGTAGACCTGGGTCAGGCAAGGCTTGGGAAGCCGATTGCTCATGACCGGCTCCTGTCAGCTACGGGAGCGGTTGCCTGGACCGCCGGAGTTCCCTCCGGAACGTTGACCTCGAACCCGACTAGGAATTCCATGGTCTCATCTGTGCCCGTCAGCGTAAGAGTTGCTGGCCGCCGTCGATGTCGTACGTCGCGCCGGTCAGGGCGGTGTTAGTCATGAGATGGACGGCGAGTGCGGCTACGTCGGCCGGCCCAACTACGCGTCCTATTGGAAGCGTCGCGCGGAGCTCCTCGCGCCGCTTTTCGAGGTCGTCGCCGAGGAGTGACGCCGACAGGGGCGTGTCGACGAACCCGGCGGCGATCAGGTTGACTCGAACCGGCGCGATCTCGAGCGCCAGGTTTGCCGTGAGCGCGGGGAGCGCCGCGGTCATCGCCGAGATGATCCCGAGGCCAATGCCGGTTCGGCGGCCTCCGGTGCCACCCATGAACAGAAGCGAGCCGCCGGGGCGGACCTTGCCGGTGGCGTAGCGAGCAACGCCGAGCATCAGCATGGGATGCTCCAAGATCCCGCGGCGTGCCTCGTCGAAGTCCATCTCGGCAAGGCGCGAGTAGTAAGGGCGCCCGGCCGTCACCAACACGTGATCGACCGGTGCCGCGAGCTGCCCGAAGAAGGACGCGAGAGCAGCCGAATCGTTGGCATCGAACGTCGCCGTGCTCATTGCGCCGAGCTCGCTTGCCGCGTGCTGCAGGCGCTCGCGATTGCGGCCGGTCAGGATGACCTTGGCTCCCTCGGCTCGCGCACGTCTTGCCGTCTCCAGCCCGATGCCGGCGCTGCCGCCGATCAGGACTACGGTCCGCCCGAGGAGCTCCGGCTCGCGGGCGGTTGGTGGGGCGACCGTTGCGGTGGTCATCCTCTCTCCTCTCGACAGCTATTCATCGGACGGTCCTACGCAGCCGTCATGAGACTGGGGTCGAGATCGACGTCGTGAAAGAAACCCGAGCGGTCGCCGGCGTCCCAGGCCGCGCGCTGCGCGGGGGTGTTGATGTCCCAGTCGGGGCGGATCTCGCGTGTCGCGTCGCGGAGGTCTCGACGTAGGTCCTCGATCGATGGCCTCCCCCAGAACCAGTAGCCGTTGTAAATACTGTGGATCACCAGACCGGGCTTGAGCACGAGCGTGTGGGGGACCATCGGGTCGTGATGAGGGTCGGTGTACTCCTGAATGTCCAGGTCCTTCTGCACCTTGCGGCCGGCGTCAGAGAGGAACGTCCAGTAGGCGCCGACCGAGGCACGGAACTCGCGGCTCTCGACGATGTTGTCAGTCGAGATCGTGACGATCCGGGTGTAGGCGACCGCAATCTGCGGCTGCAAGGCGGCGAGCTCGAGATGCTGCTGGTGGTCCTTCGGGCAGTAGTGGCCCCGCGAGAGCACGAGGATCATCGGGTCGTTCCCCTGGAGATCGCTCAGACGCCGCCGAGTCTTGGCGTGGTCGGTCAGCTCGTAATCGGGGAAGATCCCGCCAGGGACGATGTCGGCGCGCATGACGTGCTCCTATGTCATTTGAAAGGGTGGTGTCTTTGTCGGTAGTGGCGTCAGGATCGCGCCCCGCACGGCCCTTCGCGCCTGTAGAACTCCCTGGTCGATGCCCTAGCTCGCCTCGAGCGTCTCCGCCTGTCGCTACGCCGGCGCGGCTTCCCGATCTCGGCTCGGCAGCGCGTCGTGGAGACCCTTGCGTGAGCTGATCCCGAGCTTGCCGAACACCTTGCGCAGATGCCATTCGACGGTGCGGGGGCTGATGAACAGCGCCGCGCCGATCTCTGGATTCGTCCGCCCCTGTCGGGCGAGTCTCGCGATGTGCTCCTCCTGGGGCGTGAGCTCGTCACGCGTGTCCTCCCGCCGCTTTCGCACCTTCTGGCCTGTGGCCAGCAACTCGCGTCGTGCGCGGTCGGCGAATCCCTCCGCGCCCATCGACACGAACTTGTCATACGCGGTGCGTAGCTGCTCGCGCGCGTCAACCCTACGGTTCTCGCGACGCAGCCATTCGCCATAGCTCAGCCGGGCACGAGCCAGGTGACCCCTCATTCGGCATTGGTCGAGCCAGTCGATCGCTTGGCGGTGGAGCTCCTCGGCTAGCTCACCATCTTCAATGAGGGCGCGCGAGTGTGCCTCGGTCCCCTTCGCCCATGCGGTGTCGCTGGCGCTGGTGCGCTCCGACAGGCGGTCCGCGGCGGCGCGCGCGACCCGCTGCTGGCCGCTTCGGGAAGCGGCCTCGACCACCTCGGACAACGCCCAGGAAGAAAGGTTGATCTCGTCCGATGCGACCGCCTTCTGCGCCGCGTCGAGTGCCAGCTCATACTGACCGAGGCCGTTGTAGAGGATTGCGGTGGCGTACTCGGCGACCGTGATCGCGGCTCCTTCGCCCCTCGTGCGAGCGCCGCGGGTCATCACCTCGATCAGGTTTACGGCGGTGGACGTTTGGCCCCGCCAAGCCGCGAGCCGCAGGGGGATGTAGGGCAGGGTCTCGGCTCTGATTCCCAGCTCGAGGCCCTTGGCCTCGGTCACCAGGCCAGCCGCTAGGGACAGATCTCCGGTTTGGCTGTGCAGCCCCGCGAGGTAGTCAAGTGCCTAAGGAAGCATGATCAGCGCTCCCGTCGTGCGCGCGAGCTCGGCCTGACGCGAGACCAGCTCGAACCATGCCTCGTCGTCCCACAGGTCGATCGCCGCCAGGGTGTAGCCGACGGACAGCAAGTCCAGCTGCGGTTCCTCGGCACGATAGGCATGCAGGGCCGTTCTCAACGTTGGTGCTGCCGCGGCGCACCCATCGGTCAAACGGGTCGCGAGGCCGAGTAGGAGCAGCTGCCGGGCCGACGGCGGCTCGGGTCCGAGGGGTGCCGAACGCGCCGCGAACGCAAGGTCGGCCACATCGGTACCAGTCGCAAGACGGCCCGCGTAGATCGTGGCAACCAGAGCCTCGAGATACGTTTCGCGCGCGAGCTCAGCGTCGAGTGGCCCAAGCCGCTCGGCGGCGTGCAGCAGCAACGGCGGAGCGTCGCTACCGCGTCGCAGATCGAACGCGATTTGAGCGCGCACGCGGTCTACCTGTGCTCGACCAAACTCATCAAGCAAGCCGGCTTCTGCAGTCGCGAGGAGGGACTGAGCGGCTGCGTGATCTCCAGCAGCGAACTTCGCTTGCGCAGCCGACAGCGCACGCGCCGCCCGCTCTTCGGGATCGGGCGTGAATGACACCGCTCGCTCCAACCCAGACGCCCGAGGCTGGGACCATCGACATGAAGCTCGAGGTCGTGAATCTGCCCGTTTCCGACGTCGATCGGGCAAAGCGCTTCTATCAGAAGCTCGGTTGGCGCCTGGATGGCGACTTCGCTGTCGGTGAGGACTTCCGCGCCGTACAGCTGACGCCCCCCAACTCGCAGTGCGCGATCACATTCGGCAAGGGTCACCACCGCGACCCCGGGCTCAGTTCAAGATCTGATGCTCATCGTCCACGCACGGGACTGCGTGGCCCGCCGGGGGTCAGCCAGCGGGCTGTGTGCCGCGCAGCAGCATGAGCGAGCGTCCGGTCAGGGTGACTGGGGTCGCTGGGTCGACGGCCGTGACGGGGGCGGCGGGATTGTTCGTGTCGATCTCTATGTGCCAGCCGAGGTCACGTAGCGGGTCGGGAACGGTGAACTCCAGTGGCTCCCACCACGAGTTGAGCAGCAGCATGAACGGATCGTCGGGGCGAGTCGGGTCGCCCGTATCGCCGCTGAGCGCCATCGCGACAGCCCGCGCGAAGGACGCGTTCCAGTCCTGCGCGGTCATCGGGATGCCATCTGGGCGGTACCAATCGAGGTCGTCGCGGGTGGTGTCGGGCGCCGGCGTGCCTTGGAAGAACTGGCGGCGGCGGAACACGGGGTGCTGTTCACGCAGGCGGCACAGGCGTGAGGTGAAATCGATCAGGTCGGTCTGCTGGGCCGCAGCTTTCCAGTCAAACCACGTGAGCTCATTGTCCTGGCAGTAGGCGTTGTTGTTGCCGCTTTGGCTGCGCGCGAACTCGTCGCCGCCGAGCAGCAGCGGCACGCCTTCGGAGAGCATCAGCGTCGCGACGAAGTTGCGGCGCTGGCGCGCGCGCAGCTCGAGCACGGCGGGGTCATCTGTGGGGCCTTCTGTTCCGCAGTTCCAGCTGCGGTTGTCGTCGGTGCCATCACGGTTATCCTCGCCGTTAGCCTCGTTGTGCTTGCTGTCGTAGCTGACGAGGTCCCCGAGCGTGAACCCGTCGTGCACGGTGATTAGGTTCACCGAGGCGTTGGGTCGCCGGCCGCCGTGGCCGTAGAGGTCTCTGGAGCCGCTGATGCGCGTGGCCAGGTCGGGAAGAGTGCCGGCGGTGGAGCGCCAGAAGTCGCGCACCGTGTCGCGATACTTGCCGTTCCATTCGCTCCAGCCGGCCGGGAACTGTCCGACGTCGTAGGCGCCGATATCCCACGGCTCGGCGATCAGCTTGAACCTGCGAGAGCACCGGGTCCTGGACGGTCGCCTGCAGGAACGTGGAATACGGGGAAAAGTCGTTCTTCGCGCGCGCGAGGCTGGCCGCGAGGTCGAAGCGAAAGCCGTCCACGTGCATCTCTTGGACCCAGTAGCGCAGCGAATCCATCACCAGGCGCAATGGCTGCGGTAGATACAGGTCCACGGTGTTGCCGCAGCCCGTGTCGTCGACGTAGCGGGAGCGGTCTTCCTGCAGGCGGTAGTACGCCGCGTTGTCAATCCCGCGGAAACACAGCGTCGGCCCCCACCGGATGCGCCATCCCCGCGTAGGTGCCGCGCAGCTTCTCGGGCACGTCCGTGTGCAGCATCGTGAAGCCCTTCACGTGCACCTCGTAGAAGATCGAGTCAGCCATCGCCCGCCCCGGACGGCGGTCATCGCCCCAGTCAAAATCCCCGGCCATCAGCACCGAGCGCGGCACGTACGGCGCCGAATCGCTCTCGTCCGCTCGATCCGGGTCACCGGGCGCATGGCCGTAGACCGCCGGGTCCCACCGGACCTCGTCCGCCACCGCGGGCGCATAGGGGTCGAGCAGCAGCTTGGCCGGGCCTGCTGCTTGTCCGCCCAAGCGATGCTCATCTTGAGGTCGCACACGGTCCAGTTCCCGAATGGCGCCGACCTCTCTCTGTAGCGCCGGGCTGCTTCAGCAGCGTCGCGGTCGCGAGGAGAACGCCGGCCCTCGTCCTGAGCAGCGACGAGATCAGCGTCTGCGCGGGCTGCTGCTTACGCGTGGGAAGCAGGCGCCACGTCCCTGCTCAGCGAAGACCGGGCGTTGGCTCGGGTCGCCGTAAGACCTCTCTTCGGACGCACAATCTTCTCATCCCGCCTCTGATTTATCGTAGGTGCATGAGAGTTGGCGGCGCGGCTCGGACGCCGGGAGCGAGAAAGTGCTCGTCGATACGGATTATCTGGTTGTAGGCGCGGGCGCCAGCGGACTTGCGTTCGTCGATGCGCTAGTGGCCGAGGCGGATGTCGAGGTGACGGTGATCGACCGCCGGCCCGGCCCGGGCGGTCATTGGCTGCATGCGTATCCGTTCCTTCGTCTGCATACCCCCTCTGCGTACTACGGGGTGAACTCGCTGGCGCTCGGCGGGGACCGTATTGACAAGGACGGGGAGAACGCCGGCTATTACGAACGAGCGACTGGCGAGGAGGTCAGCGCGTACTTCGCCGAGGCGTCCGCGCTGAGCACCGCGACGGGCCGCGTCCGCTTGTTGTGGCGCCATGAGCATCTGGGTGGTGGGAGCAACGGTGAGCGGGTCAGAGATCTGAGCACCGGAGAGATTCACGATGTAGCGGTACGTCGCAGGCTGGTCGACGCTCGCTATCTGGAGGCGTCGATCCCGGCCACGCATGTCGCACCGTTTGATGTGGCAGCGGGAGCCCGCGTCATCCCTGTCAACGATCTGCCTGGGACCGCTGGGTCGGCCTCGAGGTATGCCGTCCTCGGGTCCGGCAAGACGGCAGCGGACGCGTGCATCTGGCTTTTGGATAACGGGGTGGAGCCGGATCGGATTCGCTGGATCCGGCCCCGCGACGCGTGGTTTTATGACCGCGCCCATTTCCAGCCGCTGGAGCAGGTCGGGGCGATCATGGAGGGGATTTCTCTTGATGCCGAGGCCGGCGCTCAGGCGGCCAACCTCGACGAACTCCTCGAGCGGCTCGAGTCCTCGGGGCGGTTCGTGCGCATCGACCCCTCCTGGCCCGCAACGATGTACCGCGGCACGATGCTCAGCACACGCGAGCTGGAGGCCCTGCGGCAGATCGCGGACGTCGTCCGGCTCGGCCACGTGCGGCGCATCGAAGCCGACCGCATCGTGCTCGAGCGTGGGGAGACGGAAAGCGGAACGGACGTCCTGCACGTCGACTGTACGGCGCTTGGCTTGAACAATGCCCCCGCCACGCCGATCTTCCAGCCCCAGCGGATCGTGCTTCAGCAGGTGCGGTACCTATCGCCCTGTTTCAACGCGGCGCTGATCGGCTTCGTCGAAGCCCATCGGGACGACGACACCGATAAGAACCGGCTTTGCGCACCCAACCCCTACCCCAGCAGCATCGAGGACTGGCCGCGGCTGATGAGCTACACGTGGAAGTCAGAGGGGCGGTGGCTGAGACAGTCGGACGTCTCGACGTGGGTGGCCGAGAGCCGTCTCAACCTGCTGCGCGCGCTTCCCGCCCATAGCACCGAGCCCTCCGTGCAGGCCGCGGTCACGCGATACCTCACCCATGTCGGGGCCGCGATCGAACGGCTGGAGCAGTTGGATGGATCTAGCCCGGGCTGAACGCACAGGCGCTGCCGGCTCGGTGAGCATGATTCCCGTACGGCTCGAAGTCGCGCTCTCCCGCATGCAGTGACCGAGCACGCAGTCCGCCTACTCGAGCATCTGCTTCGCGCGCGGGGCACAGGACCGTTCGCCTGCTTCCCTGCCCGAGCGGCAGCCTTCGTCGTCCCTCACCACGTGGCTGCTGGGGACGAGCAGCAGCGTTGGGTTGGCTCGATCGGCGAATCCTTGACCTACGCGCCTTTGGCGAGGAGCGAGACTCCATGAGCTGAGCGGTCGAGGCTGCTTGCAATACTTGGGCGCGGGTCCGGAGCTCGGGAGATTGTGCGAGCGCTTGGGAGGGATTAGCTCAAGGGCAGCGCGAAGTAGTCCTCCGTAGTTACGGGCATGAAGCCGACGGACGTGTACAGCGCGAGCGCTCGGTCGTTGTCGACGGCCACCTCCAAGCCGATCCGGCCCGCGCCGTCGGCGCGTAGCTGCTCGCAGACACGCCTCAGCGCATCGCGGCCGAGGCCACGACCCTGCCAGGAAGGGTCGATCACAAACCCATAAATGCCGGCATCGTCGCCCTCTCGGGCGAGGCTCAGCGTTCCGACCGGCGAGCCGTCCAGCTCGACGACCAAGATCCGCCCGTGCGCCGAGCTCAAGCGACCAGCGAGATCATCCGGCGCAGGCCCTCCAAACCCCACCTCCAACAAGTGCGACACGACAGGAATGTCCGCTGCGGCAGCCGGGCGAACGCTGAGCGCTGGCTCGTGCGGCCCGCTGGGCGGGTCGCCCGATAGCACCAGAGCATGCTCTGAGTGATGAAACACCGCATCGCGGCGCAGCGCCAGACACTTCCCCGCCTCCGAGTGACGGGGAACGATCAGCAGCGCCTCCCGATAGCCGAGCCCACGGCACAGCGGCACGGCGGCATCCAACAGCGCCGTCCCGATACCGCGCCGGCGAGCGTGTGGCGCGACCATGCCGGTCAGCTCCAGCGAGGCGCCAAAGCCATAGAAGCCGAGGAAGCCCAGCAACCGGCCGTCCTCCCACCACAGCAGGTCCTCGACGCGGCCGCCTCTACGGCGGCGAAGCCTTCCCCACTCCAGCTTCAACCGGCCACCGTCGACCTCGATCACCTCCCGCTCGAGCTCAGCGATCGCATCCAAGGCTCCTGACGACAGACCAGCAGCTTGCTCGAGCACAACGAGAGCAAATCAGATCTTCTCGCACACGATCCGTTTCGACCCTGATGACGTCCTCGGCGAAGACGCCGGAGCCTGCCTCAGTCCTGCATCTCGCTTGTGGTGACCCTCGGCCTCGAGTGAGTGCCGCTTTCGGTCCGCCAGCGTTTGCGGTCGGGCTAGCGGCAAGCGGACCGTGCTCGTCAGGACGGACCTCGCGGCGGAGAGCCGACTGCGTGGTGCTGTCGGGCAGCTAGGCGTCTATTTGTTCAGCGCCTGTACCCGCACGCGACGCGCGTGATGCGACCTTGCTCTCTCAACCAACCACACCGGCACGGCCATGATTAGTGCGATCCCGACGATAAACAGGATGACGAGGGCCGCTGGCCCCAAGGCGATACCAACGACGAGCAGCACCGGCGCCATCAGCACAACGGCGAAAATCGTAAGCAGGACTTTCATGGCGAACTCCGTTCTTTACGCTTCGCAATCAACCAAATCTAGACCGAGATGACTGGTTAGCCATCCGCTTAAGTGCGTAGTCGTACAGCACTTGACTACGGGTAAGAGCCCGCTCCTCGCCTCGGCGCGGAGTGCTGGATTGATCGCCCAGCAACAGTCTCGTGCCCCGCCGAGCGCTCCTGGGATGAGCAGGTTCGCTATTGCAATAGCCACGCGATCGGGGCGCCGGCGTTAGCCTCCTCAGACGTGGACGATGTGAACGAAGACGACCAGACCGGCACGGGCGAGCGGGATCCTGGCTCCAAGGTGCTTGCGGACCTCGGCGGCGACGAGCCCGACGGAAAACACGCCACATTCCGTTTGGTCGGGGTGCGTTTAGACCCCGACGCGATCACGCCGGCGACCGGCTCGACCCCCGACCCCACGATCCGGAAGGGCGACCCGGTGCTGTCGCGCGGCGAGGTGGTGTCGCTGCGTGGCGTCGGAGTGTGGTGGATCGACAGCGCTCGAGAACTCCCCAGAACCAACAACCACCTCGAAGATCACGTCATCTGGCTTCTCGACCTGGTGGAACCACTCGCAGACGTGCTCCGACGGCTCTCAGATGAGGAGTCAGCTAGCCGGCCCGCGAGTCTTGACGTAGCCAGGCCAAGAGCTCGGGCATGCGGTCGTAGACGGCGAAATGCCCCCCGTCGAGTAGGACAACCTCGACGTCCGGGATGGTGCGTGAGAGCCACTCGCCGTGCCCGGTGGGCACGAGCGTGTCATGCGGGCCGTACCAGACCGCTGTGGGAACCGAGATCGCCTTAAGATCGAAGCCCCAGCGCTTTGACAAGGCTAGGTCGTCGTCAACAATGCCGTCGATTGTTCGACCGATGCCTTCTCGCATGCTGGTGGCAAGCATCGTCCGAATGTCCCTGCGCCGCATTACCCCGGCGTCCTCCTCGGACAGCCTGTAGTCCTCGCCCAGCGGGTCGTCGGAGTCGGAGTCGATGCTCAAGAGAAGCTCCTTGGCCATCGGCTCGAGCTCGCGCCGAAGCTCCTCCTCACCGGCCAGAGCCCAGCCGAACTCCTTCACGTTCCCCTCGACCATTCCCTCAAACCACTCGTCTCGCGGCAGGCCTCCTTCGCCGAAGGGGGCGGGTCCGACGACGCTTGCGCACCTGGTCACTCGGGCCGGGAGACGAGCGCCGCAGGCCAGCGCATGCGGGGCCCCACCAGAGCCGCCGAACACGGCAAAACGGTCAAGACTGAGACTGTCGGCGATCGCCGCCACGTCGCCCGCGGCGTCGACGACCTCGCGTCCCGGATGTCGTGTCGATTCGCCGTAGCCCGGTCGGTCGTAGGTAATCACGCGCACCCCGGCTCGGTTGTAAACGCCTTCGTCAGGGTGGCGGCCGAGGCGCGAGCCGGGCGTCCCGTGAAGCGAGAAAACCGGAAAGCCGACCGGATCGCCCCATTCGCAATAGGCCAGGCTTCGTCCGTCGGAGGTGGTCGTTGTTTCGGTCATCCGCGCACGGAAGCTACCCGATCGGGGTGGCGTGGATGCCAGCGGAGCCGGCTGAGGGCGTTCGAGCGCCGGCGCTCGACGGCCGCTCCCCGTTCCCCAGGCTCAGCCCGACCGACTGACAGTCGCCTGGCATGACGGCAGATACGTGAAAGACCAGCGACCCGATCACGCGCGAGAGTGCCGTCGTTGAGCGAATTCGGGCAACCCGACGGCCGGAGCTTTCGCTCGGGGCTGAGCCCCGGCGATAGGCTGCGAAACATTGAAGAGCCTTCGTCCCGCAGCCGGTGAGGACCGCGACATTCAGCTTGACGTCGAATCATCGATGCTACTCCGCGAGCGTGTGGTATTGACCTTGCATATTCGAGACAAGGCCAGGCAGAACCGATCCTTGGAATTACTCCTGACCAGGCTGGAAGCGCGCAAGCTGGGTCACATGCTTCTCGACGCTGCGAATCCTTCGCGAGCGGCGTCGGACGACGATTAGGGTTCGACGCCCGAGCGCACTCTCCGGCGGCTTCCGGTTCTCGACGCGAGTAAGGACAGTCTCCCCTGGTACACAGAGCCCTGGATCGGGCTAGCAGCCAGACTTCCCCTTTTACTCGGCTGCCGGGCAGCTAGGGTTCACCCGATGTCCCTGCGCGAGGTCTACAACCGCCATTGCCACACCGCCAGGCAGGAGCGGGCGTTGCTCAGCGCGATCGGATTCACGTCGACGTTCACCGCCGCGCGAGTTATCACCCATTCGATTCGTGCCGGGATCGGCCCGTTTCGCAACATCTCGGCGGGCGGGCGCCACATCCACCACAGCACCTTCGGGATCTTCGGCCTGCTCGGCATCGGCTACCTCTGGACCTACCGGATCGGGGTCGGGAACAAGATGCCAGAGTGGGAGTCCCGGCTGACGGCGAGCGCCTACGGGGTCGCGGCCGCGCTGACCCTGGATGAATTCGCGCTGTGGCTCGACCTCCACGACGATTACTGGGACAAACAGGGGCGCAAATCGATCGACGCGGTGGCGGTGTTCGGCGGGCTGCTCACGATCGGGGTTGCCGGCCGCGACATGATCAACGAGCTCGGCCTGTTTCCCAAGCGCGTCAGCAAGCTGGTCGAGCGCGACCAGCGCCGCCGCGAGACGCTTCGGCAGGCCCACTAGGTCCGGGCTCTCGCCGCCGGCCACGCACCGCGCTCGGCTTCTGTTGCTCGATCGACGCGGCAGCGACGATGACCGCTTCGGCTTGTGTCTTGCTCGCCGATCTCGACAGTCTTGCCACCACTTCGGCGATAGGTCATGTGGCGTCGATCTCATGAGTACAGGTAGCGCGTAGCCGTGGTTCGATCTCGACCAGATGCCGAAGAATGAGCTCCCGTTCGTGCGGCGTCTTGCCGTAGCGGTTTGTCGTCCTGATCTCGATGTTCGATCATCCGAGCAGTTCACTCAGCGGTCGGCGAGAGTGTTGGATTCGGTTCCACACCAGCAACGTTGGGAGTCCTCTACGCGGCTGACGCCGTTGCGGGTAGCCCGATTCAAGAGCGGCGGCCATGAGCGAGCGGATGGCTGCCAATTCCGTTACTCCACCAGCGCTTTGAACGCCGGGTCCTCGCGAGCAGGATCGAAGTCGGAGTCGCCGGCCGCGAGGGAGCGGAATCGGTCTGCGCGCTCGATCGCGAGCCGCAGGTGCTCAATCGCGTCGGCCGTTCGTCCCGCGAGGCTCTCACAGCACGCCACGTTGTAGAGCAGCCCGGGGTACTCAGGATGAGCTTGGATCAGCTCCCGCGCTCGGTCAGCGGCCTCGGCGTACTGGCCTGCCTCGTAGAGGGGGTTGAGCGGCGCCCAGATCTCAAATCCTTCGGGCTCGTACGCCTTCCCCGGCGTGCCGCCAAGGGCAATGATCGTCGTCCCGGGCTCCTCGGCGAACGCCGTGCGCTTAACGCCCGGGCGGACGAAGACAAACGTGTCCGCGGGCGCCTCGATCCGTTCGCCGTCGAGCTCGAACCTCGCGCGGCCGCGTTGCACGAGATAGAGCTCCTCCTGCCCGTCTCCCAGCTCCGCCTCATCGTGCTCGTTGATAATCCGGCCGCCCGCCTCGCGACCGATCCAGGCGTTGACGCCGAAAGACGTGATCCCGAAGTGGAGTCGGACGGGCCGCGAAGGACAGCGGCCGTCACTGATCTCGTCGATTTCGTCGAGGTGCGCCACTGCGTAGCGGGTCATGTGATCTCCTTGAGGAGCCGGGGCAATGCAGCCGAGGCTAACGATTACGCCGCCAACCATCATTTGCCCGGCGGTCTACCGGCCCGCTGGCGCTCCTGAGCAAAAGGACCGGCCGCAAGGACCTTCGGCCAGACGACTGTAGGAGGCTACTGGCAACAATCTCGATCGACCGGATCCGACCGTCTGCCGCTGCTGGTCTGGAACGAACTCGGGCACCCCCGTTCGCGTGATTGTGACGCGCGTCCTCGAATTCGCCTTGAGGACCTTGCGGATCGCGACTTTGTCGGTCGTGAGTCAACGGCTTGACGCCGGCCGCCGTCCCGACCGCGAGCGCGGACACCCACCGCGATGCAGCGGAAGCCCCGATCCATTCCGTCGCCGATAATCCGACGCGTGTCCAGCATCGAACAGTGGTGGCGCGATGGCGCGCAGCTCGAACTGGCCCTTAACGGCTCAGAGCGCCACATCTTCGTCCGCCGCTGGCGCAATGCCGCGCCGCATATGACGCTCCTGCATGGCTTCCCGAGCAGCTCGCACGACTGGGCGAAGGTCGCGCCCGCACTTGCCGAACGCTTCGAACTGCTCGCGCCCGACTTCCTCGGCTTCGGCGCGTCTGACAAGCCGCCCGACTACGCGTACTCGCTTGGCGAGCAGGCCGACCTCGTCGAGGCCGTGTGGGAAACGGAGGGCGTCACCGCCACGACAGTCGTCGCCCACGACTACGCCGTCTCGGTGACCCAGGAGCTGTTCGCGCGCCGCGCCGAGGGCACGCTCAGCACGGAGATCGAGCGCGTCCATTTCCTCAACGGCGGCCTGTACCCGGACGTTCACCGCCCCCAGCCGATCCAGACCGCCCTGCTCGATCCCAAGCAGGGTCCGCAGATCAGCGCCAACCTCAGCGAGGAGCTGTTCGTCGCCGGCCTGGCGCCGACCTTCGCCCCCGACTACGACTCGACCGCGGACGCGGTTCACGTCTGGCACTCGTTACGCCGCGACGACGGCTACAAGAGCCTCTACCTGCTGATCCGCTACATGACCGACCGCAAGCGCAACGAGGCGCGGTGGGTCGGCGCCCTCGAGCGAACGGACGTCGCACTGGCGTTCGTCTGGGGGATGCTCGACCCGGTTTCGGGCGTACACATGGCGCAGCGCATCCGCGAGCGCTTGCCGCAGGCACCATTCACCGCGCTCGAGGACGTCGGTCATTGGCCGCCCCTCGAGGCTCCCGCGCGAGTGGCCGCCGCAATCCTGAACGCGTAGGATCCCGGCCATCCAACACCACCTCGCACAACTCAACATCGGCCTCGCGAAGGGGCCGATGGACGGTCCGGTGATGGCGGGCTTCAAAGCGGCGCTCGAGCCGATCAACGCGCTCACCGACGACGCCCCCGGCTTCGTCTGGAGGCTGCAGACCGAGGACGGCGACGCAACCGCGATCCGCCCCTACGAGGACGAGCGGATGATGGTCAACATGTCTGTGTGGGAGTCGATCGAGGCGCTGCGCGCATTCGTATACACGAGCGGCCACACGTCGGTGATGCGCAATCGCAAGCGGTGGTTCGAGAAGCTCGAGACGTATGTCGTGCTGTGGTGGGTGCCGGCCGGCCACGAGCCAACGATCGAGGAGGCCAAGGAGCGCCTCGAACACCTGGAGCGCCGCGGCCCGACCCTCTATGCGTTCACGTTCAGGGCGAGCTTCCCGGCGCCGGACGCCAATCCCGGCGCCGCGCTCATCGACGACGAGATCGGCTGCCCCGCGTAAGCGTGCGCTCTGTCACGATCAGAGACGGCGGGCTCGTCGTCTCCGAGCATCCCGAGCAGCGCCATCGCCGCCGGCTCCGGAGCCTCGTCGGCCTCCGCCCAGGACGGCTGCGCGGCGCCGCTGCCCGGCGGGGGATGATCTGCTCCTGCGGAGGCACCCTCGGCATGTACGGAGTCAACTGAGGGACCTGCTCGAAGTAGAACGCGCGGAGCTGCGCGTAGCCGTGATCCTCGATCCCGGACTGCAGGACGCGCCGGAAGGTGATCAGGCCGATGAACGCGAGGGTCGGCAGCAGGGCGAGTCCGAAGGCATAGAAGGCGCTTCCCACGCGAGTAGCCGTGGCCATCAGCCCGAGCGCGACCAGGCCGCCCGAGACGGCGGTAAGGAACATGCTCGCGCGTCCGGTCGACTCCGAGATCGTGGCCGACCGTGACTCTTGGAGGACAAAGTGCTCACTGGTGATGATCGACAGCGCGGACGCAGGGAGCGCAGAGCGCTGCGCGCCGCCCGTGCCGACATCCTCAGAATTTGCTTCCATGGAACGCCTTAACCGGTACTGCGGCCTCGGCATCCTCGCGGTTCCTGACCAGGCCTCGGTCCGCGATGCCCCCGCCGGAGGCCTACGCATCCAGCACCGCCGCCACCTTCGGCACGGCATCTGCAGCCGCTGTCCGGACTTCGACCGGTCTCAACGCGGTGATCATATCCTCGTCTGGAAGACCGATCTGCAGGCTCTGACTGACCGGGCCGATTTAGCGCTCGGATGTCGCGATCTCGTCCGCTCCCGAGCAGATCGTCGGCTGTATCCGCCGCGACCACGGTGGTCAGCTTGGCAGCGGGGATCGCTCGAGCGCGGTGCGCATGCCGCTGATCGCGTTTTGAAGGGCGGACAGCGGTCTGAGCAGCAGCGTCGCTTGCACGACGTGTCCGAGGTGGCCATGGGTCTCGCGCAGAACGCCGGTCATCGCGCGACCGTTGTACGAGGCGGTGATGAGCGTGACGACGTCCTGGCCGGCGACGAACTCCCGCTCGCCGTCGATCTCGTCCAGGACGGTGCCGATCGTCGAGAGGATGTGCGCCACGTTCGCCTTGCCTCGGTAGGTCCGGACGGGGCTGTGGAACACGACCTCGTCACCGAGCGCCTCGTTGAGTCGGTTGTCAGGATCATGCTTCAGCAGTCGCAGTAGTTTCGATTGCATGACGCTCCTGTCAGTTGATGTGGGTTGGGCCGCGTTGCGAGCGCAAGCGGCGATTCAGGCGGCTCGTTGATGCGCATCGAGTCGTGATGCCTCCTCGGCCGTAGCGGGAAGCGGCACAGTGTCGGCCGCGACGGACTGCTGGGGTTGGCCCGTGATCAGCCGGGCGCCGCGACCATGGGCGATGAAGCTGAAGGCCCAGCGGATCAGGACGAGGAGCCGGTTCTCAAAACCAATCAGATACCACAGGTGCACCGTCAGCCAGGTGGACCCACGCCAAGAATCCGCTGAGCCGGAAGGCCTTGATCTCAGCGACGGCGCTCGCGCGACCGATGGTGGCGAGGTTGCCCTTGTCGCGGTAGCGGAACCGACGGCTGGGACGGCCGCGGAGGCGGTCGCGCACGACGCGGGCGGCGTGACGTCCCTCTTGCATCGCCACGGGCGCAAGCCCGGGAAGTGCGATCGACGTGCCGTCGGGCTGGCGGATTCGGATCATGTCTCCGATCGCGAGCACCTCGGGGTGGCCGGGAAGCGAGAGGTCCTCCAGGACTTGGACCCGTCCCGCGCGATCGACGGCTGCACCTGCGCGGTGCGCGAGCACAGCCGCCAGGTTCGACGCGACGACGCCTGCTGCCCAGATGACCGTCCGCGTCGGGATCTGATGTGGCGATTCCTCCGGTCGCTTGACGGTGACCGAACGGGCGTCGACCGCGACGACGGTGTGATCGACGAGCGTGTTCACACCGAGGCGTGCGAGCGAGCGCGCCGCCTTGCCCGACAGGGACGGCGGGAACTCTCTTAGTACTCGGTCGCCGGCTTCGACGAGCAGAACTGGCGCCTCGCTCGTGTCGAGCGAGCGGAAGTCGGCGTGCACATCGCGCGCGATCTCAGCGATCTGGCCGGCCATCTCCACACCTGTCGGTCCGGCGCCGACGACCGCGAATGTCAGCCAGGCCGCTCGCCGCGCGGCGTCCGGCTCGAGCTCGGCGGCCTCGAACGCCTCCAGGATTCGCCGCCGGATCGTCAGCACGCCCTCGAGCGTCTTGGGGTTCTCGGCGACCTCCTGCCACTGATCGTGGTGGAAGTAGTTGTAGTGCGAGCCAGCCGAAACGATCAGCGTGTCGAATGACAGCGAGTCGGGCACTTGCTCACCAGCGACCGGGCGCAGCCTGACCAGCCGCGCATCGAGTTCGACGTCGGTGACCTCGGCGAGCACGACTTCGACGTTTTCCCGGCGGCGAAAAATGCGCCGTAGCGGATAGGAGATCTCGGCGGGGGACAGCGCGCCGGTGGCGACCTGGTAGGCGAGCGGTTGGAAGAGGTGGAAGTTCCGCCGGTCGATGAGCGTGACCTCGACGGGAAGACGGGCGAGCTTCAACGCCGCCTGCAGGCCACCGAACCCGCCCCCCCACGACCACCACGCGATGGCGAGCCGGCGCTCTCCGATCGCCTTGCTCGCTGCGTCCACGACGGGTGAACAGAGCCGCATCGACGAGGGCGCCGACGGCGAAGATGCCCGCGGCCCATGAGAACCCGACGGTGTACCCGTGGACTGTGGCGTGGGCGATCAGTCCGGGGGCATGGTGGGCGCCCGCGAGGTAGCGCGCGGTCGCGCTGGTTGCGATCGTCGAGAGCAGCGCAGTGCCGAGCGAGCCGCCGATCTGCTGCGATGCGTTGACCGTGGCCGATGCGACCCCAGCGTCGCCCGGCTCGACGCCGAACGTGGCGCTGCTGATCGAGGTCGAGATCACCAGCCCCAGCCCTGCGCCAATCACGACCACGGCCGGCAGCACGTCGGCCACATATGACGAGTCGACACCAATCTGGGTCAGGTAGAGCTCCCCTAATCCGCCAAGGGTCATGCCCGTGATGACCAGTGCCCTTGGGCCGAAGCGCGTCTGGAGCTGGGTCAGCCCGAGAATCGCGGAGCTCATGATCGTCGCGGTCATCGGCAGGAACGCAAGCCCGGTGGAGACCGGCGAGAGCCCGCGGACATCCTGCAGGTAGTAGGTCAAGAACAAGAACACGCCGAAGATCGCCGCGATCGAGATGCCGATCGACAAAAACGACGCGCCGCGGTTGCGGTCCGCGAGCACGCGGAGCGGCAGCAGCGGGTTCTTGCTCCGCGCTTCGAGCGCTACGAACAGGGCAAGCAGCAGCACGCCGGTGCCGACCATTCCGATCGTCAGGTGGTTGGCCCAGCTTGTTCTCTGCGCGTGCGAGAACCCAAACACGAGCGCGAACAGGCCTAAGGACACCGCGAGCGTGCCAGGAATGTCCAGCCGCGGCCGCGTCTGCGGCCGCGAGTTTCGCACGAGTATCAGGGCGCCCGCGACGGCGACCAGCGCGAACACGAGGTTGACGTACAGGCTGAACCGCCAGTTCAGCAACTGCGTCAGTACTCCACCGAGCAGCAGCCCGATCGAAGCGCCGCTGCCGGCGATCGCCGAGAAGATCCCGAACGCCTTGGCGCGCTCGGAGGGCTCGGTGAACGTGGTCGTCAAAAGCGACACCGCGGACGGAGCCAGCAGTGCGCCGAACGCGCCTTGGACGGCCCGGGCCGCGACCAGCATCCCAAACGATTGGGCCGCGCCACCGACGGCGGACGCGATCGCGAATCCAGATAGCCCGGCGATCAGGGTCCACTTGCGCCCGAATAGGTCGCTGAGCCGGCCGCCGAGCAGCAACAGGCTGCCGAACGCGAGCGCGTACGCGGTGACGATCCACTGGCGGTTGTCGTTGCTGAACCGCAGCGCCTTCTGCGCCGAGGGAAGCGCGATCGTCACGATCGTCGCGTCGAGCACCACCATCAGCTGGGAGGTGCCAAGAACGGCGAGAATCATCCAGCGGCGCGTGTGGTTGGGATTGGAAGATGTCATTGGATGCCCTCCGATCAGAGAATCGGACGTGGGTTATCGGTGCAGCGAGTGGCGAGCTCAGTGCATCGGGGTGTCAAGCGCCCGGCGGCCGGCTCTGTGTCGGCGACGGGCGCTTCCGCCTCGCCTTGCTGTTGCGGTGAGTTGCGCAGCACGGACGCGCACCAGCTCCACGAGTGGAGCCGTCTTGTGAAACGGATCCGCGACCACCTCAGAGCTGCCCAGCGACAACGCCACCCGCGGCTCACCGTCGACCTCCGCGACGAGAATCGGCGGTGGTGGAATCGCGGCGCTGTCGAGGGCAGCGAGGCGCTCAAACACAGCGTCATCGTCTGCGCATGCGTAGCGGATCGTCACCGGGCGGCCCCCGAGCAGCTCTAGTTCGGGGCGTGAGTGGGTCGAGCCGTGCAGACGACCGACGACAGCGCGGACGAGCGTGGCTGGAAGCCACGCTCGCCACTCGGGCGGGTGAGCCACGAGGCGTGGTAGCTCGGCTTGACGGAGCAGCTCTTCGATGTGAGCTCTTGCGAGTTGATTGTGCAGGTGGTCATTCATGGCGGCGAAGTGGTTGCGGGTTGTCAGGTGATCGGTCGCCGACCACGCTAAGCCGCCGCGCCTGAGATGTGAAAGACCGGTTTGTGCTCTCTTCAGTGAAGAGCGGCATCACCGCGTCTGCCCCAGCTGGCGATCCACCGGGACGCGACGCGGCGAGGAGGCGCAACCATGCGGCCGCGCAGCCCATCCGTCGAGCCGGGGTGAGTGGGGCTAGCATCCCAGCGGTGACCGATCTTCGTCGGTTGCAGTACTTCCTTGCGGTCGCGCGCGAGCGTAACTTCACTCGTGCCGCCGAGCGGTTGCACATCGCGCAGCCCGCGCTCAGCCGCCAGGTGAGGTTGCTCGAGCATGAGCTCGGGGTCGAGCTGCTGCACCGCACCACGCATGAGTTCGAGCTGACCGAGGCGGGAGAGTTCCTGCTGGAGCGCGGGCCGGCGCTGCTGAGTGCCGCCGACGAGCTGTGGCGGAGCGTGCGGAGCTACGGCACCGGTGAGCGGGGCGCGGTCGTGGTCGCGTATGGCGCGAGCGCCAGCCACGAGACGGGCCCGCGGCTGCTGCAGGCGATCGCGCAGCGCCAGCCCGGGATCACGATCACCACAGCCGTGAAGTCACTCGGGGAGATCGTTGCCGGAGTGGGTGACGGCTCGATCGATCTTGGTCTCGTCCGGTGCCCACCACAAACGCCCGGGCTTGAGCCGCGCCTGATCCGCCGCGAGCGTCAGGTCGTGTTGTTGCATCGAGACCATCGGCTCGCGTCCCGCCACGCGATCAGCCTGGCCGAACTCAGCGATGAGTCGTTGCTGCTGCACCCGCGCGAGGCGAACCCGGGCCATTACGACGCGGTGCTCGGGCTGTTCGCGACCACGGCGTTGAGCCGAAGGTCCGGTTGCGAACCCTGACCTTCGACCTGCGCTACAGCCCGATTGCGCAGGGGGATGCAGTAGCGATCGTTGGAGAATCCACGACGTCCGAGCTGCCGGGCGAGCTCTACTGGCTGCCGTTGACCCCCCCGGCGAACCTCGAGGTAAGCCTCCTCGCCCGGCGCCACAACCGCTCTGCTGCCGTGGACCGGATGCTCGACGCGGCAGCCGCGATCGCAGACGAACTCGGCTGGATCTAGCCCTCGTCAAGCAGGGGCCAGGGTGTCATGCCGGCGCGTGCTCAAGAGATGCCGAGGAGGTCTTTCACACCGGGCGCGCCGCGACCTACTGTGGCGGCAAATGGAGCTCACGCGGTCAACAAAGGAGAGGACAGGCACTGCGTGCGCTGCTGCCGAACCGAATGACGGTTCAGATCCGCTGTGGTCCACGAGTACCTGCGCAAGCTACGAATCCGCGGCAACGCGGGCGCTGCGAATCGACCGCGATAACCAGCTCACTAACAACAAGGAGATGGAAATGACTCAACCACTCGACAGCAAGACGGTGGCCCAGCGGTACGTCGCCGCGGCCCAGGCTGGCGACGACCGCGCCATCCGCGACCTCTTCGCCCGGGACGCGACGTGGACATTGGCCGGAGAGTTGCCGATCTCCGGCGTCTGGAAGGGACGCGAGGCGATCATCGACGAGTTCCTTGCCACGGCCATGTCCCACTACCAGCCAGGCTCCATCAGCCTCGAGATCACCGGAATGATCGCGGAGCGCGATCAGGTCGTGCTCCAGTGGACGAGCCGAGCACGGACACGCGGTGGCCGGCCGTACGAGAACGGCTGCATCGGCGTCTTCACCATCCGGGAGGGAAAGATCCAACACGTGCGCGAGTACATGGACACGCTCTATGCCCACAACGTTGCGTTCTCGGACAACGTCACCCCGAGTCGCGCCGTTGGATGAGGGCCGTGATCATGCGCATTTTCCTCACCGGGGCGAGCGGCGTGATCGGCGTCCGGCTGCTGCCGCTATTGGTGGCGGCCGGACACGAGGTCGCCCGAATGACTCGTTCGCCCGAAAAGATCGCCGGCGTCGCCATTTACCAACTGCCACACCGATTCCGCCATTCGAAATGAGAAGCCCGTTGGAGGTTGGGTGATGATCGAGCTCGACTACGAGATGACTTACACAGAGACGATCGAAGGGCCGCTCGGCCCGACGACCGGCTCGCCGCTCGGCGAGCGACTGTGCTGGCAGGTCACGACGGCGACGCTACGCGCCCGCGGATCGACGCCACCCTGGCGATGCCCGGAACCGACTGGATCCGGCTCGGCAGCGACGGCATCCGCCGCCAGGACCTGCGCGCGCAACTGCTCACGAGCGACGACGTGCTGATCCTGTTTCGCTACGACCTGGCGCTGATCCGCTCGAGTGAGCGGTTCCTCGCCGCCCTCGCCACCGGCGAGGCCACCACATTCCAGGACCAGTACATGCGGATCGCTCCTCAGTTCGAGGTGGCCGCAGGGCGCTACGCCTGGCTTGGCGAGAGCCTATTTCTCGGGTGCGGCCGACTCACCGGCCCTAACGCGATCGCGTACGAGATCTATCGCGTTCTATGACCGCGGGGAGGGCCAGCCCAGCGGCGACCCGCGAGCACAGACAAAGATCTGGCTCCTCCGAGTGTCGACATGAACGTGGCGGCGTTGTCCTGCGGGAGTGGGGGCCGCCTGGCGGTGGTGCGCGGTGCGGCCAGTGCTCCTGCTGTCTGGCGTGGGCGATGACCTGCTTGGAGAAGATCGGTGCCGCGAGGAAGTCAAACCGCCCTGAGCAGGACGCGAGCAGTCGTTGTCATTTTTGCTCCTTCCTGTTCTTTGGTTCTTGCCCTCACTCGAGCCATTCCGTTTCGAAGGTTGGGCTGGCGTGGATGCAAACGAGCGTTGAGCGTCCCGGGCCGTCGTTGGTGAACTTGTGCGGAGCGCCGGGTGGAGCGATGACGATGTCGCCCGGTCCGACGCGGTGGCGGGTGTCGCCCACCTGGAAGGTCAGGTTGCCTTCCTCGACGACCCAGGTCTCGTCATAGGGGTGGCGGTGCAGCCGCGGTCCCTGGCCGGGATCGCTGTAGTCCAGGATCACCGAGATCGTCGCTCCGTGGTCGGCGCCTCTCAGGTTCCCGTTCTTGAGCGTGCTGGCTTTGATGACTGGCATGGCTGGTGTCCTCTCGAGTTGGCTATCGGGTCGCGGTGGCTGGTGCGGGCGGGCTGCTGGTCGCCTCTGGTGGAGTTGCGTCCGGTTGTGGCGGCTTGCGCGCGCCGCGTAGTGGGACCTCGTTGATCGCGATCACCGCGAGCAGCGCGAGCAGGGCGATCGGCGCGGTCACGAGGAACACGGTGTGCACGCCGTCGATCACAGCGGCTCGCCCGGCTCGCCCGACGGCGATGGTCCCGTTGCCCACGGTCCCGAGGCGGGCGGCGAAGATGGCGCCGAGGATCGCGGCGCCGAGCGCTCCCCCGAGGGCGCGAAAGAAGCTGGTGACCGCCATCGCAACTCCGAGCTCGCGGCGGTCGACGCCGTTTTGGACGGCGATGATCAGGACTTGGCCGACCATCCCGAACCCGAGCCCGAACAGTGCGAGCGCGAGCCCGGTGCTGAGGTTGGAGGGGTGCTGGGCCACCAGGGCTAGTGCAACCATCGCTACGGTGATGATGGCCAGGCCGGTGAGCGCGCCGGGATGACAGGCCTTGCAGTACGCGTACGCGTCGCCTTGCCGTTGCGCGGCTGCATGTCGGCGCCGCAGCCGCGGCACACCCCGACGTAGCGCGCCTTGACCGCCCGCGCCTTCTCGCCGGAGGGTCGTAGAAGTACGCCTTGACCGTCGCCGACGAGCGACCGAGACGGTCGGCGATCTGCCTGATCGAGAGGCCCTCGAACTCACGGTAATGGCGCGCCAGGGTGACCACCCGGCGACGCTCGAGAACCCGACCCGTTCCCGCGGTTGAAGCCTTGCCCGTCACACCGCGTCACGCTACCTCGCTCAATTGGCGTTTCCGTCGAGGTCGGCACGCACGTGCCGGCGCACCGGCTGTACCTCCTACCTGCGCATAGGGGGACCGCCGGCAATCTGCGCCGACAGACGCGTTCGGACATCGAAGCGGGTCTGGGCGCGGACGATCGCTCGCGTGGCTAAGCAATCGTCCGCCGGTCTGCGGGCTGGTGACTCCTTGGTCTAACGCGATCGCGCGACGGGAGGCGGCGTGAGAGCAAGAGCAATCGCGGCACGGTCGAGCCCAGAGACGGGCGGTCGAATCGCGGGTGGCCTGATCATGGGAGCGCGACCCGCCGCGCTCCGGATGGTGGGTGTATCTCAGCTGTAGTCTGTGGGCGTTCTCGCCCTCGCGGCCGTTGTTGTGTTCATCTTGGAGGTCGACAGATGCCCGGTCCCTTGCAGGTGATTGCCATGAGCTTTGGTCCTGGCTCCGACTTCCATGGTCGCGTCTTGGCCGAGGTCGACCGTCTACAGGGCCGAGGAGTTCTGCGCCTGCTCGATCTGCTCTTCGTCTCCAAGAGGGAGGACGGCACGATCGAGCGCACAGTCATCGGCGATGACGACTTTGGCGCACTGCTGTCGAGGATCGTGCCTTTGGGCGGCGTTGGTCAGGTGGAACCATGGGCGGCCGGTTCGTCGGGGTTTGATCCGACTGACGCACTGGCATTGGCACATTCCCTGCTGCCTGGGACGGCCCTTGCGTTCCTACTCATCGAGCACGGTTGGGCGCAGCCGCTCTTCGATGCGATCGCAGAGACTGGAGGAGAGTTGCTGGGCGAGGGTTTCCTCACCGCCGAGGCTGGGTTGATTGTTGGAGCCGAGGTCGCGGCGATGGAGGAGGCGGCTGAGGTGATTGCGGCGGCGCAGACCGCAGAAGCCGACGCGACGCTCCGGGTCATCGAGGCCGAGACGCGAGCAGCCGACGCGATCGCTGCTTCGGAAGCGATTCGTGCGGCTGCGGCCGCCGACGCCGTCCGAGCGTTGATCAGCGCAGGCATTGTCGAGGAGGAAGCCGCCCACGAGGCTATTGACGCTTTGGACGCCGCCGGTCTCATCATCGCCGCGGCCGACGAAGCAGCGGCGGAGGCTGTCGTTGGAGACGAGGCGGTAGTAGCGGCGGCCGACGAAGCAGCCGCCGAGGCTGTCGCTGAAAGTGAAGCGGCAGCAGCGGAGGCCGACGAGGCGGCGGCCAAAGCCGTCGCCGAAGCTGCCGGCACAGTCAGCGCAGCGTCCATCAGCTTGGCTGAGGCGCGGATCCTCCGCTACTTGCCGACGCCGTTGACCTTCGCGCTGATCGCCGACAAGCTGGGGATCTCCCGCTCGGCAGCGAAGGACCGCGCCGGGCGCCTCTACCAAAAGCTCGGGGTTCACAGTCGCGCCGAGGCGGTCACCCGGGCCCGTGCGCTCGGGCTCATCGACCGGCCTTGAGAATGTGCCGCTTTCGCGTGGATCCCGCACGCCGCCACGGGCTTTCGGGCCAAGACGCACTGCTGCTCTGCCAGTTGTAAGCGGACTCGGCGCTCGTGCGGAGAGAGACGCGCGCTCCGGACGAAACTGACGGGCACTGGGCGACGCGCCGATGCTCAACCTGTGCCTATGCACGGGCGCGTGCGTCGGCACAACGTCAGCGGCGAGCGCCTCTACCGCATTCGCTACGGGAACAACACTCCGCGGATGTGAGGTCGCCACGCGTGATGGTCAGAGGAAGGCAATCGTGCGCCGGGACGCCTGTCGGGCCCGACCATCGTGATCCCCACGTCGCCATAGGGATAGCGCGGTTGTGATCCTCCGGCGAACGAATACGATCGTCCGCTACGACCCTGGACCGGCCGAATTGGGCGGGACGCACCAGGCCGGCGCTGGTCGCGGTGACGATCGCTTTCAAGGGAGCCTGCCGCACAAAGAACCCGCGCTGTGAGGTCCGCACAATGCGCTCGGTGGCGTAGACAACCGCCCCGTTATGGCCCGAGGCGAGCTCTATGGGCCGCCAGACGCTTCGTCAGGATTCGGGCGCTCGGTGCGGCTGCATGGCGCCGTGGGCGAGGTAGCGAGCGTGCCAGGACAGTGCTTCATCGAGGAGATGCGGGGTGTGCTTGCCGGGGGCGGTCGCGAGCGCACGGTCGAAGTAGTCCTGCAGCGCGTCCCGGTAGTCGGGGTGGGCGCACTGGCTGATGATTCGCTGAGCACGCTGGCGGGGTACAAGGCCGCGGAGGTCGGCGATGCCCTGCTCGGTGATGAGGACGTGGACGTCGTGCTCGGTGTGGTCGACGTGGCTCGCCATCGGCACGATGCTCGAGATCGAACCGCCTTTCGCGACAGAGGGGCTGACGAAGATCGACACATAGGCGTTGCGCGCGAAGTCGCCCGACCCGCCGATCCCGTTCTGGATCTTGGATCCCATGATGTGGGTCGAGTTGACGTTGCCGTAGATGTCGGCCTCGATCATCCCATTCATCGCCAGACACCCGAGCCGTCGGACCACCTCGGGGTGATTGCTGATCTCCTGCGACCGCAGCACGATCCGATCGCGGTAGTCGCCGAGCCTGGCGTAGAACGCGGCGACGGCGCTGTCGCTGAGCGAGAGCGCGGTCGCCGATGCAACGTCAAGCGTGCCGGTCTTGATCAGATCGAGCATCCCGTCCTGGATCACCTCGGTGTAGGCGGTCAGCGGCCGGAACGGACCGTCATTGAGGCTGGCCAGCACGGCGTTGGTGACGTTCCCCACACCCGATTGCAGCGGAAGTAGGCCGCGCGGCAGCCGCCCGCGTTTGACCTCCTGGCCGAGGAAGTCGAGCACGTGGCCGGCAATCCGGTTCGAGATCACGTCCGGTGCCTTGAACGGCGTGTTGCGGTCCGGCCCGTAGGTCGGGACGATCGCGACGATTTTCTCGGGGTCGCAGCGCAGGTACGGGGCGCCGATCCGATCGGCCGGCGCGACGATCTCGATCGGCCGGCGGTGCGGCGGCAGCGCAGTGCCGTAGTAGACGTCGTGCATCCCCTCAAGTCCCTCCGGCTGCCAGCCATTGACCTCGAGGATCACCCGATCGGCGAGGTCCAGCCACGTCTTGTTGTTCCCAACCGACGAGGACGGGATCAGCTCCCCATCCTCCGTGACCCCCGCGACCTCCACCAGCGCGAAGTCCAGCTTGCCGAAGAACCCCTCCCACACCATCTGCGCCACGTGCGACAGATGCACGTCCAGGTAGTCGATCGCGCCAGCGTTGATCTTCGCGCGGCTGACCGGATCGGACTGGTAGGGCATCCGCAGTTCGATCCCGTCCGCCGACGCCAGGAGTCCGTCGAGCTCGGGCGCCGTCGACGCGCCCGTCCAGACACTGACCGTGAAGTCCTGCCCGCGCTCGTGTGCCTCGCCGATCCGCCGCGCCAGCTCGCCGGGCACCTCCTTCGGGTAGCCCGAGCCGGTGAACCCGCTCATCCCCACCGACGCGCCAGGCGCGATCAAAGCAGCCGCCTCCTCAGCGGAGCACAGCTTGCGCTTCAGAGCTTTGTTGCGGACCCTCCCCGCGATGTGAGCCGAACCGACCACGCTGTCCGGCATTTTGACCGCTGACACTCAGCACCGCACACGGACATCACCGTGGCACCGCCGCGGCGAGTTCCCGAAGAGCGGGACTCCCGAGCCTCCAGCAGCCGCCATGCGCACGACGCTCTTGTCCTCCCGGCTGTCGCTGTCGCACGACCCCTATGGCGACCAGTGAGTCGTCCGCTCCGTCATCGAGCAGACGATGGGATCCGTGGCAAGGCAGTCGCGCGACGTCGGCAAGGCTGACGAGTCCTGAGTCGCGGAAGGAGTCGTGAGCGATGAGCTGCCCGTGCGGGTGGATTCCGCTGAAGGCGTGCGCCCGCAGGCTCTCGTCGTGATTGCGAAAGGAGGCGTACGGAAGCGGTCCGGGTCGGTCGCCTGCTCCTCGCGCAAGGGACAAGCTCTCGGGTGTCGGGTCGAGGCCGCGTGTTCGATGCAATGATGGGAGATGTGGTGTTGAGTGCCTGAGCTCAGCGGCCGGGAGTTGCTCGGTGAGTGGCGGAAGCTGATGGATTCCGTGGTCGCGTCCGCGGCGTCGGCCGGGAGCCGTGCAGAGCTTCCGCGTCAGCTGGTCGAACCGATGCAGCGCCAGCTGGAGCTGGTGCAGGAGGTGATCGAGCGCGAACGCCGACTCCAGAAGCAGTTGGCGGGTCACTTGCTCTCGCCTGTCGACGCGATCTTCGACCTGCTCGAGGAGAGCGGGCTTGTGTTGCGCAGACAGGCGGAGGCTCTGGAGGCTGCGGGGCGCGCGCTTGAGGAGACCGCCGGGCTCGTGAAGAACCAGGCGGAGCTATTTGAACGGACGATCGGCGCGCTGCGCGAACCGGCGGAGCTCGCGAAGGCGGCCGCGGGACTCGACCGACGGCCGCGCAAGGGCGACGGTCGCAAATCCCGTCGCGGCACCGGTCGACCGAGTCCATGATCGCCTAGCGGTGCCCGGCGGACGAGGAGGTCCAGCGTTCGCTGCGCCACAGTCAGGGATCTTCGGATCGAGCGCCGGCGGCTCGCGACCGGTGTTCGAGCTCAACAGGATCTAACTGCTCCGGACGTAGAAGGCAGCCTGTTTCGGGTCGGTGCAGACAGGTGCGGCAGACGCCGGGTCGCTGCGCGTCGCGGACCTCGCCGGTCCCTGTCAGCTCGCGGATTCGCCGGCCAGCGAGAGGTCCACTGGCGCCGACGTCGCGAGATGCGCCTCGACCCAGTCGGTGATCGTCTTGACGATCAGGCGAGTGTCGTCCCACATCGGCACGTGCCCGACGCGCGGCAGGACCCGGAACTCCGCGTTAGGGCGTCTCGCTTGAAGCGCGCCGAGCAGGTCGCGAGCGGGAGGATGCGATCAAGCTCCCCCCAAGCGATGAGCGTCGGCGCGGCGACCTGGTCGAGGTCCTCGAGGTGAGCGCGACCAGCGCGGAGACTCACGAGGACGTCGTTGACGACAGCGCAGCCGAGCGGATCGAGACTCAGGTCGACGGCGTCCGCCGGAGAGATCAGCTCGCCGTGGCGCATGATGTCCCGCATCGCGAGCTTGCGTGCGCCCGGCCGGCGCATGAGGCGCGGGATCTGCTTGCGCGACACGCGGACCATCCGCATCTGGCGTGCGAAGAAACGCGCGACCCGCTCCGGCTCGGGACCGCCGAGCTCCCAGCCGCCGCCCGGCGAGATCGCGACGACGCTGCGCGCCCGGCCGCGCTTGGCGAGCTCGATCGCGAGCGCGCCGCCCATCGAGTTACCGACGAAATGGGCGGTGCCGACGCCGAGCTCGTCGAGATGGTGCTCGAGCGAGTCGCCGGCGTCCGCCACCTTCTCGAGGCTGATGCCGCTCGGGTACGCGGGTCCGCCGTTGTGTCCCGAGAGCGTCGGCGCAATCACCTCGTAGCGCGCGACGAGATCCGCAAGCACCGGCTTCCAATGGCGCCAGTGGCCGGTGAACCCGTGAAGGAGAACCACTGGCTCACCCTCCCCGGCGCGGTACAGGGACGATGAGATCTCGGCCATGGGCGAGAAATCCTAATGTGAATGCCTGTGGTGCGCGGGGCATGTCCTCGGACGCATCCACCACCCCAGCCGGGGAGACGCGGGTTCCCGGAGCGAGAAGTCCCAAAAGCGGTAGCGCGAGCGGCGCCTCTGCTTCTCTCGCGTAACCATCGGGTTCGACGACGAACCCGATGCAACGCGGAACTCGCATCTCGCGAACGATCCCCTCCATCTCCCACCGACGCGCCGTCCCTGATTGCACTGGCGACGAACCGCTATTGCGTTCACGCGACCTAGGAGTCGTCAGCGGGTGCCGGCCTCGCGCGATTGCTTGGCCACGAACTCGATCGCGGGCTCCACGACGACCGGCGCTAACGGAACGTCTATTGCACTCGCCCGGCCAGAACCGGTACCGGAAACAAAAGCAGTCGTGCTGAGCCTGGCCAGCGGACGCTTCAGTTTGGGGCGGTTGCGAGCGAGCGGTCTAGTTGGCGTGTCCCGACGAGTGTTCGTCGGAGCGAGCGTCCCGTTGGTCGTGGTCTGTGACGTGAATGCGAGCGTCGGCTGCCGGCGCGAACGGAGGCGGTGTCGGGTTCGAGCCTGATGCCCGCGACGGGGCGAGGGCGCGTCTCCGCGCTGTCGGCTGGCGGGACTGGGCGGTCGCGCAAGCCGGGGCTTGTCAGTGAATCGCCGCCTCATTTCCCGAGGCTCTCCGCGAGACGTACACGGCGCAACAGCTCCCGGGCGGTCGCTGTCGCGCCTGCTCGGCGTGGGACGATGGCGTTCATGTCGTCGACCCGGAGCTCCCGATCGAGGAACGCCAAGCGAAGGCTTGTGGCGATGATCGCCGGGGTTGTTGTCGCGCTCGATGCCGCCACCAAGGCGATTGCCGTTCACGCTCTGGCCGGTCGCGGCGTGGTCAACCTGCTCGGCGGCCGCTTCCATCTCGAGCTCTATCGCAACTTCGCCGGCCCCGGCAACATCCTGCAAGGACACACGCTGCTCGTCTCGGTCCTGAGCCTGATCGCCGTGGCGCTGATCACCGTCGCAGCTTGGTCGGTGCGCACAACCAGCTATGCGATCGCGACCGGCCTGTTGCTCGGCGGGGGCATCGGCAACCTCCTGGACCGCCTTCTCCGTGCCCCGGGGCCACTGCGCGGCGGAGTCGTCGACTGGATCAAGCCAACGCTCTCAGGCGGCAGCCTCAACGTCGCCGATCTAGCGATCAACGCCGCTGTGATCGCGTTGCTCGTCGGATTAGCCCTCGACTGGCACCGCCACCATCGCGAGGAACCCGACTGCGACGCCGCCCCGGCGTGAACGCTTCCGCGGTGCTGGCGGGTTAGATAAGTCCGGTGACGATCGGCCGCGACAGCGATCACGTGCGCTTCGCCGATGACCTCGCTGGCGTTGCGAGTCCTACTCTGAACCGGCCCCCAGCCCCCCGGCACACGCTGGTGGAGGAGCACCACCACGAGATCCGAAGCGGCGAGGCGGCTCGACCTGGCGCTCCGCGGCTGCGTCGACGCACGCAAACGGATGCACGCCGGGAGGCGGAAGCAGGGCTCGCAACCACTACCGGGCGCGTCTCAGGTAGGGTCGGCGGGAGGCGTCTGGGCCGCGCGGCGTAGCCGACTGGCCTGGTCTCCTCCCGCCGACCCTACCGCAACCCCACTACCTCGAGACACTCGCAAATTGCCGAAAGATGTCATATCCGGCGGGTTGCGACCCGGAAGGCACGTGAAGCCTCGCAGCGGTGAAGGTGGCCGGGGCCTTCGTGTCGAACAGCATAGATGTGGCGCGCGCGGTTGCAGTCCGCGCGGCCGGGCTGTTGAACAGAAGGCACCGACCACGCTGACCAACGTATTCGTTGCGTCGGAGGTTGGCTCCTGCGCGGGTTTCCTGGAAGGAGGTTGTCGCGATGTCGATCGTGATGGGCGTAGACCAGCATCGGGCGCAGATCACCGCTGAGTGGATCGATCTGGCGAGTGGCGAGATCAGCCGCGCGCGGGTGCGCCCGGCTGACCGTGCTGGGGTGCGCCGGTTCCTGGCGCGGTTCGCCGGCCAGCAGCTGGAGGTCGCGCTCGAGGCGACGACCGGGTGGCGATTCTTGGTCGAAGAGCTGCGGGCGGTCGGCGCGGTCGTGCATCTGGCCGAGCCGGCGGAGACCGCGGCGCTGCGCGGCAACAAGCGGCGCGCGAAGAGCGA